>ENA-ORBV01014479-ORBV01014479.1-microbial-mat-metagenome-genome-assembly--contig:-NODE-14479-length-11786-cov-4.944060_pt1 | contig 11786 bp, 12 predicted proteins | sample MGYA00237777_ERZ505514 | MGnify/ENA primary metagenome ERZ505514 (study PRJEB26160, sample SAMN06269048) | microbial mat metagenome | isolation source: Oligotrophic lake microbial mat | place... | reverse complement strand
TTTTCAAGCAGAAGACGGCATACGAGATTCGCCTTAGTCTCGTGGGCTCGGAGATGTGTATAAGAGACAGGGACCTTCGGTTTCACGGCAATACCGCGCGCGATACACAAGCGCTGTTGTTGTCCGCCTGACAATCCCATTCCGCTATAGGCGAGCTTGTCTTTGACCTCGGTCCACAACGCGGCTTTTTGCAGCGCCCACTCAACACGCTCATCCATTTCGACGCGCGACAGCTTTTCGTGCAACCGAACTCCAAACGCGATGTTTTCATAGATCGACATCGGGAACGGCGTCGGTTTCTGAAACACCATGCCAACCTTGCCGCGCAGCTCGTTAACGCCGATCTTTCCACCCAGGATATCGACACCATCAAGAACTATCTGCCCTTCGGTACGTTGCCCAGGATACAGGTCGTACATCCGATTCAAGGTCCGCAACAATGTGGACTTGCCGCACCCGGAGGGACCGATAAACGCCGTAATGTTTCGCTCGTAGATATCCAGATTGATATTCTTTAGTGCATGAAACTTGCCATAGTAGAAATTGAAGTCCTTTACGGAAATTTGCGCCTTCAGGTTCGTGGTTGGTTTACCGTTCATATTTATCTTTCGCGCGGCTGAGTCGATACGGAGTCGGAATGGACCTAGGAGTTCTGGACTGTTATTTGTGCTGAGTTGTGCTGAAAATGATGCGAGCAAGAATATTCAAACCGAGCACACCCAAGGTAATCAAACATACGGCGCCCCATGCCAGTTGTTGCCAGTCCTCATAAGGGCTCATGGCGAATTTGAAAATCGTGACCGGCAGACTCGCGATGGGCGCATTCATGTCGAGCGACCAGAACTGGTTCGACAGCGAGGTGAATAGCAGAGGCGCCGTTTCTCCAGAAATTCTGGCGATGGCCAGCAACACGCCGGTCACCTTCCAGCTTGTGTCGGGCCAGTGGACCGCGTTCGTGGGCGCCACCCCGCTGGCGGGCCAGGGCGTGCCGGTCACTCGTGAGAAGGGCGGCTTCGTTCGTCTGTTCTTCGAAGCGCAGGGCGCCGACGGCCGTACGCGCGCCATGTGGATCGACAGCAAGGACGGCTACTACGGCCTCGATTTCAATGCCGGCGCCGCCAGCACCTGCAGTACCGCCGCCGACTACTCGGCCGGTGGCGGCTGCGAGCCGACCGTGGCGATTGCGGTCGACGGCGACGCCAGCGGCAACAGCCGGATTACGAATTCCCGGCAGTTCAAGGTGGCCTGGCCGACGCTCGACTCGCCACACTGGGACATGGCCGTCGGGTCATTCATGGTCTTCACGTCTGACCGCGTCACGGGGTGCTCCGACTTTCAACAGAACCACGGCTACGCGGTGTGGGACGGGGCGAAGTGGGTGGTGCAATACCGCGACAACGGCTGCCCGAAGCTGTTTACCAGCGCCCAGGCCGCGTTCCCGTTTCACAGCGGCGGCGTTCGCTACCGTCTCTACTACGGCGATCCCTCGATCAGCGAGGGCCGCGCGACGTCAGGCAACCTGCCGTTTCTCGGGCCGAAGAAGTTGATTTATGCCGATGGCCGCGTGTCAGGTTCCGCAACCGTGGTCGATTTCGAGGATTGGGAAGCGCAGACCTCGGCGCGCGACATCGTCTTTCTGTGGCCGAACGGCGACCAGATGGACGCGCGGGCGGAAGGATATATCGACGATTATCACTTCCTCACGCCGACCGGCGACATGACCCTGCAGGTGATGTACATCACGATCACCGACGGGGCGATTGCGCCGATTGCCGTCGCCGCGGTCTTGCTGAATCCCTAAGCTAGGGGCCGCCGCGCCTCACTTCGGCTGCGGAACAATGCGCAGGTACGGCTTCGGCGCCTTCCAGCCCTGCGGGTACGTCTTCTTGGCTTCTTCGTCGCTCACCGACCCGAGGATGATCACATCGTCGCCATCCTTCCAGTTCACGGGCGTGGCGACCTTGTGCTTCGCGGTGAGCTGCATCGAGTCGATGACGCGCAGCACTTCGTCGAAGTTGCGGCCGGTGCTCATCGGGTACGAAATCAGCAGCTTGACCTTCTTGTCAGGACCAATCACGTAAACGTTGCGGACCGTCGCGTTGTCGGCCGCCGTCCGGCCTTCGCACGACTCGCCGGCACCGGCCGGGAGCATGCCGTAGAGTTTTGCAACTTTCAGATCGGTGTCGCCGATCATCGGATAGTTGGGCGCCGTGCCCTGGGTTTCGGCAATGTCAGCCGCCCATCCGGCGTGCTTCTCGACCGGGTCGATGCTGAGACCGATGATCTTGACGTTCCGCTTGTCGAACTCCGGCTTGATCCGCGCCATGTAGCCCAGTTCGGTGGTGCAGACCGGCGTGAAGTCCTTGGGATGCGAGAAGAGTACGCCCCAGGAGTTGCCCAGCCACTCGTGGAAGTGGATGGGTCCATCCGTCGTCTGCGCTTCGAAATCGGGGGCGTCAGTGCCAATCGGCAACGGTCCGGTGCTCATATCGAACGTCTCCTGAAAAGAGAAAGGGCCTGAAGGCTAGATGCCAGCAGGCCCTGAAGGTTACTCGAAGATCGTGACGGTTAGAAGGCGCCGCCTGGCGGGCGTGGCACCGCGGTGCGCGCGCCGGAGTCGCCACTGGAACCGCTCGAACCCGATGACCCGCTCGATGAGCCGCCAGAGTAACCCTGAGACGAAGCGCCACCGGAATTGGCGCCCGACCCGTTGCCACCGTTGTTACCCGTGCGGACGGGTTCGGGCTCGCTTTCGCGCGGACGCACCTGCGTGTAGCCGCGGCCGTTGATGACGCGGCCCTCACCTTGACCGGTGGCGGTGCCGACGTTGGGGTTGACGCTGACCCAGCCGCCACTCGGGTAGTAACTGCCGTAGCCGTTGTTGTTGTAGGGGCCGTAACCGTAGCCGTAACCGTAACCGTATAGCGGCGAATACATCGATCCGCATGACGAGTAGTAGCTGCGATAGCCGTACGACTGGCAGTTCATGGACATGCTGCCGAACATCGTCGGCGTCATGAACGGATCGTAGAAGCCGCCGCCCATCGAAATGCCGACCGGCGCCGACGAGCCGTAGTTGCCGCGGCGTTCGACGACAAACCGCTGCGGGAACGCGATGCCGATCATCAGGTCGATGACCTGCGAGGAAACGTTGGCATCTGCCAGCGCGACGAGTGACTTCCGATTCAGGTCGAACCGGCCCTTCGCTTCGGCGACCGCCGCTTGCACCGCCTCCGCGGGCGCCTTGCCGCTGGCTTCGATCACATCGTCGACGTTCCACAGCGTCTCTTCCGCGGTGATCGTGCGCGTGGCGCCAGCGACGATCTGCATGGCACGCGTGCCGTCGGCGAGCGTCTGATCGCTCGCGCGCCGGTACCGCTGCACGCGCAGCGCGCGCTCGGGACCGCCGTCGACCAGTTGCACGTTGATCCATGACGGACCGCTCAGGAGGAACGCGATGCTCGAGACCTGGCGCGCGGGCTCGGTCCCGCAGGTGACGTTGGTGTGGCGGAACAGGCGCTGACCGTCGCGCGACCACTCGGCGCGTTCGGTGCCCTTGCATTCCTTGTCGCTGACCGGCCGCGTGGTGCCGTCGGCACGGACGGTCTCGTCACCGCCCTGGAGCTTGCCGACGACGGTTTGCAGGCGCACGCCGGGGGTATCGGGCGTGATGCAGAGTCGTGCGCCTGTGCCAGTGAGGTCGTCTTCGAGGCGCCAGCAACCGATCCAGCTGGCGAAGCGGGCGTCGACCTGCGCGGTGGCAGGCGTGGCAGCCGGCTCCGGCTGTTGGGCGTACGCCGTTGCCCCGCTGGCCAAGGTCAGCGCGAGGCCCGCGGCGAACAGGGAAGGACGAACGGCGAAGAGCGAACAGCGAATAGCGAATGGCGTTGTCATTGTTGGTCTCCGCTAGAACATCACGTGGAATCCGGCACCGAACCGGACACCGCCAAGGTCAATCGGGTTGAAATCGATGAAGTCGGCGTCGAGTTTGGCGTTGGCAAACACATAGCGGCCTTCGAGCGACAGAAAGACCCGCTTGAAGACCTGGATATCGGTGCCGCCAAACACATGGGCGGTTGGGGTCCAGCCGTGTGAGCGGAACTGGTCGGAGAAGATGCGATTGTTGTTGTTGAAGTCGACGAAATCGCCATCCTGCCTGAAGTCGTAATTGGTCACGCCACCGCCGACGCCCACGTAGGGCACGATCGGCGACGGAATCCAGGCGAAGCGGCTGATCGTCCGGCCGCGCGGCATCAGCGCAAACTTGAGCGAGCCAAAGATATTCGACTGGCGCAGCGAGGTCGTCTGCTGAATCGGCAGCAACGTGCTGCCCACCTGTTCGACGTGATCCCGGTACTCCGACGGGGTCGTCGACTTCGCGAGGTCGAAGCCGACGATGACGTCGAGGCGGGGAGTGATGTTGACGCCCAGTTCGGCGCCAAAGCCCGGCGCGTTGAACGACGACTTCTCCAGCGTGAGCTGTTCGGTAACGAAGTCGAAGATGTCCGAACCGGCGCGGGCAAACAACCACTCGCCACGAAGCCCTGCGGACGCGCGCGGGCGGCCCAGCATGAAATCGGGACTGGCAGGCGCTTGAAAGCCGCCGGACGGTTGTGGAGTGGGAATCTGCGCGCCCGCCGGAGCCGCGAACGAGATCAGGGATAGGGCGGAGACCGCACTCACCAGAAGACCGCGCATACGCTGGCCGTTGTGAGCCATAGCTACTACCTCGAAAAGCCGGCGCCTGCTGGCGAAGGGCCTGCCTTGCAGCAAGAGTAGCAGAAAAGGGGGCTTGGGGGGGTAACTGCGACCGACGCGTGAACCTCATCTCGAGCTCGATCTCCACGGGCACCGGCCGTCCCCTGTGCGTCCCCGCAAAGTGCCCAACTCAAGACGCGGCCGGCTCGTCGTCGGCATAGAGTTACCGCATGCGCCGAACTCTTCTGACCCTGACGGCGGTTAGCGCCCTGGTCTCAGGCAGTGCCCATCCCGTCACAACCGGATTCAACGGGGGCGCCCAGACCACGCCGATCTTCCGATTGCAGGCGGATGGCTTCTGGCTCAGCTTCTGGCTCAACCTGCATCACTTTCTGTATGTGCTGGGCCGCGCCGAAGCGCAGATGCCCGACCGTCAGCGGCGAGCGGTCGCCGCCGCGCCGCGGTTCGACCCTCTGCTGACGCATGCCCTGATCTTCTTTACCGCCGGCGAGGCCGTGCGCAGCATCGATGCGCAGCATGTCCCGTACGCCGAGGGCAACGGTCTGTGGCGCCAGAAGGGCCTCGGCGCGTTCAAGGTGGCGCTTGACCGCTCGTGGAAGCCGTACCTCGAAGGCAAGGGCACGCTCGATGAGGCGCTCAGGGCGCTGCTGAAGGCGCAGCCGGCAGGCTGAGCCCCACGGACAGGGCTATGATTGCGACATGGATTTCGTCGGTGTGCTGGACCGCGTTGACGCGTTCCTGACCTCGGGCGGCTGGCGGTTTGCCCTTGTCGGTGGCGTGGCGCTTGCCGTCTACGGGAACCCACGCTTGACCCTGGATCTCGACATCGCCACCGAGGCCGAGGCGCAAGAGGCGCTGGTGGCTTGGATGGAAGGCGCCGGATACAACACGCTCTACCGCTCGTCCGGATTTTCCAATCATCAACACGCGAGCCGCGATCAGGGCAGGGTTGACTTCATCTATGTGCGCGATGAGACCGCGTCCAAGCTGTTTGCGGGAGTTGAATTGGTTCCCGGCCCGGGTGGCCGGCCGGTGCCGGTGCCTCGCAAGGAACACTTGATTGCCATGAAGGTCCAGGCGATGAAGAACGATCCCACCCGGGCGTTGCAGGAGATGTCGGACATCGGGTACCTGCTCCAGCTTGCTGGCACCAACCGGGAAGAGGCCCGCGAGTACTTCGTGAAAGCCGGTCTCTTGGAGCGGTGGGAGGAACTGCAGCGTGGCCTCTGATCAGCAGCTGAATCTCGATCGCGACCTTCCTGTTACTCCGGACGATGTCGCGGCCTTGCGACGGCTCAGGGCAGAGGTGCCGTCATGGTTGCTGCTCAACTGGCGCGAACTGCAGGCGCTGGTTCCCCCCGAGGTTACCGGCCGCCGTCCACTCGCTAACGATCACTGGCAACCGTTCTCACTGGAGTAGCTCGGAATGTGCTATTCGCTATTCGCTATTCAAACGGCGAACCGCGAGCTTTGCCATCGTGGCGTTGTTGCTGGCCGGCATCGGCATCTACGGCGTGCTGGCCTGTCAGGTGTCGCAACGCCGACGTGAAATCGGCCTCCGCATGACGCTCGGTGCCGCCAACAGCAGCATCTTCAACCTGGTGCTGCGCGAGGGCGGCCTGATCGTCGCGTTCGGCACGGCGATTGGTCTGGCGGGCGCCTTCGTCCTGCGGCAGGCGGTACAGACACAGCTCTACGAAGTGGGCGCGATGGATCCGCGTGTGAACGGCGTGGTGGCCGCGGTGCTGGTGGTCGTCGCGCTGATCGCCTGTCTGCTGCCCGCGCGCCGGGCAGCGACGACGGATCCGATGGTCGCGTTGTCAGAGTAGGGGCGCGACCCCGTCCCGGCCCCGCAGACGGGTCTGAAGACCGGCTCTCCGCCTGCTGTCAGATCTCGATCACGCCCAGGCGGAGCCCTCGCTGAACGGCCTCGGTGCGAGTCGAGACGGCGAGCTTGCCAAAGATCGACGCCAGGTGGAATTTCACGGTGTGCTCGCTGATGCCGAGCGCGCCGGCGATCTCGCGATTGGGCAGGCCGTCGGCGACCAGCGCCAGCACGTCGTGTTCGCGGACCGTCAGCGCCTCGACCAGCGGCTCCACCAGACGCACCGGCGCCGGCAGCGACATCACCACCTGCGCGCGATCCATCCGGTCGACGATCTCCAGATGCGGATCGTCCACTACCCGCTGGCGCAGGGTGTCGAGTTCAGCGGCCGTGCGGCCGTTCAGAAACACGCGGAGGGGAAGCGGCACGCGAATCCAGCTTACCCTCGCGGCCGCTCGCCGATGGTCACGGCCACATCCAGCAACACCGCGCCGCGAATCACCGTGATTGGCACCGACTTGCCGAGGCGATCACCGCGCAGCCGCGTCAGCAACTCCTCGGGCTCCTGCACCACTTCGCCATCGAAGCCCACGATCACGTCGCCGATCAGCAAGCCGGCGGCTTCGGCCGGGCTGTTGCCTGCGATCTGGCTGACCAGCAAGCCCGACGCCTGCGCGCGCCCGCCGCGCTGTCTCTCGGGGATGCCGACCGCCATCGAGCTGAGTCCCAGGAACCCCTGACGCGTACCGCCCTCGGCCCCAACGCGCGTCGCTGCCGCCCAGGCGAGAGCAGCGGGAATCACGACAGTCGTCCCGCGAATCGCCATCGACGTCACGATGCCAAGCGCGCGGCCAGAGGCGTCGATCAACGCACCGCCCGTGAGGGCGGCGTGCGGCGCCTGCTGGATGCGGATCACGCGGTCGAGCGTCGTCGCTCGGCCGGTGCGCAGAGGCCCGCCGACGACCGCGACCGGTGCCAAGGCGGCCATCACACCCCCACTCCAGGTCCGGCCCACGGCCATCGCCAGATGGCCGGGCCGTGGTTCATCGGCGGCGGCGAGCGGGGCGCGATCCAGGCCGTCGACTCGTACCACCGTCAGTCCCATGTTGGCGAGGCGCCCCAGCACGATGCCTTCAAGCGCAACGCCGTCACCGCGATTCACCGCCACCTTGTCATCGTCAGTCGCCGCAGGCGTGAGGACGTGGTGGTCCGCAAACACCACCCCGGCCGCGGGGCGGCGGTGGCCATGCACCTGGACGATGGCGGGGGCGGCGGCGTCGACGGCGGCAGCCATTTCGTTGGAGAGCTGAGTCCATGCGTTGTTCATGGCGCAAAGGTAACCAATCGTCTCCCATGCCCGGATCAGCCAAACGGTTAGTGCGGCAAGCCTCAAGCCGCAACCCTGACGAGATAGAATTTGATGTTCATGAGCCTGTCGGACACCGCTGCCCTGGTCACGTCGCTCCACAAGGAACTGCGCCGCGTCATCGTCGGGCAGGATGACGTGATCGCCGAGATTCTGACCGCGTTTCTCGCCGGCGGGCACTGCCTGCTGCGCGGCGTGCCGGGCCTGGCGAAGACGCTGCTGATCAAGACGCTGGCGCAGGCGGTGCACTTGAAGTTCAGCCGCATCCAGTTCACGCCCGACCTGATGCCGTCCGACATCATCGGCACCGAGGTGATCGAGGAGGACCGCGCGACCGGCACGCGCCATATCCGATTTATCCCCGGACCGATTTTCGCGAACATCATTCTGGCGGACGAGATCAATCGCACGCCACCGAAGACGCAGGCGGCACTGCTCGAAGCGATGCAGGAGTATCAGGTCACCGTCGGCGGCGTGCGCCACACGCTCGAGCGGCCGCTGTTCGTGCTGGCGACGCAGAATCCGATCGAGCAGGAGGGCACGTATCCGTTGCCGGAAGCGCAGCTCGATCGCTTCATGTTGAATGTCGTGATCAACTATCCGACGGCGAGCGACGAGCGGCAGATCCTGGCGCAGACCACGACCGGTCACGAGCCATCGGCGACGCCGGTGGCGACCGGTGAGCAGATTGAACGCGCGCGCCTGCTGGTCCGCGAGATTGTCGCGGCCGACAACGTGGTCGACTACGCGACGCGGCTGGTGCGCGCGTCACGGCCCTCGGGCACCGAGGCCGATCGTGTCCCCGACTTCGTCAAGCAGTGGCTGCGATGGGGCGCCGGCCCGCGCGCCGGTCAAGCCCTGTTGCTGGCCGGCAAGGCGCGCGCGGTGCTGAACGGTCGCCCGGCCGTGTCGCTCGAAGACATTCGCGCGGTCGCGCCACCCGTGTTGCGGCATCGATTGCTGGTGAATTTCCAGGCCGAGGCCGACGGGATTGATGCCGAGACCGTCGTTACGCGCCTGCTGGATGCGGTTGCCACGCGCTGAGCGATGTCCCGCCCGCACGTCGTCACGTCGTCCGAATTGCAATCGCTGCGGGACCTTGAGCTGGTCACGCGCCGCACGGTTGAGGGGTTGCGCCAGGGCCTGCATCGCAGTCCGTTTCATGGCTTCAGCGCGGAGTTCAGCCAGTATCGCCACTATCGCCCGGGCGATGATCTGAAACACGTCGACTGGAAGGCCCTGGCCCGCACCGACCGCCTGTACACCCGCCAGTTCCGCGAGACCACCAATCTGTCGGCGCTGTTCGTGCTGGATGTCAGCCGGTCGATGAACTTTGGCGGCAAGTTTGATCTCGCGAGGCAAGTGACCGCTGTTCTCGGCACGCTGGTCCTGGATCAAGGCGATGCCGCCGGCGTGCTGGCGGTCGACGATCGGCCTCGCCTGGTGCCGCCACGCAGCGGTCATCATCATCTGCGCGTGTTCCTGTCACAGCTGGCTCACCTCACGCCAGCAGGCGGCGCGCGCCTCGCTGACGCGCTGAAACAGGCGGCCACCGTGATGAAGCGGCGCGGCCTGGTGATCGTGGTGTCGGACTTCTACGAAGATGAGGATGCGCTGCCGCAAGTGCGCCGGCTGGCGCGCATGGGGCACGACGTGGTGGTCGTCCACACGCTGGCGCGCGAGGAATTGGCGCTCGACATGGGCGGCGCGGCGGAGTTCGTCGACCTTGAGACCGGCTCGACGTTGATGGTGCAGCCATCCGCGGTACGCGAGGGCTACATCGCAGCGGTGCAGCAGTGGCTGACCTCGGTCCACGACACCGTAACGCGTGATGGAATGGAATACCTGCGGTTGGTGACCGGCTCGCCGCTGGAACCGGCGTTGCGGCGCTTCCTGATGCCCCGCCGCGGCGGCCGGTAAGCGGGATGTCGATCCTCTGGCTGACACCGGCGGCGTTGTGGGGACTGGCGCTGATCGCGGGGCCCATCGCCATTCACCTGCTGGCCCGGCAGCAGACCCGGCGGGTCGAATACCCATCGCTGCGGTTTCTGCGTTCGTCGCAGCTGGCGGCGTTTCGCCGGCGCAGCATCCAGGACGCACTGCTCTTGTTGTGCCGTTCCGCCATCGTGATGGCCGCGGTGCTGGCGCTCGCCGGCCCGGTGCTCCAGACGGCCGCGCGTACCGCGGCGTATGCCGAGCGGGTGGCGCGGGCGGTCATCGTCGAGCCAGGTGTCGCGCCAAGTGCCGCCGGCGAGGTGGCCGGCAATGCCTTTGCCTCGCGTTCGTTCGCGCGAGCTGACCTCGGCGATGCCATCGCGGACGCGACCCGCTGGCTGAATGAGCAGCCGCCCGCGGCGCGTGAGATCGTGTTCGCCGGTGCGCTCCGCCGCGGCCGCATCTCGGCGGGCCAACTGTCGGCGATTCCGTCGTTGGTCGGCATCCGATTCGTCACCACCCAGGGGCTTCCCGCCAGCCAGGACATGACCTTGCCGGTGCTGCGGGCCGGCAGCGACGGTGCCTTGGTCATGATCCCGCAGCAAGTGCGTCTCAGCGCAGAGGAGACGCGTGTGGTTGAAGGCGGCGCGACGCCGGCGTTGCCGGATCAGGTGCGGATCATCGCGGCGCCGGCGGACCAACCTGTGGCGGACGCCGCGTTGCGAGCCGCACTGACGGCTGGTTTGCGGTGGTCTGAGCCATCCAGCCGCGTGCTGGTGGTGTGGTCTGGCGCGGACGAAGTCGCGGTGCGGGCGATGCAGCAAGGCGCCACGGCGGTGCGGATGGAGCGGCCGACTCCTGTGTCCAGCTCTGCGTCTGCGGTGGTCGCGGCGATCGAGCAGATGACCGCCAGCTCCACGACTTCGCTCGAACCCGTCCGCATCACGCGCGATCAGCTGGAGGCCTGGTCACGACCGCCTGGGGCCGTGCCGGCCGATACTCGTCCGGTCGATGAGGGTGATCGCCGCTGGTTCTGGGGCCTCGCCCTGGCGTTGCTGGGACTGGAGCAGGTGATGCGCCGCACTCGAGCCTCGACCGCCGCCGTTCCCGCGACCGACGTGGAGGTGCGCGCGGATGGACGCCCCTGAGCCCCGTCTCGACGCCGCGGTTGATCGCGTTCGCACGCGCTTGCGCGCTCGCACATGGCTGCGTGCGGTAGCGGCTGGCGGGGTGGCAACGACGGCCGTGAATGTCATCGGCATGGTGTTCTCGGCGCCCCTGCCGCTGCGCGTCGGTCTGTCGATTGCCGTCGGACTGGCGATGGCGGCTTGGCTCGCGCGTACCGCGAGCCGCGCGACCGCGATCGCCGCGGCTGCCGCGATCGAGAGCGAGAGTGCGCTGGACAACCTGATCGTGACGGCGGTGGAGTTGCAGGCGCGCGCGCGGCCTGTGTCGAACGAGATTCGCGATGAGATTCTGCGGCAAGCCGAGGCGCGCCTGAGCCGCGTCGATGCCACTCAAGTGGTGCCGCTCGCGCAGACACTGGCGATGACGCTGGCGATTCTGCTGGGCACTGCGGCGATCCTCACGGTCGGGTCTGACGTCGCGCTCATGCCTGGCGATGCCATCAACCGCTCGCTACCGGCCAGCACGCGGGGTCTCGACCGCATCACCGTGGAGGTCGTGCCGCCGTCCTACTCCGGGCGGCCTGCCGAAACGGTGGTCTCCCCGGTGCAGATTACCGTCGTCGGTGGCAGCCGCATCCGGCTGAACGTGACCTCGGCGGCCGAAGGCGTCGTCGCGGAGATTGCCGGTCAGGCACCGCTGGTGCTGACCCGCGGGGATGGCGGCTTCACGGGTGAATGGCTCGCCGAGCGGTCGACGGCCGTGGCCATCCGGCCGGCCGGAGGTGCGGGGAAGGACGCCAGGTTTCTCTCGGTG
>ENA-ORBV01014477-ORBV01014477.1-microbial-mat-metagenome-genome-assembly--contig:-NODE-14477-length-11786-cov-22.617388_pt1 | contig 11786 bp, 13 predicted proteins | sample MGYA00237777_ERZ505514 | MGnify/ENA primary metagenome ERZ505514 (study PRJEB26160, sample SAMN06269048) | microbial mat metagenome | isolation source: Oligotrophic lake microbial mat | place... | reverse complement strand
TGCCTCCTGCCGCAGTGCGGCGCGAGGTTCATCGGCTGGAGGGTGTCAGCGGCTTGAGCGGAAGGGGCGCTGTAGTGCTAAGCGCCGCTTCGTTGTCGGTGATCCGTTTGGCCATCGGCGTGGCTGCTAATGCACGGCGTCATTCAATTCTGTAGGTTCGAAAGGCGTTCACCGCGGAGTCGCAGAGGGCGCGGAGATGACACAGAGCATCGGCAGGAAGGCCTTTGGAGCTCGGATCGACGCGCTCTGATCAAACATGTTTCGACTCTTCTCCGCGCTCTCTGCACCTTCGCGGTGAATGCCTTTGGTTTGCTCGTGAACTCGATCCACGGTCAAGCCACGGTCAAGCCACCGTCAAGCCATCGTCAAGACGGGCTGACGCGATCTACTAGCTCGTCGAGCACGCGAATTCCTCGAGGTCTGGTCGATCGGCCGCGGTGGTGTGGCGGTACGCGCGGACGACCCGCGCGTTGTGGATCACAAACGCTCCGGGCATCTGGAATCCGTCGCCTTCGAGTTTGCCGATGCCGTGCCCTTGCATCGCGGCGAGCAGCCCGCCGATCCATACGCGTGGACCGAACAGTTGAAGGAATGTGCCGCGTCGCAGTTCCAGCGCTCGGTACAGCAACCGATCCGGATCCGCGATCCATGCGGCCGAGGTCAATCCATAGCGCTGGCCGAGCGATCTCAGCCCTTCGGATGTCGGACTCATGCCAAGTACTGCCAGACCGACGCCGGCCTTGTCGAACGAGGCCTGCCATCGCGCGAGATCGGAAAGCGTCTGCTTGCAGAACGTGCACCCGGAATGACGCAGGAGCACCACGAGTGTCGGACGCTCATCAGCGATTATCCGCAGAGTTCGGCCACGGTCGTCCCGCAACGCATCAAGCGCTCGGTCGAGCGAGACCGCGCCCGCGGGCGAAGCCGGTTGGGCTGCCTTTGCCGCATGCCAGAGAATCATTGAAAAGGGAATCCACCACAGCAGATCGTTGGTGAGGATCGTGACCCCCATCGACCATGGCAGGTCCCCGTGCCACGCCGCGTCAACAAAACCAATCGGCCCGAGGATCTTTCCGATCAGTCCTACCAGCACGATCGGCCAATGCCGGGCTGGATCGCGCGAGGCGATCGCGTATCCGATGCCGTAGACCCCGACGATCATGCCGATGCACGCCCAGAGTTGGGGCCACAGCTCGTTAGTCGCTGGCGACACGCCCAGAAGCGAGAGAGTCTGTATCGGCGCGAGGACCATCGCCGCTCCCCAGACAAGGTTGTAGATCGCGGCCGCCATCAGCCAGCGCCGCATCCAGGCCGGCGACATCGCTCCATGTGAATCAGCGAGTGCCATGGGTGTTTCCTTCGCAGGGCAGCGCCGCGGGTACCCGCTGTACTTCGACTTGCTCCCAAGGCGGAATCAGGATTCGCAGCGCCTCTGGCGACTGCTGCCATGCGAATACGGCTCGTGCGCCAGCGCCAATCTCAATGGTTTCCATGAACAAGGCGATACGCAGTCTCCACACGGTTGTCGCTACACGCTCGGGCTGGTCGCTCGCGATGCCCTCTGACGCTTTGTCCGCACACTTCTGCGAGCACTACTCGATCCGCTCCTACTTCTTTCGCGAGTGGAAGGGTCACTCGCAGACGGAGCAGACTTGGGAGGGAAGGTCGGCGCCGACCCTTTCGTCGATTCTACGGCGAGCGCTGCGACGCAACGGCCACGACGCGTCGACTTCACTGATGCACATGCAGATCTCTCGCAGAGGAAAGTCGGTCCGCAACGGGATCGGAGTCGACGCTCGCTGACGCTCCGGGGTAGGGCGCGAAGCAATGAACAAGAAACGTGTCCAGAGCCGGCTCCTTCTTCGTCTGAATCGGCGGTTCATCGCGGCGGCGTTGGGGTGCTGCCGTGGAGGGCTGCCCACGAGTGAAGTTAGGTGCCGCAATCGGGACAGCGTGACCCCGAAGGCGTGGCCCGTAGGTCGTACGCGCAGCGCACGCACAATCCCCTCCGCCGCCGCAGCGCCCCGCGAATCATCCCCGGGGCAGCCAGCACAACCAGCCAACACGTCGCAAACACCACCGTGTCTGCGATGAAGCCGGGCCGGATCGGCAAACACGGCAGGGCCGCCCGCGGCCACCAGTCGGCGGGATCGGACGGCATCATGCCGTCGCCCAGTTCGATTCCCCCGCCGTTGGTCACCCAGTACCACAAGTCCGGCTCGGTCTCCGGGTTCCACGCGTAGGCGCACCACAGCGCGTGGAACGGCCAGCCCCGGCAATCGACGCCCTGCACGGTGAACGCCTCGGGCGGCCAATCATGCTGTTGGTCCGTCCAGTCAAAGAGCACCTGCTGCGACCACGCGGGCGCGAGGGCACGGGCTTCAGTCGGCGTGACAAACGGCCCAGCGTCTGTCCACGGCGGATCTGGCTGCATGACGCAGCACGCGTATCGCGCCGAGCCGAATCGGCCCCAATGCTCGACATCTATCCGTCCTTTGATGCTGCCGCTCGAGGGCCGCCAGATGCATGATCGCATTTCGCTGGTCGCGTCGCGTAGTTGCACCTCGACGGCGCACACCCAAGCCACACCGACGGTGGAAACCGCGCCGAGCAGCACGTAGAGCGCGATGCGCACCGGACCCGCGCCGCGGCGGCGCCAACCTTTGAACTTCGGCGTGATTGCAGAGATCGCCACGGGTGAGGTTATGTGCGCGGGGTGCCGCACTCGGGACAGGGTGAACCTGAGGGTCTAGCAGTCCGTGGCGAAACCCATCCTAGCTGCGAAGCCGGTCTGTATATGTCCTTCTACGCCTTCGGCGGGACCACTTCGCATGTTGCATTCTGCCTGCTGGCCCTCGCATGGCTCTTCACCGCGTACCGCGGCTACACCACCGCCCGGGCCCGCCGCTTCGCCGAACATCGCACTTGGATGATTCGCAACTTCGCCCTGACCCTGGGGGCCGTGACCCTGCGCATCCAGCTTGGCTCCTCTTTCGCGGCTGGGCTGCGTTTCCAGAACTTCTATCCGTGGTTGGCCTGGACGGCATGGGTGCCCAACGTGCTGGTGGCCGAATGGCTGGTGCGAAAGGCCCACCACACCGCGCTGCGGGCAGCCACCCTTGCTGGCACGTAGCCCGCGCGATCAGCACGCAGCGCCGACTGTCTCGCGCGCCGCGCGAAGCGATACGTGCGCGAGCTGGCCGCCCATGCCGCCCAGCCGCGCACGTGTCTACCGGCACCGTCGTGACAGTGGACAGCGGCGGTGTCTATTCTCAAGTCCTCGAAGGGGGCTGAATCTGGAAGTTCTCTCATATCATGCCTCACTCAGTTGGATAGCAAGACACGCAAACATCGGAGCGCCGCCACTACAATAGCTAACGGTCGTCGGCTTGCCGTGATTTTCGGCGACCAGTTGGACGACGGCGCTTCACTGCTCGCCAAGCTGAATCCGGCCACCGATAGCGTCCTGATGATGGAGGTCGCTGAAGAATCGCAGCACGTGCCCAGCCACATCCAGCGGACCGTGCTTTTTCTGTCGGCGATGCGGCACTTCGCGGCGCACCTTGAGGCCCGTGGGTTTCAGGTTCGGTACATCCGCTTGGATGACCCCGACAACACTCACTCGTTCACGACTGAAGTGGCCCGCGCCATCGCGGATCTCCGACCGTCCGAAGTGCTGTGCACATGGCCCGGTGAGTGGCGGATCTTGCATCAGGTTCATTCGTGGTCCAAGCGATTTGACGTCCCGGTCACTGTTCTGCCCGACGAGCACTTCCTGACCAGCGTCGAGGAGTTCGCCATGTGGGCCGACGGCCGTCGCGGCCTCACGATGGAGTTCTTTTACCGCGAGCAGCGTAGAAAAACCGGCTATCTCATGGTCGGAAAGCCAGCCCTGCCCGAGGGCGATGACTGGAATTACGACGCGAGCAACCGCAAGTCGTTTGGTCGTGCGGGCCCCAAGCCGCCGCCACCCCGACCGCCCCGCGTGGCGCCCGACCGCATCACGCACGAAGTGATCCGGGCAGTGCGCGAGCGGCTGCCGAACCTTCCCGGTCGGCTTGACGGGGACGACGCCTTTGCCTGGCCGGTCACGCGCGAGCAAGCCCTGATCGCGCTGCACGACTTCATCAAGCACCGGCTCGCCGACTTCGGTCCCTATGAAGACGCGATGTGGACCGACACGCCCTTTGTCTACCACTCGGTGCTGTCGCCAGCGCTGAATCTCAAGTTCTTGAACCCTCGAGAGTGTTGCGAGGCCGCGATCGCTGCGTATCGAAAGAAGCAGGCTCCGCTTCAGTCGGTCGAAGCCTTCATCCGCCAGATCATCGGCTGGCGCGAGTTCATCCGCGGCGTGTACTGGCTCGAGGGTCCAGACTACGCACAACGAAATGGACTCGACCAGCACGGCAAGCTGCCCGAGTTCTACTGGACGGGCGAGACCGACATGGCCTGTATGCGCAGCTGCCTCTCGCAGGTGGTTGATTTGGCCTATGGCAACCACATCCAGCGCCTCATGGTCACCGGCAACTTTGCGCTCGTCAGCGGTGTTCATCCCGAAGCCATCAGCGACTGGTATCTGGGTATGTACGTCGACGGTGTCGACTGGGTGACGTTGCCCAATACGCTGGGGATGGTCATGCACGCCGATCGCCGCCCCGACAGCGCGGCTGGCGTGACGGGGCTGGTCGGTACCAAGCCGTACGCCGCCAGCGGGAAGTACATCGAGCGGATGAGCAACTACTGCAAAGGTTGCCGCTACGACCCCGGCCAACGAACTGGCTCCGACGCCTGCCCGTTCACCGTGTTCTACTGGGACTTTCTAATCCGCAACCGGCAGCGCCTCACCACTAACAATCGAATGGCGATGATGTTCAAAAACGTGAACGCCATCGCTCCAGAGACGCGCGTGCAGATCTCGATTGAAGCGACGTTACTTCGGAAGCGGTTTGGCATCGACAAACCCTAACAGCCTGTGGCGAAAGCCATGCGGGCTACGAACGAGCCTGTTAACCCATCTGCGGCTACCGCTGGCGCGATGAGGTCGGACGGATACCTTTGCGATACGGAACTTGAATCGCCTCCGCGCGGAAGCTGCATCAGAACCGACTTAGCTGTTCCACGCCCCAAGCAGAATGCTCAGATCGGCCGCTTCGACGATCCCGTTCCCGTCCAGATCGGCTTGGCCGCCGAAGGAGCCCCATTGGCCGAGGAAGAGGGCCAGATCCGACGCATCGACAGCGAGGTCACCGTTCAGATCGCCGAGCACGATCGGGGTGAGGCGGATGAGTTGCGAGAGGTTAGCAGGCGGCAGCTTCCCGTTGGCCAGAATCTGGCGGTTGTTGTTCACGATCGACAGGCCGGTGATGAGCCAGTTGCCCTGCTCGGGCGAGATCAGCGACGGAATGTTGACGACGCCTTCGTCGAAGAAGATCGCATTGGTGCCGCCGTTGTAGACAAAAGTTAGAGTATCGCCCTGATCGTTGATCGACGTGGCTGCGGTGATCGTCGCGCAACCGCCGACGAAGTCCCAACCGGTGTCCGGCATGTAGATCAGCGGGAACGTGCTGCATCCTGAATAGCCTTGGATGTAGCCGCAGAAGCCGCCGACGTTATTGATGTCTCCGGCCACGACTCCCTGCCAGATGCCAGGGGGAAGCGGGATCGTAGTCGCCTGCATCGTGTTGAGGTCAAAGAGCGTATTGCTGGCGAGAACGATGCGACTGTTGTTGACGTCCCCAGGGAGTGAGATGTCCGGAAGGTTCACGACTGCTTGGCCTGTGAAGAGCACGGAATTGCTGTACAAGCCGAGTCCGATGCCGCCGGATCCGCCGACGATGTCACCGAGGTTGTTCACCCCGAGCGCCGTGCTATAGGTGTGGGTGGGGAGGGCGCCGAGCAGAGCGAACTCGTATCCGTTACGAGTCGGGTACCACGCCGCCGCCCGCGAGCCGACCGTGGCGATGCCCACGAGACTGACGGCCCCGACGATTACGCCGTTGTCGTTGATCGCGTACGCATCGGATCCGACCCATTCGGCGGGGAGGGGAAGGACTTCGGTCTCGCCCCCGGACTTGGCCACGAATGCGACGCCCTTATTGCCGGAAACGACCTTGCGGCCGACGACGTCGCCGCGTTCGTTCATGCCGAAGCCCTGGAGGTCGAGACCAAGTACGTCAACCTTGTAGGTCGGAAGCTCCGCGGAGGCGAGCGTGGCGATGGCAAGGGTCGAAACGATTGGAAACATGGTTGCGATGCGCATGATGAGCCTCGATGAACCTTTGTGCTTGTTGGAGATGGTGCGGCCAGTGATGTCGTCGCACCGTGTAAACGGGCGATGGCGCTCAAGAGAGTTGAGCACGCGTGGCCGAGCGCGGATACCGCCGTCTCCAACTAATTGAAATAAAGAAAAAGGGTCTGGATTCGGGAATTGCCGATCTCGCGCTCGACTGCGGCCGCGCTCATGCCGTTCGGCGGCTTGGCCCTGTCGTTGGCGCTGCCGACCAGAGTGACGCCGCCCTGCTCGTTCCGCCGACCGGAGGCGCGTGCGCGATCTCCCGTTCCGGATGGAGACGTCTGCGTGACGATCATCGGCGCCCCAAGCGGCAGGTTCACGAAAGTCGTCCGAGCGGCGAGCGACCACGGCGCCCGCGATCGATATCACCCCGTGTCCACGATGGCTCCAAGTCACCGTCAGTGCGTCGACTGAGCTTGCCTCACTTCAGAGCTCGATCTAGTTCGCACTCAGGGCCGCATGGCTCGTGACAGGACGATCGCGACGGTCCCATATTCGGGCCCGGCTCGCGCTGACAGTTCGTGCTCGATATCGATTTGTTCGCCAAGCTTGCTCGCCCACCAGCCGTCTCGCAACTGTCGAGCGGCGTGTGTTGGTTTTCCGTGCCCCGACGTGTAGATCGTTATCTTCTGTTTGGCTGCCTCGATACTCGCGTACGCGCAACGCGCGTACCCGAGAAGGCCATACGCCTGCACAAACGCCGCAAGAGTTACTTGTCTCGGCACCCGCGCAGGCCAAAACTGCTGCCGCTGAGGGTCCGGCCACCACCATCGATCCGTGTCCTCTACGGCCCAAGCGATGCAGTTGTACCCTTCGTCGTACGGAATTGTAGGGCGACTGTTAGCCGCAGTGAGCTGCGGAAAGTGCGGGCTGAGCACAACAAGCGGGTCCTGAAAGGTCATGCACGTATGAAGCCTTTGGCGGCGCCCCACCGAAGCCACGCTCGCCTCATGCTCTTGATTGACCCGCGGTCGGCCGGAACAACGGGGTCCTCATTCGAGATCGCCTTGAGCGCCCAATACCAATGGCCAGAGTTCGCGCGGAGATCATCGAGGATCGTGGGCAACGCATCCGAACCCATTCCGATGATTGTTTGATACGCGGGGTGCATCGCAATATTCGATGTCGAGGAGAGCCACTGCGTATCAGTACGCCGTTTGCTTGCGAGAGCATTAAATAGCGAACGTCGGCTCTGCCGCCTTCTCGACTCCGGAAACGAAAAGTGGCTGTTGAGGTCTGTGAGTTCCTTTTGGAGTTGAACTGACTGGCTACTCACTCCAATCGCCGAAGCTGCGAATAGCCAGTTGACTGAAACGCGAAGCGCTAGATTACTGCGGATGGTCGGTGCCTGCCGTGCTGGTGATGCAGTGCTCATTTGAATCGCTCAATCGCAGCTTTGGTTAGGCTATCGAAAAACAACTGATTCTTCACATCTCGAAGCACCTCCAGCCTGTGCCATATCTCCGCATGGCTGAATCCTTCGGGGCATTCGGAGAACGTGTCTAGATCGAAAATGCAGTTCATGCCGCCGCCTTCAAGTGACTGCGTTAGGATCGCCACCACTTTCTCGGCCTCGAATGGGACGACGACTCGCAGGAGGTATCCCGCGACAGCCTGGGGAATCGATGGAGACAATTTGAATATCGTATTAAAGGTTTTCTCGAAAGACTCGCCCAGGGGTAGCGAGACATGATTAATGAATCGCGAAGCAAGTCGAACCACTTTTGTAGGAGGGGCTACCGCAACGTATCGGTCCCAAAGCGATGACGCTTTGGTCTTGAGCTCATCCCAAGTGCCATACGGCTGTAGTCGAGAGAGCGTGAGCCCGTCAAGCCGAAACTGGGCGACCCATTTCTCATCTGCGGACCGAAGAAGAAATCCACCCAGTTCATTCGCCGTAGTCGAGATGCTTGGAGTAGCCTCCGGTGACAGGCTAACAGGCACCGTCGAGCGCCTCAACTCTTGCCTCGATGGGAATTCGGCGGAGAGATCTTCGCACGCGCTCATGAGTTTGTTCATGGTGAACGCTGCGGACGGCTCGATTCGAATGTCGACAAGCCCTTCAACAGTCGGTGCTCTGGTGAGTTTTGGCCAACTGCTCATGTTGCTCACGGCGGCTCCAGATATCACGCGGATCGCACCAGCAGAGGCGGGAACACACTGGGCACACCCGTTCGATCAGAGGTGCTAACGCGCAGGCGGGCCACAGCCATTGAGATTCGCCGCCACTCACCGCAGCGGCGGCGGGTAAGCAGCTCTCTGCCGCAAGCCCTGTGCTGCACGCACGAGTCCGCTGAGCATCCCGCGAAAGACGATCCCGTGCAGTGGGAGCACCAAATACCAATAGGCCATGCCTAGGAGACCACGCGGGCGGAACCTAGCGGTCATCACCAGTTGCGTGTCCGCGTTGCCGAACGGCGATGGAGAGTCTGCTGCGCTCTCAGCGCTCAGGGATCCGGCTGCGATCGGACGCGGTCACACACGGAGTGCGGGGCAGAGACGGACCGATGCCAGCCCGAAGGGCGTGCTATGTGCTCGAGCGCTTGCGTAGATCGCGTCCGCCTTCCGCCAGCGACGCGGGTGCCCGCTCTATTTTGACCCGCTCCCAGGGTGGAATCAGGCTTCGCAGCGAGTCGGGCGACTTATGGCACGCGAACACGGCTCGCGCGCTGATACTAATCTGAGAGGCTTTCTTGAACAAAGGCATACGCGGTCTCCATAGGGCTGTCGCTACAGAGTTGGCCGGTTCCCTCGCGATGCCTCGGCAGCTTACTTCTTGGAGCACTACTTGACCCGCTCCCGATCCCGTTCCCACTACTTTCGTCCGTCGAAGAGTCGCCCACACACAGAGCAGATCTTGGAGGGAAAGACGATACCGACCCTTTCGTCGATTCTACGGCGAGCGCTGCGACGCAACGGCCACGACGCGTCGACTTCACTGATGCACATGCAGATCTCTCGCAGAGGAAAGTCGGTCCGCAACGGGATCGGAGTCGACGCTCGCTGACGCTCCGGGGTAGGGCGCGAAGCAATGAACAAGAAACGTGTCCAGAGCCGGCTCCTTCTTCGTCTGAATCGGCGGTTCATCGCGGCGGCGTTGGGGTGCTGCCGTGGAGGGCTGCCCACGAGTGAAGTTAGGTGCCGCAATCGGGACAGCGTGACCCCGAAGGCGTGGCCCGTAGGTCGTACGCGCAGCGCACGCACAATCCCCTCCGCCGCCGCAGCGCCCCGCGAATCATCCCCGGGGCAGCCAGCACAACCAGCCAACACGTCGCAAACACCACCGTGTCTGCGATGAAGCCGGGCCGGATCGGCAAACACGGCAGGGCCGCCCGCGGCCACCAGTCGGCGGGATCGGACGGCATCATGCCGTCGCCCAGTTCGATTCCCCCGCCGTTGGTCACCCAGTACCACAAGTCCGGCTCGGTCTCCGGGTTCCACGCGTAGGCGCACCACAGCGCGTGGAACGGCCAGCCCCGGCAATCGACGCCCTGCACGGTGAACGCCTCGGGCGGCCAATCATGCTGTTGGTCCGTCCAGTCAAAGAGCACCTGCTGCGACCACGCGGGCGCGAGGGCACGGGCTTCAGTCGGCGTGACAAACGGCCCAGCGTCTGTCCACGGCGGATCTGGCTGCATGACGCAGCACGCGTATCGCGCCGAGCCGAATCGGCCCCAATGCTCGACATCTATCCGTCCTTTGATGCTGCCGCTCGAGGGCCGCCAGATGCATGATCGCATTTCGCTGGTCGCGTCGCGTAGTTGCACCTCGACGGCGCACACCCAAGCCACACCGACGGTGGAAACCGCGCCGAGCAGCACGTAGAGCGCGATGCGCACCGGACCCGCGCCGCGGCGGCGCCAACCTTTGAACTTCGGCGTGATTGCAGAGATCGCCACGGGTGAGGTTATGTGCGCGGGGTGCCGCACTCGGGACAGGGTGAACCTGAGGGTCTAGCAGTCCGTGGCGAAACCCATCCTAGCTGCGAAGCCGGTCTGTATATGTCCTTCTACGCCTTCGGCGGGACCACTTCGCATGTTGCATTCTGCCTGCTGGCCCTCGCATGGCTCTTCACCGCGTACCGCGGCTACACCACCGCCCGGGCCCGCCGCTTCGCCGAACATCGCACTTGGATGATTCGCAACTTCGCCCTGACCCTGGGGGCCGTGACCCTGCGCATCCAGCTTGGCTCCTCTTTCGCGGCTGGGCTGCGTTTCCAGAACTTCTATCCGTGGTTGGCCTGGACGGCATGGGTGCCCAACGTGCTGGTGGCCGAATGGCTGGTGCGAAAGGCCCACCACACCGCGCTGCGGGCAGCCACCACAGTCCTTCCCCTCGCCGCCAAGGAGCCAGCGCGATCAATACGTACCGCCGACTGCCTCGCGTGCCACGCGAAGCAGGAAATGTGCCCACTGCCCCCTGCCGCCTAGCCGTAATCGTGTGTGACGGCACGGACCTGAAAGTGGAATTGCAAAGTGGTCGGGGTTCCATTGCTCGCCGTGCTTCAGGAGCGCGTTGAAGATGGTGAAGAGCTTACGGATGCACGCGGCGACGACCCGTGCGCGACCCTCGGCGGCCGACAGCCGCGAGCACGCGTCTGCGCACAGGTGTGGCCACATGCGATCGGCGCACTCAGTAGACGCGCACACCATCATCAGCGCGGACAGACCCCCCAACTGCCGAGGAAGATTCCGAGGTCAGCGCCGTCCACGACGCCGTCGCCGTTCAGGTCGCCTAGGCAGCAGCCCACGCCTGACTCGCAGTCGTAGGGAACGCCGTTGCCATTGCAGTCGTTCCCGGCGAGTTCGACTTCATCGGGGACGCCGTTGCCGTTGCAGTCCATGGACGGGGCGATGAAGTAGAGGTGCGCCGCGCCCGAATCGCTCGCGCTGTTGTTCGCCTGCACGCCGTTCACGCCGGTGGCGTTGCTGTCCTCCCCAATCGCCCCGACGACAACCGTGCCGCCGGAGACCGCGACCGAAGTGCCAAAATTGTCGCCCGCACCGTTGTTCGATGCCTTCAGGTACGCCTGTTGCGTCCACGTCGCGCCGCTGCGCACGAAGACGTACGCCGCGCCGGCAAAGAGCGCGCTGTTGTTGGCCTGGTCGCCACCCACGCCGGTGGCGTTACTCGCTTCGTCTGTCGCGCCGACCACCACGGTGTCGCCCGACACTGCGACCGACGAACCGAATCTGTCACCTGTGCCGGTGTTCGACGCCTTGAGGTACGCCTGCTGGCTCCACGACGCGCCGCTGCGCACGAAGACGTACGCCGCGCCAGCACCGAACGCGCTGTTGTTGGCCTGGTCGCCACCCACGCCGGTGGCGTTACTCGCTTCGTCATACGCGCCGACCACCACCGTGTCGCCGGAGACCGCCACCGAAATGCCAAATTTGTCGCTCGCACCGGTGTTCGAAGGCTTGATGTATGCCTGCTGGGACCACGTCGAACTGCTGCGAAGGAAAACATATGCGGCGCCGGCGCCGCTGGTGCT
>ENA-ORBV01014475-ORBV01014475.1-microbial-mat-metagenome-genome-assembly--contig:-NODE-14475-length-11789-cov-11.984375_pt1 | contig 11789 bp, 8 predicted proteins | sample MGYA00237777_ERZ505514 | MGnify/ENA primary metagenome ERZ505514 (study PRJEB26160, sample SAMN06269048) | microbial mat metagenome | isolation source: Oligotrophic lake microbial mat | place... | reverse complement strand
CTTTGATCGTAGAAACCCACAGTCTGGGCGATCGCCGCTAGAGATAGTTTTTGATTTGTTAAAAGTTTCTTGGCGCGATCGACTCGGCATTGCAGGACATACTGATGGATTGAAATACCCATACTTTCCTTAAACAATTTCCCAAAGTGATGAGAACTAAGATTTACTAACTGTGCCAACTCCTCTAAACCCATATTCTGACCCAGATGGGTATGAATATAATCTGTCAATTGCCGTAAATTACTTGGGGATAAGCCTCCAGAAATCGGTGCGTTCAGAATCTTGGTTGTGCAATGTTGGCGGAGGAGGTGGACAGCCAACATATTTTGGAGGGTATCTTGGTAAAGGCGATCGCTCACCCCGCTACCGATCGAACTACCTAGGGTGAGGATTAATTGCTCTAATAAGGGGTCTTGGATAGCAAAGCGATCGAGAAGTTCAATCTGGTTGGGGATGCGATCGCTCCCAGCCCTTGCCACCTGCTCTAATAACCTAGGGGAAAACAAAACTTCTAGAACTTCAACTTCTGATTCCCACCACCATTCTGGCTGCCGCCCTGCTGGAACAAAAGTCATCACCCCGGGAAAAGTAGGAGAACTCAGGAGCCTTTCTCCATCCAATCTTCGTTCTAGAACCCTCGCCAAATTACCCGGATTTGCCCGATGCAACCCAATAAAATGCTCTGAAATCCCGTCATCAATAATCCGATCGAGAGGAGGAGTACGCACCACCTGAGATACTTCGATGTCTCCAAAGGCAAACTCTTGATTGGTAGTTAAGATTTTATACTCCATCTTCTGTCAATTAATTGATTAGCATGAATATCTTCTAAATATAACTCCGATCTCCCAAACCATAGATCGGGAGAGACGTACCATCATAACGCCAGACTTCGGGTACACCTAAATCGGCATAGATGCTCAATCGATCGATCGAACTGAGGATCATATCAACTTCGATCGCTAGATCTGATTATTTATTGGTTTCTGGTGCTAATGGAAAGATTTGCAAGTCTCTGACGCTAGACTCTTTTACGCTCACCTTCACGCTTGTCCCGATCGACAAGAGCCGAGCGGCATTAGTCCGAGCCAGCAAATCTTGTCCCGATGCCGTGCGTAAATAGTAAACTAACTCTCGCCCGATAAACGATCGATCGCGGATCGTCACTTTTGTCGATCGATCGGGGTCACGATCGACTTCAAGCTCTAAATCTTCTTGGCGAATCATAATTTCAGCTCGATCGAAATTTGTCGAACCACGATCGAGGCTAAAGCAGCCGATTTCGGTTTCCCATAATCGATCGTGCAGATAGCGGGCGGGTAGAAAATTTGCTTGAGTGACAAACTCCGCCACAAACCGTGAAGCAGGTTGACGGTAAATTTCCAGCGGCGAACCAAATTGTTCAATTCGACCACTTTGAATCACCGCTACGAGGTCAGAGATTGCCATAGCTTCTTCTTGATCGTGGGTGACAATGATTGCCGAAGTCCCTTCTTCTTTAAGAATATCTCGTAATTCTTGGCGCAATCGCAGTCGAATCTGCACGTCTAAATTACTCAGTGGCTCATCAAGTAATACCAATGCTGGGCGGGGTGCGATCGCTCTGGCTAAGGCGACCCGTTGTTGCTGACCACCCGAAAGTTGATGTGGATAGCGGTGGTCTAAGCCTGCTAAGCCCACGAGTTTAAGTACTTCGGCGACTCGATCGATTGATTCAGTTCGATCGAAATGTTGCAACCCGAAAGCCACGTTTTTGGCGACGCTCAGATGTGGAAACAAAGCATAATCTTGAAACACCATGCCAACATCGCGCTGTTCTGGCGGAATCCAGTTGCCATTTCCCGCACAGATTCGATCGCCAATTTTAACCGTCCCAACTTCAGGCTGCTCAAACCCTGCAATTAATCGCAATAGAGTCGTTTTACCGCAACCAGAAGGGCCAAGGAAACTCAGGATATCGCCTCGATCTAAAGTTAAAGTCGCGCGATCGACCGCAGGAGAGGACTTTTTGTCAAACTGTTTGGTTAATCGATCGATTTGCAGAATTGGCTGAGTCATGCCAAGAAATTAATGAAGTAATTGAGAACAGCAAGTTTCATATTAAAGTAGTTCTTGCAACTTGTTATCATTATTAGAAATAATCGATCGATTAATGCTTCCTGCCTTTTCCCGTATCCGCATCTTTCCTCGTACTTTGCCTAGTGCTTGGCTCTTATTTACAGGTGCGATCGCCGCTCTTGTCCTAGTTCCGATCTTGTGTGTGTTGAGTAGTGTGTTCGGCAATTCCAGCGATGTCTGGCAACACTTGTCAGAGACTGTTTTAGGGCTTTACATTACAAATTCACTTTGGTTATCGCTCGGAGTTAGTGGCGGAGTTTTGGTAATTGGGGTGGGGACGGCATGGCTGGTAACGATGTGTCGATTCCCAGGCAGCCGAGTATTTGAGTGGGCTTTGCTTTTACCGCTTGCCGCCCCTGCTTATCTTTTGGCTTACGTCTACACTGAGCTACTGGAATTTTACGGCCCGATTCAAACTTTTTTGCGCCAAACATTCCTCTGGGAAAATGCCCAAGACTACTGGTTTCCCAATATCAGATCGATCGGTGGCGCGATCGCGATGTTGACTCTGGTGCTTTATCCCTATGTCTATTTACTGGCACGGGTAGCGTTTTTAGAACAGTCAGTTCGTACCCTAGAAGCAAGTCGTTCTCTGGGTTGTAATCCTTGGCGCAGTTTTTTTAGTGTGGCTTTACCGCTAGCACGTCCTTCGATCGTCGCAGGTTTGGCATTGGTGCTAATGGAAACTCTGAGCGACTTCGGCACAGTCGAGTTTTTTAGTGTCGATACCTTTACCACAGGGATTTACCGCACTTGGTTTGGCATGGGCGATCGACAGGCCTCGATGCAACTCGCCGCAGTTTTGACCATATTTGTATTGTGGCTAATTTTGCTGGAAGCTTGGTCACGGCGACAAGCCCGCTATTTTCAGGTCAGTAGTCGCTATCAGTCGTTGCCGCGCTTTCAATTGGGGTTTATCCGAGGATCGATCGCGCTAATTTTTTGCTTTTTACCAATTGCTTTCGGTTTTTTGCTCCCAGTCGGGATCTTGACTCAAATGTCGATCGACAACATGACTGAAACTTTTGGTCAGAATTTTGGGGAACTATCGCTCAATAGTTTTCTGCTTGCTGCAATCACTGCATCGATCGGGGTCGTAATTGCGTCGATCGTGTCGTATGGCAAACGGCTCAACTCTCACTGGACAATGAATTTAGCTGTCCGCACTGCGTCGATCGGTTATGCCATTCCAGGCTCAGTGATTGCCGTGGGCATCATGATCCCTCTAGGTAGTTTGGATAATTGGATTGACGGTTGGATGCGATCGAATTTCGATATCTCCACAGGGTTATTGCTCAGTGGCACGATCGCCGCCCTGATATTTGCTTACCTAGTCCGCTTTCTGGCTGTCTCTTTGAATACGGTCGAGTCCAGCCTGAATAAAATTAAGCCCAGTTTTGATGATGCTGCTCACAGTCTTGGCTATGGCGCAACTGCCACTTTCCTCAAAATCCACCTGCCTCTAATCTGGAGTGGCTTGCTCACGGCGATCATGCTGCTCTTTGTCGATGTGATGAAAGAGCTACCGATCACCCTAGTAATCCGCCCATTTAACTTCGATACTCTGGCAATAAGGGTCTACAGTTATGCTTCAGATGAGCGTCTAGCCGAAGCTGCTGCCCCTGCCCTCGCAATTATTTTAGTCGGAATATTGCCTGTGATTTTCTTGAGTATTAGGATTGCTCGATCGAATCCTGACACTTAAAAACTAGTATCTACTACTGACCTAACCTATCAATTATTTTGCCTTAATCTAAACCTATAAACCGCTAGACAGCAATTTACCTATACCTAGCATCAGAAATATTGCGGTTAGACATATTGTTTAGAATTTAAAGCTTAATCATAATCAAAGTCAATAAAATTATGTTATTTTAAACTTTAGTTGATCTAAATAGTAATCACTCTCAATATGAAAATCACTCGACGTGCGCTCTTATCCTTATCCTTAGCTACAGCAGCAGTAGCAATCGCTACAGGAATGAACCGACCAGATCTGCTCTCAGCCCAAAACCAAGTCGTGAATCTTTACTCAGCCCGTCACTACGAATCAGATAAGGCTCTCTACAACAGTTTCACCAAAAAGACAGGCATCAAAGTCAACTTGATCGAAGCGACTGGCGACAAGCTGATCGAGCGGATTAAAAGCGAAGGAGCTAATAGTCCTGCGGATGTGATTGTTACGGTTGATGCAGGTAATCTCTGGCGGGCACAGGATGCTGGGCTTTTACAACCAGTTCGATCGAAGATTTTAGAGTCAGCCGTCCCTGCGAACCTGCGCGATCCACAAGGTTACTGGTTCGGGTTCTCCAAACGCGCCAGAGTAATTGTCTACAACAAAACCAAAGTCAAGCCTTCCCAACTCTCTACCTACGAAGACCTCGCCAATCCCAAGTGGAAAGGTCGCATAATTGTTCGTTCTTCTAGTAACGTCTACAATATGTCGCTCACTGGTTCAGTATTGGCGAAGAATGGCGTGAAAAAGACGGAAGAATGGGTACGTGGCATGGTCGCTAACTTTGCGCGTCCACCTGAAGGTAACGACACGGCTCAGATCAAAGCAGTGGCAGCAGGAGTAGCCGATTTAACACTTGTAAATAGCTACTATGTGATCCGACTGATGAAGTCCAATAAGCCAGAAGATAAAGCTGTAGCCAATAAAGTTGCCGTGTTCTTCCCAAATCAAAAAGATCGAGGTACACATATCAATATCGGTGGGGCTGGTGTTGCTAAGGCTTCCCCCAATCGCGCTGCTGCGGTCAAATTCTTAGAACATCTTGCTAGTCGTGAAGCCCAAGAAATCTTTGCCAACAGCAACAATGAGTATCCTGCGGTCAAAAGCGCGTCGATCGATCCCATATTGGCAAGTTTAGGCAAGTTTAAGGAAGATGGTCTTAATGCTGCTGTCTTTGGCAAAAATAATGCTGAAGCCCTCAAAATCATGGATCGCGGTGGATGGAGATAAACTAATTCGCCCTAATCGATCGATCGACTTCGCTTAGCCAATGTTAGCGGAGCGAAGTCGAGACTAATCATGGATAATTGAACTATCTATTGTTGAGTGACCATGCGAATTTTGGGATTAGATCCAGGTATTGCCACGATGGGATTTGGGCTAATTGATGTGACACCAAACTCATCGCCGCAGTTGGTAGATTTTGGTGTAATTAAAACCCCTAAAGATACACCAATGGGCGATCGACTCAAAACCATCTATGAGGATATGCACTCGTTGCTCGATCGTTGGCAGCCAGAAGTTGCAGGCATGGAAAAGCTGTTTTTCTATCGCATGGGAAATCTAATTAGTGTCGCTCAGGCAAGAGGCGTGATTTTGCTGACTCTGGCTCAACATAATATCCAACCTGCCGAATTCTCACCGCCCCAAATTAAGCAAAGTATGACTGGTTATGGCAATGCTGATAAATCAGACGTTCAGGCTGCGGTTGCCCGTGAACTCAATTTAGCTAAAATCCCCAAACCTGATGATGCCGCCGATGCTCTGGCAGTTGCTCTCACCTGTTGGATGTTTCAAGGATCGTAAAAATCGATTTTAGTCCGCTTGCGGGGTAAGGCAGGGTTTTTGCAGATATCTCAAATATAAGCTGGTGACGAGATTTGAACTTGCGACCGACGGTTTACAAAACCGTTGCTCTACCACTGAGCTACACCAGCAAAATTGACAGATTCAATAATAGCAGAGGCAATGCCGTAGATCAAATTTAAATAGTTACCAAAGATACTAAACCTTCAGCAATTTCTGGCAGACTTAAAATGGTATAGAATCTGAGTCGATCGAATTCAACAAAATTTATGCTTCTAGGGTTCCGATCTACTTGAAAGTCTAGGCTTAAAGTTAAGATGTCTGGTCCAAGAGAAGCAACTGTCTTCTGAATCTAGCGATTTGAAGCGGTCACACGGCGGGAAAAAAGCCCGGGAGAGTCAAGCAACAGTGGTTACTGTTCGAGGCTTCCTGGGCTTTTGTCGTTTTAGAGATGATTGCAAACGTTATTTCTATATTTCTATCAACTTAGGCACAAATTATGACAGCAACACAATCCGATCTCGATCGAAATTTAATCATCAAAGAAGAAACTATTCCAGGTGGAGCATATTGGTCGAGCGCGATCCGACGAGGCACAACTCTCCGTATTATTGCCCCTGAAGGTTCTAGAGGAGTAGCTTGCCTCTGTTACAACGCCGATAATTCGATCGAACGTTTCAATGCGGCGGACACAGCAAAGATTCAGTTCAGTGCCTTCTTGAAAAAAGGGATGGTGATCTATTCCGATATGGGACGGGTGCTGTTTTCGATTACCGAGGACACCTGTGGCTGTCATGACATGTTGGGTGGATGTAGCAATTTGGCGAGTAATGCTAAATATGGCGAAGGAGATTTTCGCAACTCGCGTGATAACTTCTCGTTGGCTCTGACCAAACGCAATCTGGGCAAGCAAGATATTATGCCAAATCTCAATCTATTTACCCGCGTCACGGTCGAACCAAATGGCAATCTAGTTTGGGCAGAAAAAACCGCTCAGTCTGGAGATTTTATCGATCTACGCGCCGAGATGAATGTCCTGATTGTTTTATCCAATTGTCCTCATCCACTCGATCCCAATCCTGTATATGACCCGAAACCAATTCAAGCGATCGCCTGGAACTCCCCTGAGCCGACCGAACATGATCTATGCCGTACCGCCAATCCACAAGTAATCCGAGGTTTTCAAAACACTGACGCTGTATTCATCTAAAACTCTAGCTCAAACTTTAGCTCAAATTTATTAGGGAACTTCCAATTATGACAATGACGACAACAGCAACACTCGATCCCAAACTCGCAATTTACGATCGAGTCCTCTCTGCCCGTAAGCCTTGGTCGCGTGTGATCGAAAAAGGTCAAACTCTGCGAATTGTGGACTTAGGCGGTAATCAAGCGGTTGATTTTTTGGTCTACAATGCTGACGATCGTATCGATCGATATAGTGCGCCCGACACGATCCGCGCTCAGGGCAATATCTTTATTACGACGGGGACAAAGCTCTATTCCAATAACGGTAATGTGATGATGACGGTGACGCACGATACCTGCGGACGGCATGACACCTCTGGGGGAGCGTGCAGTTGTGAGAGTAATTCGGTGCGATTTGGATTGGATAAGAAGTGGCAACATGCTTGTGTCGAGAACTTCCTTTACGCGCTCAAAGATCATGGGATGGGTAAACGGGATATGACGAGCAACATTAATTTCTTTATGAATGTGCCTGTGAGCCAAGACGGGACGCTTGAGATTGTCGATGGCATTTCCGATCCAGGCAGTATTGTCGATCTGCGGGCTGAGATCAACGCCCTCGTGGTGATTTCCAACTGTCCGCAGATGAATAATCCTTGTAATGGCTATGATCCTACGCCAATTCAATTGATCATTTGGGATGAGGTTTAAACTGTAAAATCTAAAACTATGTTTAGAGATATTTGAATCAAGCTCCAATATTCTGGTTCTAGAACTCCTACTAATCCTAGGATACGTTGATGATCGACAGAGCGGATTTGTCCCGCATCAATATAACGATCTCGATCCAAGCCATTGGCTTTTGTGGCTTTAACATTCACCACGTAAGGAGCTTGTTTATTGCCTGAGCGAAATGGCATCACTACAGTCAGTAATCCATACTGATTCATCGTGTTATTTTGAATGATCAGGCAGGCTCTTGTCTTTTGGATTTCAGCCCCTACAGTTGGATCGAGCTTCACCCATCGAATCTCGCCTCGACGATAAATAAGTTTACTCTGTGGCATCAATCCCATCTCCGACAACACAATCCCATGCGGCAATTTCTTCTAGATACTCTTTGTCTTCAGCATCTTTTAGTAATGCAGCAATCATTTCTGTTTCAAGAGCTTGGCGGCGTTGCTGCGAGAGTAACGAATTGATATAGCTACTACGGTTACCATTGGCACACCGATCTAAAAACTGAAGAACTTCCGCCTCCAGTGAAATAGTTACCTTAACCATTTGTATTACGACTAGGATTACTTGTCAATCATACCAAACATTCATATTAACTAATCCCTATGTTCTCTAAAGTTCTGATTGCGAATCGCGGTGAAATTGCTTGTCGGATTATACGGACTTGCGATCGACTCGGCATCTCAACTGTAGCGGTCTATTCCGAAGCAGATGCCTATGCACGTCATGTCTCGATCGCATCTGAGGCGGTGTCGATCGGGTCAGCAGTGGCGGCGGATAGTTATTTGCGGTGGGAACGGATCTTAGCCGCAGCACAGCAGACAGGAGCAGAGGCTATCCATCCTGGTTACGGATTTTTGAGTGAGAATGCTGAATTTGCCGAAGCCTGTGCCGATGTCGGGATCGTGTTTATCGGCCCCACGCCAGCCCAGATGCGGGACTTTGGGCTAAAGCATACGGCGAGAGAGTTAGCGATCGAAAATCAGGTGCCATTATTACCAGGAACGGGGTTGCTTGAAAATGTGGAGCAGGCGACGATCGAAGCAAGAGAGATTGGCTATCCCATTATGCTCAAAAGTAGTGCAGGTGGTGGTGGTATTGGTTTACAGCTATGTCGCAGTGAAGATAAGTTAGCGGAACTATTCCAAACTGTGCAGCGATTGAGTCAGAACAATTTTAATCAGGGTGGGATTTATCTCGAACGTTATGTCGAAGCGGCGCGGCATATCGAAGTCCAAATCTTTGGTGATGGTCAAGGTAATGTCATAGCATTGGGCGATCGAGACTGTTCGGTGCAACGACGCAATCAAAAAGTGATCGAAGAAACCCCTGCAACTGGAATTAGTGAGACGCAACGTCAAGAGCTTTATAGTGACGCAATTCGACTGGGCAAAGCGGTCAACTATCAGTCGGCGGGGACAGTGGAATTTGTATTCGATCGAGATCGTAATGAGTTCTATTTTCTCGAAGTGAATACGCGGCTCCAAGTCGAACACGGTGTAACCGAAGCGGTAAATGGGATAGATTTAGTCGAATGGATGTTACGTTTAGCGTCAGGAGATCGCAGCTTTCTCGACCATTACCAGAATCAACCGCAAGGACACGCGATTCAAGTTCGGATCTATGCGGAAGACCCAAGCAAAAACTTCCAACCGAGTTCGGGTATTTTGACCGAGGTGAGATTTCCTAGTGAAATCCGATGTGATACTTGGATCGATCGAGGCACCGAGATTACACCTTACTATGACCCGCTATTAGCGAAATTGATCGTGCATCAGTCTTCACGGCAAGAGTCGATCGAGCAACTCAAGCACGCCTTGGATAGTTCTCAAATCGCAGGAATTGAGACTAATCTCGATTACCTCCGCCAAATTCTCGACGATCCGATATTTAATGCTGGCGACTTTAGCACACGCTTTCTCGATACTTTTGCCTACCATCCCTTGACGGTTGATGTCCTAGAATCTGGGGCATTTAGCACAATCCAAGACTATCCTGGGCGGGTGGGCTATTGGAATATTGGCGTACCACCTTCTGGGGCAATGGATACGCTGGCGTTGCGGTTTGCCAATCGCTTAGTCGGAAATCCTGAATCTGCGGCTGCGCTGGAATTTACCGTGAATGGGGCAACGCTGCGATTCAATACGGCTACGACGATCTGTCTGACGGGGGCGGATATGCAAGCAGAACTGGACGATCGGGCGGTTCCCTTGTGGCAGTCGATCGAAGTGAAGGCTGGCAGCATTTTACGGATGAAGTCGATCGCGGGGAATGGGATGCGTTCCTATTTAGCAGTGCAAAATGGATTCGATCTGCCTGACTATTTAGGGAGCAAATCGACTTTCACTCTAGGTAAATTTGGTGGGCACTGTGGGCGAACTTTGCGAGTTGGGGATGTGCTCAAACTCAATCCCATTAAAACTCTTCAGGGAACTCTCTCTTCACAACTTCTCCCATTACCGATCGAACTAATTCCTGTCTATCCCGACCATTGGGAAATTGGTGTACTTTATGGGCCACACGGCGCACCCGACTTTTTTACCGATTGTGATATTGAGATGTTGTTTGCGACGGATTGGCAAGTTCATTACAATTCAGCCCGAACTGGAGTGCGTCTGATTGGGCCGAAACCCGAATGGGCAAGGAAAGATGGCGGTGAAGCGGGTTTGCATCCTTCCAATATCCACGATAATGCTTATGCCGTGGGCGCGATCGACTTCACGGGTGATATGCCAATTATTCTGGGGCCAGATGGGCCGAGTTTAGGCGGATTTGTTTGTCCTGCCACGATTGCGCTTGCCGAAATCTGGAAAATCGGGCAACTAAAACCTGGGAATACAGTGCGTTTCATCCGCATCAGCCACGATCGAGCTTTAGAGTTAGAATTCGATCTCGATCGACAGATTGACTTGCAATTGCCAGATCGAGATCGCCCACCAACTTCGATCGATCTATCCTCTAGTTCCTCGCTCAATCCGCAATCTCTGAGGGAAGCTGCGGTATTACATCAAATCCCTGCTACGACTCAGCAAATCGCGGTCAAGTATCGCCGATCTGGGGATGATAATGTGCTGGTTGAATATGGTGAGATGGTGCTGGATCTGAATTTGCGGTTTCGCGTTCATGCCCTGATGACATGGCTGATCGACCATCCTTTAGCAGGTATCCTCGATCTCACACCTGGGATTCGATCGATCCAAATCCACTACGACAATCGGGTTTTGCGGTTAGAACAATTGCTAGAAACCTTGATTGCAGCAGAGCCGAGATTACCTTCGATCGCTGAGATCACCGTACCAACGCGCATCGTTCACCTGCCTTTGTCGTGGGATGATGCCTCTACTCAATTAGCGATCGAGAAATATACTCGATCGGTGAATCCCAACGCCCCTTGGTGTCCCAGCAATATTGAGTTCATCCGTCGGATTAATGGATTGGATACTATCGAACAGGTCAAAGAGATTGTGTTTAATGCCAGCTATCTGGTGCTGGGTTTGGGCGATGTCTATCTCGGCGCACCCGTCGCTACGCCGATCGATCCGCGTCATCGCTTAGTCACAACAAAATATAATCCCGCTCGGACTTGGACACCCGAAAATGCTGTGGGGATTGGCGGTGCGTATATGTGTGTCTATGGCATGGAGGGGCCAGGCGGTTATCAATTTGTCGGGCGCACGGTGCAAATGTGGAATACCTATGAGGAAACCGCCGACTTTGAAGCGGGTAAACCTTGGCTATTGCGCTTCTTCGACCAAATTCGGTTCTATCCTGTATCAGCCGCAGAATTGCTCCAACATCGAAATGACTTCCTGCATGGCAGATTTAAGCTGCAAATCGAACATCAGACTTTTAGTTTGAGAGCATATAACGAGTTTCTTGAGTCGATCGACGAACAAGCTACGGCGTTTAAAACCAATCAACAAGCGGCATTTGAAGCAGAACGCGATCGATGGGCAGAACTCGATCTTAACGTTGAGTCAGCCGAAGATTTTGGCATCCTCCCTGAAGAGAACGAGCGGGAGTTCCCACCCGACTGCCATCTCGTCAAAGCCCATATGCCTGCTAATGTCTGGCAAATTCTGGTCGAACCAGATGCAATTGTTGAAGCTGGCGATCGATTAGTAATTTTGGAATCGATGAAAATGGAAATCTCTATTACTGCTCCGATTTCAGGCAAAGTAATTGAAGTTCTTTGTCGTTCAGG
>ENA-ORBV01014474-ORBV01014474.1-microbial-mat-metagenome-genome-assembly--contig:-NODE-14474-length-11790-cov-3.587211_pt1 | contig 11790 bp, 14 predicted proteins | sample MGYA00237777_ERZ505514 | MGnify/ENA primary metagenome ERZ505514 (study PRJEB26160, sample SAMN06269048) | microbial mat metagenome | isolation source: Oligotrophic lake microbial mat | place... | reverse complement strand
ACGCCATTCTGGACCGTTGTCTTCGTAAACGTGTTGCTCTTCGCAGGCATTATGGGACGCATGGTCTCCGCCCAGGCCCTCATCACGGGCGTACCAGCACCACTCGATCGCGGCGCCTTCATGAGCATCAACTCGTCTGTGCAACAATTATCGGGTGGTATTGCAGCATGGATTGCAGGGGGCATCGTTGTGCAAACCGATCGCGGTCTTCTGCATTACGACACGCTGGGCTACGTAGTCATCGGCGTCACCATCATATCTATAGGATTGATGTGGGTGATTGCACGCAGGGTGCACGAACCCGTAGAATTCGGAGTGCCGACGACACGTGCAGCGTAGACTATAGCGGATAACACAAACGCTCGAAACGCTTCTCTCGCTTTTGCTTTGGCGGGTCACGATCGCAAGCCGAATGAATACAGTAGTGCATGAGCATTACCATGTCGGTCCAGATCGCTGCTTCGCTGCTTCGCTGCTTCGCTGCTTCGCTGCTTCGCTGCTTCGACGCGTCGCGATCGCGAATCACGTTCTGCATATTGTATAACAAAGGCGAAATGATCGGTCTGACGCCCAACCAGCTAAGCACTCTTCGGAAGTTGTTCAATCCATTGTAGAATCAGGTAGCCATGAAGAAGCGAAGCATGTTCGATGAGTTAGTGGAAGGTCTGCAATCGCTGAAGGACCACCACGAAGGCAAGATTACTCTCAAGACTTACACGCTGAAGATCGACAGCCCGACCACACTCATGCCTACAGAACTTACGGAGCTGCGCGAGCGACTAAACCTTTCACGCGCCGTGTTCGCTGCACGCCTTCGCATCAATGTCCGTACACTCGAGAACTGGGAACAAGGGCGCGCCAAGCCGAACGCTCAAGCGGCGTTGCTTATTAGACTTGTGGCGAAGCATAAAGACATGCTGCAACGGCTGCAGGATGTGTAGCAAGACATATTAGGGCGGCTACGCGATCGTGTATATCATTGCAGCATGAATACCCGCATTCTCGTATCCGTCGCACTTTTAGCATGCCTGCAAGTTCTTATATCGTGTTCAACGAGCGTCCTTTACGACCCCACGCTGCGCATGCCCACTCGTCAACTGCAGACGTCAGGCGTGCAGGGTACGGTGGGATGGGGCATGCTTCCCGAAGTGCTGCCAAATGCTGTAAACGGAAGGCGTAGCGACCACGCCTTGCTACTTGATGCACGCGGCGGATTAAGTAAACGCGTTACGATTCAGGCACGAGGCTGGCTCGGTATGCCAGCTGAAGAGGGAAACAAGCGATGGGGCATAGGGGGCTCTATTCTGTACGCAATCGACACGGGTTCGATTGGATGGCGACAATCCATGCTGTTAAGTGGTGCGTTTGGTATCAACGAGAAGACCATTCAGGGTCAGGGCGGAGCGCTAAACTACATTCTCTATACTCCGGAGTGGCTCGGACTCCAACCATACTTCAGTGCCGGTGGTATCATCGCCATGTCATCATCCGATTTCAGCGAATGGGGCATGGCACCACTCCTGCACGCGGGTGCGTCATGGCAATTCACTCCCAATGCCGGACTCAATGCAGAAGTAACGACGACCTTTCAATTCAACTTCGCAGAAGACGTATACCACACCATCATCACGCCGTCGTTGAGTGTGTACGTGCAACTATGAGTGCGCGGTGGATTGCGAATACGTTACTCACTCGTTCAACGCACGCTGAAAGAACTCGAATGAAGCCAAGACTCTTTGATGAAATCGTCGAAGGCTTTCAATCCTTCGCAGATCACCGCGCGGGCAAGATCACGTTGAATACGTATGTGGTCGAGGTACCAGACCCTCCCACGCTAACCGCACAACAAATACTTGCGTTGCGCAACAAGTTGACAGGGACGTGCCAAGCCGAATGCACAGGCGACGCTGCTGATTCAACTGATTGCGAAGCATAAGGACATGCTGAAGCGTCTGCAGGATTTATAGAACCTGCGCAAACGTATACAACACGCCACTCGGATCAAGAATCACAAACTCGCGCGAGTCCCACGGCTTCTCCTGAAGCGGTCCATTCGGATGTACAATTCCTTTCGACGTGCACAGCGCATACAAAACATCGATATCGCCGACTTCGATGCGACACGATGACCACTCGGATAAATTCTTATCATCGGATAGGAAGAAATGAATCTTTGCGCCACCGATACGGAGAAGTCCGTATGTGCCTTCATTGACACTCGATGTAAAATGCGCGCCGAGGTCGTTAAAAAAGTTTAGAGTCTCTTGGATATTGCGCGACGGCAGCACTGGCACAGCTCGCTGTGCCGCCCCATCCGACCCTAGCGGATTCGCCGCAGTATTGCCAACCACCGTCGCCCACGGCTTTGCTGTCTATATTCCAACCAGTCCGTTACGCACGTATGGGTCAGCGGCTGCAAAATCCTCTGCTGCCATAGGCGAGGCGCCCTTCCACAACATCGTGGCACCATCTACAGGGTCACCTATTGCGCCGCCAAGGATCAGCTCGCCCCGGTGCACCGCCTCCCACGTCAACCGCAGGTGCTCGTCGCGGTACAGCGGACATCGTTCGAGGTAGTCTTCGGCACCTTCATAGATAAGGAGGTAGTGCATGGCATTCTTTCTTAGGTTGAACGAAAATTCACTACAAGGGTCCGGAATGCGTTGGCTAGTGCACCTGTTCGTTAGCGTGATGTTACCACTGTTCGTTTGTGCGATGATGCCCATTGGTCTTGCGTCCCAAACCGCATCCCGTGTGTGGACAAGAGTGTTGCCGGTAGATGCGAAGAGTATCACCTACTCGGACGATTGCAAGACTTACGCCTACCTGAACGGAGCATCACTAATCGTTCGATGCGATGCAGTGACGGGTGATCCCATTGACACGGTTCCCGTTGCGCCAACGTACTCGATCGCATTTGCAGGGTCTACGCTATTCCTGCTTTCACAAGCTCCGAAGGATTCGACAACGCTTTCGAGATTGTATCTGCAGGAAAACGTAGCGAGGGAAACCCCGATTGGCTATGCCCGGTTCATGCCATCAAAGGATTTTGACTTTAGAGTTCCATCCGGTTTCACCCTACTCTCACTTCCAGGTACAGGTAAGGTGGGAGCTTATGCCGACATGAGTGAGGTGAACACGGATGGATCACAGGGAGTTTCGACAGGCGTCGTATACTTCATAGACACAACGACCTTTGCACGCGCGCCACCTGCCTCGTCGGTCCCGTCGACGGACGCCTCGTCGTGTCTCTCCCAAATGGATGCGTCGCAACATTCCCCGGAATAGCCTTACCTGTCATCTCTTCGATTGAAGAATCATCGAGCCCCTTTCGCCCCATGCAAATCCGTGGTACACGTATCGAAGGCGCAACGCCGCAGTGCGCTGTTACCATCTTCTCAGTATTGGGTGCGGTTGTGATGCAGGGAAATGCAGACCACAATGGTGTGTTCGATCTTGATGATAGGGGGCTGCCGCATGGGGCTTACGTTGTTACCTACACAACGCCTGTTGGCATATGCAGCATGCGGGTGCTGATGTAGCGACGATCGCCGATACGGCGACAGAAGGCGTATCGCGCGGCACAGCAACGAAGTATCTCGAAGCACTGGCCGACGATGGAATACTTCAGCGCCATAAAGTGGGCCGTAACAGCTACTACATCAATAAAGCGCTCTACAGGATTCTAACTGGCGAAGGCGCCAGGGCTACCTAAGACCCTGTCTTCCTGCCGATCATTACATAATTCAAGGTGTCGTACTTACGGAGAGCGCGTTTACTTCTTTTTTACGTATGTTTTCTTGCCACTAGAATTGATATAGTACTTGCCACCACGAGGCCCTGTCTGTAATGAGTGACCTGAGCCTGTGGCAGGTGTGGTGGAATGCGCTCCACATATTCTGATAAAGCTGACGTAGGTACCCTTGCAAAATGCTCGCCAATGTGCGCCCGATAAGTCGATGCAGTTGCATGTCCTTCAACGTGAATGACATCGTGCCTATGCAGAACCACTGTGTGTGCCGAATCATCTTCAAAATGAACGACAATCGAATCGACCGCAACGTAGAAGTCTCTTGAGATGGTCGCGGAAGCAACATTGGAACTTGGAGCAGGCACAACGTTGGTGGTAGTGGACTGAGTCGTTGAGCAAGCCGCGAGAAGCGGTGCGATTGCGAGCAAGAAAACGAGTTGGAGTTTCATAATTCGGATCCGCGGTGGACGTTAAAAAATCTTGCCAAGTCATGTTGAGAGACGAAACTGCGTTGTTGCACGATGACTACGCTTCGAAGATAACGTACGATCGTATACGCATGCTCTTCGTATGAGTCGCCGTAAAGTCGGTCAAGAAGTTCATTCGCTGTGATCGATTGATGGTAGGCCTTTTATGTAGCCCCGTCCCATCAGCGATGCATGGGATTTGAAGCATCTCAGTCTGCTCTGTAATAGATTGCGTGCGTTCTGTACTTACTCTTCAACGATGGAATCTCATGAGCGCAGCAAATGAACGATTAGCCGAGCGACTTAAAGATGTACCATCGGATGTTCTCGCAGATCTCTTGCTGAAGCTTACCAAGGGCAACCCTGCTCTGAAGCGGCATCTTGTGGCGATAACGTCGGACACGAAAGACCTTATCTCGGCGGTTAAGAAAGGCATTTCTGGAATAAGACGCTCCACGAAATTCTACCCTTATCATGAAGCGCATAAGTTTCAGACAAAACTCAACACACTCGTTGCACACATCGAGTCCATTGGCAAGGCCAACCCGAAAGTGGCGTTCGAGCTGTTATGTGAGCTGCATGCCTGCGAAGACTTCGTCGTACAGAGCGTCGATGACGGCATCGGTTTTGTTGACCAGACGTTCAGGGTCGATTTGCCCCGAATCGCTGCTTCGATTACATCGCGCCATCACGACGAAGCGCATCTCAAGAAATGGCTCTTAGTTGCGCTCGAAGACGACCCTTTCGATTCGGGCTGCGACCTTGTCGACGCCGTTGCATCGACTGTGTCTGAAGGCGTGCTACGCGACCTCGTAGAGACGATTAGTAAAACCGTTGCGCTTCAGCCACGTGAACCTCTCTTTGAAAACCGGCAGTTGGCATACGTTCAACGACGATTGCTTGTAGCGTTGGGGGACACCGAAGCGTTTATCGAGTGTTGTACGTACGAGGGCGGAATTGTTGAGCCAGACATCGAAACGCTCATTCAGATGTACAAAGACCACGAGCAACACGATCTTGCACAGCCATGGGTTGATATACTAGAGCAAAGTCGTAGAGCAGAACTCGAACGTTACGAGGCATTAGCACGAGAGAATGCTAGGCGCACAGCGGAGCTAGCTGCTTCTTATAGAACCGAGTATCTGGCGCCCGATTATCGCGGTCGATTTTTCTCGAAGCCATCCGAGCAAACATTTAGAGTGCTTCAGCAACATCTTTCCGCCGAAGCAGTGGAAAGCATCCTCGACGAGTTCATACTCGAGGGCGAAAAGGCACCTCAGCTATCAACGCCTGGTTTTAGAGTATTGCTCTTGTCAGGCAGACACGAGCAGGCTGAATCGATAGTACTAAGGCGTCACGACGTCGATAGTACCCCGCCACAAACTTGGGTGCGTATCGCTGAACTCCTCGAAAAAACAAATCTTTTTCTTGCTGCTATCGCAGCGTACAGAGTGTTGCTTGAGAACATCCTAGACAGCCGACATTCAACTGGTTACTACTCCGCCCGAGACTACTACGAAGCGCTTTGGAGACTAAGCCCACTGATTGATGATTGGAAAAGTCTTAGTCCGCACAACGAGTACTATGTTGAATTCTGTAAACGGTACGCCGAGAAAAAAGCGTTCTGGTTTGCGACTGAGTTTGAGTTTCGTCCGCCCGCCGTTTCCCGCTTTTCTGGTGAAAAGAAGAAGAGGCGTTGAATGTACAGGAACTAGGCGGACCCGTCCGAGCATCAATGCATCTTCTTTGTCGTTATCACTGCCTTCGTGCCGCAGATGCCTTCGAGCCCCTTGCGAACATCCCAATACCACTCCCAGTCTTCGTGCGCGCTGTCGTCGTAGTAGGTCTCGTTGCTCGATAGTGTCGCGCCGAATGCGTTCTGTGAGGAGCTGACTGTTTTCGCGGTAGCTACCACGTAGAGCGGTTTCGATCCTGGAGGAGCAGTTAATACAGCTTGGTCGCCGGCAGTGACCGCTGCTGATTTTGCAAGCTCGGGCTTAACCGTTACCTGCCACACACGCTTTGTATTCTGTCCACTCCATATGTCATGTTGTGGTTCGGTCTCGCCCTGAACAATCCCGACAATCGTATCGGCCATCGTGACGTTAAATCCGTTCTGCACAAGCAGTGCTGTTGCCGATCGCACTACATCGGCCTTACTACGGTCGAAACACCCAATGTTGTGCTGTTGGATTTTTGTGGTCATGCATCCAACGCACAACGTCATCAGAATCGAAGCAATTCCTAATCTGCAAAACACATGGTGTCTCTTCATCAGTTCAAACTCCATAGATAAGTGTTATTGGGATGACAATTGGCACGGGCATGAAGGTTGCTATTGGGGACATCGATCGAGACTCTAACTTTCACATAGTGCCACGGTGGCTCGTCGGCATTGATTTTCGCAATGCTTCCGCGAAGCTTCACACCATCATCGAGCAGCTTCGCCGGAATGTAGTTCGACCACTTCGGCAGATAGCCAATGCGAAACCCCTGCCGTGCATACACAGCAATAGCGCGTTTGTCGTAAATGTTTTCGGGCTCACGCACAAACACCAACTCCTCTCCAACGCTTAACAATTCGTGCAGGCATATGTCAAACGCTCGCGTGTGCTGCAAGCCAGCGATGTACACATCGCACAGGTCTATGTTGGAAGGGGCAAAGGGGGCAGGCCTGTGCGCAGCGCCTACTTGCGCCGCTAAGGCGCGTTGCGTAAATCCTGTCGCTACAAGTAGTGGAATGCCAGAAAGGAGTTGCAGAAATGTGCGTCGATGTTGCATCGTGCAAAGATTGAACCGCGCGCGACGTATGTTGTCGCGATACATCGGAGGCTGCGGAAAATGTATCGTTGCCAACGTGTCACAACACCAGCGTCATTTTAGACATAGTGAAAATGCGTCTTTGAGACGGTCAATCGCCTTTCAATCGCTCTCGGAGAAAGTGTCATCAATAGAGTTCCCGTAGTGGGAACTTTATCTAGTAAAAATCCTGTGGGAACTGTATCTTCGGATGAGAATTATTGCGAAAAAGAGACTGCTATCCTATTGGAAGCGAGAGCTTGGCGCGAAAGCAGAGCTCGAAGCTTGGTTCGCAGAAACAAAGGCCGTGAAGTGGGTATCCCCAGCCGCGGTCAAGTCGAGATACCCAACAGCAAGCATTCTCAAGAGTGGTCGTGTTGTGTTCAACATTTGCGGCAATCAATACCGACTCGTTGTGGCAATCAATTACACGTTTCAGATCGTGTACATTCGATTCATTGGAACGCACAAAGAGTACGATAAAATAGACGCACAGTCAGTATAAGATGAAACCTAAACTAATCAAGAATGAAACAGAGTACGAAGCCGCATTAGTGCGTATTGAAGCACTCTTCAGCGCAAAGCCAGGCACACCTGGCGGTGACGAACTAGACTTACTCGTCACACTCGTCGAGTTGTATGAAAGCCGAGCATTCCCGATCGATCTTCCGGATCCTATCACGGCAATTTGCTTCCGCATGTCACAACAGGGACTCAAACCGAAAGACCTTGTCCCCTATATCGGCAGCGCGTCTAAGGTCTCAGAAATACTCAGCGGTAAACGCACCCTTAGCCTCGCCATGATTCGTAACCTGGTGAGTGGCCTTGGCATTCCGGCGGAGGTTCTGCTTAGACTTCCCAAACTGACACGTAGAGTGTCCGTACGAATACCTCAGTAATCCATGCTCCTGAACCGCGCGCGACGTATGCCGTCGCTTAAAGCCTAGGTTTGCAGACGATTTCATTGGGAGCTTGCACGTGAACGATTCACATCAGATACAGCGCGTGGTGCGGCTGTTGAGCATACTAAGTTCTGGACATCACTGCACGACAACAGAGCTTGCCGATCTTGTCCAAGCACGTGTCGAAGGCAAGGCCGTGTCGCGACGTCAGATCCAGCGCGACCTTCGCGCAATCGAGGCGGCGGGTGTGCCGATTACGTGTGAGCAGGCCGGACGTGAATTGCGTTGGTGGATTCCGGCTTCGTATCGCGCGATGGTTCCGATAGACATAAACCGAAACGATGTGCTCGCCCTGCATACGCTCAAGGGTATGTTGCGTCAGTTCCGCGGCACGGCCATCGAGCGCGACGTCGACAAGCTCGCGCAGAAGCTCGAGAAGGTTGCGCCTGGCAGTGTGCTCATGGACAACGGACTCGTAAGCGACGTCACACCCGGTGCAATGCGCGACGCCGTGCCCGATGCCATCCTCCAACAGGTCATCGAAGGTATTCGTGACATTGCGTACGACCAGGTCACATACCGAGCCCTCTACGACGACACACGCCGCACCTTCATCGTCGCACTCTGCCGTCTGCTGCCCCATGCGGGACGGCTCTACGCTGCAGCCTGGCACCCAAAGTACAAGCGCTACATCACACTCGCCGTAGACCGCATCGAACACGTCGAGCGCGCAAACGACTTCCCACTACCGCACCACGTCTTCGACGAAGAAGCATACCGCCAACAACGCTTCGGCATCTACTCCGGCGAAGTAACGAACATCATTATGCGCATCGCCGCACCATCGGTAAACTTCTTTACAAGCCGTCAGTGGCACCCCACACAAACCTTCAAGCACCGACGCGATGGCAGCGCAGACCTCTCCATGCGCGTTCCCATCAACCCCGAACTCGTCTCCTGGATCGTCTCATGGGCCGATGTGATGAAAGTTGTGAAGCCGAAGCATCTCATCGATGCATGCAAATCGAAGGCAGCGGCGATCGGGGAGTGGTAGGCACCTAAATAACGTCTTTGCTAACCACCCCCAGACGTGCGTGCCGATTTGTTGATACGTTACACGAAAGATAATCCCGAGCTCAGGCGTGAACTGGTGGCGCTAACATCTGACGCGAAAGAAACTGCGGGAACGGTTAATAGGGTCATCGCTGGTCTACTTCGCTCTACATCGTTCTATTCGTATACGCAGGCGCGGAAACTGGTGAACAAGCTCGACGATCTCGTTGTGCAGATTCAGAAAGTGGCGCAGAGTTCACCAAGTAATGCATTCGAAATGGTATGTGACCTGCTCGCAACCGAACATCACGTCGCACAGAATGTCGACGACAGCGATGGCGGTGTTGGCGACGTGTACCGTTCGAATTTGCCGAAGGTTGCTGCTTCGATCGCGAGGCGCTACGACGATTATGAGCACATGGCCAAATGGTTGTGCGTTGCAGTAGAAAAAGACCCGTTTGGGTCGCGGTGTTCCCTTATCGACGCATTGGCCACGATCGTTCCCGATTCGGTTATGGAAGCACTATTCGCCTACGTTTCCGAGCGAGTTACGCTTGAGCCCCCTACAGACATTTACGATAGCTGCGAACATGCCTTCATACTACGGCGCATTCTAGTTGCCCTAGGCGATACACAGCGATTCATTAAAGTATGCACGGTTAACAAAGAAATGTTTGATGGCGATATTCTCACACTCGCCCAGATGTTCATAGAACACGAAGACTTCGCCAAAGCAGAGCTGTGGTTGAAGAAAGTCGGACCAGACGATAACAGTTCCATCAGGCAAGCGCGCAAACTTCAGCTTGACGTCAATAAAGCGTTGGGTCGCACTTCCGACGTGAAAGGGCATTTGCGAGAACAGTTTCTGTCTACGCCCGACAGCGGGTCATACCAAGAACTCGCGCCTTACCACACGGCCGACGAACTCGACGCTCTGGTAGCAGAACTCGTACGACGCGTAGCAGAACTCGTAAGACGCGCAACTGCTTTGCACGACCCACCTGTGCCTGCCATTCGTTTTCTAATTGATATCGGGAAGGGGGCGGAGATGGAGCAAGTCGTTGCCTTGATTAGCCCAACTGGTTTTGTAAACTATTACGCTTGGCCAGCGGTTGCCAAGTCCTTCGAAAAGGCAGGTCTACTGTTTGGAGCAGCCGTTGCGTATCGCATTCTCATGGATGACATTCTCAATCACACACGTTCCAATGCGTACTCGCACGCCGCACGATACTATGCCCAACTGTGGGTGCTCGCTCGCTCGATTTCCGATTGGAGGGGTATACCAGACAACGAAGCGTACATGGCAGGTATCATGAAACGGCACGCGCTTAAGTCGTCGTTCTGGCGTGCTGTCGAGGGCTCGCTCAAACCACCGGCTGTGTCGCGTCACAAGTAATACGTTCACCAGATTAGTAAGTACGACAATGAAAAGCCCGACATCACGAGCCACCACATCAGTAGCGGCACCGGCAATACCCGATAATACATGAACGCATCTGATGTTAGTCTTGCCGAACACCTTCGAGCACTGCCGAGCGATGTCCTTGCGAATCATCTGCTTCGCATGATGCTTACCAATCCGGCTCTCAAGCGCGAGCTGGTGATGCTATCATCCGACTCTGCAGAGCTCGTACAGGTTGTTCGACGCGCGGTTGCGCAGCTTCGCACTACGCGCACCTATCAGATCAAATCCAAAGCGGACGAGGCAATTGCAAAGCTCGACGACATTGTAAAGCAGATTAGCATGATTGCCGGCACACACCCGGATGTGGGATTCCAACTTCTATGTTCGTTGATTTCGGATGAGTTTCCAATTCGGAAGCATATAGACGACCGCAACGGTGACGTGTCGGTGATGTTTAGTAAACGTTTGCCGCACCTGGCAGCCACCATTCTGCCGCGATGTAAAGACGACGCCAATACGCTAAAGTGGTTGCACCAAATGTTGCACGAAGACCCTTACTGGTCACGCGGCTATTTCATCGATGCTATCGGTGCTTACCTTCAAGAACCTATACTGCAGTCTCTGCTCGTTGCTGTACATGTTAGAGTCGAGGCACAAAGTCGAAACGACGAATATGAAAACCGCGATCTCGCATTCGTGCGTAAACGCATACTCGTTGCCCTCGGCGACACCGAGCAATACATCCGGGTTTGTGAGCACCGTAAGAATATTACCACAGAAGACACACTCGCACTTGTACCAATGTTCGTCGACCACGAAGACTACGCAAACGCCGACGCCTGGCTCGAACGCACCAAAATCAAACCTGGAAGATTTTTTACAAAGATATTGGTCCTACAATCGGAAATCGATCGTGGGTTGGGGCGCGTATACGACGCTTCCGCCAGTGCAGCTCTCGCGATTGAGTTAATACAGCGCGAGAAAAATCACGACGACCCGATGTCCGTGCAAGAAGTCCTCGAGGCTCTCAGCGAAACACCCCAGCCCGATCTCGACATGGTACGTTTTCTTGTAGGCGCTGGCAAGGGGGCTGCGATGGAGACATTAATGGCGTCGTACAAGGTATCAGTCGACATAGACCCAGGATATCTAAAAGCACTTGCCACCGCATTTGAAACGGCCGACCTACCACTCGGTGCCACATTCACCTATCGACTCCTCCTCGAGGAAATCCTTGAGTCGTCTCGGGCATCGTCGTACCACCATGGCGCAGATTACTTCAAACAGTTAACGCGGCTTGCCGCCGCCATATCCGACTGGCGCGGCTCACCCGACCACCATACATACATCACCAAGCTGAAGTACAAGCACAGCCTTAAACAATCGTTCTGGGTGAGGGTAGGCGAACGCAAA
>ENA-ORBV01014473-ORBV01014473.1-microbial-mat-metagenome-genome-assembly--contig:-NODE-14473-length-11791-cov-3.220847_pt1 | contig 11791 bp, 15 predicted proteins | sample MGYA00237777_ERZ505514 | MGnify/ENA primary metagenome ERZ505514 (study PRJEB26160, sample SAMN06269048) | microbial mat metagenome | isolation source: Oligotrophic lake microbial mat | place... | reverse complement strand
GAAGGTATCACGTTGCAGGCACTCTCACGGGACGAGCACGTGCAAACTAGTCAGACTAGCATGCCGCACAAAAGTCACACCTATCCACAAGATGGTGCTATGCGATAATCATATCTGCTCCACGACTGCCTGTCCATTCGCATTCTGATCGATGCGGATACGCCCTAGCAGCCCGTGCTTGCGTCTGTTGGCATCTAGCCTTGTCAGCACTACGATGGACAGAAACTGGAAGAAAGCGGCCACGAGATCCAGGGCACCCTGTATGGCCGGCAGACGACAGTGAGGGAACAGGATCGCGGTGACCGCGAACCAACATGCCGTATCAGGCTGTGTCTGATACAAACGCCCATATTATTGCATACTAGACGCAGTGCAGACACACCTGAATATACGCCGGCCATCTTGCGTCAACGCCGCGATACTTGCTCGCCCAGACGATCATCACAATACCATACCTGATGCCGGTGTGCGGCCATCATCAGACATTCGATAGCGCGTGCAATCGTACCGCACAGCATGTTGATTCGTTACGCACCATAAATAGATAAGGCACCGACCGATGCGCAGCTTCAGAAAGCCGAACACTCGGTGAATGAACTGGAAGTTGAACTCTCCAATCAAAAGCAGCACGCCAAACCCTCTGCGCGTCGAGTTGGGTTGGGAACGAATACAAATTGCAATGCACGCCATGTCAAAAATAATATCAGTTCACAGCCAAGATCACAGTCATAACGTTTACGTTGACGTACAGCGCTTGCAGACACATGACGGAAAAGTAAAACTCATCCACGCCACTGCTCCTCAGGTTGGCGAATCCATAGAAGGAGCAACCGATCTACATACAAGCGCGATGGAACATACGGTCGTAAAGATTGCAAAATCAATTCATCTATCTCCATCATGTTAAAACAGGCAGGTACCATAGTGCCGCTGGCGCATAGCGACACAAACGTGACGATCTTGTCCCACAGGTAGATGCAATCCTGGGTGAACACAGGAGACGATGTGTTGACTTCTGAAGCCATGATACCTCGACTTCAATGATGGTGCAAAGACTGTGTGACACTGGACACTAGAGATCAGTTGAGCGCGATGCGACTTCAAATGGCACGCACGAAATGTCGTTCGAAAGAACGAGCCAAAATTGGAGTGGATGATCACCGCTTGCGGATTCCTCATGGCGATCTGAATCGTTCTGCGCGGTGCTATTTTTCATCGTTCCGCGGTTGGAAACGCATCAGACTGCAACCACGGGCTGCGTCGCTCCCTGAGCGTGTGTTCCTTATCCACCATGAGATTGGCCATCTTATTGCTCTGTTTTGCAAGCGCATTGCATGCAGGCTTGTGCTCGAATGCAGGGTTGCACGCACCATTGGACGCAACCGTGAAGGTTGATTGGTGAGTGCATGCAGTTGTCGTATTGGCGCTGGACGCTTGCATCTGTAGAAGTGTCTTCTGGTAATGTATCAGCAGCAAGCCTATCTTTGACTGACCAGCTGTAATCCCTCTGGACTCGCGACAGGTCTCAGCTGCTGATCAGCACCAACTCAGAGCCCACCCTTCAGCTGGTGGTCAACCCGATGATCCGGCCAGGCTCACCCATTCATGATGCAGTGTTCAAGGTAAGCCAGCCTTGCAGGCATAGCCCCGTGCATGCATGAATTCACATAGCGCTGTTCGTGACGCCTCAGCTGCGCTGATTCGTGTGCACGGCAGAATCTGGCATCGCTTGAAGCCGATATGGTCCGCTTCGTACCGTGGCTGCCCTATCCTCGACTGGCAGTCGCAGAGCTCAACCCGCCCGATGTGCCTGTGCGGTACGTGACGAATGGAGAGTCAGCATTGATGTTGAGCACAGCTTGCAGCGCAAGAGGTGAATCACATGTGCCCGTTGCGCTCTGTTCACGCGTGCGCTGTTCTGTAGATGCGCCAGCGTGTTCGGCACACCGTCCACAAGCGATTCATCCACCATCTTCCTGTCGTGCCCAGCGCCCGGTGCGGTGATCACCAACATCCAGTTCGCAGCGTACGGCACCGTGACGGGTCGATGTGGCTCATTCCAAGCCGGGGCTTGCAACGCTGCCGGGGCTGCGAGCTATGTGCGGACCACGTGTTTGAACCAGGCCAGCTGCACATTGAATGCGGACACGCCTCATCTCGGCGATCCCTGTGTGGGCACTCCAAAGATCCTGTCTGTTCAGTACAGCTGCTCCATCACCACCAACAGTACTAGCTGGGACTTCACGCTGTTGGACCCGATGATGGGGGACTTCTTCAACGCCATGCAGGGGCGAAGGGTGCGTATTACGCGATTAATATCATTTAGTCAGCTCAATTGCTTGATGTTGTTGGTATCGCAAGCGATCTCATAAGGTGAATACCTTGACCATTTTACAGACCGTGATCAACTTCTCCACACCGCCAGAATGGCTGTTTGCCACGCCTGCTCCCGTCACATACCCCACCGATCCAAATCAAGTGGTGTGGAACTACGAGCAAGGTTTGCACGCATCGAATATATCAGCACTTGCATGCACCGCATCGCCTTCAGGCTGCGCACCGTGTTCTGCTGGGCTCATGAATGACGTGCTGATGTTGCCACCTGTCCAGGCACGCAGCTGCTGGACCTGAGTCTGGTAGATCTAGCCAGCTACTATCAGCGCCTGGTGCAGTATTATGCAGCAGGTGGCTTCACCGATGAAGCGGGTTAGTGAATCTCCGCAGTACCATCTCAAACATTGCAAATTCAGATCCGGGACATGACGTGCATACAGGACGGTTCCATCCCGGTTACACCGGGTATTTGCCGTGGTGGGAGATCCTCAATGAGGTTGATGCAGAGCATTCCACTTCGGTAGGCGCTGTATCGCATGACTTGGACAGGACCACTATGTGTTCGTTGATGGTTGCTCTGTTGTATTCTCTATTCAGGTGCAGGACTATACTGCTCGATTTGACGCCATTGCATTAGCTATTCACGCGGTGAGCAGCTCGTCACGGCATGCCGGTTGACCCTGCATTCATTAGACGGGCCTGTTTGCTTTGACTGCTTGGCAGGTGTCACCGTACACACAGTTCGTCGGTCTGGCCCTCTCCGGTCACAACGAGTTTGATTACTACCGCTACTTCCTGAACCATTCGAACCACGTCCCAGCCGCGCAGTCTTTGATCAACGCCATATCTTTTCATTTCTACGCTAGTCCAGGCCAGCCTTCGAATGAGTCCAGGTAACAAACAATCAGTTGAGGCACCTGAGTATACTTTTATCCATCCTTACGCATCGCGTGTTGCTGCCGCCAGCTGGGGTCCTGATTTCTTCCATCAGGCGGATAACTTCTTCACCGAGGTGCAGCAGATCATCGCTATTCGAAATCAGCTGTCGCCGAGCACCCTGCTCATGATCAACGAACTGGGTATGTGGCTTGCATTCTGGGCTTCTCTTGCTTCACAATGCCATAATTGAAGTGATGAAATGTGTGCTGTAGGCTGCATCACCAATCAGGTGCCAACGTACAACGATTCGTATTGGTATGAGGTTTCACCACCGTATCTGTATATTCAAGCTTACAGTACTGAACTTCGCGATGTGATGTTCCCCTGCGCTCATGCAGGAACCTGTGCGCTGCCCTGTACGCCTACTGCTATGGCAATCTGGCTGCACTGGGTGTGGATGTGATCGGCGAGTCTCAGCTGGTGGGGTACCCGTCTCAGTATCCTGACGTGACCATGCTGGACTGGAACACCGGCAATGGCAACGCTCGCTATTGGGCCCTGAAGCTGCTCATCAGCAGCTACGGCACGGCCACCAAGCATGCGTACAGTACGGTGTCGAGCAGGTGATCGAGCTTGACTGATGAGCTGCTGCGAGCTGGTAGGGTGCGCTGACTGACACGGGTGCGTTCGCTGTTTGTGTCGACAGCCCCGACATATTCGCCCAAGCGATGATCGTGGACACCTATCCGCCTCCCAAATCAAATATTTCAAAGCCAATGGGTATGCAGTATACTCACACTCGCTCATTGCGCGTGCGGAAGCCCCTCACGCATTGCTCGCGCATGGTTGAGCAGGCCCGGCTCCTACTGGTAACGTACAGCAGCAGCCACAGCAGCTTGTCAAGATGTTGCTGGTCAACAAGAGTAACAGCACGTCAACCGTCACAGCACCTGACTGCGTGAACGGAGGTTCGATCCATCGCTCCATTATCACACGGCTGCGTCATGATCGTTGATGATGTGCTATCGCGCTTCCGCAGGTGATGTTCAGTATGTCGATGGCACCAACAACTATGGGCCTCTGAAGATCATCGCCTTGGCTCCTGGCTCTAACAGCTTTACTCTGCAGCCGTTTGCAGTTGCCGTGTTAGAGTTCTATTTGGGCCCCAGCGATCGTGCGCGAGAGCTCCAGGTGTTGTCCTCCTAGACCACTCAAGGTTTTCAATCTGTCCGATTTCCGTATCTATATTGTCTTGTATTCTATTAATAATAGTTCGACTTGATTTGTAAGCACCTCGCGGTTCGTTTGACTGTCGGGGCCACGCCGTCCAGACATGTGTGCACGTTAACCTTCTCTGCGCAAATACATTGAGGATGTTATCGCTCTGACTAGCTGAAAGATAAGCAGCTCCCCCTTCTTTTGCTTGCAGTCACCTGCTCTGAGCTCATGCGAATACTGCTGTACCGATGCAACTTTTCGTGATTGACAGCGGAAATCGGCTGGATCACAATGATGGCTCTCTTGATCAGCTTGTTGTTTCTGATCCGTTATTTTCGTTTCTGCACGGTCCACATCCGTTTGGCTGTGGTCAACTAAGTCTGAAAGCGTTGGCGTTACCGAGACCATCTGAAGCGGCTTTAGGGGTATCTTCTCTGGATCCATCAATATTTGCATTCATCAGGAAGCGGATCGCATTCAGTTGCAACGAATAATCCTAAGCCAAGATGTCGGATGGTATGAGTGTGCGAGTCGCGGTGCGCGTGCGCCCCTTCAACGACCGTGAAAAGGAGATGAAGGCAAAGCTCTGCATCGGCATGGACGTAAGTGTTTGATGGTCTGCCGGCTTGCACATCGCATGTGGTGATGCTGTCGCTGACCGTAACTGCATACTTGCGCTCACGCTGTTCTGCTCGTGTGTCAGGGTCAAACCACGACCATCACCCATCCGGAAACCAACGAGGTGAAGACCTTTGCGTTTGATTACTCGTACTGGTCGCATGACGGGTTCGAAGCGGATGATCGCGGTATCACGCAAGCTGCTGGTGGATCGGAATACGCATCCCAGCAGAAGGTGTTTGACGACATCGTAAGTGGAGTGAACCAGTTGGGCAATCCAGGTCGCGGTATCGATTATCTTACGATTCTCACATGGCATCCATCTCCTCTCAGGGCAAGGACATCTTAGACAACGCCTTTGCCGGTTACAACTGCTCTCTGTTTGCATACGGGCAGACCGGCTCCGGCAAGAGCTACTCCATCGTGGGATACGGTGTGAACCGCGGCATTATCCCTATGGCCTGCGAAGAGATGTTCAACCGTATCGAGGCCAATCAAGAAAGCGCCATCACCTATCAAGTGACGGTGAGTATGCTTGAGATCTACAATGAGCAGGTGCGTGATCTGCTCAACTCCAAGGGTGGCAACAAAGCTGGCGGGCTCAAGGTGCGCAACAAGCCGGGAATGGGAAACTATGTGGAGGGGCTATTGTCCGTGCCGGTGCAGAGCTACAAGGCTATCGAGGGTCAGATGGAGGAGGGTACTCGCAACCGAACTGTGGCCTCTACCAAGATGAACGCTACCAGCTCCCGAGCGCACACGGTGTTCACCATCATGTTTACCACCACCACTACTGTGGGTGAGAATAGACAGGAGGTCACGTCCAAGATCAACCTGGTAGATTTGGCAGGCTCCGAGCGTGCAGGTGAGTGATGATGGGTCTACTCATGATGTATCAGCTGCTCAAGTTTCTGTCACATGACCATGCGCCTTACAGACAGCACGGGTGCCACTGGTGATCGATTGAAAGAGGGTAGCGCCATCAATCAGTCCCTATCTGCTCTGGGTAACGTCATCTCCGCCCTGGCTGAGGTGTCCATGGGCAAGAAGAAGGTGTTCGTGCCCTACCGCAACAGTGTGTTAACCCGCCTGCTGCAGGATGCACTGGGTGGTAACTCCAAGACCATCATGATTGCTGCGCTCAGCCCCGCTGACGTCAACTATGACGAGACGCTGAGCACGTTGCGCTACGCTGATCGTGCTAAGAAGATCAAGAACAATGTGGTCAAGAACGAGAACCCCACGGAGCGCATCATTCGGGAGCTGAAGGAGGAGAATGACCGCCTGCTCAAGATGCTAGCAGACAAGGGCTTGGACCCTGCGGCGATGCTGGCGGCTGGGGCGGCAGGTGGAGGCAAGGAGACGGACGAAGCCAAGAAGTTGCGCCTGCAGCTGGAGGAGCAGATGCGTGAGAATCAACGATTGGTAGACGATATGCAGAAGAGCTGGGAGCAGAAGCTCAAAGAGGCCACGGAGCGAGCAGCGCAGGCGGCCGCTGAGCGAGGTGACAGTGACGGTGCTGTGTCGGCTGGGTCGGCACAGGCCTCACAGTTGCCTGCTCTAGTGAACTTGCATGAAGACGCCATGCTGTCTGAGTGCGTGATGTACGTGTTCAAGGCAGGCACCACCCGCATCGGCAGAGCGGAGGCCAAGCAAAAGCAGGACGTGGTGTTGTCCGGTCTCAACATCAAGCCGGAGCATGCTATCGGCACCAACGAGAACGGCACTGTGACGCTGACTCCGGTTGATGGCAGCAAGACCTTTGTCAACGGTGATCTGATCTCAGGACCGCATGTGCTGCAGGAGAATGACAGGGTGATCATCGGTAACAACTTTGTCTTCCGCTTCCACGATCCGAGAAGCCCTGCTCCGGCGGCGGATGCTCCTCACGTGACCTGGAGCTCTGCCATGGACGAGTTCGCCACCAAGCAAGGTCTGCGGCTGCAGCAGGATCTGGATGGTCGTGTAGGCAAGCTTGAACAAGAGGAGGCCGATAAGCGCCGCGAGCTGGAGGAGCGGCTCAAGAAGATGGAGGAGGACATCCAGCGCGAGCGAGAGGCTGCCCGACAGGCGCTTGAGCGACAACGACAGCTGTTTGAGAGCCGATCCCAGAGCGGTGAGGCCATCTCCGAGGAGGAGCGACAGAGACTGATGATGGTGGAGCAGGAGTTCGCTGCCAAGAACCGCAACATGTCTGCCGAGCTGCAGCGTAAGAAAGAGATGTCTGAGAAGGTGCTGCAGGAGCAGATGAAGCGCAAACGCGAGACCAAGAAGGTAGAGGAGCAGCTGGCCATGTTGCTGCCGCTGATGAACGAAGCGAACTCGATGGCAGAGGAGCTGCGCAAGCAGGTATGGGACTCAGTGCATGATCTGCCTCTTGCCCTGCGTGTAGCAGCAGATCAGGCTGGACTCTCCTCTCATTAGTCCGTAAGGAATGCTCACTGTAATCGTGCTCTTGTTCAGGTCAAGTTCGATGCTCGGCTGGTGGTGAAGGGTGGTCGACCCGGTGCTGCTCTGGCCGGCATGGGCGGAGATGAGCTGGGCAATGTGAAGAAGCTGGAGGTTGCTGTCCGGGTGACCAGTCAGCACGACGGCAGTGTGTGGAACTGGGAGCCATCCAAGTTTGAGAACCGCCTGTTCATGATGCGTGAGCTGTACCAGTCCATTATGACGTACGGACCGCGTGATCTACCGTTGACTGAGGACCCGTTCTGGGACCCGCCAGAGCCCGTAGAGATTGGTATGGGGAAATGTTGTGAATTAGTTATTACAGACAGAGTCTCACGTGCTAATATCCATCTGAACCGCTGTGTGCAGGCAAGGCATACGTGTATCTGAAGGCACTGAGCCAGCTGGTGGAGGTGGAGAATGACTTCACCATCGTGGACAACAAGGGCGAGCAGCAAGGCTCTGTGCACGTTGAGATCGTCCCGGAGGGTGATGACGGCAGCGACCTGGATTACCTCAAGAGCTCGGAGGAGCTGCTGCACCAGGATATCGTATTGGCAATCCATGTGGATGGGGCGAAGAACCTGCCCGCTCGATACGCAAACAGCGTGTTTGTATCGTATCAATTCATGGATCAAAGCCTGGACACACAGCCTGTGGAAGGCAAGAGCTTGTCTCCGCAGTTCAACCACCAAACCAAGATTCGCTTGGCGCCTGTGACAGAGGAGATCCGCCAGCACTTGCTGACCGAAGCCATCATCTTCGAGGTGAAGGGCTACACCGATGCTCAGGTTCGACAGCTGGCGGAGCTGGGCATCGCCCCAGGGCCAGTTCGCACTCAGCAGCGACACGGTTATGGAGGCGGCTCCTCCCAGCCAAACTCACCGGGAGTCGGTATGTCCGCCCCATGCGGTGTATCGCCCTGCGATCAGTGCGAAGAACAGCCTGCATCTCTGGAGTGCACCGATTGCGCTCGCGCGTTCTGCACGTCGTGCTTTGAGCTGCTGCACAAGAGTGCTAAGAAGCAAGACCATCGCTACATCTTGCTTCAGAGCATGCCCGCTGATGCGGGTCAGGGTCAAGGCGGCGCTATTGATCCCAGTGCTCTGCCGTGCAATCAGTGCGAGGAGCAGCAGGCACATGTGGTGTGTGTGGAGTGCGACAAGTTCCTGTGCGGTGACTGTGATGCTCTGCTCCACAAGAGTGCGAAGAAGCAGGCGCATGCTCGGTCTCCAGTGGCGGCTATGACTGGAGCTCAAGGCACCGGTATGGCACCAGCAGCAGGGGCAGCAGCTGCGTGCATGCAATGCGAAGAGGCACAAGCTATACTGCAGTGTGCCGATTGCGAGCGGCTGTTCTGCGAAGCTTGCAACGAGTTGCTGCACAAGTCTGCCAAGAAGAGGGACCACAGACGAGAATATCTGCAGCAAGCAGCTGGTGCTGTCAACGGCTACGATCAGAGTATGGGAGTCGCTCATTGATGAGTGAGTTAGTCTTATTCTGAACACGATATGGTCAATTGCAACCACCGCGCATTGGCGCGTGCAGGGAGCAAATATACATTATCACACAATCATATGATCATGCATCAAGCGGAGACTCAGCTCGGTGTTGACACAATAGAACAGGTGAATGGCTGCAGCACTCCCGACATGGCAGCGGCTGCACCCAGTGGGTAAGAACCCGTATTAAGTTGTTAAATAGTCTTGTATGAGCACTGCTCAACTTCAATTCCGTGATGGAGCAAACGCAGACATGCTTCATCGACTGGCCTGTTGACGATACTGATACCAGACTCGATGGGTACCAATATCTAGAGCACTGTAGCGGTAGCCCAGTAGCCCAATGCTACTCCAGACCGCTTTGATGCATGCCCCACATGATGACTAGGGAGACAGGCAGGACAGTCAGCACCACCGCTGCTTGCCACATCCTGATATAATGTTGCACCAATCGTTCAGAACAAACCGTGGCGGATCACCACGATAAGATAACACGCTTACTTGATGGTTCGAACGGTTCCGTTCAGAGTGACCACGAACGTAGCCAACAGCATGGTGATCACTTCGGACGAGTATATCCAGGGCAGCGATCGGAAATAGATCTGGAACCAGCGGTCGAAAATGAACACCACGGCTGATACAGAAAGAGACAAACATTGCGAAAACATACCAAGCCGGTAAACACCGCCAAGCAAAGGGTGTTGTTGATGACGTGTGAGCCGTAGAGAGCCGACAGACTGCATGGATAAGAACGGGTGAAGCTGAGACAACGGGTCACCACATACAGATATAATAACGCGTGAGCGCACGTACGCTAGAGATATGCCGGTGCTTGTTTTCTTAGAAGCAAACACCAACGATGATATTACTTCACTCGCGTTCGACACTGTCCACGAAGGAGCAAGTCAAAAACAAATTGATGAAAAGTCACACACACTTCAAACCACAACAGTCCTTACCAAACGGTACGATGAGAAACGAGATGTACACAGGCTGCGCAAACAGCACCGCAAGCAAACACAAGCAGTCAGTGTGCGTGTCAGAGAGTCACACCGCCGTCAGTGTTGCAAACCTTCACGTTCAGAGTCGTGCCAAAATCCTTGATGACCACAACCTGTTTGCCACGACGTCACCAGCCCGTACAAAACGCAGGCTTATCAATCAGCAGTTCTGAAGTGACATTGCAGTTCCATCAGTACCATAGGATCGGAGAATATCGACAGAATGATGGTGCCCAACAGCATGTTCCACAGCGCTGCAGGTGACCGCACAGAAGAGTCGTGTTGAGTGCAGGATAGTACACTTTGAGCACAAATACGTCCTCCATACCGGACAGAATAAGCTGCTCGTCACTCATCTCGGCGTATTCTTCTTCCACTTCCTATTGCACGGTAGCAACAGGCGGACAGTGAGCGCGGTCTGCGGCTTATATGCAGGTCGAGCACACACACCTCTACATCTTGATTGGCATCCGAGTCCCCAGGAGGCACCTCCATCCGCTCAGCAATAGTGCTGTGTGACGCCACAAGGGAACCGGACCAATACCGTCAACACCGTGCAACGACAGTCACACACATGCGTACACAATGCAGCCACATCTCATACATGGCGAATGCAGGCGCGTGCTTATGATGCGCGTGACCATCAGCTTGTGTGCGGGCGGTATCTGAACCAGAGCCAGTATCCGCTTTGCTGCTGATCAGAGGCTGCTGTTCTGCCGCGGAGTCCAGGATATCTAGCTCATCGTCCGCGCTGACAGCAACTAGCGCCGCAATGACAAGGCAGAATATGATTCATGACCATGCTGCACACTGCTATGTCCTCGTGCTCAATATATACCTGGAGCCTTGCTGGCTGCGGCAGCTGCATCGATATCAGTCTGTGCCTGGATACGCTGCTGCTTCTCTTCGGCAGAGTTAAACTGAACTCGATTATGCTGGGGTTATCAACATCGACACGCAGATCAGGGGGGCTGCATAGGCGCGCACGATTGATTAAGGCGGAATAATGAAAGACAAAATACCTCCTTCATCCAGCCTTGAATCACCACCATGAATTCTGACAGGCTAACTTTGCCGTCTCGCACTCCACGCTCTGCCGAACATAGAGCCATGATGGACACGTCAACTGGTCTGATGGTGATCATAATACACGTGCAGCAAAGGGTGTGTTACCTCCCGCCCCGTCCATCTCGTCCAGCACGGCATTGACCGTGGCTCTGTCGGCCTGCATGCCCAGCGCCTTCAGGGCAGCGGCTAGCTCTGATCGATCCAGGTACCCGTTGCCATCCTGTGGTGTGACGCACACGACGTGTGCACGTGCGCGTGACCATACGATCATCAGCAGCCTGGGTGGACATACCGTATCATGTTGCTGGAATACATGTCGGATCTGGTCGTGGAACAAGCCTGTAAACCGACAGTACAGAGTCACGTCACGATCAGCTGGTGCCATCGCACGATGAATGCGCGCTAGATCCATTCACCTCCGAATTGACTGTGCAGCAGCGCTCGGAATTGATGCTTGGCCGCTTCGCGCTGCAGGTACACGAGGGTTCAGCAGAATGCATGGACCGTGAGACCATGGAGTGTCATCAGCACATTTGACATATGTGCGCCACCATACCTGTGATGCTCGCAACAGCTCATTCTCTTGAGCGTTGCGGATAAGATGGAATGAGTATAGACCCAGCGTGACCAACGCACAGATGAACCCAGCCTGCATGACAGGTTGATATAAAGCAGCAAACACATACGATAGCCATCAGGCGCGCATCCGCATCGAGGCCAACG
>ENA-ORBV01014472-ORBV01014472.1-microbial-mat-metagenome-genome-assembly--contig:-NODE-14472-length-11791-cov-4.398071_pt1 | contig 11791 bp, 10 predicted proteins | sample MGYA00237777_ERZ505514 | MGnify/ENA primary metagenome ERZ505514 (study PRJEB26160, sample SAMN06269048) | microbial mat metagenome | isolation source: Oligotrophic lake microbial mat | place... | reverse complement strand
CTGGAAAGTAGTGAGCGATCGGGTTCGGTACAATGTGGGTAGTGGAATTCGAATGGGACTCGCGGAAAGCAATCGAGAACATTCGAAAGCATCAGGTTCAGTTCGAAGAGGCGGCGACAGTACTCGGCGACGATCTTAGTGTTACGGTTCCAGACCCGGATCATTCCCATTCCGAATTCCGGTTTATCACTGTCGGCATGTCGAATGAAAACAGGCTGCTCATCGTTTCCTATGTGGAACGCGGCGAGAAGTTTCGAATCATCAGCGCACGTGGGCTGACGCGGAAAGAAAGGAGCGTCTATGAAAAAGCTCGACAAAAGTACAAATGACGATTTACGGCCGGAGTATGACCTGGCGGAATTATTGCAGGGCGGGGTGGTGGGTAAACATGCAAAGGCGTACCACGCGGGTTCGAACCTGGTTCTGCTAGAGCCCGAGGTCCGGAATGAATTCAAGTCTGAAAAAGAGTTGAACGATGCGCTGCATTTGGTTATCGAGTTGCGGAAGATTGGCGGGGGGCGGCGAGCCGTTCGGCGGTGAATGTAGATTCCCTGCGATTATCTGTGTCCATTACGATGCCTTGGGACATGGCGACGAAGCCGGGCCATGATTTGTGTCGCGGTAGGGACAATCATCGCTGACCGCCGCCGAGTAGGCATGGGGAGCTTCACCCCGAGCCGCTCACAGAACAGTGATTGACTGTCTTTAGTCATGCGGCTCGTGCGATTCATTGAGAGCTGCCGCCTTCTACTAATGCCGCCCTCCACCAAAATCAGTTGGTGCCTCCTGTTGCCAGTTGACCAAGTTGACCATGTGGCTTCAAAGCGTAGCTCGGGATATGGATGCAGCGTGCGCGGGGCTGGCAGCCAAGCTGGGGCTAATCGAGTGAGGGACTGCCTGTCCCAGAATGCAAATGCAGGTGAGGCTGGCCACCACCGCCTCTGCCTCGCCGTCGCATTCCCTTTTTGGTTCACTTACGAAACGCGCCCGGCATTGTCATAACAAGTTCTCACTTCGCGAAGCGGTGGGTATTTTTTAAGGCAGATTCCGCCCGCCAGCTTGTACTGATACTCGAAATTGTAGGGAGTGGCTTTGGTGGTCTGCCGGCTCTTCAAGACCCGCCCTGTGGCGTCAAACTCAAGATACATCCTCACACCCGCGAAACAAAGATCGAAACATCGCGATCTTCTCCGCTGGTTTCAAGGCCAACGGTGCGTGCGGATATTGCTTTAGTAAGTCGGAAGGGGTGTTTTGGGGTACGATACCGTGCTCGATCAGAAGAAACCGTAGCAACCGATTTCCAGGTTCGAATTGTTTGCATCTAGAGGCTAGATCCTTAGGGTCGTCGGACCACCTTGGATCACTCCTATCAATTTGCCCGAGTTCTTTAGTGTGGCTTGTTGGCTCGGGCTTCCAGGGCGCGGCATTGGTTCATCAACTTCTCAAACGGCTCTGCATCGTCAAACAGCAACCCGTCTTCGAGCATGCTCTCGTGGCGGCAGCCACCGCCAGCACTTCGCGCCGGTCGCTCGCTGACAAGTTGAGGAATGTCTCAGACATTGGATGCGAGCTTGCTCACTTGTTGCGCCATCCAGGTGGGCAACAATCTGCGCATCTCAACCATGGCATTTCGCTCTGATTCGGTGAGTCGGCTGCGAATTGCTTCGATAGCGCCGCCCGCATGTTCCGGCCCCATCCAGGCCAGGGCGCGAATCGCCCCGCCCGCCGGACGTCCCGGAAGTGCAAGTTGCCAAGCCGGAGCGTGGCGAAGTTCGACGACCTGCTTGCCAAACTTGAGTTTCCTGGTAGGGCCAGATGTCAAGTAGACTTCCCGGACTGGCACCTGAGTGGTGAGACCTAATTCGTTGGCTGACGCCGCGCCATGCGGGACAATGCTTTCGCCGCGTTGTTCGGCCAAAGCTCGTACGACTTTGGAGGACTCCGGGGGGCGAATACCAAAGCGGCCCTCAATTGGCCGGACATAAAGGCCACGTCCGACACGCATGAGACTGCCCCGGCGAACCAAGCGTGAAAGGGACTGATCCACGGCGACGCGTGTCCCGAGGTGGAGGAGTTCTTTTGCAGATACGGGAACGCCTTCCGGCGCCTTCGCGACTTGGTTCAAGATGGCACAGGCTAGTGTCTGCATGTCAGACATATATCCTTTTTTTTTGACACTGCGTCGTTCTCCCGAAGGAGGCCGCGGAGGGTAGAGAAGTGGTTTTGAGCCCTTCCGGAACCGCACTAGACTGCCTTCAGTTTAGTGTGAGGACTATGTGCGGATTGCTGGGAACAGGCCCATCGGACACATGTGTACGGGAGCTACTCACGCATCCTGGATTCTGAGTTCAATGCGAAGCTCGGCAGAAAGCTGCAGCACGCTCGGGGCCGGCAGCCAAGCGGGGTGAATCGATGCAGCCGGTCTGCTCCCAGCCGCCTGGTTTGTGGATTGGTGGGATGTGCTGAGCAGTGAACCTGACACATTCGCGTAACAGCAAGATCCTTCCGCGTAACGCTATACTCAATTTTCGGCCTTGATTGCCATCTCATTCCCTGTTGCGAATCCGTTTGAAATTTATTTTGGTGAGGTCTTAATGCGGTTCCGCTTAGTTGTTCTTCTGTTGCCAGTGCTTTTGTTTGGGAAAGAAAAAGACAAGCCGGGCAAAAATCCGGCTTGGCCGCCCAAGGCCGGGATCAAGACGCCGGGGATTCAGATTCCCTTCTCCACTTTGAAGTCTGAGGTTGATCTGGTGCTGGAAGGGGTGCCGACCTGGTTGATGGCCGACGGGCCTACGCTGGTGCTGCCGATTGGCGACAAAGGGACGATTGCGCGGGTTGGAAATCGCGATAACAAGGCGATGGATTCATGGACAGGACTGGAGGCTCCTTGCGGTGGAGCTGTTTCGGCGTTTGAAAGCCTTTGGGTGCCTGACTGCAAGAAGCAATCGATTGCGCGGGTGGACTTAAAGAGCGGCAAGGTTACAGCATCCGCAGGTGTGGGCGTGGGCAAGGCGAAGTTGGCGCTGGCCGCCACTGCCGATAGCGTCTGGGTGTTGAGCGATGAGAAGGGGACACTCTCTCGCGTTGACCCTGCTGACAATAGCGTGGTGAGTGAATTGAGACTTGGGCCGAGTTGCAACACGGTGCAGTTTGAGCAGGAGGCGCTGTGGGTGAGTTGCCCGGCGGAGAATCGTCTGCTGAGGATAGATGTGAAGGCGAACCTGGTGGACAAGCGGATTGAAGTTGCAACTGAGCCGATTTCGGTTGCCTTTGGTGAGGGGCACCTATGGGTGCTGGGGAACAAAGAAGGTAAAGTTTCGAAGGTCGATCCGAAGACTTTCAAGGTGGTGGCAACTGTAGAGACTGGGGTGCCGATGGGCAATGGAAGCCTGGCCTTTGGGGATGGTTTTGTCTGGGTGAGTGCTGCAGGCTATCCGCTGACCAAGATCGATGCCAAGACCGACAAGGTAGTGCAGCAATTTGTTGGTGAGGGTGGCGGGCTGGTGCGATTTGTTAGTGGTTCTGTGTGGCTGATGAATTCGGGCAAGGCTACGGTTTCAAGGTTTGACCCGAAGCGCATCGCTGCTACTTTGCCTGACTAGCAGCCTTGTTGGTATCCTCTTCAATCATGACGAGACGGCTTCTTTCTCTAATTACCTTTTCGACAATTTTGCTGGGCGCAGACGGGCTTGACCCGAAGCTTTGGCAGGATCTGAAGTGGAGGATGATTGGGCCTTTTCGGGCCGGGCGCACGGTGGGGGCCGCAGGTGTACCTGCGCAGCCGAATCTGTTTTTCATTGGCGTCAATCACGGTGGGGTGTGGAAGACCACCGATGCCGGGCGGACGTGGAAACCGATTTTTGATCAGGCACCGACGGGTTCTGTTGGGGATATTGCGGTTTTTGAGACCGACCCGAACATCATCTACGTTGGCAGTGGCGAGGGCTTACAGCGGCCTGATTTGAGCGTTGGGGACGGGATTTACAAGACTATCGACGGCGGCAAGACATGGCGCAATATGGGCTTGCGCGATGCACAGCAGATTGGACGGGTGATCGTCGACTACAAGGACCCCAAGCGCGTGTTTGTGGCCGCAATGGGGCATCCTTATGGGCCGAATGAGGAGCGGGGGATTTACCGGAGCCTCGATGGTGGCGAGACTTGGAAACGGGTGCTCTATATCGATGCCGATACAGGGGCGACGCAAATCGAGTTCGACCCGAAGGACGCGAATATTCTCTATGCGACGATGTGGGCCGGAAGACAGGGGCCCTGGGAGAATGGAGCCTGGCAGGGGCCGGGTAGCGGGTTGTACAAGAGCACCGATGGCGGGGATACCTGGAAGCCGCTGACCAAGGGGTTACCGACCTTTGCGCAGGGCTTGGGGCGGATCGGGTTTGACGTCGCACCAAGGCAAGCGAATGTGCTTTATGCGGTGGTGGACGCGAGTGCTCAATACGGCGGCATCTATCGCAGTGACGATGCGGGCGAGAGTTGGAGACAGGTGAGCCGCGAAGCCCGCACCTGGGGACGGGGCTCCGACTTTGCCGAGATTCGCGTGCATCCAAAAGACGCTGAGACGGTGTTTGTGGCCAATACCGCGAGCTATGTTTCGCGCGACGGGGGCAAGACGTTTACGGCATTCAAGGGTGCGCCTGGCGGGGATGACTATCACCGGATCTGGATTCATTGGGACAAACCGGAGATCATGTTATTCGCTACCGATCAGGGAGCTTCGGTTACGGTGAATGGCGGGGAAAGCTGGAGTAGTTGGTATAACCAGCCGACGGCGCAGTTCTATCACGTGACGACGGATAACCGCTTCCCTTATTGGGTTTATGGCGGACAGCAGGAGAGCGGGAGTGCGGGAGTGGCGAGCCGCAGCGACTATGGGGCGATTACAGCGCGGGACTGGCAGACGGTGGGGATTGATGAGTACGGGTATGTTGCGGTGGATCCGCTCAATTCAGACATCCTATACGGGGGCAAGATGAACCGGTTTGACCGTCGCACGGGGCAGGCGCAGAATATTGCTCCCGATGCGGTGAGGAGCGGTAAGTATCGATTCTTGCGGACGGCGCCGGCGGTGTTTTCGATGGTCGACAAGAAGACGCTTTTTTATGCGGGGAATGTTTTGTTCAAGACTCTCGATGGTGGACAAAACTGGCAGACGATCAGCCCGGACTTGAGCCGTGAGAAGACCGAGGTTCCGGCGAGTATCGGGGTTTACCGCAATGCAGAGATGGAGAAGATGGCGCGGCGTGGGGTGATCTACACGGTGGCACCGTCGTTTCAGGATTTGCTGACGATTTGGGCTGGCACCGATGATGGCTTGATTCATGTGACCCGGGATGGGGGTAAGACGTGGAAGAATGTGACGCCGCCGGAGCTGACGAGTTGGAGCAAGGTGTCGCTGATGGAGGCGTCGCATTTTGACAACATGAGCGTGTATGCGGCAGTGAACCGGTTTCGTCTGGATGACCTGAAGCCTCATATTTTCAGGACACACGATGGAGGCAAGACGTGGAAGAGGATTGTTGCGGGGATCCCTGAGAACGAAGTGGTGAATGCAGTGCGGGAAGACCCGAAGCGGAAGGGATTGCTGTATGCGGCAACGGAGCGGGCTGTGTATTTTTCACTCGACGATGGAGAGCGCTGGGAGCCGTTGCGGATGAATATGCCATCGACTTCGATTCGCGACATTGTCGTGCATGAGGACGATCTGGTGGCGGGCACGCATGGCCGGGGCTTCTGGATTCTTGACAATGTGACACCGCTGCGTCAGATGTCCGCGAAGACAGCGACTGAGATGACATTGTTTGAACCGGCGTTGAGCTATCGCATGCGGCGTAGTTTGAACAGCGATACGCCACTGCCGCCGGAGGAGCCGATGGGGCAGAATCCGGACGAGGGCGCGGCGATCGATTACACGCTCGCTGGCGATACGCAGGGGCTGGTGACGATCGAGATCGTCGATTCGTTGGGAAAGCTGATTCGGAAGTATTCGAGTGACGATGCGGCTGAGGTGATTCGCGAGGATGCGCTTCCCTACCCCAGCTATTGGTTCCGTCCGGCTCGCAAGGTAGCGACCTCGGCAGGTATGCATCGCTGGATGTGGGATTTGCGGCATACGGCGCCTGAGGGCTTCCCGAAGAGCTTTCCGATCTCGGCTATCTATCGAGATACGCCGGCCGGGCCTCAGGGGCCGCTGGCGCTGCCTGGGGTTTATCAAGTACGCCTGACTGTGGATGGCAAGACGCTGACGCAGAAGCTGACGGTGAAGATGGACCCGCGCGTGAAGACGCCGCAGTTGGGGCTGGCCAAGATGCATTCGCTGTCGATGGATTGTCTTAACAGAATCGATAAAATCCGGGAGACGCAGCAGCGGATTCGGGATCTTCGGGTGAAGCTTGAGGAGTCTATGCTTAAGGCGCAAGGAGCTGAAGTGGATGTGTACCGGCAGCTTGTTTTGCGAACGCGAAATCTGGAGGGGGAAGGACGCGGCAGCAAGAGTTACGCGAGCCTGGCGTCTGCGTATCTTGATTTGATGACGCAGGTGGATCAAGCTGACGCTATGCCGACGGCGCAGCAATTGGCTGGGCTTGTGGACTTGGGTAAGACACAGATTGACCTCGATGCCGCCTGGGCTGATTTGCAGCAGCAGGGATTACGCCAGATCAAACCTTGAGGATGATCTGGCGGCGATACATCCAGTAGAGGAGCCACCACTGGAGAGCCAGGATTACCGGGCCTATGGCAAGTGTGGGGCCGAGGTGGATCCGGACTGAATCGGCGATTGGCGTCTCGAGGACATGCGCGATCCAGTAGGCGGCCATCGAGTTCATGCCAATTACCAGGAGCGGGAAGGACCAGCGCGTCCAGCCCCGGATCTCGATAATGTAGCGGAAGCTGGCGAGGAAGGCGAAGCAGAGACCGCCACTGAAGAGGGTCCAGGCGGGGGTCCAGATTCGCTTGACGATGGGGTTGATGCCGAGGAAGTGGATTGCGAGCGCTGCGGCGATGAGGGCGGCAGCGAGTTCGTAGTAGCGGCGTAGCGGGGTTTGTGCGCGCAGGAGTTGCCCGGCGATCAGGCCGAGGATCATTGTGCCCAAGGTGGGGATGAAACTGAGGGTGCCGTAGCCGCCACGGTTGGCGATGAAGGGCTCTGGGCGAGGGAAAAGGTTGAGGAACCAGGCATCGAAGGCGACGCCGAGGTTGTTGGCCTTCCACCAGTGCGCGGCGAAGGGTTGGCCATCGAGCGGATAGAGCGCCCAGGCGGTGAAGTAGGCGACGAGGATGGCGGCGAAGATGAGCCATTGCGTTCGGGGCTTGGCACGACCGCAGAGGAAGAGGAAGGGGTAACCGAGGCCGATCTGAGTCAGGGTGTCTTCGAAGGTGAAGTTGGTTTGTTTGGAATTGGTGGAACGCAGGAAGATGCCCATCGCAACCAGGATGAAAGAGCGCCAGAGGGCATGAATGAAGAGTTGCGAGAAGGCAGCGCCTTTGGCGAGGCGACTGGCGAGCGAATAGGGGAGCGCGACGCCGACCAGGAAGGAGAAGGAAGGCTGGATCATGTCGTGCAGCGAACAGCCTTCCCAAGCGACGTGGGATTGGTGGAAGGCGAGGAAGTCGAGTAGTGGATTGCCCGGGAAATGACGGGCAAGGCTGGAGAGCCGCAGGACTTCAGCCATCATGAGCAACATGACGAAGCCGCGGTAAACGTCGATAGATAAATTACGAGACACGCGAGAGCCAGTATATTCGGTATTGATGGATTGTCGTATAGGGTGTGCCGCCTGTTGTATCGTTCCTTCGATTTCTACGCCGATTCCGGGGATGCCGGAGGGCAAGCCGGCCTATGTGCGGTGTGTGCAACTGGATGAGGCAAACCGGTGTCTGCTTTTTGGTCTGCCGGAGCGGCCAGCGGTGTGTGTGAGTTATGCGGCGTCGATTGAGCTTTGTGGGGAGACGAATGATTACGCTTTTGTGCAACTTGAGAAACTTGAGCGGGTGACTCGTCCCTAAAAAAATGATCTGATTTCCTCGTCGGAATCGCGTAGTGTAGTGCGATGAAGCGAATCATTCTTTTGGGCACCCTTGTCAGCGTCGTTGGGTTTGCGACCTGGTTTGTGATGCGTGGGCCAAAGGCTGTGCCGGCTTCTTCGATCACGGTTGAGCGGAGTGAGGCGCGAGTGGCTCGCGGCAAATATATCTATGCGGATCTGGCTCATTGTGAGGGTTGTCACTCGGAGAGAGATTTCAAGAAATTTGGAGGACCCTTACTCGCCGGCATGGATGGGTCTGGCAGCGTTTTTCCGAAAGAGTTGGGATTGCCTGGGAGAATTGCTCCGCCGAACATCAGTCAGGACCCGGAACATGGATTGGGCCGTTGGACAGACGGAGAGATCATCCGGGCAGTGCGTGAAGGAGTGTCACGCGATGGCAGGGCACTGTTTCCGATGATGCCTTACCAGAACTACGCCAATATGAGCGACGATGACGTTGAGTCGCTGGTGGCCTATCTGCGAACCATGCCTGCCGTGAAGCATGAGGTGCCGCCGACGAAAGTGGATTTTCCGGTAAATATCTTCATGAAGAGCGCACCGCAACCTGTGGCAGGAAAAGTAGCTCATCCCGACCGGCAAGACCGACTGGCCTATGGCAAATATCTGGTGAGCATGGGAAGCTGCGAGAATTGCCACACGAGGAACGAAAAGGGTGCGCCAGTAGAGGGGATGAATTTCGCCGGGGGAGAAGTGTTTCGGATCCCTGGGCTTGAGGCGGTGAGTGCGAACATCAGCCCAGATATTGAGACCGGGATTGGGGCTTGGACTGAAGAGAAATTCCTCGACAAGTTTCGCGGCTACCGAAACTTCACAGATGAAAATCTTCCCGTAGCGGTACAGGCGAACTTCACCGTGATGCCGTGGCTTGGGCTGAGGATGCTGCCTGATGAGGATTTGAAGGCCATCTTTGCTTATTTGAAAACGGTGAAGCCTGTGCGCAACAAGGTGGAGAGCCACCCACCGGTTGCATCGACGCTCTAGGCTCAGGGCTTTTCGACAATAGCGGATTCTTTGCGGATGGGGTTCAGTGAACGGACCCCTCCGGCCAGGCGGCGCAAGAGGCTACGTCGAGGGACTTTGCCGACAGGCTGGGGCAGGGTGGGTTCAAGGATAGCTTTCGGCGTTGAGGACTCCAATACAGGTGGTGCCTCTTCTAACTTCTTTGTCACGGCGGGAGGGGCAACTACAGCCGCCGGAGTTGGTGGAGGAGCTTGAGCAGTGACTGGCGAAGATGGACCGGCGGCAGCTTTCGCGTCTCCCCAAACTACAACTTTTGGAGCAAGGGCAACTGGAGCTGTCGCAGCCGGATTCTTTCGAGTCGCAACGGAGCGTCGCTCAATCAGCCCTCCATTTCCCTTAGGTTCGATTGGAATTTCTTTCGGACCTGAAGTCAGAATCGGGGGTTCAGTTTTAGTTGGTATTTCCGGGTTCGTTTGAGCCGGGGCAACCGAGGCCGACTTTGGTGGTGAACTGAAGCGGGGCCGTCCGGATTCGAAATCGTAGAACATCAGCGGGGCAACAGCAGCAACGACAATGCCGACGCCGAGAACAACGGCCACTGCAGGTGAGGTGAGGATGCCGCGCATGGCACCGGCTGGGACAGGGGTCTTCGTCTTGGCCTTGGCGGCGACTGGCGCGTCCTCATGAGGGATGGGGGCAGCAAAGGAGTGGGAATGCTGGGCGGGAGGAGATGGCGGTGCAGTCTCAAATTCGGGGAGAGGTAGCGGCTTTTCGACAGGCCCTTCCAAAGCGGCCAGGAAATCAGCCGTACTTTGAAAGCGCTCCAAGGGATTCTTTGCCATCGCCTTCATGATTGCTTCGCTAATGAATTGCGGGATGGCGGCATTGCGTTCAATCGGAGCTGCCGCTCGCTGCTGAACGTGGGCCTGCATCAGCATGAAGGTGGAATCGGCTTCGAAGGGTCGAGTGCCTGTCAGGAGTTCGTAGAGAACGACACCAGTTGAATAGATATCGCTGCGTTGGTCTGTGGCTGCGGTGCCGCGCACTTGCTCTGGGGAAATGTAATAGGGAGAACCGACCATGCCACCGGACTCGGTGATGTTCATGTCAGCTGCGCCCTTGGCAAGGCCGAAGTCTGTTAGCTTCACGCGGCCATCTTCGCAGACAAGGATGTTGGCGGTGGATACGTCCCGGTGAATGACGCCGCTAGCGTGTGCGTAGGAGAGAGCGTTCAGTACCTGTCGAATCAGATTGATCGATTGATCGATATTGAGACGCCGACGCTCGAGAATCTTTTGAAGGGTGACGCCATCGATCAATTCCATGATCATCACAAGGTCGTCTTCGAGCCAGAAGGCATTCAGAACTGCGGCGATGCTCGGGTGATCGAGGCTGGCCTGAAGCCGGATTTCGCGCAAGACGCGGTGGGCGTACTCTTGCGAGGTAGGCCGGCCATTGGCGAGAATCTTCATCGCCTCGCGGCGACGGGTGATCAGATGCTGGACCTTGAGGACACGACCGTTTCCGCCGAAGCCCAATTCTTCGACAATCTGATAGTGACCGATAGATTCGCCGATTTGCAGAGCCATGCTTACTTGAATCCATTCATGAGGAAGAAGATTCCGATCGCGGCCAGGGCGACCAGGGCGTAGACAAGTTCTTTGGGCAGGCCGTAGTAGGCATCCGGAAGTGGCGTTGCACTTTGCCCCGCAGCCACATTGGCAATATCGGTCTGGTGGCCGAGAATCTCATCGGCAAGCACCTGGGCCTGACGGTTGGATTCTTTGCCTTTGCGTTTCATAGAAGCGAGGGCTTTTTCAATGTCTTCGGCGGGCTCTGGTGTGGCACCGAGCGAGATGGCCATCAACGCTTCACGGAATTCACGGGCCGACTGGAAGCGCATATCGGCCTTTTTGGCGAGGGCTTTGAGGATCAGGGCATCCAGTTCTATGGTGACCTGGGGATTCCATTTGCTGGGAGGATCAGGCAAAGTTTCGACGTGAGCCAGCATGACATCAAACTGGCTTGGAGAATCGAAGGGCTTGCGGCCCGCCAGAAGTTCGTAGAAGACAACACCTAGAGAATATAAATCGGAACGGGCATCAAGATCGGAATTTGCCTGCACCTGTTCGGGCGACATGTAATGGGCGGTGCCAACCGCAACGCCGGCCTGAGTCAGCCGGAGGTCTGCCGTGCTGCGGGCAAGCGAGAATCCACTGAGTTTGAGCTCAGAATCCGACGTCAATAGCAGCTTGGAAGGAGTAACATCACGGTGCACGACGCCTTCGGCGTGCGCACATTCAAGGGCTTCGAGAGCCTGCCAGATGTGCCGGACCGTATCGGGAAGCGAGATCGGGCCAATCTCAAGACGTTCCGCAAGCGAGGTGCCTTCTACCAGCTCTGTTGCAAGCACGAAGCGACCGTCAATTTGGGTGGAGGCACGGTAGTTGACGAGGTGAGGATGATTGAGGCGCGAGAGGATTTTCGCCTCACGCTGGAAACGTTCGAGGCGCAGACGGTCGCTCTGAGTCGCCTCAGAGAGCACGCGTAAAATCTCATAGCACTGCTGAGGCACATTGCGTACCTTGTAGCTGGTGCCTTCGCGGTTGCTTTCTACCACGTCAATAAACTGGTAGTCGCCGACTCTTGTTCCTAGTTCAAATGCCATTTTGACCCGCCTTGCGAATCTGTTACCCAAGTACTGGGTACGAAAGTAGTACTGTCTCTTATACACATCTGACGCTGCCGACGAATAGAGAGGTGTA
>ENA-ORBV01014471-ORBV01014471.1-microbial-mat-metagenome-genome-assembly--contig:-NODE-14471-length-11792-cov-5.047375_pt1 | contig 11792 bp, 5 predicted proteins | sample MGYA00237777_ERZ505514 | MGnify/ENA primary metagenome ERZ505514 (study PRJEB26160, sample SAMN06269048) | microbial mat metagenome | isolation source: Oligotrophic lake microbial mat | place... | reverse complement strand
TTTCAAGCAGAAGACGGCATACGAGATTCGCCTTAGTCTCGTGGGCTCGGAGATGTGTATAAGAGACAGGACCGTGGTGGACCTCCTGTCGTCTTCGTCCAATAATGGCGCTGCGGGCACCGAGACAACGACATCTGCTGCTGTTGCAGATGATGATAATGGATATCCTTTGCCCGAATGTAATACTGACGAGGCAAGACGACAACAAACTGGTACAGAATCTTCGAAACCAACATCCTTCCAGCCAGAGAGGAATCCTGCAGCAGAACCAGAACACAAAACAACCTCCCACCGGCCTGCTGAAAATTTTGACAAGGATTGCGCTACCGCGCCGCCAATAATTGACAGCACCCACAACAACCACAACACGATGCTTACTGCGGACGAAAAAGAAATGATTCAAGTGATCGAATTGGTGGCGTCCGCACTTTTACAAACGGGAGCTATACAGCCTGCTACCGCTGTCAACAGCAACAACAGCAGTTCTACCAATAACGGCGACAAGATTCCAGAATACAGTCAAGAAGCTGCCGATTCATCAGCAACACCAACTGGTGGCGGCGAAAAGGAGAACCAAGACCCCTTTTTTACATTTGAAACTACTGGCAGTGGCAGCGATAACAAAAGCAAAAACGTACCAACAATGGAAGATCCTACTATTCAACCGCAAACACCCCGCGACAATATCCCAGATCCTCCCGCCACCAACTCAAATTCATTTGATTGGACTCACGGTCCTACGCCTGGCACTACTACGACCAACGAGGATGAGCTCATGGATGCCAGTTCCAAGTCTTTACCAATACCGTCGCCGTCGACGGAAAGGACCAGCGGCCAATGGGAAGACGAGGACAACCTCCACCAATCTTGCCCTGTCGATTTGCATTCGATCAGCCAAGCTCCGACCTTGGATTGGCTTTTCTCTCAGGTGACCGAGGAACTGAATGGCATCCGTGTCTTTCCAGAAAACAAACAAAATAACCCACCTGGCTCATCATCCTCGGGCAAGGAGCGGGATTTACCGCCACAGCACGTATCTAGCAAAAAGTCGGCTACAACAACCGACGATGATGGGATTCACGTCTATGGAGAAATTGGGACCGATAACGGCCGGCCAGAAGGTGTAGAGGAGAGTGGAGAATTTCACAACGACATGCCGGATACAACGAAGCCAACAAATATTACGCACGACGGCATCCGAGTCCACGCAGAAAAGGATTGCGGTGGCGATGGGATGCGTGTTCAAGCAAGCGACAGCGACAGACTCCGTCGCCTTCCGCCCGAAACAGCCCCGAGTTTGGATTGGATCACTTCCCAGCTTCGTCGAGGTGAAAGTCTGGAAGATATCATCAACGAATTGTCCTCCATGCTCTTCACTCCGGAGAATGAAAAGGTGGACAGATCGAACGACGGGCAAAATAAATCTTCGAAATCAGCTCATGCCTCTGGCTTGCCTACATCAACCGCGCATCATGTTGCTGACGAATCGACCAAAGATGATACCTCAGCACCAACTCGCAAGGACAATGGATCACCCCGACAGGATCAGCAGCAGATTCCCGCAGTTCAAAAAGAAGAGATGGGCGTGGCCGACCTTTTGGGATTAGCTTCAAGTCCAGGGAACAATGAGGATACACCGACGGATCAGGAGGGTGCACCGGACCTGTTGAGGCTAAATTCACTGCTCCGAGAAGAACCGTCATCGTCTACTATTCCCGATGACCTATTTGACATTTTTGCTGAAGCGGGCTACGGCAATCAATGTTAGCGCTTGGATCCATATGCGCCAGCGATCGATGCCTACCCAAAAGCCGTGAAATACCCCACTTCATTTTTTCTCTTTCTAATAATTTTCTAGGGCCAGCTTTGAATGAATGTTCGGTATATTTACATCGATTGGCGCTGAGCTCATTCCTCCGTAATCTCTGACTGAACAGTCTTTCTCTAATAACGTCCGGCATTGAACAGCAGGTTTACACCTCATATCCGCTGAGAACAGATCCTGGGCGCCGCCAGTTTTATTAGTACTATTAGTAATCGTTCAGAATCTTCACGCTTTGTCTTCTCGTACATCACACTCTTCGCTGGACGCCGCCTGCACTCTCCCGCTTTTCCTTTGCCCTCTCGTCGTTGGTGATACAATTAGGATCGAGGGACAGGTCGTCATTCTGTGCTGCAGGGGACGAAGGGTGTGCATTCTGGTTGGTTCTCCATACAATAGGTAGTAGCTTAGAAACGAAGCCAGCATAAACCATCCTGTAAGGTATGTTCATCTCACACGGGGATTCTCGTGTGTGATAACATTGTCAGCACAGACGCCGCTTGACAACTAGCTAGTAGGAGGAGGAGAGAGACAGATTCCTGCTCTAAGGGCTAGCTAGCTAGCTAATACAAGAAGCCTAATAGTACCGGTACTTAGAGCCTAGTAGCTCCCTGTTGTGCCGAATACTACTACTGAAGAGTAGTTAGCTACTAGCTAGTAGTAGGTTGGGGCAGGTGTTCGCTTTTTCTGGCAATCGAAGGGCCCTCATGCGCCTCATTTATCTCCAGGTAGGTGGCTTCTGGATATCCACGACACAGATAAAACGAACTATCAAATCAAAAACAGCAGCTCCTACTTCTGTGCCACAAGGAAGTGCTCATTTTTTTAATCATATCACACGAGAAATTACAACACTGCTATTAGCTGAACTAGTACAATGGAACTACCGGATTATATCAACAATATGACAAGCAATGAATTCTACAATTCATCTGCCGCCATGTCAGACACTGTAGTCATTACACAACCACCGCATGGCATGAAACCACCACCGCCGCAGGTCGAAAAGGACTGCGGCTTTGGAGGCTACTGCGATCACCACTGGTTCAAAGACTTTCTTCATTTGGTGATTTTGGTTTTGGTATGTGTTCTTCTTGTGCTTTTCGCGAAATGGTTGGTTTCATGGTGTGTTTGTGGCAGATGCGGCGGCGTGGAGGACACTACTAAGATACCAAGAGAAAAACAGCTTTCCGCCAAAGGACGCTGGAGCAAGGGAAGCAGCAAAAAGTTACAGCAACAACAAGTCGAACCTACGGAAACAACCACCGATCAGTGGGCGGTGGCGACGTACGAAGTGTAGAAAACAAGAGGTTGGAGGTAGGAATGTCAGGGAGAAGTTCCTCAGTCCAACCTACCGAGACAACCACGACTTTGTCTCAGTGGAAGGCGTCGAAGCGATGATTTAAAGAGCGGAACGCAACCGGAAGGGCGCGTCGGGCAGCGGGCCAACTACATGGACTACACTTCTACCAAAAATGGGTGCCGAACGGAATGCTGGAACTGACCTGTTTTGGAAGGCAAAACAAGCAGAGCATCACACGCATTTTTCGTAACATCTAAATGTATGTTTTCTTTCATGCTTTGCCAATGGAAACGTTGGCGTGGCCTTTGTTTTGTTCGGAGACCAGTTTTCGGCAGATACCAACGACGTTGAATGAGTTAGCTCCTACTACCCAGTCATTACACCGACATCCGAATAGTACCAGACCTACTTCACTAGGTAGTAGCAGCTATCCACCGCAACCGGCCAACGAAGAATTGTGGATTCCTTGGCGCCACGGAACTTCTCCTACCTTACCCAATAAGCAGAAGATAGTTGATGAAGACCGGCCTTAGCTATCCGCGGCGGATCGGCCATTTACTGATTAGGTGTATGAAGGAACAATGATTATTTCAGGTTAGGGTGGGAAAAACTAGGTGTAGCTACAATGCCGGACATGTTAGCGTTAGTGCTTATTTATCACGAGCCCGGGTGAACGTAAATTCAAATTCAAAAGCCATGCAACGGATGGATGTTTAGAAGCCAAGGACCAAAGATCCGACGAAAAATGACGGGACTTAGTTTTCTTCTTTCTTCTTTCTCATAGACGTGTCTGTTATTGACACGAAATGGCTATTCCCATTGGCATGCTTGTTAGATGTGATGCAGAAGATCTTCATACGTTCTTGCCGTTACTTCAAACTACGACGTACTGTAACCGGGTAGAGCTAGCTAGACTTCCGATACTGGTACCAGTACTAGTACGAGTAGATGTCCATTAGCTAGCTAGCTGCAAATGGGTAACACACACTCGTAAAGGACGCTCTCCACCTATCTACTTCGTAGTTATCGGCTAGCCAGCTAGTCCATTCACCAAGTAGACAAACTAGAAACAAACATAGAGAAAGTACAATAGAAAATGAACACGAGACGCGTCTTCTTCAAGCCCAATCCTCCGCGTACGCAGCAACAGCAACACGCCGTGAGGGACTATTCCGTGGACGGGGCGTACGGAGATGATGGCTCTACGTCGACAGGACCTTCGTACGATCAAACGTACTCTACCTACGACAAGACGTACTCTACCTACGACAAGACGTACTCTACCAACGAGAATACTTTGAATACAAATTCTTACAATCCAGACCACAATTCGACCTTTGAGAGTGGCAATGACTATAACAATGACAATGACAATGGCAGCATTGACATGAGTGACACCTTTGACACGGGAACTGGCACCTATGACAATGACGACAATGCTACTTATACCAGTGCGAGTAACAATACAGTCCATGACCAAAACAGTGAAATGACCAGAATTCTAGACGAAAGTGAGGAGGAAGGAACCTCTTCGGAGGACGATAATTTTACAGATACTGGCACCTATGACACCAGTACTTATGGTACCATGCCGGCTGCTGAAGAAGAAGAGGATGAAGAGGATGCCAAATCGATACTGCTCCATGACGACCATCGACGTGGACATGGACATGGACATGGACAGAGACATGGATCCAGGAGAAATGCCAATGCCAATCACAGTGGCAGTGGAAGTGTCGGAGACACGGCGAGTACTAGCAGCAGCAACTCGAGTTCCAGCTCGTCCTACCGACCTCGGCTTTCCAAGGACACCAAAAAGGCCCTAAAAAAAGCCGTCTTGCGGGGCATTCCCAATCCCCCTCCTCCACCTCCCCCTACCAAACGTAAGGATCCGCATTCCCATTCCCCTACCAAACGTAAGGATCCGCAGCTTCACTTCCATCATGCTGCCGCTCCTCCCCGAAGTTCGCCGGGACGTGGGATGGAACCCGTGGCGGCCTTTGCCGACTCGCCTAGTATGACGGGGAGTACCCGTCACAATTTCAAACCCAATTACAATCGGAATCGCAGCATTGGGGTTGGCCAAAAGGACAATGACTATCCCAAAACTCCCACGTTACTCGTAACTACGCCACCCAGTCCAGCACGTAGCAACATTACCGATTCCGATGGCAAACCCGAACAGCCCGCCTTATTGTTACTGTTGGAACGATTGTGGGCCGACAATGATGCCACCCTTACGGAAATCTCGCTCGATGAGACCAATATTCTCCAGGTCTGTCATTGGAAATTCCAAAATCAACCCCCGCCTCCACCACCCCTCAAAAAAGGAGAGCCCCGGCCTCCCAATTATGATGATTCGCCACGCGCCAAGAATATTCAACAAATGAAAGTCATGGTCGCCCAACAAATCGCCGGTACGTTCGTACATTATATTAGAGAGAAGTTGTTTTGTCTTGTTCCTTTCTTGTCGAATTATCTTACCAACTTCTTTCCCTCCTGAAAACATTCTTTTTCTTCTTATCTATTCCTGCCACATTCACAAAGAGGCCATTAAGCATACAACGTACTTGACCAAACTCATTTTTGTCGGACGTTGGTCCACCACACCCATTTTGGTGGAAACCCAAGATGCCAAAGGTCTCATCCGGATGGTCCCCAAGACTTTACTGGATATCATCTTGTGGGATGGCTTTGTCCAGAATTCCTTGTACACGTCCAGTATTAACACCGTCGTCTTGCACAATGTTCCTCATTTGGATCGGCGGGTCGCTCAAACCTTTGGGACCGCCATTGCTCGGCATGCCCATATTTATACACTGGGCCTTTTGCATTGTACCATTGTCGGACCCGGATTGGTGCTGCTATTAATGGCATGGCAACAATGCTTTCCACGGATTTTTGAATCCACCTGTACCAGCAAATTCGGTAATGGAACTCGTTTGGCGATTCAACATTGTAACATTGCCACGCCCGGAAAAAACAACAACAGCAACGCCACTAGCTCTGTCAATGATGAAAATGATCCCACCGGTATCAATGGCCAGACGACGACTACTACGGGCAAGGAAACCAACGAGAAGGGCAATTTCGAAGAGGATGACGAGGACGATGACAATTGCAATTTGGATGCCATTGCGGCCGCCGTCCGGTGGATGCGGCTCCAAAAACTCGAATTGATCAATGTCAACCTTCATCAATTGCCATATTCCAGTCAAACCTTTTTCTTTTCCAACATTCAACAATCGCCCTATCTGCAAGAACTGACCTTGAGTCACAACTACTTGGGCGATCCCGCCGTCCTCCAAATGCTCTGCAAGTGTTTGGAAACCTCCACCAAAGGTACGACCGCGCGCATCGCGGGTCTGGCGACCGGAACTTCGGGGGGCAGCGTGCGAAGCAATATCAATTTTAGCAGCAACAATAGCATTATGGATACCGGTCTCGACGACGAGGAGGACGACGACGACGACGACCAAGGCCATAACAAACCCAAGGCGACCTCGCCGCCCTCACCCATGACCTTGTGCCGATTGCGAACGCTGGCCTTGGTCGATTGTGGAATTACCGATGCGGCGACGGTCAAAATCTTGGCCACGAGTTTGTTTGGCAACATGTCCTTGACTTGCCTCGATTTGAGTTGGAATGCCTTTGGCAATGCCGGTGCCCTTCATTTTGCCAAGTTGTTGTCGCGCAGCATGTCCTCGTCCAAATCCAAAAAGTCATCCCAACTTCAATTGTCCGAACTCAAATTGGAACCGGGATGTGGTGTCACGTCCCAACGATTGACCGATACCATTCACGATGCCTTGCGGTACAACAATTCCTTTTTCAAAAAGATGGGACTCAACTCGGACATTACCTTGGCCATTTTGGATTCCGTCAAAGTTGTGGAACAATTTTCGACGGAAGTCGTGAGATCCATTGTGAAAAAGAAGCATCCCGAAGAAGAAGACGACGAGGCTCACGATGATGGTGGTGGCGGATTTGTCTTGTGCCATAGCCGAAAGTAGTCGTAGTGGTACTGTAGTGGTATTAGTAGTAGATGGCTAAACAATATTGTAGTGGAACATTTTTTTCGTGGTACCATGTACTCTTCTTTTTGCGTGCGATAGCTGGAAGCTGCCTTGCGAACATCCTTGCGTCAGCCAATATATTTCTACTAGTAGTAGCAGCTCTAGCTAGCTAGAGTAGAGAACACCCTTCATAGGCATCAGAACATTCTTTATTTGGTAGTTCTAGCTACTACTAGTTAGAGATGTCAGTGGTTTCGGGATCCCTGTGTGTCCCAATATTTGTATCATGAGTTGGTGGTGGATCACGAACTACCCTGCTATGGTAGTGTGTAGCTGGCCGTGGGGCTGGACTGACCTTGTGAATCTTTCATAAAGTTTTCATCAACTGCGATTTCACAAACTGCGACAATAAATATCTACCACGTACATGTAGAGCGGGGCAGTTGTAGCACCTCAGTGGCAGGGTACTAGTACTTGCTGGAGTACTACTAGTAGTGCAGTCAGCTAAATTCAAAATGTGCTTTCTGCTCATGCAGTCATGCTACTAGTGGTTTAGGTGGCAGTGGTACCTCACCGCAACTTTTTTACCATTACTCGGAGTAGCAGATGCGGAATCGTTTTGGAGGTTTGAGCCAATTGAGTGGTAGGTAGGTCAGACATTCGTCCTCGCTTGGCTTCCTCGACAGTATCTGCAAGATGTTGGCATGCAACTTAGCTATCTAGTAGCTTATGGGTCAAACATCAGTGCGTACGTATCAGATTTTGCATTGCTAGCTAGTGCTGTGCAGTAGTTCATCGTTCTTGCTAACCTACCCCCGGCCCATGTTCTGGATTTCAGACCTATTGTGAGTCATGAGTCACCTTACAATTGTACCGAAAGGCTCTTTCCGTCACGGTTGATAAAAACTTGATTACAGGATAAAATCTTGATTACAGGATAAAATCAGAATCGGAACGAAGGGCAGTTCTATCCTTCTTCGTCAATTAAAGAACGCTCTAAATTTCACGACCCTCTCATCTTATTCGGGTAGTACAAAGAACAGCTCGGTGGTACACATGCAAGAGGGAATAGATATTGCATACAATGTTTGCAGCCCCAGCAGTCTCAAGGACATTTAGGGTTTGTAAATCACATAATGCCACGTAGCTAGAAGTTTCACAGATCCCGAACTCAAGCACGAAAACCTATTCTACTAGCTAGAGAGGACTAGAAAGTGTAGTAGTACACTTAATGGTGCAATGCCTTTAATACCAGTTATTGTAATACTCCGAGAGTTTAGAACAAGTGGATTGATAGTTAAGCCTAATTCCTGGCCATAGAACTAGCTAGAATACTTACAAGCGATGGTCAAAATGGTTCGTTTTGGGGGGAAGGTGTGTTCGTATTCAAACCACGTTTTGTCACTGTGCGTCACTACTAATAGGGCCTAAGGGTACTGCCGTTACGAGTAGTGGCCTTTTTTGGACCAATGTTACCTACAGTAAGCTTCCTCCTAAACAGAAGTGGCGTGATAACAACAGGCGATCATCTGCATGCCTACTAGCTAGTTGTTCTTCCGCATAACTTTGTCAGGCTGCACAGAATTGCTTTCTTTTCGATAGTGCCAAGATAGCTTTCTCGACGCATAAACATAAATTGCAAAAAGACAAAATGATGAAAGAAACAAGAGCCACGAAGAACGAAGAAACAGGAGACACAAATTGTCTCTTGACGGAGAAGAAAACCCTGTCAGACTCGGACGATCCTGTTTCGACTTCTATTTCTACTGTCATGGTCACTTCCGAGACGGAGAAGGAACTAACAAGCGCCCAGATTGAGGAAGAAGCAGGAATTCTCCTCGTGAAGAAGAAAACGGTGTCTGCAGAGGAGGATGCTTCCTACGCTACTAGTAGTACGACGCCCTGCAAGCAGACGGAGAAGGACCCCACAGCAGGTCATGAAGAAAAGTTGGACGTTGGCATTCATGTCTCGGAGCCCATTCGTCTTAGCAGTAGAGACTGCTTACTGGCTACAAGAACAGGTACCGATGAAGAGTCCCCATTCCCGGAATTCCTGCCAGAACCTATGCCTCTGCCTGAGTCACAACAGACACAGCCACAGCAGCGTCAGACACAGACACCAGGAGCCTATGCACACCAAGTGGGAGGCGTCCAACCTGCATTGCGTCCCCCTGTTCGGTTTTACAGCCACAATTATACAGATGATGATGGAAACAACAATAACGGTACCATTGCTGGAACTGTAACGGCAGGTGGGGTCCGCACAGGTACAGACATGGTCCCAGAGGCAAGAATGGTGGAGGACTTGGAACATCAGCATTTGCCAGAGGCACAAGAATTCACAAGGCCACAAGAAGACAAGAGTCAGCGGCAAAAAACCTTAAGATCCGTCCTGTTCCTACTGTTTCTGATTGTGATTGTCTGTGTGGCGGTTCCGGTGGGAGTTCTGGCAGGGAGTAAAGGGGCAGTGCAGGTTTCCTCTACTGGTACCCAGGCTCCCTCCACGGCAGCCCCTACAGAAATGACCACGGAACAGATGCTTTTGTCCTGGCTCCCACAAGAGACGGTGTTCTCCATTCATAGTGGCACGGAAACGCCACAAGCCCTAGCCTTTCAATGGTTGCTTTTGGATTGGCACCACCACATGGACAATATTAATAATGTGACTAGTCCTGACGAAGACGAAGCAGTTGCCGTTCTCATGACGCAGGACCGTATCCTTCAGCGTTTTGCGCTCGCGACGCTCTATTATGCGACCAATGGTCCCGAATGGCTCCATAGTTACGGCTGGCTCAATCACACCGTGCACGAGTGCCAGTGGTTTCAAATGCCCAGCTATGGACTACGAGAATCCATGCAGTTGGTCTATCGCGGATATTTGGAAGGTGTCCAGTTTTCGTCCACGTCCAGGTGTACCAATGCAACAACGACAACGACCACAGATGGTCTTTACCAACATGTATGGCTGGATGCCAACAACTTGATCGGTACCTTGCCACCGGAGATTTACATGTTGACATCCCTTCAATCCTTGTCACTCATGCTCAATCCAGATTTGCAAGGCACACTATCCTCCCAAATTGGACTATTGGCTCCTAACTTGGAAGGACTCCAATTGTCCAAAGCTCTCGGGGGTGGTGGTACGATTCCCAGCGAGATTGGACTCTTGACGCAACTCAAACATTTGGGATTCTCTTCCAATCAACTTAAAGGCTCGGTGCCTGCCGAGCTATGGCGACTGAGGCAGCTGCAGCAGCTTGGTATTGCAGACAATCCACAACTTGTGGGTACACTTCCCACCATCCTTGGCCGCTTTTCACAACTCAATTTTTTGCTCGTGACAGGCATGCAGATGCAGGGCACCATTCCTTCGGAATTTGGACAAGTACAAACTTTGAAAATTTTTTCTGGTACCGACTCACAATTCACTGGAACGCTACCGACCGAGATTGGCTTGCTTACCAATGCTGTGGATATGATGTTTCAAAACGGACAGTTGACTGGGCAGATTCCAAGCGAACTTGGCCGCTTGACGGCATTGTCGCTTCTCGGTCTACATGAAAACAGACTCTCAGGGGGCATTCCATCCGAACTGGGACTCCTGACCAAACTGACACGTCTGAACTTGGCTGACAATGGCGTGTTGTCCGGCACAATTCCCTCCGTTTTGGGAAGACTAACAGCACTGTATGACTTTGATGTTTCCAATAACCAATTCAGCGGCGCTCTTCCAAGTGAGCTGGGTCTTCTGTCGTTGTTGGGTGAGTTTGGTTTTTCCAACAACAGTCTCTCTGGATCCATACCAGAACAGCTACTGGAGGTATTGAATGGCAGCGAGCAATTGTTTGCATTTCGTGTGGAAGGCAATCCTCTATTATCGGGTACATTTCCATCTGGTCTTTGTAACATGAATGCCACTTGTACCGAAAGGGTGTACAACATGTGTTATGGGAATGAGGGATTGATTTTTGATTGTACCGACAATCTGTGTGGATGTGGTTGCCCTTGTACCAGTAGCTGAAGAAAGACACCTTACACATTAGGAATTTAAAATGAAGTAAACTTACATGAATGCATGGTCGTCTTGGAAAGAGGAACAATTTGCTATGAATGCTACATTAGTTTTTCATGAATCAGCAATGGAGAGCCAATTCATTTTTAGCTACTGTGCTTCAAGTGTCTCACCTCTGGTCATTCAGTCAAGTTGGAATGCCCACGCTGCTGTGCCCTTGTCCTGTTCCAAAATGCCAAGAATGGAATGTCTTCTTGGAGTCCAAACACAACAACAACTCACAGTTTGCACATTCCTGCTTCTGTTTAAAAAAAAGTGGGATCTGAAGCAAAACTGTCCTTTGTGTCTTTTGCTGCTATTTGTAGCCTTTGTTGTTGTTGTAAAAATGGTGCTCATTTTTTCTATCACACTCAAAGAGCCCAAAGCAAGCATCAACAAGACAGAATGAGAAACCAAACCATGAAAGTGAAGAAAAAGACATTAACTACATCCCATCCCTTGGCCAACCAACACACCTTCTGTTGGAGGACATGGAAATTGCAACAGCAAATGTGCACCTGATGTGGCACTGTCTCTTATACACATCTCCGAGCCCACGAGACTAAGGCGAATCTCGTATGCCGTCTTCTGCTTGAAAAA
>ENA-ORBV01014470-ORBV01014470.1-microbial-mat-metagenome-genome-assembly--contig:-NODE-14470-length-11792-cov-5.406914_pt1 | contig 11792 bp, 8 predicted proteins | sample MGYA00237777_ERZ505514 | MGnify/ENA primary metagenome ERZ505514 (study PRJEB26160, sample SAMN06269048) | microbial mat metagenome | isolation source: Oligotrophic lake microbial mat | place... | reverse complement strand
GCTCCTCCTTGAAGGCAAAGACCTGACGACCTTGTCTGATGACGATCTCACCAAGATTCGGCGACGGCGACTAGGATTCATTTTCCAGTCTTTCAATCTGCTGCCGAACCTAACAGCGGAAGAGAACGTTTCCCTGCCGATGGAGCTGGACGGCATGCGTAAAGCCGATGGACTCAAGCGAGCCAATCGCTCGCTTGAACTGGTGGGGATGACGCATCGAAACAAACATCTTCCCGCGCAGATGTCTGGCGGTGAACAACAGCGTGTTGAACCAGCGTTTGCAAAGCCCGGGCCGTGGCGAGGTGGCGCGAGATCAAGGGCCTGGTCGCGCGTGCCTGGATTTTAGTGCGCAAGCTTCGTTCACCCGCGCAGACTTCGTACGCCAGGCGAGGCAGTGCATGGAGGGTTTCGGCTAGGTTTACGGGCTGATTCGCGAGGAACAGCTTTTGCAGTTTGAAGCTTTATGTTCCCTAATCATTCGCACCGATGCCCCTGCCTTGCGCTTTTCTTCATGGCGAGCGCCGCGGGTGGATGCACGGGCACAATTGAATCCGCGAATCCGTCAAACGGTGCGAACGCCCCAACAGGAACCGTCGGTGGCTCAAGTGGACGCTCGACATCATACGGACCCGCCGCAGATCTAAACTGTGTAGAACGTTCGCAGGATCCCGGGGCCGCGGCCCTTCGTCGACTGTCACACATTGAGTATGACAACACAGTTCGCGATCTCCTCTCCACCACCAGCAAGCCAGCGCGCGACTTCATCGCCGACGGAATCTCAGGCGACTATCGCTTCCGCAATCGGATTGATCGCCAACTCGTGGGCGCTTCACTCGCAGCGCAGTATTTCGAGGCCGCCTTTGCTTTGGCGACAGAGGCCGTCGACAAGCGCATCGATAGCTTGGTTCCTTGCCCCGCCGCCGCCCGTGACGATGCTTGCGCGTCGAAGTTCATAGATGCCTTCGGCAAACGCGCGTTCCGTCGACCGTTGGATGTCGTTGACAAGTCCACTCTCTTAGCGACTTTCCTGGACGGCAGGGCAGGCGCCGATTTCAAAAGTGGCATCAAAGTTGTCATCGCCACAATCCTGCAAAGCCCTCAGTTTCTCTATCGCGTTGAAGTCGATACCGGAGTGGCCCTCGTTTCGCCTGACGATTGGGAGATGGCGTCTCGGCTCTCGTACCTTCTGTGGCAAAGCATGCCCGACAACGAGTTGTTCGACGCGGCCGCCGCAGGCAAACTCAAGACCCGCGAGCAGATATCTCTGCAAGTGACCCGGTTGACGGCCGACCCTCGTTCGCGTGCCACGGTGGCTACTTTTCACGAGCAGTGGCTGGGGTTGGACACGCTTGACCGGTTAGACAAGGACGTAGCCGCATTTCCGGGCTTCGACGGCGAGATCGCGCCACGCATGCGGGAGGAAGCGCGGCGCCTGGTAGAGCATGTTGCCTTCGAGGATGATGGCCGCCCTGAGACTCTGCTCACGGCTCCTTACACATTCTCAGACGACAAGCTCGGGCGACTTTACGGGCTCCGTGGCCTAGTAGGGGAAGGGTTTCAAAAGGTGGAAGCGTCAGCGATGGGGAGGCGGCAGCAAGCGGGCATCCTCACGCTTGGGGGCGTGCTTGCCACACACGCATCTCGCACCCAAACGTCCCCCGTGCAACGAGGCAAGTTTGTTCGCGATGCTCTGTTGTGTGAGCAGCCGCCGCCACCGCCAGACAATGTCGACACCACACTCGACAAACCGAAAGCGAACGAAACTACGCGCGAGCGACTCGACCGTCACAGCCAGAATCCTTCTTGTCGGGGCTGCCACCGAATGCTCGATCCCATCGGTTTCGGATTGGAGAATTTTGATGCGGTGGGCGCTTGGCGCGACACGGATTCGGGGGCGGTCGTGGATGCGACTGGTGAAATCTTCGGTACTGACGTAACCGGTGCGTTTCACGGGCCGGTCGAGCTTGCACAACGTTTGGCCGGCAGCCAGCAAGTGCGTCGCTGCATGGCCGAGCAATGGTTTCGCTTCGCCTTCGGTCGTCAAAGTACAGATGAAGACGAATGCACCTTGCGCGAACTGACGCAACGATTGAACACCGGAGGCATTCGCGACATGTTTCGCGCGTTGGTTGATGCGGCGCCGTTCCGTTACCGCCGCGCCGGCAAGGAGATCTGAACATGAACCGTACATTGAGCCGTCGATGCGTTCTGCAAGGTGGCGGGGCGGCCATCGGACTGCCCTGGCTGGACGCTATGATTCCGCGCTGCGCCCGTGCGGCCAGCCGACCCGTGCGGCTCGTGACTTACTTCACGGCGAACGGCGTGCCGCCTGAAACGTGGTATCCAACGGGAACGGAAACATCCTTCGAGCTGCCCGCGTGCTTGGCGCCGCTGCAACGTCACCGAAGTCGGATGATCGTGTTTGACGGCATTGCGAACGCGGGAGGTCTATTTTACGACTGCGACGCGAGTCACGAGGGCGGCCATATCGCAGCCCTAACGGGTTTTCCTGCAGCCAAGCAATGCAGCCACATCGCGGAAGAGGCGCAGGGGCCGTCGCTTGATCAAGCCGTTGCCGATGTGATCGGAACCGGGAGTCGTTTCAAATCGCTTCAGCTTGGGGTCGCACCTGGCGCCTCGTTGGACACGCGCGCTGGCGCCGCGGCTTTCCGAAAGGGTCAGCTGATTTTTCCTGAGTTCAGCCCAGTCAAGGCGTTCCGGTTGCTGTTCGACGGTCCCCAAGCGGGCAACGGCAAGCTGCCGACGCAACTGCTCTCCGCCCAAAGAAAGAGCGTGCTCGACAAGGTCATGGAGTCGTACAAACGACTGCAAGGAAAGCTCGGCGTCGAGGACAAGACCCGCATCGATCGGCACCTCACAGCCATTCGAGAAATTGAAAAGCAAATCCTCCCGAGCGGCACCGCCTCGTGTGCCACACCCCAACTCCCCGGCGCGATTGCAGAAACTCCCGAGACGATTCCGCAACGAAACAAGCAGCAGCTTGAGCTCCTCGCGTTGGCGCTCGCGTGCGACCAAACACGCGTGGCGAGCTACATGTGCCTCGGTGAAGGCTCATCGGACGCCGTGTTCACCTGGCTTGGACACACCTCGAAGCATCATGAACTAGCTCACGAATTGGACACCGCTCGCCTGACAGAAATCAACGCATGGTTTGCCGACCAGCTGTCATTCTTCCTCGATCGGTTGGCATCCTATCCAGAGCCGGGAGGCGGCACCCTGCTCGACAACACACTCGTTCTTTGGTGGAACGAGCTCGGCATGGGTGATCACAGGTGCGATCGATTCCCGTTCGTTTTGGCGGGCGGCGCGGGAGGCGCACTTAAGATGGGCCGCTTTCTCAAAAGCCCGCCCCGCACTAGCAACAACAACCTACTGCTGTCGATCTACAATATGACGACGGGCTCGCAAAGCCGCAGCTTTGGCATGCCGGAACTTTGCACCGGGCCTTTGGCAGGATTGTGAGTGCAGCCGCCCCCAGCCCCTAAGTGCTGCCGTTCACCACGGCCACTTTGCCGAAAAGTTTGCTAGGCATGAGGGAATTTATCACCCAAGTGAGCGTTGCATAAGGCGGAAATGTAAGTTGATGTCCCACGGCCCGCACTATGCCGTGCGAGTTCCTGGCTCCAGCTTGACGTCAAAGGGTAAGATAAGTTGGTGAAGAGTGATCCCTGGAGACCTGATTCGGCGCTGGCGATGAACCGCCGCTCGTTTGGCCGCGTCGTTGCGGTTGGCGCCGCGTCATTGGGGGCCGGATGCTCTGTGATCTTGGATCCTGATTCGTACGGTCAGGAGGCCTCTGCTGGCAGCGACGCTAGCGTTCGGGAAGATTCCAACCTACCCCCTGCACTTCCCTCTGGCGTGCTGCTGTTGGGAGGCGTGCTTGACGGTTTCAATCAAGGCGATTCGACGAAGGAAGTATTTCTCGCCAGGTTTGACGCATCCGGAAACGTCACTGGATTTAGCCCGCAGCTGCAGGTGTTACAAGAGGCAAGGCGCTACACCGCGCGTGTCGACGGGGATCAGGTGCTAGCTGCGTGCCCAGGTAGATTTATGCAGTCGCAGCTGGGCGCGGAAGGCCTGGTTGCGTGGCAGGGCAACGATCTGCCCCAGGTCGAAACCAATACAGAAAACAGCGACGCTACGTTGGTCTTTGCAGGCCCCTGGTTGGTGGACATCGCGGGCGACAATGTCAGCGTTTTGCGGTTTGCCGATGCCAAAGCGACCTGGAAGCTTCAACCCAACAAGTTGTTGGTTTGGCGTCGAATGCCGTCCGTTGTTTATACAAACAAACATTTGTACATCCTTGGGGGCGCGAGCCCTGACCAAGTCCCACGGTTAGATGGCGAATATGCGGCCTTTGACGAGACCAATGGAACGACGGAGCCATTTAGGGCTCTTTCGTCATTGCCGGTGTCTCCATTCGGCTGCGGTTTCGCAACGAGCGGCAAACACCTCTATGCCGTGGGTGGCAACCGCAGCGCAGCGGTCGTTAACCAACCAAACCCACACGATCGCGTGTTTGCATCGGCTTTGGCTGGCGACGGTGCGCCTGGACCCTGGCGTGAACAGCCAATGCTGATTACGCCATTGGCCGACGCCAGCGTGTGGGTTCGGCAGAACAGGCTTTATGTTGCGGCAGGGCGCCGTGGTGGGGGCAACAACAGCTCTGTGTTGGTGGGGTCCTCGCAGATCAGTGCCAATGGCGATCTCGGCCTGTGGGACTTTCGATCACAGGCGCGGCTGGCTTTAGGCCGCTTTTTGACGTTTGCAGTCGTGATCTAAGTGACCAAACCAACCAACGTATCTGGTTCCAAGCTGGCCGAAACCGAATTGCGACACCGGGCTTCCCCTTCCCTGCGCGTCGCCGATCGTGGTTTTGTGGTGGTCGGTCGCCCGCAGGGTGATCCTGAGGTTGTGGAACTGGTGGAGGGTCAACCATTGCTGGTTGGTCGCGAGGAAGGCGCCGCGATACGCATTGATGAAGGTGGCGTTTCGCGACGCCACGCGAGTTTGTTGCGAGTGGGCTCGTCCATTGAGATCAAAGACCTTGGCAGCAAAAACGGTGTTCTTCGCAACGGCCAAAGCATCGGCACCGATTCGACGGCCCTGCGCATTGGCGATCGCGTGAACATCGGACCTGCCACGCTGTCGATCGCCTGGCTCAGCGATGCACCGGGGCAACCAGCTGTGGGCGAAACACTGGCCACCGAGGCGGAGGTGCTTATTGAAGATCCCAGCATGCGTGAGCTTTATGCTTTGTTGCCGCGAATTGCGGCCAGTCCGGTGGCGGTTTTGATCACGGGTGAAACTGGCGTGGGTAAAGAACTGGTTGCGGCGCAGCTACACCGTCAATCGGGCCACGCTGCCGATCGTTTTGTGCGCCTCAATTGCGCAGCCATTCCTGAAGGCTTGGTTGAAAGTGAATTGTTTGGCTTCGAGCGAGGCGCATTCACTGGTGCAGATCGGCAGCGAGCTGGCCATTTGGAAGCGGCCAGCGGTGGCACTTTGTTGTTAGACGAAGTTGGCGAGTTGCCGAAGGGGGCACAAGCAAAGCTGCTGCGTGCGCTTGAAACCAACACCATCATGCGGGTGGGCGGAAACCGTGAGATCAAAATTGATCTGCGAGTGGTCAGCGCCACCAACCGTGATCTGCAGCTTGAAATTCGCGAAGGCCGTTTTCGCTCCGATCTTTACTATCGGCTCAACGGCGTTTCGTTGCACGTCCCACCGTTGCGCCAACGACCGGCCGAGATCATGCCTTTGGCGCGGCTGTTTGTGGCGCGACTTGCGGCGCGAATGAATGAGGCGACTCCGTCAATTTCAAGTGCTGCGGCAGACGCGTTGGTGAAGCACAGTTGGCCCGGGAACGTGCGTGAACTGCGGCAGGCGGTTGAACGCGCTTTGGTGTTGGCACCGCATGGGGCGATCGAAGTGGACCATCTTGGCCTTACAACAGGCGCAGCGCGCGACGCTAAGATGCTTCCCGGTGCGTTGGTTGAAGATCTTGCGAAGCTGGAACGGCAATCCATCGAAGAAGCCTTGGCGGCTCACGCGGGCAACAGAACCCACGCGGCGCGTGCGCTAGGTATCTCCCGCCGAACGTTGCACTATAAGCTTGATAAGTACCAATTGGGGCAGGGCGAGGACACGTGATCCCAAGTCCGCGTTTGATCGGCGGTCGTTACGAGCTTCATGGCGAAATCGCCTCGGGGGGCATGGCCACCGTTTACCTGGGGCGGATGCACGGCCCTCGGGGCTTCTCGCGCGTGGTTGCACTTAAGAAACTGCATCCACACCTGGCCAAAGATGAACGTGTGGTTGCTGCACTGTGGGACGAAGCACGCATGGCCGCGCGGATCAACCACCCGAACGTTGTTGCCACCATCGAAGTTCTTGAAGATGCAGACGATGTGTTTCTTGTCCTAGAGCACGTGCACGGCGTTTCGCTTTCAACGATGGCAAAAGCCCTGCGTGCACAGGCCGAACCTATGCCGCCTAAGATTGCGTCCGCCTTGATTGCGGGTGTACTTGCTGGGTTGCATGCGGCGCACGAGGTATTGGGGGCCAACGGGTTGCCTTTGGGGCTGGTTCACCGTGACATCTCCCCACAAAACATCTTGGTGGGTGTCGATGGTTTACCGCGTGTGATCGATTTTGGCATCGCGAAAGCCGCCGGACGTTCACAACAAACTGAAACGGGCCAACTGAAGGGAAAGCTTTCCTATATGGCGCCCGAACAGCTGCGCAACAAGGTAGATCGAAGGTCCGACCTTTTTGCGGTGGGCATTGTGTTGTGGGAACTGCTGAGCTCACGGAGGTTGTTTGATCTTGACGAACCGGCGGCTATCACACGCGCAATCGAGCATGCTGTGATCGAACCGCCGTCCAGGTTCAACTCTGCCGTGTCTCCCGCACTGGATGTGGTTACGTGCAGGGCGTTGGAGCGAGATCCGAAGGAACGTTGGTCCACAGCGCGGGCCATGGCCGTGGCTTTAGAACAGGCCGAGCCAGGAGCCACCACAGCCACTGTCGCCACGTTCCTCGCAGCGTTGATGCCCGAACACCTTCGAGCAAAGGCGTGCGTGCTTGCCGATGTGCAAAGCGATAGGCAAGCTGCTGCCGCAGCGGAAACGGCTTCAGACGCCCAAACGGCGACCGTGCGCGGGGCCGCGTCGTCACCGCCTGTGGCCGTGTCTCGAAGCCCGCGTTGGGCGCGGGCCTACTTCGGCGCGGCGGCGCTTGTTGTTCTTGTGGCAGGGGTCTTCATGGCGCGCCCACGCCCAAGGGAAACGAAGCCATCGCCGATTGTGACGATGCCGGCACCAAACCAAGTGCATGTCGAACCAATCGAAGAGGTGGCCGAAGAGCCATCGGCACGCGTTTCGGTTTCTGCTCCGGTTCTCGGGCCTGCGAAGCCAAAGCCTCGGCCTCGGGTCGCCAAGCGTTTTCGCGAACCACCGAAGGCCAAGCCAGCCGATTGCGATCCGCCCTATTGGCTGGATGCCAGTGGCGTGCGAAAACCTAAGGTCGAGTGTCTTTAGGTATGATGGTTTCATTGCGCCGAATCGCGTTTGCGTTGTTGGTGCTGTTTGCATCTCCGCAGGCGTCAGTTTGGGCGCAGGGTAAAGCCGCGTGTGTACAGGCATATGAGGCAACGCAAGTGAAGCGCTCCCTTGGCGCATGGATAGCGGCTCGTTCGGCCGCCCTTGTTTGCGCAGCACCATCTTGCCCGAAAACACTGATCAAGGACTGCACGCAATGGGCACAAGATCTGCAGAACACGATCCCAACTATTCTATTCGAGGTGCGCAGTGATGATGGCGGAACGCCTTCGCAGGTGATCGTTTCCTTTGATGGAGCCGCAACACCTATCGCTATTGGTGGCAAGGCGCGTCCGTTTGATCCCGGAGAACACGTCGCGGTTTTCAAGGCACCTGGTTTTGTAGACATCGAGCAGCGCTTCGTCGCCTTCGAAGGAGACAGAAGCCGGCGCATTCTTGTGGAATTTGTTAGAGACAGCGTTCCTGTCTTGGTGCCCAAGGTTAACGAAAAGCCAGTGCCGTTGGCTGCCAAGATTTCAGGCGCGGTGACAATTTTCGCTTTGGGAGGCGCTGCGGTGTTCGGCTGGCAAGGGCTCAAGACTAGGCGCGATCTTGATGACAGCGGCTGCAAACCATCGTGTGATTCCGGGCGTGTCGCGGAAATGAAACGCGACTTTCTCGTCGCGGACATTGCGTTGGGGGTCGGTGTTGTGGCCACGGTCGCCACGGGTTATTTGTGGTGGGCAAGTCGGCAAGAGCAAACAAACCCCACCGCTTTCGTTAGGGTGGGGCCCCACGGGATTGCTTTGACCGGCGCTTTCTGAGCAATAAAAGCCGCGTGAATGCAAAAGCTGGTGATCGGGTGGCCCCGGGAGGTTTCCCTCCCGGAGCTCCCACAGAACCGAGCGTGCAGGACTACCGCACTCGGCTCTTCGGATCAGGGGTTCGCGAACGATCGAGAGTTTCGCGGAGAAATCATTGTGCAAGGCAATGGATAGCGCGCCATGAGCCGGCTGAATTTAGCCCATGTCATGCGAGCGCGCTGGGAGCGGCGATCTAGCCAGAAGCGCCACGCGCTAAGTACGTTTTGGTGGAAACAGCCGATACCGCGAGCGTTCCCGATGATCCCATAATACCCGCAGTGCCCACGCACTTTGAGTACCAGGGCAAGGTGTTGATCGCGTATGGGCTGGTGCCGTTGTTTGCGGCACCAGTCTCGTATCGCGGCCAGCGCTCTGGTCAGCCGCCCCTTCGACGTACGTCGTTCCACAAACCAGCGATTCTTGCGCGACACGCCCCAACGGTGCGTGAAGCCCAGAAAATCAAAGGTCTGTGGTGGCGCTGGATCATCTTCATGTCGCTTCTGCCCTGGTGGACGCGCTGGCCGCACGAAGCGAACCAGGCGCGTTTTATCAGGGTGCAAGGTTAGGCCGAATCGTCCGAATCGCTTCGGTAGCACTTCCATAACCTTGCGTGCGTCGTCTTCCCGCTCGCAGACCACGACGAAGTCATCCGCATAGCGAATGAGCTGTGCGCGCCCTTGCAGGCGCGGCAGCACATCTCGCTCGAACCACTCGTCGAGTACCACGTGCAAATAGACATTCGCCAGAAGCGGAGAGATGACCCCTCCCTGTGGCGTGCCGGATTTTGGATGCGTGATTGCACCGTCCTCCAGCACACCTGCCTTCAACCACTTGTGTATGACCCTCCTCAAAATCCCGTCCGTCACCCGCTGGTCGAGGAAACCTCGAAGTATGCCGTGGTCAAGCGTGCCGAAGAAATCCGAGATGTCGGCATCAATGATGTAGCCACCTCGTAGATCCATGGTGCTGTTCCACAGCTCTTTAAGTGCATCATGGGCGCTTCGACCAAGTCGAAAACCATACGAGCAAGTTTTGAAGTCTTGTTCGTAAATAGCTTCGAGCACCATGGCCACCGCCCGCTGCAGGATCTTATCCTCCAGCGTTGGTATGCCAATCGGTCTTTTGCTTCCATCAGCCTTCGGTATGTGCACTCGACGCACCGGTGGGGCGCGGTACGTGCCCGACTTAAACCGTTCGAGCAAACCTTGCAGGTTGTCCTGCAGATTTGCTTCGTAGTCGGCGTAAGTTTGGCCGTCCACTCCCACCGCCGCGTCTTTGCGCACCCGTTGCGCGGCTTGCTGCAGCCACGACATGTCGATGACATGGTGGATGGAGTTAAAGACGCGCTCGGGGTGCTTCCTCGCCAGCTCTGCTATCCGTTCAATGTTTGTGTAGATGTTGATTGAGCTCTGTGTCTCGGACATCTTTCTGTCTCCCGGTTCCCTGACCCGGCCGCCCCTTTGCTCCGCCGGGTCCCGCAGGCGACGGTTCCCCGACCTCACAGCTCGTACGAGCGGCTCTGACTTCCGTTGTTCCGTTCCGCCGCGCTTCGTTTCCTTCGCTTGGCGGCACCTCATCTTTCGCCCAGTTTTCGTGTTCCCTTACGGGCTCCTGCAACGGTGAGCGCCCCGCTGAAGGCCAGGTCGTTGTTAAGGAAGTTGACCCAGTCTCCCTCGTTAGCGAGGAGAACACCGGACCTCCCAGGTTCCTGGGGGACCTTCGCATGCGTGCCCCGGTCTTCGACCCCGATGGAATCAATGTCGTCAGGTCATTGCGACGACACCGATGCTGCCTTCCGCTCCTATGACGGCGTCGGCTTCCACGGGTATAAATCTCTCGGGGCTCAATCCCGCGGCCCGCATGCTTCCTGTCTACGCTTCACCACCTGGGTCACCCCAGGCAGCGCAAGACTCGGTTCAGGATGGTGACCAACCTTTGCCTGGCGGGTGTTTCCCCGCGAGGTCCCTTTCGGTGGTTTCTGTCGTGCTTAGATCATGACTTCCCCCACCGCCAAGCTTTCCTGGCGCACCATAGGAAGTTCAAGCTGACTTTGCGATCGCGTCAAAGTTCCGCATATAGGTCAATGTCATGATGTCAACGCAAAGTAGAGATGGCTAACCCAGCGTTTCGGCGGCGATGAGGTAGCGAGCGTCGCCGCCACCACGCCAGCTCCTGTGCTGGTCCAGGAACAGCCCCTGCCCGAACTTGTAGCCCCGTGGAGGCGGAAGCCCAGCCGAAACAGGCCTTCGAGACCGGGGTGCAAGAGCCTACCGCCGTGGCGCCTGCGCAAGAGGAGATTGAGCCCCTCGTGTTGCCCCCGGCCACGCCCACGCCCGTGCAGGTTGGCACCTTGGATCCTGCCCTCGCCACTTCGTGTGACAAGGCGGTCAAGCGCAAGCATTGGGTGAAGGTCGCGTCTGTGTGTTCCAAGGCGTTCGACCAAGAGCCTACGGCCAAGCGTGCGCTATCGGTGGCGCAGGCCCATCACCGCCGTGGCCGCATCGCTGAAGCCGGCACTTGGGCCGAGCGTGTGCTGGCTTTGGAGCCCGCCAATCCCGAAGCCTTCATCCTGGTGGCGCATGCCGCTGAGCAAACAGAGCAAAAAGCCCGCGCAAAAGCCGCTTATCGTCAGTATCTGGCCCTGGCGCCCCACGGATGGCGTGCCACTGAAGCACGCCACGCGCTGGCTGCGGCTAAATAACGCGGGCCTGGTGCCCACCGTTATTTGGTGATGGTGATCTTGCCGTCGGCCACGCTGCATTTCCAGCCACCGCTGGCTTCCCATGAGCCTTCAATGGTGCCTGAGGCTTTGCTGCCGCTTTCAACGTTATTAAGCTTCAAAGTAAGTTCGTTGGGCGAATTGAGGCTGTGCGTGCTCGCCACGCCGCCATTGTGGCTTTTGACCGGAAGATCGCCCGACATCGTGAGCGTGCTGGCGCCTTTGGGGCCTTCCAATTCATATCCGCCCGCAACCTCGCCCTTGGAAGCATCGCCACTGGAGCTGATCTTCAGCGTGACCGTGTGTTTGTGCGTTTGACTTTGCATTGACGTGTTTGCCCACGAACACTTCGCTGTGTAGTTCAGCTCAGCCGACCATGTGGCATTCCAGTCTATCTGTGTTCCGCTGCTGCCACCGGAGCCGCCGGGGGATCCTCCCAGCCCCGAAACGCCGCCTTGTCCCGGGCTGCCACCAGCCCCATTGCTGCCGGAGTCAGCCTGGCAGGTGCCCGTCAAATCGCTGCCGGGTGCAGGCTGTTGAGTTGAACATGATTCACGGCAGGCTTGCACACACATGGCCTGAAGAGGCCCCGCCAGATCGCAATCCGGTGTGCACTGAGCCGCGCAGGTTTCATCCACCACCGTGGTG
>ENA-ORBV01014468-ORBV01014468.1-microbial-mat-metagenome-genome-assembly--contig:-NODE-14468-length-11793-cov-8.761096_pt1 | contig 11793 bp, 11 predicted proteins | sample MGYA00237777_ERZ505514 | MGnify/ENA primary metagenome ERZ505514 (study PRJEB26160, sample SAMN06269048) | microbial mat metagenome | isolation source: Oligotrophic lake microbial mat | place... | reverse complement strand
GCCGACACCTCGCCCAGCGCCACCGCCACACCCAGGGCCGAGGCACCGCGCGAAAAGCCCATCGATTCATACGCCTCGTGCGTCACCGGCTCAGCGCCGCGCGCCCGCGCCGCCTGCACCTTGGCCGCTGTCAGCAGCGGGCACTTGACCTGCACGAAGTGCACGTCGGCGCCGTCGGCAATGCCGGCATCGGCCATCGCCGCCCGTGTGGCAGCGGCGGTGGCGTCGATCTGCGCGCGGCGACCCATCTCCTCGGGCAGGAAGTCGCGCGTGTGGGCAATGCCCACCACCAGGCGCTTGTCTGCATGCGTGCGCGGGTGGCCCGGCGCCGCCACCCAGCGCCGCGTGAACACCGTGAAGTGCGGCGACAGCACGCCCTCGGTGCCACCCGACATCACCAGCGCCACGCGCTGCGCCACCTGGGCCGGCGTGCAGCGCAGGTGCGGGCTCAGGAAGTGGCACCAGCTGGTGGCCGCAAAGTCGCGCGTGTGGTCGTTGACGCAGCCGTTGCCCTCGGTCTTGCCCATCACGGCCACGATGTCGGCCGGCGACAAGGCGCCCTGCTCGATCAGCGCCTGCACGCCGCGCAGGTCGCCCGGGCCGCTGCAGGGCACGCGGAAGACGTCCACGCACTGCACGGCGTTGTTCACCGCTCGACCTCCGGGGCCGGCAGCGCGTTCGGCCGCACGCCAGGCGGCGCCTTGACGATGGCGCTGCTGTAGTGCTGCTGGTTGCGCGGCTGCGGCGTCGGCATCTTCTGGATGCCCTTGACCGAGCGGCCGTGCGTGATGGCGTCTTCCACCAACTTGCCGTGCTGCATGACGAAGCGCCCGCGCAGCAGCGTGTGCACCGGATAGCCCTGCACCGCGCGGCCGTGCCAGGGCGAGATCTTGCTCAGCGTTTGCAGCCGGCCCTGCGACAGCGTGCCGGTCATGGCCATGTCCACGAAGGCGATGTCGGCGTGCGCGCCGGCAGCGATGAGGCCTTTGGTGCCGTAGATACCCCAGGCTTTGGCGGGTGCGACTGCGCTCCACTTCACGTAGTCCATCAGCGTGGCGCGCTGACGGTTGACCTGCGTCAGCATCAGCGGCATCTGCGTCTCCACGCCAGGGAAGCCGCAGTCGCAGTCCCAGATGCTTTCGCGCGTTTTTTCCGCGGGCGTGTGCGGCGCGTGGTCGGTGGCGATCATGTCGAGCGTGCCGTCCATCAGCGCGTCCCACAGCGGCTGGTTGTGGCGCGGTTCGCGCACGGGCGGGTTCACGCGCAGGATGCCGCCCAGGCGCAGGATGTCGTCGGTGTTGAGCAGCAGGTACTGCGGGCAGGTCTCGGCCGTCACGTCCACGCCGCGGGCCTTGGCGGCGCGCAGCAGGTACAGCGAATCGGCCGCGCTGTGGTGGGCGATGTGCACCCGCGCGCCGGTCCATTCGGCCAGTGTCAGCACGCGGCCGATGGCCTCGATCTCGGCCACTGCGGGGCGCGAGTCCAGGTGGGCCTGCGCGTCGGTGCGGCCAGCAGCCTCCAGCACCTTCTGACGCCGCGCCATGATGGAGCTGTTTTCTGCATGCACCACCGTGCGGATGCCCAGTGGTGCGAGCTTCTCGAAGCCCTCGAGCAGCGCGCCGTCGGTCGGCGCCGGCAGGTTGCCGAAAGTGTTGCCGACGAAGGCCTTGAAGCTGGTGGCGCCGCCGTCGAGCAGGTCTTCCAGATGGCCCACCGTGTCGTCGCCCAGCAGCGCGTGGATGCCGAAATCGCAGTAACTGCGCTCGGCCGCCTTCAACTTCATGGCCAGCGCTTCGCGGGTGCCGGTGGGCGGGTGGGTGTTGGGCATGTCGAAGACCGTCGTCACGCCGCCGCAGGCCGCCGCCGCAGAGCCGCTTTGCCAGGTTTCCTTGTGCGGGTAGCCGGGGTCGCGGAAGTGCACATGGCTGTCGATCGCGCCGGGCAGCAGGTACAGGCCGTCGGCACGCATCTCGCGCGTGGCCGGCGGCATCACGTCGTCGTGCCCCACGGCCACGATGAGCTCGCCGGCAATCGCCACGCTGACTTCAATGATGCGGTCGGGCGAAACTATCTTGCCGCCGCGGATGACCAGGTCAACGCTCTTCATTCAGTTCTCCAGTCGCTCCGGGGGGATTCAAAGTGCAGCCCAACCGCCGTCAACGGGCAGGTCGACGCCGGTGATCTGGCGGCTCACGTCGCTGGCCAGGAACAGGCAGGCATTGGCCACGTCGGCGTCGGTGGACACGCGCTTGAGCGCGTAGTCGGCGGCGTGGTGCGTCATCGCTTCTTCGAGCGTGATGCCCAGCTTCTGCGCCATGTCGGCGCACACCTTGTCGCGAAAGCGCGGCCCGTCGACCATGCCCGGCGCGACGCAGTTGACGTTGATGTTGAACGGCCCCGCCTCCAGCGCAAAGCTCTTGGTGATGCCGCGCAGGCCCCACTTGCTGGCCGAGTACGCCAGCCGGCCCGCACGCCCGCGCATGCCGAAGGTGCCACCCACGTTGACCACCTTGCCGGCGCGCTGCGCAATCATCGCGGGCAGCACCGCGTGCATGGTGTTGAAGCTGCCGGTCATGTTGAGTTGCACGATGTCGTTGAACTCTTCGGCCGTGGTTTCCCAGCCGGTCTTGCCGATCGGGCCCGAGCCGCCGGCCACGTTGACCAGGATGTCGATGCGGCCGAAGGCTTCCATCGCATGGCGGGCCAGCGCTTCGGTCTGCGTGGCGTCAGTCAAGTCGCAGGCGAGCACGATGGCCGACACGCCCAGCGCACGCGCCTCGGCGGCCACGGGCTCGATGGCCGCGGTGTCGCGGCCGGCCAGCACGAGCTTGGCGCCGTGCTCGGCAAAGGCCAGCGTCACGGCGCGGCCCAGGCCCTTGGCCGGGCCGGTGATCACGGTCACCTTGTCCTTCAGTTGCAGGTCCATCGCCACGCCCTCAAAGTTTGCTGGCGCGGTCGGCGCGCGGCGGCAGGAAGCTGCGGTCGAAGACCTCGTCGTTGAGCGGCGTGCGCGGCAAGCCGTTGGCGTCGACGACCATCGCGATGGCGCGCGTCAGGCGCTGCGGGTCCACGTCGCCGAGGCCGATCCTGGCGATCTCGGGGTGCCCCATCTCCTGCTTGATGGTGGCGAGCAGGCGCTCCTTCTCCACGTCGCGCTTGAGCAGCGGCTCGCGCTTCATCACCACGTCCATCGCGGCCTCGGGGTTGGCCAGGCTGTCGTTGATGGCGCGGTTGACGGCCTTCACAAAACCGGCCACGGCCTTGGGATTCTCTTTCGCAAAGCTGCGGCTAAAGACGATGGCGTTGGAATACAGGTCCATGCCGTAGTCGGCATAGTTGATGAAGCGCAGGTCTTTCTCGGGGTCGATGCCCACCAGCTTGGCGCTGAAGTACACCGTGTTCGTGAAGCCGAAGATGGCGTCGACCTGGCCGCGCAGCAGCATCTGCTCGCGCAGGTTGGGCGCCATGTTGGTGATGTTGACCTTGGCCGCGTCGATCTTGGCCACCTTGGCGAAGGCCGGGAAGAGCTTGAGCGCACCGTCGTTGGCCGGACCGCCGATGGTCTTGCCCTCCAGGTCCTTGGGCGTCTTGATCGGGCTGTCCTTCTTGACCACGATGGTGAAGGGCGGCGTGTTGTAGATCATGAACACGGCCACCGGTGCGTCGGCCGGGCGCTTGGCGGCGATGTCGATCAGCGCGTTGATGTCGCCGAAGCCGGCCTGGTACACGCCGGCCGCGACTTTGGTGATGGAGGCCGACGAGCCCTCGCCCTGGTCGATCTCCACGTCCAGGCCCTCGGCCTTGAAGTAGCCCTTGTCCTGCGCCATGAAGAACCAGGCCTGCGGGCCCTGGTACTTCCAGTTCAGCACCATCTTGATCTTGGTTTGCGCGTGCGCGGCCAGTGGCATCGCGGCAAACACGGCGCCGGCCAGCAGCGTGGCGAGGGTGGAACGAAGTCGGGTCATGGGAAGAGTCTCCTAACGGGGGCGGTTGAGGGACGGCGGCGCTTCGGGGGCAGCGCTGCCAATGCGGTGATGAGGTCGGCACTGCGCGCCGTGAAACCATGCAGCTGGCGCACGATGAAATGGATGGCGCGTGTGACGTAGGCCGGCGACGGCGTGCTGCAGGCGTCTTCCAGCAGCACGCAGTCGTAGCCCAGGAAGCCGGCGTCCTGCAGCGTGCTGAAGACGCAGCGGTCGGTGTTGACGCCGGCAAAGAGCAGCGTGGTGGTGCCGCGCAGGCGCAGGATGCTGTCGAATTCGTTGTCCCAGAAGCCGCTCAGGCGGTGCTTGAAGACGGTGATGTCGCCGGGCTCGACGGCCAGCTCGTCCACCACCTGTGCGCCCCATTCACCGGGCACCAGCGAGCGGCCGCGGTCTTCGGGTGATGTCTCGGCATAGCCCACGGCATCGGCGCTGCGCTTACCGTTGAACTGCACCACCGGCGGCAGGTTCAGCCGATCAGGCCGCACGCCCCAGTTGAGCCACAGCACCGTGCCACCCGCGGCACGCCAGGCCGGCAGCAGCACGGCGATGGCCGGGATGGGCTTGCGCATCGGCTTGACGCTGATGCCCTTCTGCCCGAACCAGCCCTTGGGGTGGCAGAAGTCGTTTTGCATGTCCACCACCACCAGCACGCTGCGCACCATGTCCAGCGAGATGCGCTGGGGTTGTGCATCCAGCTGCACCGCTTTGGGGATCAGCAGGGCGCGGACCAGGTTGATGCCCTGCCCGTCCAGCGTCCAGGCGTTGTGGGCGGCCGGGCCGAAAGCGGCTGGGTGCACGGGTGCCGCGGCTGCCACGGTGGCTTTGGGGCTGCGGCTGGGACTCTTCACGGGAGAGGACAAACGCATCCACCATGCCAGAGACCGCTTCTGAAGCGTGCCGAATTGCGGTACCTGCGTTGCCGTTGCGGCAACACTCCCGGCACCCTTCCTGCAAAGGACCTCGCCCATGAACCACCTGCGATTCCTGAAGTACTTCGACGAAGTGGCGCGCGCCGGCTCCATCCGCCAGGCGGCCGAGGCGCTGCACGTGGCGCCCTCGGCCGTGAACCGCCGCATCCAGGATCTGGAAGCGGAGCTCGGCGTGCCGCTCTTCGAGCGACTGCCGCGCGGCATGCGCCTGACCGCCGCCGGCGAGCTCTTCGTGCAGTACGTGCGCGGCCGCGCCAGCGCGCTGGATGAGGTGCGATCGGAAATCGAAGAGCTGCAGGGCCTGCGCCGTGGCAGCGTCAAGGTGGTGGCCAGTCAGGCGCTGGCGCCGCAGTTCATGCCGCAACTGGTGGCCGACTTCCGGCGCACGCACCCGCTGGTCGAGTTGCAGGTGCGCATCGGCGACCACGTGCAGGCGCTGCAGGCGCTGCGCCACTTCGAGACCGACCTCGTGCTGGTCTTCAACCTCGCACCCGAGCCCGATTTGGAGGTGGTGGCGCAGTTCGAACAAAAACTGTTGGCCACCATGCACCGCAGCCACCCGCTGGCGCAGCGCCCGGGCGGCGTGCGGCTGCGCGAGTGCATGGACTACCCGCTGGTGCTGCCCAACCGCGAGGCCGGCGGCCGCCAGCTGCTGGAGCGCTACCTGGTGCGCAGCAGCGTGAAACTGCGCGCAGTGGTCGAAAGCAACAGCTTCGAGTTCCTGCGCGGCTGCCTGCACCACGGGCACGCCATCTCGTTCCAGATCGCCATCGGCGCCGTCTCCGAGGGCGGCGAGATCGTCGCGCGCGAGATCACCGACCGCCAGTTCCCCGGCGGCCACCTGGTGCTGGCGCACCTGCGCGGGCGACAGCTTCCGGTGATCGCGCACGCCTTCATGGCCGAGGCCATGGCCGCGCTGGCCCAGGCGACACCGGGGACGGGTTGAAGGGCCTGCCGGCTGAAGCACCGGCCGGCGCCGTGCGCGCGGTGTGCGCGGTGTGCGCGGTGTGCGCCGTGTGAGCCGTACGCGCCGTATGCTTTCCCCCCCGACCCCAAGACCCGAAGGAGGCAGCGCATGCCACGCCAACCCAGCACCGCCCTGGCAGCCCTGAAAGCCCTGGTGTGCACGCTTGCCGCCACGCTGGCAGCCACGCTGGCCGCCCCACTCGCCGCAGCGCAGGCCGTGCCGCCGCACTTCGATCTGCAAGGCCACCGCGGCGCGCGTGGGCTGGCGCCCGAGAACACGCTGCCTTCTTTCCAGAAAGCCCTGGACCTGGGCGTCACGACGCTCGAATGCGACATGGCCATCACCAAAGACAACGTCGTGGTGATCCACCACGATCAGTGGCTCAACCCCGACATCACGCGCGGCCCCGACGGCCAATGGCTGCAAGGCCGCGGCCCGGCGATCGCGGAGCTGAGCCACGCGGAGCTGCAGCGCTACGACGTCGGCCGCATCAAGCCGGGCACCGAATACGCCAGGACCTTTGCCGACCAGAAGGCCATCGACGGCACGCGCATCCCGCGCCTGACGGAGCTGTTCGAGCTGGTGCGCCAGTCGGGCAACACCCGCGTCCAGTTCGATTGCGAGACCAAGATCTCGCCGCTGGAGCCGGGCGCGTCACTGCCGCCGGAGGCCTTTGCGCGGCGCGTCATCCAGGTGATCCGCGAGGCCGGCATGGCCGAGCGCACGATGATCCAGTCCTTCGACTGGCGCACGCTGCAGGTGGTGCAGAAAGAAGCGCCCGAGATCCGCACGATGTACCTGACGAGCCCGCGCACGCTGGCCAAGGCGCCCGACGGCGGCCCGTCGCCGTGGCTGGCCGGCTTCGACGCAGACCGCCACGGCGGCACCGTGCCCCAGGCCGTGCGCGCTGCCGGTGGGAGGATAGGAAATTCAAACGCACTTTTTTGCTCCCAAAGGCCCCCCGGCAAGGCTCTCGATCACCCACTGAACCGGCCCTTGGGTCTATTTGCCGCACGTTGAAGGCCGATCCCGGCGCCGAAGTGCGTCTCTCGAACGGCTTGCCTTGGGGTTTTCCCTTGCAATCAGCCGCTAAACCTCGGCTCTGAGAAGCTCTGGCGCAGCCGATCCCCGCGGCCCTGGTCACCGGGCCGCCTCAAACGTGTTGGCTGGCGGGTCTCAGGCCGCTTGCAGCTGCGACCCACGGGCTGGCGTGCGCGGCGGCGCCCGGGCCTGCAGACCCAGGTGCGTGAGGATCTTCTCGATCACCGGCTGCTCCAGGATCGCCGCGATGATCTTCAGCTCACCCCCGCAGTTCGGGCAGTGCGCCATGTCGATCTCGAACACGCGCTTCAGCAGCTTGGCCCAGCTCAGCCGAACCGGACGGTGGTGCGCACAGGTCGCCTCGCACTCGGCCGGCGGTGCGGCCTGCACGGGTGGTTCGGGCTCTTGCGGCACCATCTGCGGCACCACCTGCGCGCGCAGCTTGGCGTTGGGTGCGAGAACGCCGTGGTTCGCGCAGCGGGGGTCCGCTCACTTCGCGAAGCGAAGTTACGCGGACACCAAACGAATCAGGTGCAGCCTGGGTCTGGGCAAGGCAGCCCAGCGGGCGCCCCTTCGGTCGCCCACGCAGCCAGCCCCTGCATGAACTCCAGCAGCGACATCACCAGATGCGTGGTGCCGTCCCGTCAAGCGGTCTTGAGCTTGCGTGGTTCGATGTCGTAATGAATGGCGAATCTTTGACTTACCAAGTAAGCCGAAGTACGATGAAGAGTACCCTCATGGACCACGAAGCCATCATGCCGACGATCCTTGTCTCCTCGAAAGGCCAAATCGTGTTGCCGATCGCATTGCGGCGCCGGCTCGGTATGGGTGCGGGCGCCAGGATCGAGGTGCTAGAAGAATCGGACGGCCTGAAGCTGCGCGTCGTACGGTCGATAATAACGTCAGACATGACCGGTATGGCAGGCATGGTCAAGGCTCCGGCGCGCGGTGCCCCACGTCGGCTGGAAGACTTCGACCCTGCGTCGCTGCTGACCGGTTCGCGGCGCCGCAAGCCATGAAGGCCTTGGACACGAACGTTTTGGCGCGGTTCTTCGTCGACGATGCCGACGATGTACAGGCTGCCAAACAGCGACCCGCCGCCGTCGCGACGCTTTCCGAACGATCGTTCGTCTCGGTGACCGTGCTGCTGGAACTCGAGTGGGTCATGCGTGGGTTCTATGAACTGCCGACGAGAGACGTTTCTCGCGTATTGCGGGCGCTCGCGAGCCTGCAACATGTCACGCTCGAAGATCGCGACGCAGTCTTGATGGCGCTCGGTTCGTTCGACAAGGGTCTCGATTTCGCTGATGCGCTTCATCTCGCGCGCAGTTCGCGTGCGTCCGGGTTCGTGACATTCGACCAACGACTGGCAAAACGGGCAAAGAGTCTCGCGCTGGCGCTGCCGGTAGAGTTGCAGGCCTAAGGAACCCGTTGCGGCACACTTCGGTCAGGGGTCGAATTTGCTCGGCAACTTTGCAGTAACGGGTATCGTGCTCCCAGTGGCAAGCGCCATAGCGCGATACGGAGCAGCAGGAAGCAAACGTGTTTCGGGAACTTCGACCCTCACCACCTTTGCGCGGCGTCGTTGACCGCTTCTGGATCTGCGACTGTGCGTTTATCTCCACCTCAGACGACCCGTTCGAGGTGCTGCCCGACGGCTGCGCAGAGGTCGTGTTTGCCCTCGGTGATGCGCGGGGTCAGATGCTGGCATTCGGTACCGCAACACAAGGCCGAACGGCATCCCCGTGGACTTCGTGCGGCACACGCCGCCGCAGGGGTCATGAAGCGCGTGAGACCCGCCAAGTCACAACTCGCCGCGCTGTCGGGTAGGTGCCGTACAGGATGACGGAGCTCCCCTGGACGTGGCCGTGCAGCACCAGCCCAGCGGCCGCGTGGAACGTGTCGGTGAAGTCGCTACGGCACGACGAGGCGGGTCCGCTGAGCACCAGCTCGCCCGCCCTCGGCGCCCCTTCGTGGGTCCAGCGCACCGACACGCCGTCACAGGTGACGACGAGCGTTCCGTCGGAGACGAGGGCAGGGGTCCCCGGTATGAACCAGAGGCGGACGGAATCGGCGAAGCGACCGTGGTGCGAGGGGAGCTGAGCTCAGGCGGTGCCGGACGAAAAGCCCTGCACCAGTTGCCCCAGCCAGTCGTGCATATCGTCCTCGCTGAGCATCAGCGCACCCATGGCTGAGTCGCCACCCTTGGCCCATTCCGTGCTCGTGTTCATGCCAGCGAAGTTCTGGATGGCGGCTTCGGCGATCAGGCCCATTGCAACCAAGCGCGCCACGGCGTCGGGCACGTTCGGGTCCAGGAAGACGGCGTAGTCGTGGTGCAGGCGGATGGCCAGGCACACGGTTTGTGAAACGCCCCATGAGCGGGCCATCAGCGCGCCGATGAGGGCGTGGTCGGTCTGCATATGGACCTGCTCCACCTGGGTGAAGGATTGCTCTGTGTCCACGTTGGCCGCCTGCAGCACCTTGGTGTAGCCCGAGAAGCGCTGCATCAGCAAAGGAATGCCCACGTCGCAGAACAGGCCGAAGGTCTGGGCCACGTCTACATCCACGCCCTTCAGGCTTCGGGCCAGCGTCGCCAGCGCCCACGAGCGCTTGGCTGACACGTCCCAGAAGCGGGTAAGCTGCGGCCCGTCGGTGCGCAGCACTTTGCGCATGACCAAGCTGGTCACCATGACGCCCACCTGCTTCAAGCCCAGCATGTTCAGCGCCTGGTTCAACGTCTCTATGCGCCGGCTACTGCCGTAAGCCGGCGAATTGGCCAGCTTCAGCATGGCGGCGGTAAGAGCCACGTCACTGGCCACGCAGCGCGCCACGCGTGTCAGGTCGGGCTCGTCGCTGCCGAGTTCTCGGCTCAGGTCCACCAGCACCTGGGGGCGTGGGGGCAGGCCGACGTCCAGCACCAAGGCATCCAGGCCCGGATCGGACAGGTGGCGTTCGGCTTCCAGGAAAGATGCAGCGACAGGCATGGTGGTTTGCAGGCGATGAGGGGACTGATCTTCACCTTATCGGCCAGCAGCAGCTAACGCTGAAGGGTTGGTGACAGGAGAAACGCTGTATTCCCAGGCTTGGTCGAGCGCGTCTCTGACAAGTGCGGGAAGGCTTGCGCCGGTTGCAGCATTCGGGGGTGACGCATACCGCCGTTGGGGCCCACTTCAGGCGACCGTGACGCGATCGCGGCCGCCTTCTTTGGAGCGGTACAACGCAGCGTCGGCGCATGCCAGGAGCGAATTGGCATCTTCCCCGGGCCGCCACGCCTGCGGACACCGTCACCGTGAGTTGCACTTCATTGGTGACCCGGCTGCGGAACCGGGCTGCACGGGTGCGCGCGCAAACAGTCTCCGCTACATGCACAGCCTTGTTCACGGTCACCGCCGGCAGCAGGATCGCGAACTCTTCACCACCATAACGCGCGCAGGCCATGCCGGGTTCAGCTGGCACGCTGCGCAGCACTTCGGCAAATCCCTCGAGGACGCGATCCCCGACGGGGTGGCCATGGCTGTCGTTGATGCGCTTGAAGCGATCGATATCCAGCATCACCAGGCAGTGCAGGCTGCCCTTGGGCGGGCGCTGGCGCAGCATGGCGTCCAGACGCTCGTCAAAGCCGCGGCGATTGAGCAGGCGCGTCAGTGGGCAGAGCGTCGCCTCGTTGCGCGTGCGCAGCAGATCGGCCCGAAGAAGGTCGATCTCCTTGTGGCTTCGGGCCACCTGGAGTTCGAGTTCTTTCACGGACTTGCGCATGTCGCTGGTGCCGGTGCGAGCCGAGTCAACATGAGGCGCAAGCTGCTGCGAATCCGGCCCGGCCAATGCACCGCTCAGTCCATCGAGCTGCTCGCCAAAGGCGCCAGCAGCCTGCCCGGTACGCGTCGCTGACTCGACGATGGATGCCATCGCTCGTTGCATGCCGCGCTGGATGCGCTCTGATTCCTCGACGCCGACATCCGCCACGAAATCCCGAAACAACTCGCGAACCGTGGCGTCGGACAGTCGCGGTGTGGACAGCAGCGCACGCTCCATGGCTTCGCTGAGTCGGCGATTGATGCCGGCTGCGTACTCATAGAAGACTGTGAACGTCAGCGGGTTCAGCGCAGCATCATGTTGACCCACCTGGGCCAGCACTTGGCGCAGCAGTACAACGGTCTGATCCTTGGGCTCGGGGTACTTCATGGATTTTTTCTTCGCATATGCGCACTTCGGCAGGCGCCGGGCAAACTTGAGTGATTGGCTGCAATGATCTTCAGTGGTGCGCCGGGCTGCGGCGACGTACCCGCGTCATACCGCGTGCAGGCGCACGGGCCTCACCGGCAGCGGGTGCGCGTCCCAGTTTGCGCCCCGGCGCTGGAATTCGAGCAAGGGCATCGGCCGCGCGACCAGGCAACTCTGCAGGCTGTCGCAACGGGCCTTGCGCAACAGCTCGAGCTGCGCCGGATATAGCCTGATTCTTCGGCTGCCGGGATGAATTCCGCAGGAGAGACATCGCACAGCGTCGGGTGCTGCCAGCGCGCCAGGGCCTCCGCAGCGTGGATCCTCCAGCCGGCGATGTCCAACTGCGGCTGCCAGTGCAGATGCAGTTCGCCCCTGAGCTCGGCGCGGCGCAGTGCCTGGTCAATGGTGGTTCTGCGGCGCCACTCACCGAGCCCGCATGAGCATTCTTTTGCAGTCAGGGGCCTGGGTTTGCGGCAGTGAACGAAAGCCGCCGCTTGCGGTGAACATCAACTGCGTCAGAGCCGCTTGAACATGAACGGCAGTGGCCTCTGCCGCGCCTGCCTGCCACCCTACCCTGCTCGCCTAACATCTTCGGTTCAATGACCGAACCGACACCGCCATCCACGCCGCGAACGGCTGACCTGTCTGC
>ENA-ORBV01014467-ORBV01014467.1-microbial-mat-metagenome-genome-assembly--contig:-NODE-14467-length-11795-cov-4.754054_pt1 | contig 11795 bp, 11 predicted proteins | sample MGYA00237777_ERZ505514 | MGnify/ENA primary metagenome ERZ505514 (study PRJEB26160, sample SAMN06269048) | microbial mat metagenome | isolation source: Oligotrophic lake microbial mat | place... | reverse complement strand
AGTTTATTTTCCTCAAATAACTCAACCGCGGCAATTGGATTGCTGTGGATTCCATTATTAGGTGGTTTTATAATTCTTATTGGTTGGATAATAGTAATTTTTTTAAGTGCTAGGATATGGCTAACCAGGCGTTGAAAACGAGCGAGTGACGTCTAGTTTCCAGTCGTCCGCTTGGTCAAGAATTCGCGGCGACCACGATATTGGCTAGACTAATATTGTCACCGCCGCTCAGTTCTTGACGCTGCGCTCGATGCTTGTTCCAATTGCCATCCACGTTTTACTTTCCAATCACCGTTAATTCGGCCACTCGCCGTTTCCGCTTTACGTTAGAATCTACTAAGGAGTCACATGGAATACTTAACTACAGATAACATTATAGAAAAAATAGAGTTGTTAAAAAAACCATCCACGCTGTTCGTTCCACCTTGCCGTCAGTCGGTAAATGGGCCGATTTAACCCCGATGTTAGCATCTATGAACTATACTACACTGTTAATACTCCTTACAGTATCAGCATACTCTGCTGATGGGTATTTGCTGGCTGTCAGGCACTGTGAACCAGATTCACAGAGTGGTTCACTTACTTCTGCTGGAATTGTGCAGGCGGAAGCTCTTGCTGATAGATTGAAAGGTACAAAATTTACAAAGGTAGTATGCACTTCTTTAATAAGAACTTATGAGACTGCAAAAATTATTCGGGATCGATTAGGATTGCAAGTGCGTATTGAAACGAATGATGTGTTTAACCAAGATGTTGGCGGTCCCGCAGATTGGGTTCCAGGATTAAAATTACTAGCAAATAATGCTGGTGATGACATAATTCTACTTGTTACACATGCGCCTGTGCTTGATGCATTATTTAAACAAGATAAGGTTGACGCATCTATTGATTATGGGGCGGGTATTGAAATTAGATTTCGGAATAATATAATCGATTACAAACCTTTGTTAATAAAGTAACCAGACGCTAACCAGACGCTAACAAAGAGCGAGTGACTTTTGCTTTACAGGTGCCCGTTCGGCCAATAATTCGCAGGAATTAGACCATTTGTTTCCAATGGGGTGGCCACCCCGCTCAGTTCTTGACGCTGCACTCGGTGTTCGTTCCATTAACCCATCCACGCCGTTCATCCCAACCACGCTACGTCGGGCACTCTCCTTTGTCGCTTTATGTTACCCCCCATATGAAAGAAAAAACTTGATCACAATCGTAGGTAATTCACAGTTAGTTTGTAAAAAGACTGCACAGGATATCTTGTTTGCACTGATAAATCGTGAATTTGGTCCGATGATAGGGAAGTTCGGTAAGGACTATGGCAAATGGACAAAGGATAGAATGGTGTCGGAAATAATGAAGGCGACAAATGGCAAATGGGTTTGTGAATTTATGGCCATTAACAATTACGCAGCACCCAACCTAACGGGTGACGTGAAGATGTATGAATATAGACATAGATTGCCCATTGATGGTAAATGGTCTGATATTAATATGGTACTCAGGTTTCATTTAAAGGGAAAATCATCTTATGATTTGGAATTACTTGGTTTTACTAGGTAGTGGGCTAACTAGACGCTAACAAAGAGTGCGTGTCTTTTGCTTTCGGTTCCGCGCTGTAGCGAGTGGGTCGATGCTAATGGCTTAATAGGCTGATTGTAGACGCCCGGCGTCCGTCACCGTTGCAGCCCTCCAAAGGGGCTTCCACTGCTGGAGGACGGAGGGTCCACCAGCTGCCGTCTCGCCTTGTTCATCGCAAGCCGGGCGGCCTTTGCCGCATTGTAATGCGTTGGTTTTATCAGAGAGATGCGCATGCGCGACACGGACATCTTTGAGAAGGCCTTGGCTCTCCCAGCGCCTTGGAAAGTGACCGCCTGTTCCTTCAGTGCGGAGGTGCGCCGCCTCGATCTTGCCGTGGACTTTCCGGCAGGATCTCAGTTTCTCTGTCCCACATGCGGTAAGTCATGTCCGGTTCACGATACCACGCAGAAGACCTATCGTCACTTGGATTTCTTTGAACATAAAGCATACATTACTGCGCGGGTGCCTCGCGTGTCATGCGGTCAGCACGGAGTACTCCAGATAGAAGTGCCATGGTCACGACCGGGAAGCGGGTTCAGCTTCGTTTTTGAAGGCCACATCTTGTTCCTCGCTCCGGCCATGGCCATGAAGCATGTGGCTCAATTCGTCGGGGAGAACGATACTCTACTTTGGAGGATGGTGCATCATCATGTGAAGGATGGACGATCCCGTGCTGACCACAGCACGGTTCGCCGCATGGCGTTCGACGAGACCGCTGGTCGGCGCGGTCATGATTATGTGACGGTCTCTGTGGACCTCGACGAGAAGCGAGTGCTGTTTGCCGTGCCCGGCAAGGGCAAGGGCAAGGCGTGCATCAAGGCTGCGGCGGACGATCTACGCAAGCATGGCGGAAATCCGAAGGCAATCACCACGGTTGCCTGTGACATATTCGCTGCTTTCACCGCTGGAATCGAAAAATACCTGCCGAAGGCGATGCTCACATACGATTGATTCCATGTCACTCAACGTATCGTCAATGCTGTTCGAGAGACTCGTCGTGAGGAGCAGAAGGAGAGCGGATGGAAATACCAACTCCTCAAGGGGAACCATTGGTCGCTCGTGACCAACGAGGAGAATCAAACAGAGAAGCAGAAGAAAGGCGTTGCCGTAATATCACTACCTGCTCTTCATCTGAAGACTGGCAAGGTCTACAGACTGAAGCTGGCATTCCAGGAGGCCTATGCATGCGGCAGCGATCAGCTACAACGCTGGTGCCGGTGGTCCGAGAGATCAAGACTTCCGGCAATGGTTTCTGCTGCCAAGTCAATTCGCACGCACTGGGATGGCATCGTGTCCTGGTTCCAAACGGATATCACATCGGCGATCATGGAGGGCTACAACAGTCTGTTCCAATCAGCGAAGAGTCGCGCACGCGGATATCGCAATAACGACTACTTCATCGACATGATGTTTTTGATAGCGGGAAGGCTGGTATTTACCGCTAAATACCCAACCCACTCGCGGTAGCGAGGGACCTCTAATAAGTCATTACACCGGTGCTTGTCAGGCATGCGCCTGGTTCCACGCCACGCAATCGGTATAGGTGACGCCACTGCCCCCGAAGATGTCGAGGGCGCTGCCGATGGTGACATCGACGCGGCCGCGCGATTCGCGCTCGACCAGCTCGAGGTCGGCGAGTGAGCGCGCGCCGCCGGCGTAGGTCACCGGGATCGGCGACCAGCGGCCGAGGCGCTCGACCAGTTCCTCGTCGATGCCGTTGCACAGGCCTTCGACATCAGCGGCATGGATCAGGAATTCGCTGCACGTACCGGCCAGGCGCATCAAGTTGGCCTCGTCGACGGCGAAGCCAGTAACCCGTTGCCAGCGGTCGATCGCAACCATCCAGCCGGTCGATTTGCGCCGGCACGACAGGTCGATGACCAATCGCTTGGGTCCGATCGCTGCGCTGATGGCGGCGAGTCGTTCGCTGGCAAAGCGGGCGTCCGGGAACAGCCACGAGGTGATGATGACCTTCTCGGCGCCAGCCTCAATCCAGTGCTTGGCGTTGTCGGCATTGATGCCACCGCCCAGGTGCAGCCCGTCGGGCCAGGCGGCAAGCGCGCTGCGCGCCGCCTCGTCATTGCCCTTACCGAGCTTGATGACGTGACCGCCGGTCAGTCCATCGCGTCGGTACATCGCGGCGAAATGAGCTGGCGATTCGTTGGCTACAAAATTGGTCTTCGGCAGCGCCCCGTCGACCAGCGTGCCGCCAACGATCTGCTTCACCACGCCGTCGTGGATATCGATGCAGGGCCGGAACAGCGTCACGGCGTCGAGCCGGGCGATGGCATTCCGGCAGGCCTCATGTCGTCTGGATCGCCGGCTTGTCGTCAGGATCGCTGTAGTCCGGTCCGCCGAGGATGCCAGTGCGGCGCATCTGCTCGGTCATCAGCTGGCGTACCAGCTTGACGCCCTGGAGCAGCCCGTCGCCCTGGATGGCGGCACCGGTGCGGAGCAGGAATTTGGCCAGAGCCTGGTAGGCATTGAGCGCATGCGGGCTGAGCGCGGCTTGGACGTGCTGCTGCGGCAGCGCCTGCGGCAGGACCTGGGTCAACAGGGCGGCGAACTCGTCGCGCGAGAGATCGGTCAACTGGGCACCGACCGCTTGCTGGGCGAGTTTTTCGAGCAGCTGACCGAGTTGGCCGGCCATCTGCTTGACCTGCGGCTGCAGCGCTGCGGCTTCGGGACTGGCCAGGAAGGCCTTCCAGTCGACCGGCGCGCCACCGCCGGCTGGCGGTTCACCTTCCTCGGGCAGACCAGCATCAGCGGACGGTGCGCCAAGGTCGTAGCTGGGCGGTGCATTGCTAACCGGCACAGGCGACTTGCCGGCGGGTTTGTCGGCCGGTTTGTCAGCAGACTTCGCTGCTGGATTCTCTACCGGCTTCGGCTCGACGAAGAGATCGCGGGCGAACAACTCGGTCCATGGCTGGGTGAACTGATGCACGCCTTCGCGGTCACGGCTTCCATCTGACACAGCCTTCTTGATCCGCTGCAGCTCGAAGCGGTCGCAGAAGCGGTCGCCATCGAGCACGCTCTGGGCCAGTGCGCCGGCATCTGTGTCGCCAAGCACGGCGAGTGCACGGACCGCGTGTTCACCCAGGCCGGTGCCGCCGGACTTCGCCTTGGCGATCTCGGCAGCAACCCGCTCGCGCAAGGCCGGGGCGCAGGCGGTGGTCGCCTTGCCGGCGGCTGCCAGAACAGCCAGACCCCAATAGGCATTGTCGCGCTGATCCAGTCCGCCGTCAGCGACTGCAGCGAGCAGTTCGGTCTGGGCTCCAAGCCGACCGAGGGCCCAGGCCGCGGCCCGGCCGGGCACACCCTCCTGCTTTAGCATGGGCGCGAGATCAGTGGCCAGGGCGCTACCCTTCAGTCCAGCGATGATCGCGGCGGCCGGTGCGGCGGTGCCGCCTAGCAGCGCTTTCAGTTGAGCAGCATCGCCTGGGGCTGCTTCGATGGCGGCGACGACCAGCTTGCCCCCCCGTATCAGGTCGTCGGGAACCATCGGCTTCTCCCCGGTTATGAGACTTTTGATCCGGTCGAACATGGGCTCTCCAGTGTAGCGATTTTGGCGATGCGGTTTTTGTGCCGGGGGCCTTCGTCGGCGCGGGCATCCAGCCAGGCATCGACGGTGGCGGTGGCGGCGGCGGGATCGAGGACACGGGCGCCGATCGCCAGGACCTGGGCGCGATTGTGCTCCCAAGCTAGGCGTCCGGTGTCGGGCGAATGGGCCAAGCCACAGCGGATGCCATCGATCTTGTTGGCGGCGATACTGATGCCGATGCCGGTGCCGCAGATCAGAATGGCGCGTTCGGCGCGTCCGCTGAGTACCGCCTGGCAGGCGACGGTGGCGAAGTCGGGATAGTCGACGCTGGCTTCAGTGTCGGTGCCGAGATCCTCAATCTCATGGCCTCGGCCACGCAGATGATGGATCAGGCTGCGCTTGAGGGCTGGCGAGGAGTGGTCGCCGGCAATCACGAGTTTCATGGCTGGTCCGCCGCGAAGGTGCGATTCATGGAGGAGGAGTCTGGGCAGCCGGTGGCTGGGGCAATGACCTCCAGCGACCGGCTTACCTGACGCTCCTCAGGCCTTGGCGGGCAGGACGGTGCCAAGTACTTGGTCGAGGTACTGCTCCATCGCCTTAGCTTCGCGGATTTCCATGGCGACCTGGGCACCTTGACCGCTCTTCTGGAGCTGATCGGCGATGTCTTGCGGCTTGCGGCCGGTCTGCTGGGCGGCCATCATGATCTGCTCGCGGAAATCCTCGTCGCTGAGTTGAACGTTGAGATGGTCACCCAGGGCGACCATCACGCAGTGGCGCTTGAACATCTTCTCGACTTCGGCCTTGGCCTCGGTCTTGGCCTTGACGACGTCTTCCTTCTTCTCGTTGGCCTTGGCTTCCGCGTCGGCCTCTGCCCGGGTGATCGCGGCGGCAAGTGCCTTGGGCGGCAGTTCGACGGTGATCTTCTCGAGCAGGGCGGTCGACACCTGTTCCAGCTGCTTGCCGCGCACTTCGCCCTGCTTGCGCGAGCTGATGCGCAGCTTGAGCGTCTCCTTCAGTCCGACGATGTCCTTGGCGCCGACCTTCTGGGCGAGGGCGTCGTCAAGAGCGGCCGGGCGCATGCGGTTGGCCGAGGCGATACTCACAGCTAACTTGGCGGTCTTACTGGCGTGTTCAGTCGGGGTGAAGTTGGCCGGCAGTACCGTATCGAAGGCGATCTGGCTGCCGATCTTCTGTTCAGCGAAGGCGGCGATGACGTCTTTGGGCTGCTTGCCGAAGAGGGGGTAGCCGCCGACCAGGTGGTTGAACTGGCTGAGCTTGCGGATTTCGACGCCTTCGACGGTCAGGCTGCCGTCGAGGGTGACCGAGTCGTCCTCAATGACGGTCTCGCCGTCGGCCATCGGGCTCATTTCGCCCAGCCGCTTGGCGATTGAGGTAGCGAATTCATCGACTTCGGCGTCGGTGACGGCGGTGTCGCCGGCGTCGATCGAGATCGAGCTGGCGGCGGGGATGGTGATCGTCGGGTAGGTTTCAAAGGCCACCACGATGGACAGGCCGTTCGCACGGTCGATGCCTTCGTTGGCGACCTGGCCGAATGGACGAAGCTTCTTGTCCTTTAGTGCGCTGTTCAGGCCCTCATCGGCCAGGGCTTCTTCGGCCTGGGCCTGGGCAGCTGGTCCGTAACGTTTTTCGAGCATCGCGCGAGGGGCTTTGCCCGGACGGAAACCCTCCAGTTTCACCTCGCCGGCTAGGCTCTTGATGAGCTTGCCCTTGCGTTCGGCCACTTCGGCGGCGGTGTAGCTGATGGTGACGCGCTTGGCGAGTGAACCGGCGTCGGCGACCTGAACCTGCATGATGAGCTCCGCAAAAGGGGCGCGCAGTGTGCTGACGACAGCGGTTGGGGCAAGTCTGGAGGTCATGGGTCATTAACGACCCGCGTCGTCAATATCCTGATGGCAGACCGGTCCATAGGCAGCGGATGGTCCATGCCGCGACCAGCATCATCGAGAGCGCGATCAGCACGAACGACAGTGGTCGGCCGACCTTGACTAGGTCAGCTTGTTCGCCGGATAGGTTGATGCGAATATTGTGATAAAGCGATTGGAGGTGGGTGATGGCCAGAAAGGCAACCGCACCAGACAGCACCTGCCGCCATGGATCCGGCGTGGTGACGATGAAATGGCGGGTCACCAGGAATGGGAACATCATCAGCGGCAGGGTGTACGGTGCGATTTGGATCAGCACCGAGCGCAGCGGGCCGGTCTCGACATGTTCGACTGCACCACCCCGGCCATCGGTGACCGAGATGCCGGTCGGACGGACGAACACGATCAGACAGATCACCAGGTGGCAAAGTTCATGGATGGCCGTGTGAATGAACGCGTTCGGCTTCTTCCACAGGATGAAGAGCAGCCCTGCAGCAGCTCCACCAATGGTTGCCGCCGTGTCCGGCAGCGGCCAACGTATAACTCGGGCCGACCACTGCAGCAGGTCGAAGCAGATCGGCCCCAGTCCAGCGCCCAGAGCGAGGGCAACCAGCAGTCTGACGACGGAGCCGATCATGCGCAGTCGGGATCAGCGGCCCAGCCGGTGGGCGGCTGCATCCCAGGCGGCCCGGTCGTGGCCGTGGAAGGTTTCGACCGGGAAGCTGGCCCGTACGATGCGGCGCAGCTCAGCGTGATCCTTGATGTGGCCGAGAGCCATACCCTGGATCAGCAGATTGCCGATCGCGGTCGCCTCGACCGGGCCGGCCATCACCGACCGGCCGGTGGCGTCGGCTGCCATCTGCATAAGCAGGCGATTCTTCGAGCCGCCGCCGACGATGTGCAAGTTGTGCAGCTTCTGGCCGGTTAGGCGCTCTAATGTGTCGAGTGACCTTCGGTAGGTGAGGGCGAGTGATTCGAGGGCGCAGCGCACGGTGGCGCCGACTCCGTCAGGCACTGGCTGCTTGGTCTCGCGGCAGAATGCGGCGATCTTCTGCGGCATGTCACCGGGCGCGGCGAAGCGCGGGTCGGTAGGATCGATCAGTGAGACCAGCGGCTTCGCTTCGCTGGCCAGTCGGGTCAGGTCGTCGTAGGAAAGCTCCTGGCCGGCAACCTGCCAGGCGCGGCGGCATTCCTGCACGATCCATAGGCCGACGATGTTTTTAAGGAAGCGGATGCCGCCGCCCAGACCCAGTTCGTTGGTGTAGTTCTCGGCCAGGGCTTCAGCGGTGCAGATCGGCTCTGGGGTTTCGACGCCCAGTAGCGACCAGGTGCCGCATGACAGGTAGGCCCAGCCCTCGCCCTCAGCCGGGACCGCAGCGACTGCCGCGCCGGTGTCGTGGCTGCAGGTGGCGATGACCTGGGCGTTGCCGGCGCCGAGTTCGGACAACGCGGGGCCGAGCACCGTGCCCGAGGGGACGACCTGGGGAAACAGGCGTTCGGGCAGACCGACCCGGCGGATGATTTCGCTGCTCCATTGGCGGGTGTGCGGGCTGTAGAGTTGGCCGGTTGAGGCCAGGCTCTCCTCGGCCACGCCAACGCCGCTGAAAGCCCAGTTACACCAGTCGGCAATGAGCAGGAAGCGGTCGGCGAGGGCGACCAGGCCGGGCCGGCGCGAGACGTCCCACTGCAGCTGGAACAGGGTGTTGAAACCCATGCTTTGGATGCCGGTCTCGCGGTAGATAAGATCGCGCGGGGCGAGCAGGAAGACGCGCTGGAAGGCGGTGTCGTTGCGCTTGTCGCGGTAGTGGTAGGGCAGCGACAGCACCGGGTCGAGGGTGTTGAGCAGTACGTAGTCGACGCCCCACGAGTCGGTCGAGATACCGTCGATGGCGCCGTGGGCGGCGGCCTTGCGGATGCCACAGCGCAACTCATCGAGGATGCGCGGCAGGTCCCAGCGCAGGCTGTCGCCGATCGCGATCCCACCGGTCGGGAAGCGATGGATCTCGTCCATGACCAGGGTGCCGTCAGTCAGGGTCCCACGCATGACGCGGCCGCTTTCGGCTCCGAGGTCGCAGGCGAGGTAGGTGTGCATGGTCATGGACGGGGGGCTCCGGGGCGGGAACGCTAAGAGCAGCACGGGCGGATCAATGGGTGGAGGAGGGAGGCATGGTGCGCGGTGCGCGGTGCGCGGTGCGCGTAGGCATGCGGGCTTTCCCACTGGATCAGCCGTCCCGTTGACTAACCCAAGGGCAGGTACTCAGCGGTGGCCAAGGCCGGGTTTTTACAAACCCTTGTCATTCCTTCCCTGATGGTATAATTCTTCGCCCATCGCTACCGGGATCACATGGCCAAGACCGCACCGACTGCCCCCGCCCCGACCGAAGCCCCCGCTGAGTCTGATGCTCCAGCCACAGGCGGAGCCCAACCGGCGATGTCGGTTGGTGATATCGTCGGTGTCCTGGTCAAACAGGCCAAAAAGGGCAAGGTCACCTACGACCAGCTCAACGCCATCCAGGAAGAGGCGGTCAACGACCCGGCCAAGCTCGACGCTATTCTCGAAGAACTTGAGAAGCGCGGCCTCGAGCTGGTCGAGGACACCAGTGACGGCGATGACGGCGGCGGTGGGGGCGAAGAGAGCAGCGAAGACAGCCAGGGCAGCGCCTTCGAAAGCTACTCGGCTCCCGAAGAGAACGAGGCCGAGATCGGCGAGAAGATCGACGATCCGGTACGCATGTACCTGTCGCAGATGGGTGAGATCCCGCTGCTCAACCGCGACCAAGAAATCGAACTCGCCCGGCGCATCGAGATCTACCGTGATGGCTTCCGCCGTAAGGTGATGACCACTCTGGACGCGGTCCGCCGCGGCATCCAGTGGGTCGAGGAGCAGAAGGAGATCTGGGAGCAGCAGGAGAAGAACGCTAAGAGCCACGGCTCCAGCCCGGCCCGCGACGAGCGTATCGACCGCGCTGCCAACCATCTCAACACGCTGCACCGCGTCACCACCCACGCCCAGGCGCTGTCCGATGGCGTGCTGATGAAGGACGCCTCGCGCCAACCGGCCGAACAGATCCGCATCGAGCGCGTGCTGCGCAACCGTCTGACCCGCGCCTATCGACTGCTCGAAGAGATGGAACTCGACGCCAAGACCGTGATCACGGTCAAGGACGACATGCTCGACATGCGTCGCCGGCTGCTGCGTCTCAAGCGTGAGATCGAGCAGAACAAGCGCCGCAAGTCGCAGGCCAAGGAAAAAGAAAACGAGCTGGGTGAACTCGAGAAGACGATCGGCGAGCCGATCGACCGCTTCATCGAGCGTTGCACCGCGGTGTCGCGTCGCTTCCGCCTCTACGAAGAGGCCAAGCAGAAGCTGTCATGCGGCAACCTGCGCCTGGTCGTATCGATCGCCAAGAAGTACCGTAACCGCGGTCTGTCGTTCCTTGATCTCATCCAGGAAGGCAACGCCGGCCTGATGAAGGCGGTCGAGAAGTACGAGTATAAGCGCGGCTACAAGTTCTCGACCTACGCCACCTGGTGGATCCGTCAGGGCATCACCCGCGCGATCGCCGACCAGGCACGCACCATCCGCATCCCGGTCCACATGATCGAGACGATGGGCAAGCTGCGGAAGATCCAGAAGGACATCCTGCAGGACACCGGCCGCGAGCCAACCATCGAAGAAGTGGCCGAGCGCGCCGGCATCAGCGTGACCGAGTGCAAGCGCGTCATCCGCGTGTCGAAGCACCCGATCTCCCTCGACCGCCCGATCGGCGACAGCGACGACTGCTACTTCGGCGACTTCCTGGAAGACAAGAGCGCCGAGAACCCGGCGAACATCTCCTCGAACGAGCTGCTCAAAGAGAAGATCACCGAGGTACTGGACACCCTCACAGACCGTGAGCGCGAGATCATCTGCCTGCGTTACGGCATCGGCGACGGATATACCTACACCCTCGAAGAAGTTGGTCGTCGCTTCAACGTCACGCGTGAACGCGTGCGCCAGATCGAAGCCAAGGCGATCAAGAAGCTGCAGCACCCGATCAGGTCGCGGAAGCTCGAAGGCTTCATCGATACGAAGACGTACTGACCATGCAGTGGCGCGTCCGTGGCGGCACCTCGGCGACCCGCGCCATGCGCAAGCAGGAGCGCGAACGCTGGTACAAGAAGCCGCTGGTGAAGGCCAAGCCAACGACCCCGGACGAGACGCCTCAGGCTCCGCCGGCCAAGCCCTGACGCCACGCCCCGGCGTCATTCCAGCGTCGCGACCCCATCATTTCGGCATGAGCGATCGTCAGCAGTTGCGCGCCGGACCGTGGACCCTGTCGTTCGCGGATGGCGATCTGCGCGACCTGCGCCTCGATGGCACCAGCATCGTCAGCCGGATCTACGTGGCGGTGCGCGATGAACAGTGGCGCACCATCGGCGGTCCGCTGGTCGGACTGGAAGTGGCAGCTGACGCCGATGGCTTCCGCATCGCTTACCGTCGACAGCACCGCGCCGATGGCATCGTCTTCGACAGCGAAATGCGCCTAGCCGGGCACCCCGACGGTCACATCACGGTCGATTACCGAGGCGTCGCCGGCAGCACCTTCCGGCGCAACCGCATCGGCCTCTGCGTGCATCATGACCAGGGCCTGGCCGGGGCCTGGGTGCGGGTCGGGCACAGCGACGGCCGCAGCGAGGAGACACGCTTCCCGCTGGCGATCTCGCCGCATCAGCCTTTCCACGACCTGTCTCTTATACACATCTCCGAGCCCACGAGACTAAGGCGAATCTCGTATGCCGTCTTCTGCTTGAAA
>ENA-ORBV01014466-ORBV01014466.1-microbial-mat-metagenome-genome-assembly--contig:-NODE-14466-length-11795-cov-5.766342_pt1 | contig 11795 bp, 14 predicted proteins | sample MGYA00237777_ERZ505514 | MGnify/ENA primary metagenome ERZ505514 (study PRJEB26160, sample SAMN06269048) | microbial mat metagenome | isolation source: Oligotrophic lake microbial mat | place... | reverse complement strand
CCCCCCCACTCTCTCCCTCCATCGCTCAACTCTACTTCACACAACAAGGTTTTTGTTTCCACGAGTCTGGAGAGCCAGACGATCTGCCAACAAGGTGCGAGACATCGCCTACCGAATGATGGATAACTATCGCCAAAAGTACGGTTCCAAGATGATCCCCGATTCCCAACGTGACTTTGAACAGGACACCATCATTAGCCGTATCTGCAACAATCCAAACTATGCGGACGACGACGAGCGTGCCGCCGATATTGCCATTTTGATGGCGGCCGGACATGACACAACAGCCTACAGTATTTCCTGGACGCTCTTGGAAATTTTCCGCAATCACGTTCCAGAGCTAGAGACCTACCGAAAGAAGATCGCCGGCCTTCCCCGTGATGAATGGAGAAACGTCCCGGAACTGGATTACATGATCAAGGAGGGTATGCGCCTGAATCCTGTGCTTGCCATGGGAACCGTGCGGGATGTCGGCACGGAAATCACCTATCAGCAGTTTGACGAAAAGATTGTCCTCCCCAAGGATTCCATCTACTTTATCAACTTGTTCCCCATGTTTCGAAATCCATTGTACTACGATGAGCCAGACAAGTTCCTTCCCTCGCGATGGGCCAACCCCAAGACCGAAATGGCGCATGTGCCATTTTCCATTGGGCCTAGGAACTGCGTGGGGCGGGCTCTTGCCGACGCAGAACTGCACACGGTCATTTCTACCCTCCTTGGCCGTTATGACTTTGAAGTGGAATCGGAAGGACACGCCGAGTTCTTGACCACATTGAAGCCTGCCGACTGCTTGCTCATCCCAAAGAAACTCTTTTAGATTGATTGCAGGCACGCACATGTGACGACAAACGAATTTGGACATTTTGATGTAAAATGAAGTGAAGCCAGAAGACAATACTCAAGCGTATCATGATATTGTTTGTCTTCTTTTAAAGGCCAGTGTTTTGGGAACGAGGAATCTTCTCGCAAAGATACGAATGACATATAGACAGTTTATAACTTTTAAATGTGAAACAAAACCTAACAGCAGAACTGTGGTGAATTTACTTTTCCCCCCGAAATGTACGAAATTCACTTTAGTATATCATCGGAACAAAGGAATGAGGTGCTGTTTGCCTGAAAGTGAAAGCCGGAAGTGCTGACAGGCGAGTGGCAGAGGTGCGAGAAGACTACTAGCTAGTAGCAAAGGAAAAGCCACTTCGGTATGGCTTGGCTGCCACGCTACAGTGAAAGGATTTCATGGTGACACTTAGATCACAAATTGATGTACTATTGAAACGAGCAGAGAGCTCCCGCCCGACTAAGTTTTCATCACCAGCCTTTTGATGGCTGTGGCTTCTATAGAAAACGATCCAGAAGCGTGGAGATTCATCAGAGATAGCTAGCTACTAGCATCTATTTTAGTAGGTGGCAACCCTAAGGAATTCCCCGGCTCCTTCATGATGTCCTCTGTTCCACGTATTACATACATACTAGCTACTAGCTAGCTAGGACCTGAGTCAGCGAGGGCACCTGTAGAGCCTCGGATCCACATTGATTGAATCGCTAGTAGTAGGGTGAGGGTGATTGTGAGTGTGAGTCAGGATCGATGACCGGTTCTACCACACGGGAGCGGTCGGGTTCGCCATTGTGCAAACGGTCTGGTAGGGTTCGCGGTGGTTTTGTTCACGTCAAAACCGTGATTTGTTTCCTGCGATGACGTCATCGCATCGGCATATCGACATTCAATATGTTCATCATTGACTCCACCTAAACGACCTGGTGATGAGCTTGAGAGGTTAGATTGGATACTATCAACTGATAAAATCTTTTCGCAACAATGATCAAAGGCTACTCGTTTTGTTCGTGGCTTTTCTGCCTGCTGTGTGTTACTCCATTGGAAGGTCTGCAATCCTCAGCGCCCAGGTCAACGAAAGTTGAGTGCCCCTTGACATCAGCAGCGGTTTCTTCTCGCCGATCTTGGCTATCCCATACCCTGACGGTTACAGCAGCGGCTATCATCACCGCCAACAATATCAACAACAGCAATGATGATACAGTAGCATGGGCGGCTTCTTCGGCAGGACCACCACCTGACTTGAAATTTGTCGAAACGCCCTTGGGCATCAAATATGCCGATGCCAAAGTTGGGACAGGCCAACCCATTACAGCCAAGGGTACTCCTATAACTATTGATTACGTCATGTCCACCACCGGTGCTCGATATGGGACCAAAATCTATAGTACCCAGGACAAAAATGTACCCTACCGTTTTGCTTTGGGGGACGGCACCACTATCGAGGGACTGGAATTGGCAATTGCTGGCGATGCTGCCAACAATTTGGAACCCATGCGACCGGGTGGGATTCGACGTGTCATTATCCCCGCGAAATACGGTTATGCAAGTTTAGCACAACCCTTGGCAGGATTGCAGTATCAAGATTGCCAAGAAGGCAAGGGTGTTGGGCCCATTCCACCCACGGACGAAGGCACCACAGGCGAATATTATCAACGATTCAAGAACATATACTGCAATGCCAATCGTCCCTATCAACCCGATCTGGTTATGGATGTCAAGCTATACGGCAAGCGATAGAATATAAGATAAGGCAAGCAAGTTTATGATAAATATTGGCAAAGTAGTTGCCAGAGGCAAACTAGATAGAAAGCCAAATCGAAGTTTAGTACTAGCTGCTCCCTCAAGGGAGACAGACTCGACAGATAAATGTATTTAGAATGTTGAACAAAACCATGTCAGACGAAAAAACGGTACCGTTAGACAGGTACTCCCAAGATATGCTGCTGCCACTAAGATTGTGTATTACTATATTCGAATGCTACTTTCTGTCGATTAGATTACACATAGTTTTTTTCTGGATCCTAGTTAGCTGATTTTTTGGTTCTTCTCTACAGCTGACAGTGGTTCCTATCTTGTCAAGTGCCACCCACCTTGGTGGTATGATCCGACCACTTTATCCCGCCATCATACCAGCACCCAGAAAATTGGGTTTGTGGCTATCAAGTCCAAACATGCCCATCAACCTGTGGTCTTAACCTACCCAGCATAGCCCGTGATGCTCATTTATCTAGCAACAGTGAGAATGTGTTTCTGGCCATTGTGCTCAAAAGAGAGGCAATGCCCAATGCCAGTGACTCTGCCATGTAGGACTACTGCCAAAAGATTATCAATTGTAAGGGTGCATCACATGTTATCATGGTTGGAGCCCCACATGATGCATTCTTCAATTCAAGATGAACAATGTTGAATGTTGAATGCTGAGTCGACTTTAACTCACATGCACTTGAACATGTGCATCCTGATGGTGCTACTAGTAGCTTTTAAATTCGAGGATGGACATGGCTTGCAACGACACATGCATGCATTTTGCTTGTTTGATTTGATACATGTTGATTGGACAGAGCAAGCATGCATGATGTTTGCTTCACAATCATCATTAGTTTCAAAACATGATTGTTGTGCAGCAACAGGTGAATTGCTTTCAATTGCAAGCAAGCTAGGTTTTCTTTATGACTGGTTCTTCATGCTCCAAATTTCCTCAAAAAACACATGCTTGAATGAACAGCTTTTGTAGAGATAAGTGTTCAACCAAGACTTGGCACCACACCCTCTGTTTAAGATTTGCCGTGATGAGTAGCATGCCGGGCCAAGCCAGATTAACCAAACGACGGTTCCAACGACCACGGTCCGGCTGGCATTGCAATGCAATGCAGCGCAGTGCATCAAAAACAAACAGCCACTGCTCAGAGCGTGTGTTCCGGAGGGGAGATGGGGTGCTTGTGAGGGGGTCTTTAGCATTGTCACCTCCTTTTAATGTTTTGTACCCATTTTTTTCATGTTTTGGTAAAAGCTCAATTCAAGATTGGAGTTTTGGAGAAGAACAATTGGTGCACCTGGCTTGTGTGTCCCAGGAAAGCCTTGAAGATGAGTCTTGAGGCCATCACATTCAATCAGCGACACAAAATTTGACATGTGGTTGGGCACAGTGACCGGCCGTTGTTGTCTTCTCTTTTTTGTGGTGTTCCAGGGGACACAAAACTCTTCAAAATGCAAAAAAATGACCCTTCCGGAGTCAAGCAAACACTGACAAACTCCAACACACATTTGAGGGGTCTCATGCTGTTTGAAGATAGAAGATGACACCATCAACTTGCAGACCTCATCAAACCATCTGCAACAAAAGATGTGTTGATGGGAAGTGTGGTCCTGTGCATGCAGAGATGGAGAATCATGCATTTGCTGCTGTGATGAAGAGTCGCATGCGACGCAAGCACGACACAAATGTCACATTGTTAAAGCTGTGTTTCTGTGTGCGCAGGCAAGACCCAGGCATGTCTCACACAGAACACATTGGGGTGCTGAAGTCAACATTTGGCATGTTGGATGCTGCATGGGTGTCTCCAAGCCCATTTGTGACAAACCAGCGGATGGACTGCTGTTCAGAAACAAAATCATTGACAAAGACAAGCACAGATCAATGTTGATTGATCTTGGTGTGCCTGCAATTTTGAACAAAAGTTTAGGTGTCAAGCACAACAAGTCAGATGAAGTTGTCTTTCAAAAAGTCAGTGCTCCAACTCGTGTCAAACTGAGGGACTGCAAATGAATGCAAACCCTTCCAGAGATGAGACCAGGAGACAAGGCTGGGCTCATCACTTGACCAGCAAACTGCCAAGACTTCAAAATCAGCCATTTGGGGTTGTTCAATGCATTTCAGTTCATGCACTGCTGCACAACTCTAAGAAATGAAGTGGAGCTTAGCAGCACAGTGGAAAGAACCTTCAATGACTGCCCAATGAACGTTTGAATTTTCGAAATTTCATTGTGATTCGATTCGTGGATAGTAGTTCGGGCTTAAGTAGGCGCGAATTGAACACAATTTTTGCCTCAATTGATAAGCATGCTCACAATTTTCGTCGTTTGGTTAGCTTTAGTGACAAACACTCCTGATGGCTGGGTTCTTGTTACACGACTTCGCCGTCCACGGCATGCTGCTGCACTGTAGAACCGATTAATAAAAGAGCACCCGAAAATAGCAATAAGCCAAATAATAAAGCTATTTCTATTCATTGCAGACGAACGATCAAAAAGCTTGCCGCCAAGCGAGTCTGCTTGTGCTTGTTGTCCGTTTCTCTTCCCAGCCGGCCGGCCAGCCGTGGTATACTCTTTTGCCTCCGTTGCTGCATGTATCAGTTGTATTCCCACTGGGGACAGACCCGCTGATATTGTTTCATAAAATTGAATATCAACGATAAAAAGAACAGAAACACGAATGCGAGCCGTTGTTATTGTTGCCCTCTTTTGGCGCTTGGTGAAACTGTCCGCATGCAGCTCGACTGCTCAAGGTATCGACTCGGTGCCTCTGTTCATGGACGGGGGCCGATTGTCGTGCAGAGCGCTAACAAGTATAAATGGAACTGCAGTGGGGTCCTTCTGCCTAAGATTCTCCGCAACAAAGTCTGATAAACTTTTTGGCGACTTCGCTATTCAAGAGCAAGGCTGGGTCCTCGATACAGCAACATTATGGTTCGGAATCAATGCTACAGACTTCGTCCAATATACTGATGAAAATGAGCCCGGAAAGTACAGAAACACTCAGGATACGATTGGGATTTCAAGAGCATCATTCACGCTGTCGTTGGCCAAGAGCGTTGGTTTTGTTTGTCCCAATGGGCCGCGCGATCTCTTTGCGGTCGCACATGCTACTATCAGAAGACGAAGCGATAATCTGCTCCCAACCATTGAGGTATGGTCCGAAGGGGATAGGGTGCCCGTCAAAAGCTTTACTCCTTATGAGACTGCGACATCATTCCCAGTTGCCTGTATGGAACTCTCGTCTGGTGCGCTTCTTTCGCATGGACCTGATGGCGATGTGAGTATGGCGCATCGAAAAGACGAGCGTGGTATGCAAGCATGTGAAACTGAGCCACAGGAAATCGCGCCATCCTTTAGTCTTTCAGTGGCTTTTGTTCAACGAATGGGCACTGCCATGGACCTATTTAACATTTTGCAAGCAGGGGATACGAATGACACAGCACATAGAGAGACCTATGAAATGTTCAAATCGTGGGTAGATTTTAACGATGCTCTTGGTAGCCAAGACCATTGGTGAAGATCCGGCCTGCTATGTCATCTTGAGGGGCACCCATTCTTTCAATCCACTTGGTTGGTATCCGAATTTGACCCATAAGAAATGTAACTACTGAAAAGAGCGGATCTGTAACTCACCTTTCCCCCCATTCCTTCAAAATCCAAAACAGATAATCTTCAAAACTTGAACCCCTTTACCCATAATATGCAAGGTGCGTAGTTTACTTGACTGTTTTACAAAGATGTCGGCAACCTCCACTCTCCGCAAAAAAAATGCTTCAACCAACGAATACCCACTTCAAACAAAATAACGATTTACGCAAGCAGACACGGACTGCACTGTGCGGGCCGGTATGGCAAATGCTTATTACACATGTTATGAGGAGGACATGAGAACTTACCTAGATGAGTGTGTGCAATCATGTGACACCCCAGAAGGTTGCCCGGTCATAATTTCAGGGTCTAGTCAGGGTGGTGGGGTTGCTACAGTAGGTGAGCTTGCTCTTCATACACAAAATCTGACACCTTTAGCTCGTAGCGTTCATTGGCTTTGTGTTACTTACTTGGTTCTACCCACTCATAAGCTGCCATTGCTCTGAGAGCCTATAACCCTACGGTTCTCAATATCGGAGGTGAGTTCTATCGGCCTACAGAATTCAGCGGTCGCGTTGCCTGCCTCTCATGCGCTGACATTTTTCAAATACACATATCGGCTGAATGGCAGGAATGGGAGCCATTATCAAACAAGGCGAGAGGGAATGTACCGATTTGGATACAAGCAAACATTTTCGCTTCATCAATACGATGAATGGGGTGTACGATCTAGTTGCCATGTCGACAACTTTCGGTGATGTAAAAGTGGGCCATACAATCTTACTTGATGATACAAACTACCCAATGGCATACGTTGGCCTCGACGATGCAACAGTGCGAAAGCCACAAGAAATGGCTGCTCACAAAAGGACCCGTTACATAGAACGAATCCAACAGCTACTAAGTATGGGCAGCTGCATTCCACTTTCAAAGTGGCCGACTGGTCATTGGTGTAAATATAATGATGAGGTATGTGCTCTGTGTTTCAGCGTTAGCTTGGCGCGCTTTACGCTGTTAGGTGTTTAATTCTAGGGCCGTGGCATATCTCACAGCCCCCACGCACCTATTTTGCACGATAGTGTTCCACGAACATGTGCACCAACAGCGTCTGCAGCACTTCAAGAGTGCCGAATGGAGAACGGTGCGAAGGAAATTTGGACTGCGAGAGTAGCCGTTGTCGTGACCTTGGTGATGGCCCGGTGTGCATGCTCAAGCTGGAGAGCTGTGAGAGTTGTAGCAACGATGAAGACTGTAGCTCAGGCCATTGTAAATGGCGTTCTCTTCGAAAAGTATGTGCCTAAGAAGACGGAAGAATGGATAGCGGTTGCTTCTGCAACGGCAGTTGGGATTGCGAGAGTGGAACTTGTAGTGGGATCTTTAATCGAACATGCACCCCACCATAATAAAACTTGCAAAAGGCGTTTTTGCTGCCAATCTGCCACGGAATAATATTCTGGGCAGCTGGAGTGTGTCCTTGCTCATCCCAACACAGGAGGAAATACGGCCCAAAAGACAATTCGACGGACTTTGGGAAAGAAGAAATAACATTGGCGACGACCGGAAGAGCGCAAGTCAGCAAGAACAAAGAAACGACACCGGCAAGAGAGGCGTAGACTTCGCCACTATGCTATGTCTAATGGGATTCTCTGTTTATAAAAATTAAGGACCGACGACCTTTTTGTCAATTCGCATATTGGCAGTAGCGAGTCAGTAACCAAATGAAATTAAAAGCATTGAAGACAAGCAGAAATAAAGAATTGGCCGGCTTGGCTGGCTCAACGTCCACGATATTAGATGACAATTCGGCGACCAATCAACCTTTCCGAATCACGACGTCGAAAGAAGCAGAATGGGTAGTCGTCCGGGCGTATTGTAGCATAAGGTAGATTTTATCCGTGGGTACCGGTGTATTCTCAAGAGCGTCACAACTTTGATTTACTTGCGCAACATTTTAGAGTGTGAGGTGGGGCAATCTTGCGACTGCTATCAATTCCATTTCAGGGAATTCCCCAGGAATATAGTTTTGCAACACCCCTCCAGTCGGGACAGACAAACCTGCCTCTCCAAAGCTACAGCAAGTTTTCCAACCAAGCACACAAGCGGATTGTTAATTCATCACTTCCATTTCCATATTCTCGAAAAAGGTAAAGGTCTTGTTGAAATTGGCCTGCGAGTCACAGTGTTGTTGCTTGAAGTAGATTGCTGCTTCATTCACCGCCTTGATAATATGACACACCGAAAAGGCCATCCGCCGAGTCAATCTTAGATTCTTGAAATCCTTTCGTGCCTTCCGGCGAGGGTAGATCATGTAATTTCGACCCTCAACAAAGTTGCGCGGGGGCTCTAGCATCAGAGGTGATTCACAGCTGATAAACTCTTGGGGAAGCTCGTATTTGCTGAAATGGTACTTCCCGACACCGTACTCTTGGCCTTGTATTGTTATATTTCGAGCGAATCATATTGTGTTGTTCGGATGAGGATGAACAGCTAGAAGAGGTGGAAATTAGAAACATCAGAGAGCACAACTAACTTACAATAATGAAAAGTGTGGGGCATATCTCGTTGAGGAAAGTCACGGCAGACATCCTCCTCAAGACTGCTCTCATCGATCGGTTGCCATCCCTCTCCTTCCCCTACTTCAGCGTTTGAGATCTACAAGCGACTTGCCATGTGAGTACAGACTTATGATATATGCAGGCATACCACTTGCAGAGAAACTTCTTCGCCGAGTCCATGGCTCAACCCTGTCTATTCCTATCAGACTTACCATGAATGTATGTGCGACTTGGTGCGGAAGCTTCAAATGCTGATGATAAAAATACAGCAAGCAATGTTTTGAAAGAAAAAATTAAAAAAGAATGAGTCTTGAGATCTTCATGCGAGGGAAGGCTTTCTTCTCACTTTTGCTACATGGAACAGACTACTTACCGCAGCGGCAATACTGTAGGCGTACATTTCGGCGAGATGCTCGGGAAGCTTATTTTCGTTTTTAGCAAGAAGAAGAAAGTACAGAAGACGAAAAAATCTTGAGACGCTTGTTTTTACGCTTTTTGAAGCGCGCAAGACACACAGAAAAAGCAACAAACAACTTACTTGCTCATGAACATGAGGAACAATCTCTGCCCACTTGCTAATAATCTTCCACATATCGGCTCCTTTGAGAATATACGGTGGTCCCACCATGTAGGCAAAGGCATCGTTGCGTGTCATTTTCTTGACATTACTTGGCAATTCAATAGAGGGGACAAGTTGGGGCATGCTCACGGGAGTTCTCCATTTTTCCACTCCAAAGGCATATTCTTGGGCAAAGGGTTGGCCTATGGTGACTTGGCGTTTGTCACGAAAGGGACCACCCCACCGTTCGGTTTCATGGGTAAAATCGTTGGTAAAGGGTCGTAAGATCACTTGATCGGGATCCATCAAAATAAAGGTCGTATTGTCGTATTTTTGGTGATTGTAGGGATATCGCAAGGCATTGATCATCCAATGTCGATAGCCCATGGGCTTGTTGAAAAATTTGTACACGAGCTTGGGCTTGACCCGCGAATAGTCAGGGGTATGGTGAATAAAGAATTTTCCAGGGGCAATCGGTTCAATGATGCGCGCGTGAATGTCATTCATGGTCTTGGCTTGGTCTTCATTGCAACCAGACACAACTCGAGTCACATAACTCAGGCTTTTTCCATTGACTTGTCCCGATTTGACGGCGTGATAAAACAAGACATAACTTTGCCAATCTTGATAGGTGTTGCACCCCGTACTGACCACCAAATGATATTCTGGGGCTGGAATGGCATTCATTGCAAAGGCAGGGTCTGGGTAGTCGAATCCATCCTTCTTCTTGTCACTACTAGTAGTGACACTGCTTGATTTCTCCTCTAACCGTATATTGTTGTTATTGTTACTGTTTAGCAAGCTGAGAGTCTCGATGGACGCATCTTGTGAGGAACAACTTGATAAGGAAAGATATGTTACAACAACGGCACACACCAAACAACCAATTAGTATTTTGTTTCTCTGGTTGATGCCATGAGCGACTGGTTTAATTTTCATAGTGATGGCTTACTGTCGATTGGGTTTATGTACAGCAACGAAAATGAATGGTAGCTTCATTGGTGATGGTGGTATAGCCGAAACTATGTCGGTAACTACAGTAACAAGTCCGCAAGCAACAAGCACCATACTGTATCTTTAATGTCCGTCTGAGAAATTTCGCACGATGACCAAAACACTACGTACTCGCAGAAAACTTAAAACCGAGGCACTGACTGATCTTACCCCAAACCTTGTCAACGAAACGCATGGGGAGCCCACAGCGAGGACACAATTTTACACAATCTACTTGGGACGCACACTTCAGATTGTTACTTGTGTGCGGAGGACCAAACTAATAATATTAAAATACTTGATGCTCTTGCTATCAATATCTGCATACTAGACCTACATTACCATGAAAAAGACCTATCACAGTCTCCTTGAAAGTTGCAGGATTATTTGCATCGCAGTGGTGGGTTTTATAGAAACTTGGAGCATCGAGGCAAGATTGAATGTACAAATCATCGAGGCTTTCCGATGGACATATTCCTTGGGTCGACAGAGGCTTCACGGCACCAGACCGAATGGGCAGAATGGCAAAATTTTATTTTCCATGACTTATCAAGCAGATTGCATGGGTCGACTGCCGGTCTCTTCACCATACGCCAAATTGATCAGTGCCATATACTTGGGAACATCTCCGGTCACCTCCAAGCCAGCATGAAGCACAGCATTTGAACTTCCTCTGCGAAAGAACAGCACACGTCCCTTGCGAGGAACGACGTCCACAAATTTGGATCCATTCGCCGACCATAATCGCGTTTCTCCTCCCTCCAAGCCATCGTTTTCCTGATCATTTAAATAAAACAACATGGACATGCCCGACACGACTCCCAGCCATTCATCAACGCCATCGCCCTGTGCATTGGCCCCTTGTCCGGGAAATAGACCGTCAATATGTCGATTAAAATGATCTCCTTTGGCATATTTGAACTGCGCCACCTTTTCTGATAGCTTGTGGTAGAGTGGCATATCCTTGCCATTATCATCCGGCAGTGTGGGTGGAACAAGATGACAAAATCGGTCATAGAGTGACGGCAAGAATTGCGACCCAAAGGGTGGATACCAATGCGCGGCTTCGTTGACGCGCATTCCAGGCGGGGTTCGAATGCCGGGGGCGATGCGAGAATGTCCATTGGCTTCCAGGACTGCTTCCGCACAGGCTGCCAGGGCATCCGCTTCTTGCGCCGATAATACATGGTCAATATAAAAGGCAAGTCGATCGGGACCCAAATCCAAATCGACACGTTCCAGCTGTGCTTTATATTTGCTAGGCAATTTTGTCATGGACTCGAGGACTGTAGGTAATTGGTCCAAGGTGTAAAAGGCCGACGATCCCGATTCTCCATAATTGCCAGAACCATGCGTTTTTAACAGACTTCGCGGTTTCAGGGAGCTGGCTAGTGACAAAATATGTGATTGATACAAAGATGACCCACCACCACTACAGACGGCGGCTTGTGCGGCTAGGTTCACAGCTTTCATGTTCATGTCTTGGGTTGTTACTGAACAAGAT
>ENA-ORBV01014465-ORBV01014465.1-microbial-mat-metagenome-genome-assembly--contig:-NODE-14465-length-11796-cov-4.127229_pt1 | contig 11796 bp, 13 predicted proteins | sample MGYA00237777_ERZ505514 | MGnify/ENA primary metagenome ERZ505514 (study PRJEB26160, sample SAMN06269048) | microbial mat metagenome | isolation source: Oligotrophic lake microbial mat | place... | reverse complement strand
CAGGGAGAGGGCTTAAAGCCTTCGGCATACATGAAAAGGGTGAGGGAAACTCTGGGTTTCAAGTTAGACGAGGTTTATATCCATCAAGTATCCATCAGGGGCATGTCATGCAAAAAACGTTTATGAAGCGCTCATGCCATCAAAAGATCAAGCCGGAAAAACCTTGGCAACAGCCAGACGGATCACCCTCACCCCAGCCACTCGTACCTACCGCGATTGGGTAGGAAATACCGATACAAAAGACCTCTATCGCTTGACGCTAAATGGGCGCAGCAGCCTGAATCTAACGCTAGACGGGCTAAAGGCAAATGCCACTTTAAAATTGCTCAACTTCAAGGGCAAACCGCTGCAAGTGTCGGGTAATGCGGCTCGACAGCGCGAATCAATTTATCGCAATCTGCTGCCCGGCACTTACTTCTTGCAAGTGTCGCCAGTGAAGGGCAATACAGCCTACCGCTTAAAGTCAACAGCAATTCCCGATGGGGCTGGCGATCGCGTCAATGAAGCGCTCAATTTGGGCACGCCAACCGCTGTCACTTTACAAGACTGGGTCGGGCAAGGTGATCCAGACGATTATTACCAAATTAGTTTGCCCAGCCGGAGTCAGCTGAGTTTAGGGTTGCAAAACCCCACGGCAGCCACCAATGTGCAGGTGCTGGATACCACTGGAGTGGCGATCGCCACCCTACTGCCAACTGGCAACTCCGCAACCTCCATCAGTGGGGTGTTGGAGGCCGGGACGTACTACATTCGGGTCAACCTCAACCAGCCCAACACCAGCACCTATTACAGCCTAAATATAGCCCTCGATCCAAGCCCAATCAACATCGATCCCATTCCCGAGCCAATCCCTAATCCTCTGCCCAATCCGGTTCCTGACCCGATTCCTGACCCGGTGCCCAACCCCGGGCTCGTCTTTCAGTTTTTGACCGCAGCAGGCACGTCTCCAGCGGTCATGAGCGCGCTCACCGCTGCCAGTCAACTCTGGTCAGATCGATTCAGTGATAACGTCACGCTGGATGTAGCCGTCCGGTTTAGCAATGAATCACCCGGAGCGGCTTCCACGCTGATCGATTTTTCTTACGCCGCTGTGCGGGCAGCGCTAGTTAGCGATCAAACATCCGCAGAAGATGCGATCGCCCTCACCCACCTGCCCAACGCCCCTACCTTTAAGATGCTGCTCAATTACACCACCAACAGTCCCAGGGGATTCGAAAGCCCGACACCTTACTTAGACAACGATAACGACGCCAACAATAGCACCATCCGCATGACCACTAGCAACGCCAAAGCTATGGGATTGAACCTAAACGATGGCACCTTAGCAGGCACTTTCTTAGGCGGCGATGAAACCCGTGATCTGGTGATTATTCTTCCTGAGAATAGCCTGAGCGGGTTGCCGTGGGATTTTGACCGCAGTAACGGCATTGCCGCTGGAACCGTGGATTTTATTGGCATCGTAGCTCACGAGATTGGTCACGCACTCGGGTTTTCGAGTGGGGTCGATATTCTCGATCGCGGTGCCCCTCGTAACGACGAGGAATGGACATGGGTCAACACGCTCGATTTGTTCCGCTATTCGGCAGCGAGCGTGGCCGCAGGATCTAACGTCATTGACTGGACGACCAGTAACACTGACAAATACTTCTCAATTGATGGGGGCATTACCCAGCTTGCCAGTTTTGGTAGAGGGATTGTGCACGGAGACGGAGTTTTCCCTGGCCATTGGAAACAAGATAGCGCTGGTTTTATGTCTGCAACTTTGTCACCATTCATCGGACGAGAGGGCAATATTTCTGCTCTAGACGCCTTAGCGCTGGATGTAATTGGGTGGGATAACGCTTAAAATCGCCTAGCCTAAACCGTTTCATTTCGGTAGAGCCGCGATTAATCGCGGCTCTACGGGTGCCTATCCGGGCAAGCGCCGCAGTTCTCCGGAGCCTCTAAATTGCTCAACTTCTGGCGTGAAGGCGATCGGTAAAACTACTTCGACGTTTTCGTGAGGGCGAGGGATAATGACCCAGGTTTCTAACGCTCCACCGGGGGTATTTTCGGCGGCGGCAATTCCCGCATCCATCGCGTTTTTCACTTCCGACACATCGCCTCGAATCATAACTGTGAAGCGGGCACTACCAGCTCGAATGTATCCTACCAGGGTGACGCTACCTGCTTTGACCATAGCGTCTGCCGCTGCCAGTACGGCAGGAAAACCCTTTGTTTCAAGTGCCCCAACTGCAACAGGCATATTTTCTCCATAAGCGATCGCAAGACCTCATTGTACGGTCTAACGGGTGCTAAATTTGGGTAAGACGATCGGTTCTTGTAGACTTGATGGGAATTTACAGAAGATTTAAGTGGCTAGTACAAATTACTCCGCCCATAATCCTACATGAACTGTTCCACACTGGGCGTGTAATTAATCGGCAGCACCGCCTCTAAGTTTTCGGGTGGGTTGGGAATGATGTAGTAGTCTACTACTTGCGATCCATACACCAGCTTTGCCGCCGCTACACCTGCTGCGATCGCAGGCTCTACCTCAGAATTGCTGCCCCGAATGGCGACTAAAAACTCTGCCCGTTCCGCCAACCCAAAATAAACCAGCGTCACCCGCCCCGACTTCACCATGGCATCTGCCGCCGCCAGCACCCCAGGAAACCCCACGGTTTGAATCACTCCCACTGCCGCTGGCATAATCGCTCTCCCAAATTCAGTTCACCTTCGTTGACCCATTGTATGGACTCGCCGCTACCCTTGCGTTATTGGCAGTGAAAATGTCGCTAACTCCGAATCTGCACGGGCATCACCAGATAGGTCATCTTCATGCCTCCTAGCGGGGTGACAATCGACGGGCTAGTGGCCGCGTTGAACTGCATTTGGATTTCAGTCGTATTAAACGCCTTGAGTCCTTCTAGCAGATAGCGAACATTGAAGGCAATATCCAGGTCTTCACCAGAAATCTGGGCGGCGACAGCTTCACGGCCATTGCCAACATCGGGTGCATCAACCGAAACAACAATTTCTTGCTTTGTCCCATCGAGGCTCAGTTTGACGATGTTGTTCTTTTGGTCGGCTAAGACCGCAATCCGCTCTAGAGCGCTGATAAACAAACGCCGCTCGACGGTCATTTGGCGCGAGAACTGGCGGGGGATGAGCTGGCGATAGTTGGGGTATTGCCCTTCTAGCAGGCGACTGGTAATCCGCTGATGCTCCCATTCAAAAATCAGTTGCCCCTGGTCAAACCGAACGGCGATCGCCTCCACAGACGGGTGCATTTGCAACATCCGCTCTAGTTCTCTCAGCGCCTTACCTGGAACCGTCACATCAAACGTTGCCACTTTTGGAGCCGCCGCTGCCGTTTCAGTCTCAGCTCCGGGTTTTATCGTTTGCACGACTGCCAACCGATGCCCATCCGTTGCCGCAAACTCCATTTCATCGCCCTCAGCGGTGACGTGTACCCCCGTCAACACCTGCTTCGTCTCATCGCCACTGGTGGCAAACAAAGACCCTCGCAGCCCCTCCACCAGCGATTCTACCAGCAGGTAAGTCGCCTCTCCGTTTTCCAGCGTCGGCAGCTCCGGATATTGGTCTGCCGCCATGCCCCGCACCTGGTAGCGGCCCAAAGCACAGGTCAAGGTAGCCAGCGCCCCATCCGCTTCGGCTTCTAGCGTCAGTTCACCGTCTGGCAACCTCGACACGATATCGGTCAACAGTTTGGCAGGCAGAGTCAAAGTACCGCCCATTTCAACGTGGGCAGCAAAACTGGTCTGCACCCCCAAACTGAGGTCAAACCCAACTAGGCTAACGCGTTGTGTGGCTTCATCTGCATTCAACAACACGTTTGCTAGTACAGGTAAACTAGGGCGAGAAGGAACGGCACGGCTAACCAGAGACAGATGGGTGTTTAAATCGCTTTGAGTGCAGATAAGTTTCATCGGGGAAACCTTGGGGTTTAAATCGTGCTTGGAAGGCTATCGTATCACCGTTATCCCTCCGGTTCAATTTGTTAAAGTGCAAATACGTTTGTTCTAATAGGCTGCTTATTCAAAATTAGAATTTTTTTAAATAGAAGATTTAGTAGTAGTAGGGACTGTGGAAACTGTGGAAAAGTTTGGGGATCATGGCTTGCTCTGCCTCCAGATGATCTTAGGTCTGTGGAAAACCTGTGGAAAATGTGGAAAGTTATCCACACTGTATAAACGCCTATGGATCTTTTCCCCATCACTCAGGAGTTTTCCCGATCATATCCCCACGTTTTCCACAGAAAAAGCTGAGTTTTCCACAGGCTGCATACCATTTTTGAGGTCAAGATACCAGAAAAACTTAATGCAAGGCACTGTGATTTATTCCACAGTTATGGGAGCAGCTGCCAAAGGGACTAATAAGCATGGATTTGCTCAATTAGCCATAAATCCGAATCAAATCAAGTGCTGCTAAACGCTCCGATGGTAAAAATGGGGGCTAAACTGAAGATAATTTCAACCTTGATATTCTCTTTGGATTTTGGCTCATGGCGTCTATGAATTCGGTACTTTTAGCCCCCGTCATGATGGCGACTGCGCCTGCGGTAGCGCCACAAAAGTCCGGTCAAACGGTTCACAAGACCTATCCCAACTACAAAGTCATTGTGTTGAATGATGATTTCAACACGTTTAAGCATGTGGAGGAATGTTTGGTAAAACATATTCCTCAGATGACGACCGATCGCGCCCGTGAACTGACCAATCAGATCCATCACGAGGGGCAAGCGATTGTGTGGGTTGGGCCGCAAGAGCAGGCAGAACTCTATCATCAGCAGTTAAGTCGCGAAGATCTGACGATGGCTCCACTAGAGGCGGCGTAGAGGTAGAACAGGAATACAGGCTGGAGGCTTAAAATGGGTGCCTATGAACGGGTCAACATATGAGCGGTAGACTGGTTTGGAATCACTCGACCCATTTGCCCGGTCTAATTCCTATCCTCAATAAGTTGATTAATGTGGCAGGGATCCAAACGGTTACCCCGGCTGTGCTGAGCCGCTCTAAGTCCAATGCGCCGACGTTTCAGCTCAAGGTATCTGTCCCAATTCGGGGCGGATACAAGCTGATTGCCCGTAAAGGTAAAACCTGCCAGGAAGTATTTGTGATTACGTCCCTTAGCCAGGTAGAGCTGGAAGGGGCGATCGCGCTCCTCCTAGATCGCTGATTATGCTAGATCGCTGATTGCAGCTCAAAATTTAAACCTCAAACCTCAAAACTCAAAAAATCTCAGTTTCCTCCAGCCGCCGCATGTCGCGATCGACCTCAAACCACAGGGCTTTGTTGCGGGGATCGGTGCGCAAAGCCTTGTTGAGGTACAGGCGCGCCTTATCGGGCTGGTTGGTATCTACTAGGTGGCGTCCCCAGCGTTGATAGGCGATCGCCTGCCATTGGCGCACCTCCATGTCATGGGGCAGGCGTTGGGCTAACCCTTCAATTAGGGCGATCGCTCGGGGAAACCGCTGCTCTCGTAGCATCTGCTGGAGCTGGAGGTAAGCGTGTTCCTTCAGCCGATGATCGGTTGGTGAGGCATCTGGATCTTTTTGAATCGTTGGCTGTGGCCGCAGGTTTGTGGTGGGGGGCTGCACTGGCGCAGCGGGCTGAGGAGTGGGTCTGTACGGCGCTACGGGTTGCTGCCCGGAAGCCTGTAGCGTCGGGTTGATCAGACTAACAGCGTTGATCAGCTGGCGATACGCATCGGTTAGTTGAATGAACTTTTCAGCGTGCTGCTGATTGCCAGAACTAACGTCGGGGTGACATTGGCGCGCCAACCGTCGATAGGAAGCTTTAATTTCCTCATAAGATGCGCCAGTTCTCAGCCCCAATATCCGGTAGCAATCGGCAAGGTTCATTCTAAAGACAATAGCTTCCAAAAAAATGGCAGAATTAACTAAAATTCTGCCATCAGAGACGAAAAATTACACCCGTTTAGGCGATCGCAATACAAAAAATTAATGTTGTAAGCTGCCTTTAAGAAGGCGTTTCATTGATCACGCGATCGATCAGACCATAGGCTTGCGCTTCGTCTGCCGACATAAAATAGTCGCGATCGGTATCTTTGGCGATCTGCTCGACTGATTTACCCGTTTGGGCCGCCATTAGCTCGTTTAGCTCTTGACGCACCCGCAAAATCTGTTTGGCCTCAATTTCGATATCGGTGGCCTGCCTGCGTCCGGTGCCGCCCATCGGCTGGTGAATCATGATCCGAGCATGGGGGAGAGCCAATCGCTTGCCCTTACTGCCCGATGCCAGCAAGAACGCGCCCATTGATGCGGCAAGGCCAACACAAATTGTCACCACTTCAGACTTGATGTGCTGCATGGTGTCGTAAATCGCCATGCCCGCCGTTACTGAGCCGCCCGGAGAGTTGATGTAAATATAGATGGGCTTGTTTTGATCGTCCGAATCTAGGTACAGCAGCGACGCGATGATCGAGTTCGCCAGGGAATCGGTCACTTCTTGACCTAGAAAAATAATCCGCTCCTGGTTGAGCCGGGTGTAGATATCAATCCACCGCTCGTAGGTGCTACCAGGGAGACGGTATGGAACGCTGGGAATTCCAATTGGCATAGGTCTTTTTTGGGGGGATGAAGGGTGAGTAAGTGAGCGGGATCAGAAAATCTTGCTCTGGCTTGTCAAGATGGTGACAGTCTGACGTAGGGTCTTGGTATCGAAAACTACCCGGTCTATGTCAAAGCTGGGACGGGTGCAGGCAACTGCTTAGCACTTTCTAATACGCGATCGATCAAGCCATACTCTTTTGCTTCAGCAGGCGTGAGATAGAACATCCGATCGGTATCTTTGGCAATTTTTTCGGCTGCTTGACCCGTATTTTTAGCCAAAATTTCCAGCAGGGTGGTCTTGTTTAGCAGCACTTCTTTGGCTCGGATTTGGATATCGGTTGCCTGCCCTTGAGCGCCTGTGCGAGGCTGGTTCAAGACGATGGAGGCATGCGGTAGGCTAGCTCGGAACCCTTTTGTCCCTGCCGAAAGAATCATGGCAGCAGTGCCCAAGGCTTGACCAATGCAAATAGTATGAATTGGAGGTTTGATATAGCTCATGGTGTCGCAGATAGCAAACGCTTCGGTTTCATAACCTACAGCGTCACCGTCGTACCAAGACGTTCCGGTTGAATTGATGTAGAAGAAGATCGGCTTCTCTGGATCGTCGAATTGCAGGTACAGCAACTGAGCAATAATGAGTTCTGTTACGTCGATCCCCACTCTCCGTTTAACATCATCGGAGGAGAACAGCGGCATCCCCAAGTAAATGATTCGCTCTTTTAAGAGCAAGGAAGGTAGGTCGGGTGGGGGTGTACGATAGGACGAATCCCCATAGTAGTTAGACTGAACGGCCTGAATGGGTGAACTCATAGCTTAATTTGCCTTTGCAGTTGCCTAAACAAGAGGCATTGTTTTTAACATAGTAGCGTGAACCCAGTATCGGTTGCAGACTAGAGTAATAGGGATCACCGACTGAAGAGATGGGCAAAGGGTGCAGCCTACCAAGGACTGAGCTGATCACGGATGATGTCTTTTGTTCGGTTCTCAACACCCGGCTTAATTTAAGCAGAATTTACACAGTTTTCTGGAATCTTCTAGGAGCGTCGAAACTATGAAAGTGGGTCTTCAAGTAGCGCTGAGTGATGTCAATCTGGATGTGGCACAACCCGCTAGCCAGCGACAGCTGGCGATTTCAATATCGGCGATCGCCAATTCTTCGCAGCCGACTGCGCCGCTCAACCTGTGTTTGATTTTAGATCACAGCGGTTCTATGCATGGGCGGCCGTTAGAAACGGTGAAGCAGGCGGCTCAAGAGATTGTGGATAATCTATCACCGGGCGATCGCATTTCAATTGTAGTGTTTGACCATAAAGCAAAAGTGCTAGTCCCCAGTCAGGTGATTGGCAATCCAGCTGGTCTCAAAGTCGAAATCAATCGCCTCAAGCCAAGTGGCGGTACGTCGATTGATGAAGGGATGCGGCTGGGGATTGAAGAGTTGGCAAAAAGCAAGAAAGATACAATTTCTCAAGCCTTTTTGCTCACCGATGGAGAGAACGAGCATGGTGATAATGAGCGCTGTCTCAAACTGGCACAGCTAGCCGCAGACTATAACCTCACGCTCAACACCCTGGGGTTTGGCGATAACTGGAATCAAGATATTCTAGAAAAAATTGCCGATGCGGCAGGTGGCACACTGTCCTACATTCAGCAGCCCGAAGACGCGGTGAGTGAGTTCAATCGCTTGTTCAGTCGGATTCAGTCGGTAGCGTTGACCAACGCGCACTTGCTATTGACCCTATCGCCTGGAGTGCGGCTGGCCGAGCTGAAGCCGATCGCCCAAGTCGTGCCCGAAACGATTGAACTGCCGATGGTGCAAGACGCTGGGGCGATCGCCGTCCGACTAGGTGATTTGATGATTGATGCGCCTCGGGTGGTGCTGGCTAATCTCTATGCCGGACAATTTCCCCCAGGGCAACATGTGCTCTTAACTGCCCAAATCCGCTACGACGATCCGATGCAAAACCGAGAGGGATTGCTGTCTGACCCTATAACGATCTCGGTAAATTCGAGTGCTAGCTTCCAGCCCACTCCTGATGCTCAGGTGCAGCAGCATGTCCTAGCGCTGGCAAAATATCGCCAGACCCAAATTGCGGAGCAAAAACTTCAGCAAGGCGATCGCTCTGGAGCCGCGACTATGCTGCAATCGGCGGCCAAAACAGCGCTGCAAATGGGCGATCAAAGTGCCGCCACCGTATTGCAAGAAAACGCCACGCGACTGCAAGACGGCGGCGATCTGTCGGAGAGCGATCGCAAAAAAACGCGGATTGTTTCAAAAACCATCCTGCAAGGCTAAAAAGCCTGAGGCAGTTTTACGACGGCTTTTTAGCTTTCCAGGTGCCGCCGTAGATATAGTTGGGGTTGTTTTGACTAATGCTGGGCTGACAGCTGCCGCAGACCAACTGCCATCGTCCCGATTTGTCCCACTGAACTCGGTAGAGAATTAGGGCAGATTGGGTGCAGCGATCGCACAACTTGGTTCGATGACGCGCCATAAAAAGAGGCCGTTTATCCTGGTGTGACCGCAGACGATTGCTGGGGACGAGCAAAGATCATGCGTCCCGCCGATGTTTGGAGTGCGCCTGTGACGGCCACACAGATTTCTTCGCCCATGTAGCTGCCGCCGTCTTCTACTACCACCATGGTGCCGTCATTGAGGTAACCCACCCCTTGAGCGGGTTCTTTGCCCTGCTTTGAGATCTTTAGGTCTAAACTGTCGCCCGGTAGATAGTTGGGGCGAATGGCCTGGGCGAGGTCGTTGATGTTGAGCACAGGCACTTTCTGTAGGCTGGCAACTTTGTTGAGGTTGTAGTCGTTGGTCAACAGGGTGCCGTTGATGTCTTGAGCTAGCCGCACCAGTTTGGCATCGACAGTGTTGACTTCGTCATAGTCAGCCGGGTGGATCGCAATCTTATCAGGATAGGCTTCCTGCACCCGTTTGAGAATGTCGAGTCCTCGCCGACCCCGTAACCGCTTTTGGTCGTTGGAGGCATCTGCCACCTGCTGAAGCTCTTGTAAAACAAACTGGGGCACCAAAATTTGCCCTTCTACAAAACCCGTAGCCAAAATATCTTCGATCCGTCCGTCAATAATGCAGCTGGTGTCCAAAACCTTTGGGGGAACTGGTTTGAGAGTTCCTTCTGCCACTAACAGGGTTTCCATACTGTTAGGGTTGATCAGACGGAGCAGCGATCGCCCGTGGGTATCGGCTAGGTTGATGCCGGTGAAGGCAAACATAATGCTACCTAAGACGGCGGCTAGCGGCTTAATAAATGAAAATTCACCGGGAATGGGTAATAAAAATATCGGTGCCAGCATGAGATTGGCGACCAGTAGCCCCAACACCAGCCCAACTGAGCGGCTGAGGATCCTATCCACTGGCATTTCACTGACCTGGCGCTCAAGGCGACGGTAGCTGGTTTGCACCACTAGCCCGAGAGCTAAGCCTAGCAATGCCCCAAACCCAGACGTTACGACACTTAACCCATCCAGATTCGTCACCTCGTCGAGCACTGTGATCGGGAGTAAGTCAACGCTGTAATAGCCAACCCCTGCCCCTGCTAGGATGAATGAAATAATAATAATTGCGTCAATCATAATTCCAGCCTAAAACCTGGATAAGAGTGCAGCCATGCTAACTAGATGGCTCAATGTCAAGCAAGTTCGGGGCGCAAGCGGGCGAGGGCACCAGAAGCTCGAAGCATGAACTTGTTGAAAGCACCAAAACTCAAGGGTTTTAGATGCACAGCCTCATTATATCCCTCAGGTCAATATCGTCTGGCGTTTTGCTAGATTGAGCCGCTCTCCTAATTTTGCAACAACCCATCTTGCAACAACCCACCTTGCAACAAGCAATCAAAACTCGCTCTACAATCCCGGATGCCGCCTATGTCCACATTCCGTTCTGCCGTCGGCGGTGCTACTACTGCGATTTCCCAGTTTCGGTTGTAGGCGATCGCACTCGGGGTGAAACATCGGCGGCGATCGCCCATTACGTGGCCATGCTCTGTCAAGAAATTGCCAGCACGCCCCCACTGGGCAGCCGCTTAAACACAATTTTCTTTGGGGGTGGCACTCCTTCTCTGCTGGCCGTTGACCAACTGGCGCAAATTATCGCGGCATTGGAGCAGCGGTTTGGAATTGAGTCTGCTGCCGAAATTTCCATTGAGATGGATCCGGGCACCTTTGATCTCGCGCACCTGCAAGGTTACCTATTAGCAGGCGTGAATCGTGTGAGCTTAGGAGCACAAGCATTTCAGTCTGACCTGCTGCAAAACTGCGGACGAACCCATACCGCAGAGGATATTTACTTGGCAGTGAGCCTGATTCAGCAGGTGGGGCTAGAGAACTTTAGCTTAGATTTAATTTCGGGCTTGCCCCATTTAACGATGGCGCAGTGGGAAGCGTCCTTAGCGGCGGCGATCGCCCTCCATCCAACGCATCTGTCCGTCTATGACCTAACGATTGAACCCGTTACTGCCTTTGGCCGCTGGTATCAATCTGGCGACAGCCCTTTGCCCACAGACGAGATCACGGCTCAAATGTACCGGACGGCTCAACGCTACTTGACTAAAGCTGGGTATCGGCATTACGAAATTTCTAGCTATGCCAAACCCGGTTATCAGTGTCTGCACAACCGGGTGTATTGGGAAAACCGTTCGTATTACGGGTTTGGTATGGGTGCAGCTAGCTATACCTTAGGGCAGCGTTTTGTTCGACCGCGCACCCGTCAAACCTACTTTCAATGGGTAGACCAATTCGGTGCCGCAGGGGGCACTATCGATTGTTTACCAACGCCAGCCGCAGAAGCTTTGTTAGACCAATTAATGTTGGGATTGCGATTGGCAGATGGGGTCAACTTGGCACAGGTAGCGCAGCAGTTTGGCACCCAATCGGTCTTAACTATTTTGGCTTGTTTAAGTCCTTACCGTCAGCAGGGCTGGATAGAACAACTAAGGGATGAGTCGGATGAGACCCCTGTTTCAACATTGGTTGGTTCTCAAGCATTTACTCAAGAGCTAAACGGGCGATCGCCGCGCCTTCGCCTCACTGATCCTGAGGGCTTTTTATTCTCTAACGTTGTCCTCTCCAGCCTGTTTGAGAAGTTGAGTTAAGCCAGAGAAGTCGGGCTGTTTGCAACTGCTGTAGCGGTTCTCATGCTAGTGAAGTGCATCAGAGTAGGGGCGATACGGCAGTTCGCCCTCCGATCTGTACCGCACCAG
>ENA-ORBV01014464-ORBV01014464.1-microbial-mat-metagenome-genome-assembly--contig:-NODE-14464-length-11796-cov-5.448673_pt1 | contig 11796 bp, 8 predicted proteins | sample MGYA00237777_ERZ505514 | MGnify/ENA primary metagenome ERZ505514 (study PRJEB26160, sample SAMN06269048) | microbial mat metagenome | isolation source: Oligotrophic lake microbial mat | place... | reverse complement strand
TTGACATCGGTCATCAGTCATTGATGTCGAGTTCTGGTTAGGGATGTTCACCCCGGTGAACATCCACTGATGCTTTTGTAATTTTATAGTTACTATCGTTTGGCCCAACATGACTTCGTCCTAAGTAGAACCCGATATGGAGATGACCGTGACACTCGCAGAGGGCTCACATGGCTGGGCATTGACCGAAAACCAAAATTGTTTTGGGTTCAATGAATTTCCATTTTTCGTCGATGGAGCTTGCAGCTTGGCATGGACGGAAAACCAAAATTGGTTCACAGTCAATGGATTTTTGTTTTTCATTGATGGAGGACTCACAAGGCTGGGCATCGACCGAAAACCAAAAATGTTTTGGGTTCAAAGAATTTCCATTTTTCGTTGATGGAGCTTGCAGAGTGTGCAACATGCATTGTAGGTTTGCCACATTTGATGAAACACATTTGAACTCTCAAGAGGAGGGTTGGGCATGCATTTTGCTGAAAGTTTGTGAACCCAAAGCAGGTGGATGGACAGTCTCGGGAAAAGGATGGATCTTGCAATCCTGGAGGCAGTGACTCTTCTCCAAAAGACCATGGGCAAGTCCTTGGGTGACAAAAGTTAGAACTGACTGTCTCTCAAGGGGAGTTCCAATTGTTGTTTGAAAACACAATTGTTGTGCAGGCAATTTGCTGAATTCTTGTTAGATTTTTTTTTCTTCTGCCATTTGCTTGATCACCCTTGCAAAAAATGGGACATGATGCTGCATTGTTTGCAATCTGTCAATGTTGGTGCAATCCCTTGCATGAAAATTGTGCAAGAGGGGAGCAGCGTGGGTGACATCAGACCTTGTGATGCATCCAAAATCTTTTGCTGTTGTCATTCAGGCAGGTGTTTTGTCTTCTTGTGACATGAAAGTCTGTCCTGATTCTGAAAGAGCATCCATTCTGGATGTGTTCACCTGAAACGCGACCAACATTGTTTTCAACTGATTCTTGAAAGATTTTGCTGAAAATTCATCGAATGCACTGCCATCATAGCCGTCATCTAGCAAGTCACAATCAGTCGTTGAGTGATGACTGTCATCATCTTTCAAACCGCAACATTCTGCTCCAGAAGCATCTTTCTTCTGGGGGACCTCCAGAACATTGGGAAATTGCAGGCAAACAATCAACTTGTGACTCGATGATTCTGCAACAGCCCGCGACGGACATGGGCTTTCAAAAACAGCACCAACACATCACACTGCCATCTGAGTGTCTTTCGTGTTAATTTTGCCAATGGGTGATGCTCAAAAACATGGATCATCAACAAGGATCGCCTGGTGGTGCTTGTTTTCAGTGGATGGCTATGCTGAAGCTTGGTTTGACACGAGACAGTTTCATTTGTTTTTGATTGCTGGGGAGGATGTGAAATCTTCAAGAGTTTGGCAGCAGTTGCTGAACACAAGGACTTAATGACAAAAGCTGGTACTCCTGTTGTTGTTTCAAGTGAAATGAAGAAACATGTTGACAATTCAGGAAGGAACGCATCCGACCCTGTTGTGACAACAATGGTGTGACAATCTTCAAATGGCATGCCCTTGCCACCCGGTGACAGGTTTACAAGATTGAAACCGCATTACTGGTGACTGAAAACTAAAGATCGCCGCCGTCGTCGTCATTCATTCATCATCGATTATTGCATTCTTTGAAGAACGAAGATCGTCGACTTGGCCGATTTCAAAAACACAGGACAAACAATGCAAACAGAAAAACAAATTATATACATTGCCAAACTAAAGCCTCTCAGCTACTCACGCAGCACTTGATTTGGAACAAGGCTTTTGAAAATGAGCTCTTCCGTATCCTTCTTGACACTTGCGGTTTGTCTTGCAATATGGTTCCAAGACACCCGCGCCTTTCTTCCAGCATCCTTGCAAGGGCCACAACTACGGCCACAACACCCAACCAGTTCTTCCTCGGCGATCTTTGCCGAAAAATTAAGTCGGCTTCCCAGTGGCATTTCTCCCTTTGAAAAATCCGGTGCTCGGTATCGCGATTTTCAAGGGGAATTTCGCAAAACCTGTGCCAGTGTTTTGCAAACCGCCCTCAAACAGGGCGTGGCCACGATGGAAATTGAATTCCCACCCCTCTTGGGAGGCGATAAATCCAAAACTCAATTTGATGATTTTGACAATGTCCAAGAATTGGAAAAAAATCAAGATTGGACGATCCAATGGACACCCATGTTGGGGATTAAGCCGACGTGGTTGATTTTTCCCGATTTGAAAGAATGTGAAGTCGCCAAAGATAAATGGACGGGACAACGATACCGCCAAGCGGGAGTCTTTACGTCCATAGAAGAAGTTACGGAATTTTACACGCAAGGAGATTATAGTAAACCTTGGGGAGCTAGCTTTGCTGCTGGTATGAACTCTTTGTTAGGGTCTGGAGGAGGCGGAGGTGGCGGCGAAAGTGATGCAGGATTGTTGGGGGATAAATCTGCCTTGGATTCTCTCAGTGAAAATAGCCCGGCAAAATTGCACTTGGTAGTCCAACCCGGGAATGGAGGACCCGTCGAAGATTGGGTCAACGTTGAAAAATTGCACAAGGCGGCTGGTGGAAGTATCCCCACCGTCGTCATCAATGGAGCTTTGGATAAAGTCCGGGATGGATATTATGCCTCCTTCATTTTCCCCAAATTGGCCAAAGCAACACCTTTTTTCAAGGCCTTTGAATCAGTTTTTTATTTGAAACCCATTTCCGATAAGGGTGTGTATGGATGGGTATACCGTGTGTATCCCGAGCCGTGGCAAGTCGTATTGCAAAGTCCAAGCAAAGACAAGAATGGAAATATCAAAGTCGACGATATTGTCGCCATGACATCCAAGAATAAACCAGCCTACGACGAAGCTGTCAAGGCAATGTTGTCGGCAGCCGCAAAAGTGACTGTTCGATAATGGCACGTAGATATAGGAAGAAACAGTCGCAGTCGTCGACGACCTGATGGTATCCGTGTGCAAATGGTGACAGATCGATGAGACTAGCTAGTAGGCAATAACTAAGTTATCTTCTGCAGTAAAAAGTTCGTCCTCATTCTGCAGTTTTATGCCCGGGTGTATGAAACACGAGGTCGCGAAACTAACTACCGGGATAATTTGTCATTGAACGACGCATACTGTCTGATCCCAGACCTCATCGCTCGAACCAGAATCTCTTGCTTGTCATTGGGGTGATTTCGAATGACTTTTCGTACTTTTCGTCGTCGTCGTCGTCATCATCTTCATCATTCGTAGTCTTCATTCCACAGGCAATACCATTTTCGAGTCGACCGAATAAATTCGCCAAAGCTGTAGCTGATCCGTCATTCACAAGGAACGGGACCATTCCAAAGGTATCCAGGCTCTGAAAGATTCTTGACTACGTTTGCGGCCAAATAATACATGACCGACGGACGAACTGCTATTAAGGAAGGTTGCCTGGCTAGATCATGCTTTGAAACTAAGGCGTCACTCATTCGCCACCATCGTTTCGCGACGCAGGAGTGAGCCGTTGACTTACTGTACCGAGTTACCCACGCTGGCTGCATACCAAGCTTCCATCATAAGCATTCCATTGATGCGCGTATCGTACGTGTATGGGGTTGTTTTAGCTCACGCTTACAAAAGCAACGTGTCACTCTCGCCGGGCCAGGCCACTTTTCGACATCGAAGCTCGTATTTGCCGTTGTCCTTTTGGAACGGCAGAAACAACGCATCATGTTTGGACCGGGAGCTGGAGAGGTGCGATCGGTTTGAACATCGATTTTGAAATTTCAAAATACTCCACGAAAACATCTTTTGATCGTGTATTTGTTCTTTTTGTTTGCTGCCTCACGTATTTCTTACTTTTGCCCGCGTATTTGTTCTTTATGTTGGATGTACCCGCATTTCTAACAAATGATCGAACAAAAAGAGATTTTATGTGTGTTCAAAATTAAAAAATCAAATTTTTCACCATTACATTAATTTTTGAAACCAAAACTACACGGTTTGTTTTCGAGGTCAGTGTGCGATCTATTTGACTTTTTACGTACGGCTCAAGTACCAGTAGTACATAATCTACGCCTCTAACTAATGCTTGTTATTCTTTTCACAATCAAAATAATGTTAAGGATAGGGCTATGCCCTTCGCAGTCATCACAACCAGCCATCACCGCCATGACATCACGGGAAGAATTCAAAACCATTGGATTCGAACAATCCAAAATGAACCCCGGCCCCTTTCTGTTGCAGAATTAATTATTACCACTAACTAGTAGCATTCAACCGATTGACTCACTATCTATTACTACTGTGCAAAGGAATAAATACATTCAATTCAACTATGGTGACGCAGAGGATGTTTTCTCCACGGCGCCTGTTACTTGTCCTACTCGCTACAAATTATAATGATTGTGTGGACGGGTTTGTTGCTGCACCGATCCCTACAAGAACACCAACTGTCACCACTACCGGCACCTCCTCCCGACGTCCATCCACTACTGCTTCCTCCTGTGGTGCTTTGTGGTCAGCTGCTGTCGACACGGAAAATACTATAAATGCTGATGAGGAAGATGATACTCCTATTTATTTTACCGATTTGGGTTTGTGTCCCGAAGCTTTGACGGCGATCGAAGAACAACATCGTTGGTATTTACCCACACCCATTCAACAATTGGCCATTCCGAGATTGCTTGGCGCCAGTAACGACGAGTCCAATGACTCGACTTCCACAGACGCCGCCTTTTGGTGTCAAAGTCCTACGGGAAGCGGCAAAACCGCTGCCTTTGTCTTGCCCTTGTTGCAACGTCTCTTGGAAGACGACCGCCAACGTCGGAATCGAAAACACGCGCCTACCGCCAAAAAAATTCGGTCTCTGATTTTGTGTCCGACGCGAGAATTGGCGACGCAAATTGGAACGGTCATTGAGAATTTGGCGCAGTACATCATGCCCTTGAATTTAATGGTCATTACCGGCGGGGTGCGACGGGATGATCAAATTGTCCAATTGGCCGATTGGATTGCCCAGGGTCAAAGTGCCGATGTGGTCGTGGCCACACCGGGACGACTGGTCGATGTTTTGACACGATACAATCAACAACAACAACCACAAGACAGTCGTAGTGTGGACTCTTATACAAAGAAGAACAAAAACAAGAAGAGGGATAGTGACTATGAGGAAGAGGATTGGGAAGAAGAAGATGATGATGAAGATGACTATGCAGAAAGCTTGACAGCTTCCGAAGCCGCCTTGGAACGACGCTTGCTCAAGGCCATGGAAGATACCAATAAGGATAGTTTGACCTTGGACGTGATTCAAAAATTCAAGTTGGATCGGGACGATGATGAAGGACGTTTGGCCCTCAACAATTTATTGGAAGGCTTGGAATATTTGGTATTGGACGAAGCCGATCGATTGTTGGGACGCGCCTTTGAATCGGAAATCAATGCCGTTTTGAACTTGTTGCGACCGGAACATCGCGTCCAAAACAACCATAACGCCGCAACACCCGTCCAAACATGGTTGTTTTCCGCCACCTTTCCCAAAGGAATTGAACCACGCGTCGATGCTGTGTTGAAACAATTGGGACAAAGGTCGACCATCAAAATTTCCTGTGCCAATTCCGATCGATTGCTAGACAATGAAGGAGACAGTATTTCCGCGACGCTCCAAAAGAAATTGGAACGATCCCACCAGCAAAATGAACTGGCCTCGCTCACAAAACAATCCCTCGAGCAAGTGGGGCCCGAGTCCACCATTGAGTTGCGGACGATTCGATTGGAACAACGCGATCGAACCCAAGCTCTCAAACAATTGTGGTTGGACAACGAAGCCAAATGGAGCAAGGGTGGCGTGTTGGTCTTTGTATCGACACGCTATGCGGCGGAACATGTGAGTCGCAAATTAAAGAGGGTCGGCATTCAAAGCAGTGAATTGCACGGCAAATTGGATCAAGATGCCCGCGTCCGTCGATTGGCCGATTTGACATCGGGCAAGACCCAAGTCTTGATTGCGACCGATTTGGCCAGTCGCGGGTTGGATGTCGTGGGATTATCGGCCGTCGTCAATTACGATTTGCCACGATCGACGACCGACTTTGTGCATCGGGTGGGACGGACCGGACGTGCGGGACGACGAGGCGAAGCCATTACCTTTGTGACACCCACGACCGAGTCGCATTTTGATTTGATTGAACGACGACACATTGCAAAAGCCTCTCCACGAGAAATGTTGCCGGGATTTCAAGTGGACGAAGATAAATGGAATATTTCCGCGGAAGGAACTCGGATTCGTACCCCCGGGGCTGGTCCGTCGGCCAATGATTTGGCCCATGATCGCATGTTTGGAGGAATCAAAGGCACACGAAGGAGCAAAAAAGATCGTCTTCGAGAACAGGCCGCCAAGGAGGCAGCGTCAGCCAAGAGTATGTAATGTAATGTAGTGTATAGCTGTGCTTCCAAAAGTTTTACGTTGTGTTAGTCTTTCCGGGAGTCTTCGGCTAAACCCCAACCCAATAGTACAAGGAGGGAGCCGATGGCAAGCTTATGGGGCGCTTCCGAGTAGGCAGGGTCACGGTCAGATCTTAGCGAATTGAAAAGATTTCAATCGTTCAGTCATTATTTAGGACGCTCCCGCGTAGAGTCCCCAGCAAGGCTGCCGCACTAGAATTCAGGATTCTTGGCCCATGAAAAGGACATCCCTTCATTGGGTGCGCTCCCACGAGGGTCCCCAGTTAGTTAGCAGATCCCAGGATCCTAGCGATTGCAACCATCCGGTCGTTAGGGGCGCCCCGACGAAGGTCCTCAGTTAGTAGTCTTCGTATTCGGCATCTAGCGAATTAAAAGGATTCCAATCATAGTTCCTAACTTATAAGTCGTCCAACTGGATACTGTAAACATTCTTATTGGATGCGCGTAACGTAACATGACATGGAGCAACACATTGCCAATCGGGCTTCAGGGAACGAGGCCGGCCATATTCATCTACAGTAGTATTAGCTAACTACTATAGAAGCTACTCTACTACTGTAGGTAGTTAGCTATTAGCTAGTAGTAGAGTAGCTACTACAGTAGTTAAGTACTGTTGTGGGTGAAATCGAGGCCAGGTTACTTTTGTGTCCGGACCATCTACAGTACTACGGTTAAAGTTTGGAGGTAGTGTGGGTCTAGTCGTTAATAGTACCACACGTCCACGCCTTGCTCACTGGGCATAACCAGACTGGCAACCCAATTAACTGTAGATGTCAAACTACTGTATTCCCTTTTGTGTCGGCGGTCGTCTGTGGTGAAAGTTTCGATGAAGCGGGGCGCTAGTGCTCTATCTATCTGGAACCTAATTTTATTCGCTCTTTGCGTGTTGCCCTCTTAATTCGATATCTGACTGGACTTAGCAACCTTGACTGGATGTATCACAATTCAAATTCTTCACTGGGCATTGCAAATGGGGTTCTTCTAAGGCGTTCTTTTCCAGTGTGCGGAATCCATAACACCTTGCGCATATTTTTTTTGGCGACAAGCAAATAATTTGTTCACACAAGCATATACTTTGTTCACACAAGAAGACAGTAGTAACCATAACAGCAGTCAATAAAAACGTAATATCAACCAAGCACAATGATTTCTACTAGGAAAATGGAAGAAAAAGAGGCATTCCCAGATTACAATTTTAGGGACACATCCCTTTTATTTGACAATGATACAGAGTCTGAAGAAGACAACGACTCTGATTCTTGTACGTCTCCGGTAGATGTTCGAAAATCAGAGGTGCTATTTCAAAAGAGACTTGTCGAGGGCCTGAAGAAGAAGTACGGAATCGAGGCACCGGTGCCCAAACAATGTGCGTCTCCGGTAGAAGTTCGCAAATCAGAGGTGCGAATTCAAAAGAGACTTGGCGAGGATCTGAAGAAGAAGTACGGCATGAAGGCAACGGAGCCCAAGCATTGTGATAGCAACCGCACAGCAAGTGGCAGTGATGGGCAGGAGAACATGGACATTCTGCCTAGTGGAAACGACCGTCCCAACGGAAGTCCTCAGGCTGATAACGCGGATGATGGAGGTAAGAGTGGTAGAAATCCTCCAACGAGAAAGTCGGTCCGCCGTTTTCGCTCGGATAGTAATGTGATTAGTGACATGGCAAGCTACCGTAGGAGGTCTGCTGTTTTGGATAATCCGCCATTTCCGGTGGGGACTGGCACTGCCGCCGCATCTAAGGATAGACCCTCTCCTCCAAGAAAAACAAGATCCAGCAACAATGTGCGTGTCCCTCGTTCAGCGCGGTCGCGGTCGCCGCATCCTTCCGCCTCTGCGAGTACATCCGAGCGTCCAAGCCAAAAAAGGGACAGCCCCAACTCGCGTATCCCCCGTTCCGAACGGTCGCAAACGCCCTTACGAAAGAACAAGTCCGATGAGGTTCCAGCTAACCGTGGAGCTCGTCCTGGCTTACGAAGAACTCGATCCTGCAGTATCAGTCGGAATATCAATGGCCCTACTGGGAATTCCACGCTCAGGAATCATCTGGTTAGAACCTCGTCGAGTCGTCGGGGACTCACAGCTGGCAGCGGCAGCGTTGCTAGCAGCGGCAATTCTAGCTCAACAAAGCTTCGTCGGCAAGCCTCCCTGAGGAGAGCCTGTGCTAGTGCGGAAAGCATTTCAAAGAGCGCTTACAGTCGAAAGACGGAAGCTACTGAGACCAACCGCCAAAATTACAACCCCCGAACTGCGGGTAGGAAACCGGCGGCAGAGACTGGCAAGAAAATGAGTCCCAATCGTAACGGCAGAAGCCAAAGCCCTCATCGTCAAGCCATTCGACGATGCAGTTCTTCGGTTCAGCGCAGCCAATTGGAAGGAATCTTAAAGTGCCAAGACGAAAGCTCCAACCACCAGAGGGTCCAGTCTGTACTCATGGCTTTCGACTCCACAAAGGATCCTGCTCCAACCAGACCCAGAACGAAATCGGTGTCTCCTGGTCGTGCAAGGAGACCCAGCAGTACCTACCGCACGAACTTTGCTGTACCAACCAGAACCAGGTCAACTTCGGGGGGTACTGCCCGTCCAAGGAAATCGAGCGGCGATTTGGGAGACGCACTCAAAAGTTTGCGTTCTGAATTGCAGGGCGGAATCTCCCGCGGCGATAGTGATGATCGTTCATTGTTGTCGGGTACCAGTAGTTATGTTGCAAGGACGTCAGTCCTTCGTGGGAAGAAAAAGATCCAAGGTCCCGAGGCATTGTTGATTAAAAAAGACAGTTCTCAAAGGGATGACTTGGATGACTCGTCCTCCGCGTTTTTTGGCATGCCAAGGGCTCGTCATGCAAAATGAGTAGATAAAGTATAGTGATTCAAAACTTTCATATGTTGTTGTCGTGTAAATATACGTTAACATTCTGAAAACGGCCAGCGTACTCAGGTTGAAGTATAGGGTGACGAGGATGACCGTGTGACACCCATCATGTCCATGTCATCTTTTTGAATCATTCCGTCCTTGACGGCATCCAAGACATGAAATAACAAGTCGACTTCTTGGTCCGTGACTTCTCCGGATTGTCGTGCTTGTTGTAGCTTCTCCCGAAATTCCGTCTTGCTGACAGCGGCACCCGATTCTTCCAGTGTACTTTTCACCGCATAATCCAAGGCACACATATCACTCAGAGCACCACTCAGTGTTTCAATTTCTTGCAACCGTTGTGTCGCGTTGTCTTGCATGGATCTGCCACTCAAATAGCGCAAGGATCCCGCTCCGACACCGACACCGGCCAAGGTACTACATGCGACAATCGTGGAAAAGGCGGTAGTAGAATCTTCAAATCCATTCACGACATTCATACCAAAAAATCCCGCCACGGTGGTTCCCAAACATAGTGACATGGTACAAATACTGAGTGTCACATTGACCCGAATCATCCGATTCCGATATCCCGCCAGCGCCAAGGCGACAAATTCTTGTTTGGACTGAATGCGTTGCAACAAAAATTGAATTTCCAGGAGTAAATTGTTGAGTTGGCGGGCATAGACCCCCAGCAATAGTTCCACGTGTTGATGGCGTTGAAAATCCACGGCTTGTCCCGTTTCCTGCGCAATGGCTTTTTCCGTCAACAACAAACCCAACATTTCTTCATCATCTTCTAACAATTCCGTCAAGCAATCCAAACATTGTTTGATTTGCATTTCAAAAGACTGCAGCGAATCTTTCAGTGGTGCCAATTGATGAACACCGGTATCACTGTACACTTCATTGGCGACCGAGTCTAAAAAGTTATTGACAATGGGATCGTACAATCGGAGCCGCCGACTAAAAGATTCCACACTGACCCTCAATACTTCTTCTAAAAAAATCAATTCCATGGCTTCATGATCATGATTGGGGTTGTGTTTGCTGTACGAATAGCCGTAGCTATTGCTGTTGCCGCCGTTCGTATTGTCGTCACTACTACTACTAGCACCAATGGCATGGGTACTTGCAGCGGCTACTTGGGCGGCATGTGCTGCCGCATCGGCCACCGTTTGTTTGGTGGTCAAACTCTTGTATTTTTTGGAATTGTGCAAATGTTTGTACAGGGCTAAAATATATAAAAATCAAAAAAATTAATTGGGTGAGGTCGGAACGTTTCGAAATAGATCCAAGGGATTTCAAAGATGCTTCACAAAAAGCCCCAGCGAGCACACACACAAGTACCAGAGATAATTTTTGTGTCACCACCAACAAATATGATTGGAAAATCGCATGGCTGAAAACCTACCTGCCAATTCGTGAGCAAATTCTTGGACGGCCGGATCATGCGCCTCCAAAAACAAGACAAAATGTCGTCCCACCACGGCCCGTATTTGTGCAAAACTCAAGACAATACTGGTCGACCGCGGTAAAATCGCGGCCAATGCTTGTCGGACGGGACCCCGTTGGGCGTGTGTATTATTATTATTATTATTGGAGGACCCTTGCGGCGATTTGGAGGACGACTTTTTGTGCGTCGACAATTGTTGGCGGCGTCGTTCTTGGCGACTCGTCAAGTGCAAATCAAACAAATCCCGGGCATGAATTTTACTCGTCTGCAATAGCTCCGAGGATTTGACATTGACATTGGCTTCAATGTCCCCCGTATAAAAGACTTTGGTCGCCCGAAAGGTGGGTGCCGTGTGTTGGACAGACGTATGCCTCGAGCTCTTTAATGGTTGAAGATTGGGATGCGTACGACTGCTCGCAAAGCCGCGATAGGGAGTGCTGTTTGTAGTATTCGTGGTAGTGCTGGCGTGCTGGCTTCCTACTAATACTTGCTGCAGACATCCTCTTCCTATAGTAGGAAGTACTCGAACAGCGACGAACCGACTTTGGTGGTTGCCAATCATCATCATCCTACAGCATTGTTTGGCAGTAGTTGGCTGCAACATCATCATGTATGGTAGCCTTGAACTATTATTTTTGGGTGGAGCCGAGCAATCAATGCGTGTATATATCGACAAGTGTGGTCAACGGTACAGTACAAACACATCCAGGAACAGCAACCTTACGGAAGGCTGTAGGAGAGCGGTGGCCTGTGCTTGGTAGGGATGGAGCAATTACCTGGTGCTTAAATGTTACAATGCCGTCCATGAATTTACGGAAGATAACAACCAACAACAGAGAAAAGAGCGTGCTGTATTGTTCTATTCGGTGAATGTGCGTACACGGCGTGCACCGTCATTTTCTTCTTTCGAATTCTGGCGCATGAAACTTTGGAGTGCATCAATGAATGGGTTCTAGCTAGTAGCTAGCTAGAGCGAACTTGACAAATTGAGCCACGTCATTTTCGAAAATTCACAACTTTTTATGTGTGCGTCCAAAACTAC
>ENA-ORBV01014462-ORBV01014462.1-microbial-mat-metagenome-genome-assembly--contig:-NODE-14462-length-11798-cov-3.080966_pt1 | contig 11798 bp, 7 predicted proteins | sample MGYA00237777_ERZ505514 | MGnify/ENA primary metagenome ERZ505514 (study PRJEB26160, sample SAMN06269048) | microbial mat metagenome | isolation source: Oligotrophic lake microbial mat | place... | reverse complement strand
TGCCTCCTTCTGCATCAAACAGTCGCAAGAGGTCCGGTCCGGACAGCCCCCCAGTTGTCTATCCTTTGCCGGTGGGTATGCTCTCACGATCTATGTCTGCTGCTAGCGCGGCCGGCGCAGATCTGCTTGCATACCATGCGGCGGAAGCTATGTCCTCCAACCAAATGGTTATAGACAGCAGCAGCGCACCATCAGTCGCATCCAGTTCCTCCGCATTCCAATACGTAAGCAGCTTGCGCGCGCCCGCGTCATTCATACCCAGTAGCAGGGCTTCCCCGGCCCCGTCGCTGTCGCAGCCTCCAGCGCAGGCTTTCCAAGCGGCTCGCCCGTCATCCTCGGTGCTACAGCGGAAGAAGCAGCGCGCTCATGGAGGGTTCGGCACCTCCAATCTGGACATCACCATCCCCGCTCGCTCACCACCGCTGGGCCCCTTGGGGCCGGGCCTGGTAGCTGGAGCAGGTGCAGGCTCAGGTGTCGGTGCTGCACCTCTCTTGCACATGCCTCACCTGCGCATTCAGTCCACAGGCTTCAGTCCTCGACTGCCTGAAGGAGCCAGTCCGCGTTTGATCGACAGTCCGATCCCGCTCAAGACACCGCCTCCCCCTCACAGTCCACCCATCCGAGCGGGCCCCGCAGGGCTCATGTCGCCCAAGCGATGTGCCAACCCCGATTGCTTCTCGGTGGAGCACTTCCCCGTGCGCATGTTTCCACTTTGTTCCGGCTGCAGCTCTGCTCCTTACTGTTCATTGGATTGCCAGCACCGCCATTGGCCCGTGCACCAGCTAACATGTGACGCGGCGTCGATGATCAGTGGGACTGCCACTGCAGCTGCCTCATCCACTTCAGCTACAGCTGCCACTTGTGCTGTGCGCCATCCTCCCCCGCTGATCACATCGTCAGGACACTCAACAGCAGCTGCTCCAGGCAGCGCTTTCGCCAGCAGCAGCAGCCGATCGCTTTGGTCGTATGGTGCGGAGCCACGGTCCGCATCTGCCCAGCACGGCGGAAGACGGCTGAGCAGCCTCATCGGTAGCTCCTCCGGTGTTGGCGCCATGGATACTAGCGTTGCTCAGCACGATGCAGCTGCTGTAGCTGCTGCTGTGGCTAGACTGCCTCGAATGCCGGACGGTACCCTGCTGCCCCCACCTGCCATCAAGCTGGTGCTGTTTGACATGGACCAGACCATTCTACGGTGTCATACTCGAGGTTGCTACCGCGGCAATGTCGCCGATCTGTGTCCTAAAGTTTCGATGGACTTCGTGCACCTAGTGCCGGGGCTGCTGGACGCTGGTTATCACGTAGGCATCGTCACATTCTCTGATGCTCTGATGGCGCTCTCGACAGATGACCCCACGGTCTCAGTCAAGGCTGGAGAGCCGTTGGTGCACGAGCTGCTGGAACTCACTTTTGCGAAACATGCTGAGGCCGCCATGCCTGTTCTGGAGGCACAGGCCAGAGCCAAGCATTTAGTGTCACGCATTCACGTGGCGGCCGCATTCCCTCAGCTGCAGAACCAGCAAGTGGCGTTTGCCAACAAGCCCATGCCGCGGTCAAAGCAGTGGCACATTGAAAAGATCAAGGCCAAGTTGTTTTCGTTTGGTGTTTCCGTGGCGAATCAAGATATATTGTTGTTTGACGACACCGTGCCTAACGTGCGCCAAGCGGAGCAGATGAGGGTCCACGCGTTCGTAGTGGACAAGTCGACCGCTTTCACTGCCGATATCTGGAACTCCGCAATGGCCGTTGTCGCTTCTCGTTTGCTGTCGTCGAGCTGAGGGGTGTGCTGTGTGTTTGTGTGCTCGCTATGTTGTAGCTGTCCCTCGCTTTGTTTTCTGAATCGTAGCATTGCGTTAATAAGAGTTGTCATTTTCATGGCACGTGTTGTTCTGCCCATCGACGTTGATCGACGTTCATAGTTCCGACAGCACGTGAACTCGGCAAGCAATGTCAGCTCTGCATCTTTGAATCTGATGCAGCAGAGCTAGCGCACTGTCCGGCATAGAGGATGAGCTCATCGCAGTGTACGGGAGTGGAATGCTTGGTCCTGACGGAGCCAGCCAGCTACACAGATACGACCAGCGGCGGTAAGCGTTGACGGCTGATTCAACGGAGCAACATAAATACAACCACATACCTGCATCACGGTTGACGGGTCGTTCACGGCTAGCGTTTTCAGCAGCACCAACACACGGGATCGGATCACTGGATTGGCGTCATCCAGGTGAACGAGGCCTACTTTGACGACACCTGCCACCAGTCCTGCTGCAGCAGGCGCGGACAAGACTGCAGTGCAGTAGCGCCGATATCAGCAGCCACAACAAGGGCACAGTCACGCATTGCAACCGACAGCGCTTACGCAGTTTGCCTTGATGCTGGAAGAATACGCCCAGAGTATCGACAGCATCGATTCTGCACACAAAGCGAACACACAGGTGAGCGTTGACAGGTGATGCATGTCCCACGGAGCAGCAAGACCTGATTTCATCGACGCTGTCGTCCAGTCGCTTCAATAACTCTTTCTGCAGCTCCAACAGTACAGCCTCTGCAGTCGACAGTGGGATACATGCAAAGACACTTCAGCACGGCAACAGGTAGGGCTATCCGATGTAATGTCCTGACCTGGCCACGCGTCGTCAGTGACCCCCAAGGCGAGTCGAACACCGCATACTGCGGTGGATCGCATCTATAGAACCAGAGGCACACCACAACGAAGTCAGCTTCCATCGAGTCCAAATACCGGCGGCTTGAGATCAAACCTGAGGGTCGTCGTCGTCCAGATTCGACGTTAGCGTCTGCAAACATAGATTACATGAGACATCACGCTAGCTCGCAAGCGCTCAATTGCAAGCTCCTTACAGAAAGAAGAGGCCCTTGAGCGACGCGAAATGTGTCTTTGGATACGAGTGAGTGCTGCAGCAGCACCACTACCCCCTTCATCGCCTGACGCAAGCGAAGCAACACGTGAGGTAGAACCAAAATAAATTCATAACGGTTGATGATTCCAACCTGCAATCGCAACACGCTGTTGGCCTTGCCGGCCTTCCAGGCACAATTGGGAAGAAACGCATCTCTGAAGTGACAAGCAGCCGATGAGCGCTGGGATAATGAGAGATATGCCGCATGGCAAGAGGTGGCTTCCTACCGTAATAATGGCAGCGACCATGCAAGCCAGCCAGCGGGCGCTGATGCAACCATGTCGTGCAGTAACCGAAGGGCGCTGCAAGTCATCAATTGCGATAAGAACGCTGACAGCGGGTGCGAACAAGGCATGACGTTACTCCATTCGTAGCGCGGCATCCCGCTCGACCGCAGCCGATGACACCAGCAGCGGAGCGATTGCTGTGCAGCAGCACGGGCAGAGACTGGTGTGATCAAGCTGCAGCGGTAGGTGATCAGCAAGATGACACATCTTACTGGGCAAAAACTGGGCGATCACAGCAGCGCTCCGCTCGATGAGTGTAATGAAGATGAAGCGCTCCTCCGAGTCTGACGAACGAATAACAGGTTGAAACGGATAAACCACATGCGTCAGCCCAGCCGAATGGAACCCAGTATAGATTTAACCTGCGCATTACCATTTCGCCAGGCAGAGCCCACATTCGAAACTGCCGATGCATTCGCGGTGCCGAATAAGCGATTCAACGCGGCTGGGAGCATGCGCTCATACAGCAGCTCAATCGGCAGACGGAGCGACTGTGCCAACTGCTGCATGCCATTTAACATCTGACGGAGACACTTGTAATCAGTACGACGATTCCATGCAGAAGCACTTGCGGCAATGCGAAGCAACGCACCGCGGTGGACTCCTGTGTGGAGTCAGACAAGGCGTCCAGACAGAGCAAGGACCAGAACAGGTGCTCTGCAGCACCAGATGGGTGGGCTAAACTCCACCACTCGCACAGCGTCAGTCGCTCCAATACGCGCTCGATGAGCTGTAGCAGCTGCGCCCTTAACGCGGGTGCGCGATGAGCGCACAGGTCGGACTGCGCTAATCTGACAGTCAGTGACTGCAATACTGCCTGTAGATTGGAATCTGCACACTCCCGATTAGCATCACCGCATGAGAACCATTCCAACACGCGCACTGGACTAACCTTGTGTACCCACTATCAGCGCGGCCAGCAGACCAAGAGCATTATTCACAGGTCGAATATCGGAGCTATCCTTGACAGTGGCCCTGCGCGCATCACGCAAAGCAGCGCGCAACAGGCAAAGGAGGCGACAGCAACTCAATCAACAATGTCAATTTAGTCTGCAGAGTGTAGATCGAGGCTTTACATACCAGATGAGAGGCAAAAACGCATTCAGATCCACGAAATGTGAGATTGCTCTGCAGGACTTGATGACCTGGACCAGCCCAAGCACAATCTGTCCTAAGCAGCAACATAGATATCGATCGCGCATTCACGTACCGCCGCTCTGACTGTGCTTTCATCATCCGCGATGGCGCGCACCAGAGCGATGTACATCTGGGGTACGTGAGCTGTCATCTCGGACTCTGCGGGGTGAAGCATGCACATCTTAGGTGACATCAGCAGATGCTAGATACATGGAGAGGGCAAACCTGTGAGGACAGCTAAGCCATGAAGAGTGGCGGAGGCACGCAATCTCACGCGAGATGTCCAGTCTGTGAGTACGCATGGCAACATCAACATGGGATAGATTGCAGACACAAGGAACGGAGGCGATGGGCACCTTGAGTGTCCCGCAGAGTGGGGGCCATCAACGCGCTCAAATGCTTGGTGAACAGCTGGCGAGCATTCACACCGGGTCTCTCTGCACGAGAGAAGTATTCACAACCACGGGGCCCGTGAGTGAGTGGCTGTAGCTGTACTGCCGCACTGAGCGCATAACCAACCTGTGAAGGGCACAGCCACAGCGGCTGGTAACCACTGACCATCCAGCTCCGAGGCGGAGGAGGGCAATACCTCCATAGAGGAGATATCAGACGAGCTCTGGACACAGCGCTAGTGTGATCAGATGATCTCAGTATCCAACACGAGAGGACTATACCTGGGGAACCTTATATTCATCTTCTCGAGTGGGGGGCTACGTTCAGTAAGGTCAATTAGTGAATACATATCAAGCCAGTTCACCGCATGCCGTCTTGAGAGTCCTTACCATTGCGGCCGGCAGCTTGAGTAGGTGTGCCACCGTCTCAGCCTGCAAAGGTACGAGCTGGGTCATGGACCGCGAGCCAAGCTATGCTCAAATGAGTATGCCAGACCTGCACAGCTGGCGTCTCATCTCCCAGTCCGGATAACAACAGCAGTAGCAGACGGCTGCGCGCACTGAAGTCTAACCAAGCATTGGAGTGCACATGCGTGAAATATTGAGCAATGCTAGCACCTGGTTCCGACAAGACTGCTGATACGACACTGACCGGTCTTGAGTTCGGTGAGCATGCGATACAGTTGAGCCAGGTAAACCTGTCAGGAGCGATAGTTCAGAGGTCACAAGTAGTCAATGATGCCGCAACAGATGCTTGGTCACGTACACTGCGGACAGCGCCAGTGCGGTCAAATGCTAGCATGGCGAGCGGTGGCAGGGCCGCGTCTGACCACTTGGGCAGATACCCGATGGAGCACACCAGTCCTACCAGAGCCTGATGAGCAGCGTAGCGGGTCAACGATGAGGCGATCATCAAATACAGCTGGAGTCTGCAACCAGAGGGGTAAGCAGCATCGAGTACGGGGCCAGCATCCTCATACCTCAGCAGTAGGCTGCCGCACCTTGGCATGCTGATGTTGCAGGTTAGCCAGCAAAGCCTGATCAATCAATTCCGAATAGACAATGAGCCACCAGACTACACCAGAGCCATGTTCACTGGCAATGCAGCGGTACCTGGGCAGCAGCCGCGAATTGGTCTTCCACGGCAGCCATGGGCAGCGATGAGGACTGCAGAAGATACACCGCCGAGCAGCGACGTCAGACAACAGCATGAGCAGATCAGCATAGAAGTGACAGGAAACTGACCTTGATAGCCGCGGCAACAGAGATACTACACAGCGCTGCTTCCTGGGAGCAGAAAGGCCAGCGTGGACGGTGGTTGCAGCAAACACAAGCAGTTGATAGGAGCAGTGAGCATGCCATGCAATCCAGTACGGGCGATGATGCCGACACGTAGGTAACTCAAGCACGCACCCGCTTCAGGTCTGGGAACGGATCCCCCACAGCGACTGTGAGTACGGAAACGATGTGCTCCAATCTGACAGCAGACGACGAACACAGTGTGCTGAGCAGAGAACAGTGAGCGCACCGGTGCCGTCTGGACATACAGGTTCACTGCATCTTGAGGACGCTGTTTGATCAGCAGATGAAGCAGCTCAACCAGTTGCAATCGCAGCTCCTCAGCGGGCTCTGCCGAGGCACTGTTTGATGCGCATATGCGGCCGCGCACCAGTGCCGAAACTGCAACACGGGGTACCAACTGCCGCTGTCAGGCACGTCGCCAGGCAATCGCACAGCTGGGAGGGATACGCACCTTTAGGCAACAATAACTGGCCTGCATTGTCAGTGATTGCTATGCTGCTCAACAGTACGGCAGGGCAGGGGCATCGTGAGCTGAAGCAATGCGAGGGGCTACAGGCTTGGTCAGGTACCTGCGGAGCAGAGCCACTGCACTGGTGCGGATGCTCTCGACCGCATCGTTGACGGGGTGGAATAAAGCGTCCAGCAGGCCGCGCGAGATCGCCTCCAGCAGAATCGCGTGCTTTGAGCCTGTGTCCTCTTCAGAGAAGGGCAGGCAATGAGCAGAAGCTGCGCGCACAATCGCCACCTCGGTCACACATACCAACATAAGGCTTGATCGTAGCCTGAAGCCTCTGCAGCCCACGAGTGCTGACGTACCACAGGCACGGACGCTATGTAAAACATTATGCATTAGCAGCTCAGTCAAACAAAAACGTTATGTACCGTGTCGCACGATTGGGATCCATCAGGCAATTCAAATCGTGTTGAAGCGACGATGCCAATTCGTCGGCGGAGGCGGCAGCGATGCTCGCCATGTTGACTCGAAGTGAGGTACAATGACTTAGATTGTTTGTGCACGAAGATGTCCAAGCACGCAAGACACCTCGAGCGCGGCGTCGATGACAGCGTTTTTTTCGAAAGATGAGCGGGTGAAGGGGTTCCCACATGCACCATTGACCTTGTTTACGCTATTGCGCCTCATCTACCGGTTGTTGTCAACATTTTTCCCAGTACTGATCATATGCTAGTAACCTGCCAGCAATAGCGACGCGCTAGCGCTTTTCCAAGCTTTTCAGCGCGCCGGTAGGTCCAGAAATTTATGTTTCGACCTCTCATCAGTAGAGCCATTCGACGCTTGGCCCACAAGTATGTTGCCAATGTAGAGGCAGACTTCTCCATTTGGGGTAGGCAGCTGTTTTGTGCGTGTTACCCAAGGCTTGCTTCAATAAGCTCAAGCGCCACACATTGCTGTGCTCCACAGGTGGCGACTTCGTCATTCGCAATTGTGAGCTCAAGGTGGACGTGCTGCAGAAGGAGCTACCGCTCCCCGCTGGACTCACCCTGCAATCAGGGTCCATCAAAGAGCTCCGCGTGATCATACCTTGGACAGGGTTGACATCATCTCCCGTGCATCTCATCCTCTCTGGTGTTAACCTTCAAGTCTGCGTGACACATGTCAACGTCGACTCGAATGAACCCGCAAGCGCCAGCTCTTCCCTGGCATCGACCGGGCACTCCTCTTCTGCCATCAGCCAGCAAGGTGACAAGGTGCCATCTGACCAGAGTACTGGCCCTGACTCTGACGCCAGCAGCGGCTGGGCTCAGGACTTCGTGCAGGACCTGCTTGCCAATGTGAGCCTCACGCTGTCATCGATCACGGTGACGCTGCGCCACGCCGGGGCTGCGCTGACACTGTCACTGGGATCTCTTCGCGTATACTCCACTGATCCTTCCTGGCAAGCAGCGTATTGCAACATGTCCACGCCGTGGAAGCTGCTGCGCAAACAGGGCGAGCTGACTGGCTTGCGCTTGGCGCTGACAGCCACGTCACTGCCCACTCCGCACCACACGTCTCGACCGTCACACGATAGGGATATGAGGACCAATGATCCACGCAGTGATGACTTTCAATCAGGTGACGTACTGCTGCTGTCTGCCACGGTCAAACTGGAGTGCTTCCTAGCGCCTCAGGTGCCGTGGTCGCGGGCTCGTATGCAGGAACTACCTCCATCGCCGGCACCGTGTGGCTCCTTCCTTGTCGTTGATGTGCATACCTCGCTTGCTAGAGTTGCTATCCAGGCCTGGCAAGTCACATCCCTGAGCTCTCTGCTTTCCGCTCTACGACAGAGCGAGAGGTCAGGTGATGGTGATCTGCAGCCCGTGACAGCCGACCCGTCAGCCCCAGCCGCGGCAATCGCTGGACTGAATACATCCGATAGTGTATCGTCATCAACTCATCCATCGGTATTGTGGCCGGGAACACGAGATGACTCGAACCCGGCGTTTCGATGGTTTCGGGACCTGTTTGCAGACGATACGATCGCCAGTTCTCCAGACCTCACTGGAGCAGGCACGCTGCCCCAACATGTTCGGCATGCATCGGAGGGCCTGCATGGTCAGCAGCATGCGGTAGATCCGCGACCTGCTACAGACGATGCTCGACCAAAGCATCTCTTGTCACCTTCGCGCGCGAGGGCCGCGAGCCGGTGGACTCGCGATGATTCATTGATGGCAGCTCAGTTCGCTGCGCTCGCTCCGCGACTATCGGTGTGCGTTTGTGTATACATACCCACTCTATCTCTTGATTTGTCTTCGTGTACGACTCCGGATTCAGCCGCACACGCGTCGTTCTTTTGCTGTCTGACTGCGCGGGATTTGCACTGCGAGTTTGAGCACGACTTGATTCCGTTCGGAACAGCGACTGCCGAAGATGAAGTCAACATCTCAATACCGCCATTGTACGGTAAAATGACGTCATTTGGAGTGCCGTCAGCACCAGGTAGCGATGCCCGTGTTGATTTTTTCTGTCAGCTGGGATCCGTCTCCGTGCTCGATGGCCCAGTCACTTCCCAGTATCCCAAGATATCGAGCTACGCATTCAACTCTCCCTCTGCCGTACTGCTCGCTGGACTCGATCCTCATGGTGACTGCATGGCTCACCGGCGTGGGCTGCCTGGTCAGAGCGGAGCTTCCATGCTAGCAATACCTGATCCTGACGATACAGTGGGATCCCTATCGGATCCGTTGCATTGCTGTCTCACAAGGCGGCACATGTCGCGTGTTGGTTCTGTTGCTGCACGGACTGGATCCTTGTCGTGGTTGATCAGCAAAGTGCCACTTCATACGCCCGTTCCCTCAGTATCTCCGCGACCGGAGCCTTCTGAAGGCGCCGTCGCGTTCTCGGCAACGCGCTTTCGTCACAGGTCTACACAAAGCGATGGAGAGGGACGGACTGCAAGCTGGAATATGGCGGTGGGCCACATCACGGCGTCTGTTCAAACCACCGTGTATCATTCGGTGCGACCCTCGTTTCTGGAAGGCTGCTCCTCGTTTGCCACAGCTGTGGATGCCGTAGTGGAAGCTGCCCGAACGGACAGCACCGTCCAGCATTCCGAAAGATCGTCGGCGATACCCGTCGAGGCACCGACCACAGAGCCGGTCGACGTGGATATCTCGTTGCAGATAGCCTCTGTAAGGGTCATTCTGTGGTGCCCACCAGCTCCAGCCGTCGGTTGCGCAGCGCCCATATGTTTCACGGATCACAACTCAATCGAATTGCTGATGGCAGGCGCCGATGCCACTGTAACGCAGACTACAGACACAGCGAACGAATCCAAGCTTGCATTCGCACGTCGGGAGCTGAGTGCAAAGATGGAACGACTGACTGTCTCGTCAAGTGTTTTTCGACCTACTGACTGTTTATGGATTCCGTCTTTGAAGCCGCGGTTGCTGGACCAGCGACTTCCTGTGGCTGCTGAACAATTTGCGCCTGCGCCCGCACATCAACAGCGTGTTGTTCATGACCCTGATGTGGTGTTTTCGATCGAATCTTTAACGCTCAACGTTCTTGCTCGTGGTGGCGACAGAACAGGGTTTAGGTTTGCAGGTGCGTGATATCAACTTGCGAGCGTATGGAATCCCTTTCTGAACCACGCAGTGTGTTGACTGCAGATCTGGAGTCTGTTGATGCCGAATTGGCGCAGTTGACGGGGCGGCTTGACTCTGCACAATACCGCCTCGCGCTGATACTCGGGGCGTCGCTACTGCTGTGGCCGGCTGTGGAATCACTAAAGAAATCGATTTGGGAACATTGTGATACGCTGGCGTCGAGGCTCCTGTTGTTTGGGCCCGTCAGTTCAGCGTTGTCTATCGGCTCTCCCCTGATGTCGCTGCCTGTATTGAACGCAATGGTGTCGAACGTCCGGATCCGGTACAGCTGCGATCTGTCTCGCATGCGCCTAGACTGTGAAATTGGCTCAGTGCGGTTGATGGTGACGAGACACGGCACATCAAGGCTGCTACTTTCGCCTCGATCTGTTGCGGGGGCTGCGTCGTTATTGAACATCCGATTGAATACGCAGCATTCCACGGACGAGGCTAGTGTTGAACGCAACGAGGTGATTGCTACGCTGATGCCAGCAGCCGTCGTGTGGGATGATGCGCTATTGTTGCCTTCACTCATTGTTACGGACTTAACGCAAGTGTCTCTTCGCGTACGCAAGCACCTGCTGCTTATCGGTACGGTCAACCATGAATCGAAGGTGCCACTTCACAACGATGCTGTTCCCAAAGCTGGAGATAGCCGAATGAGTGATCCATCCTCTCCCGCGTCTGAGAACAAGGACGGGCATACGACTGCTCTGAGGGTCCGACAGCTGTTGCTTACTGGCCGGCTCAACTTGATGGTCCACCATCTGTCCTTGTGCCTTCCTCTTCGAGACGCGTTTCACATGTCGCCAGGCTGGCATGAAAAGCTGAGGCGACATGTGCCGTCAGAGTTCGTCGTACAACTACCACAACTGTCACTTAAAAGGGAGTCTTTTCCTAGTCACGTTCCGGGCGCACTTGATTTCAGGCCACTGCCGCTCCTGGTTGCCAACTTGCAACTCGACTTGAAGGATCTGTGTGTGTTTTCGATGCCACCACGAGCAAATGCCCCTAGATCACTGGACGCCAGCTTTGAATCGATATTTGTGCCACCGCAGCTTTCAGGAGCTGCTTATCGGACCGTTTTCTACTTGACCCCGGTGGCTGTTTCGATCTTAGCTCGATCCGCGCCGCAGATTGCAAGGCTGGCGTCTGCATCAGATCATATTGACGGCGTTTCCTGGACCGTCGACTGTGCATGTGTCGTGTCGCGCATTCAAATTCAATGGACCCGTCAGATGCTTCGGAGTGTGATTTGGTTTCACCATCATCTGCTTCAGGCCGTTCACCTCAGTAATGATGCCGACGATGGATTCTCGAATCCGTCACCACCCCGCCAGGATTTCCCTATCGCAGGTTCCACCGCGTTGTCGATGGCGATGACACCAGCTAGGGACCAACCTGGACACTTAAGGTCGTCAACAGCCACAGTCCCGGTTTTCAGTACGCGCTTGACGATCGATTTTCATGGTTTAACTGCTTCTTTGGTGCTCGCGGATGCGACTGAACTTATTTCAGTGAGCGATTCGTTGAACTTTGCATGCTCCTCCTTGGCGGTAGAATTTATTTACAATCGATGGGCGAGAGGTAGCAGCGTGGATTCTGAATCTTTAGATGTTATCGCTGGCCTTGCGGATGTGAGCTGCCGACTCTCCGGTCGCTCTGTTTTCGGTCGTCAC
>ENA-ORBV01014461-ORBV01014461.1-microbial-mat-metagenome-genome-assembly--contig:-NODE-14461-length-11798-cov-20.965105_pt1 | contig 11798 bp, 7 predicted proteins | sample MGYA00237777_ERZ505514 | MGnify/ENA primary metagenome ERZ505514 (study PRJEB26160, sample SAMN06269048) | microbial mat metagenome | isolation source: Oligotrophic lake microbial mat | place... | reverse complement strand
GCCATCGCGGAGCAATCGCCGCAGCGTCTTGACAAACGCGCTCCACGCCCGGGCCCGATCCGGCGGCTTGTGCGGGAGCGCATCGGTGTCCACATGGTCGAGTTCCCGCAGCAGGTGCGCCAGGCAGCACTGCCTGGCCCCATCCCCTTCCAGCACGACCGACTGGTACGGCCCCCAGAAGTCGCTCATCAGCACGCCCTTGAACGCCCCGGCGAAGAACTCCCTGAGCACGCCGCTCCCGCGCGACTCCTCGATCATGTAGAAGCAGTTCGCGTGGTTGCAGAAGCACCACAGCCAGTGCGTGTCCCCGTTGACACGCCACCCCGTCTCGTCGGCGTGCAGCGTGGCCGAGTGCCGCGCTTGCCTTGCGATCTCTTCGTACCACGGCCCGAAGACCTCGCCGGCCCGTCGCCACAGGTCCACCAATCCCCCGGCGCTCAGCGGCGTGCGCAGATGACTGGCGAACACCTCCCGGGTCTGGTCGATGGTCAGACCCAGCCCGTAGTGCATGACGGTCGTGAGCGCCACCACGCCGTTGCCGATCGTGGCTCCCGGCAATGCCGCCGCCACGCCTGGTTCGACGTTCTTCTTGCAGCACGGGCACCACTGTTGCGGGATCGAGTACTCCACCGCCTCGGTCTTCAGGTCCTGCGGGATGTCCTCGATGGTGCGTTTGCGCCGGCGATTGGGCCGCATCGGCAGCACCCGACCCTTGCACTCGGGGCAGACCTCGATCTCTTCGACCGTCTCGACGCGATCGGGGATGGGCGTGGCGCGCCGACGGCCCTCATGGCCCATGCGTGCGCCCGGCTTGCCCGGTCGCTTCCTGCCCGTGGCCCCCTTGGCGAAAGCCGGGATCGAACCCGAGGGCGTGTGCGGGCCGATGGCCATGGGCACGCCCGATGCGCTCAGTTCGGCGATGCGGGCATTCATCGCCAACGCGAACGCGACGCAGACCTCACGTCCAAGCTCGTACACCCGCCCCGCACGCGCCGCGTCCAGTTGGCCGCGCAACGCCGCGTCCACCAGCGCTCGAATCTCGATCTGTTCTGCGGCGTCCTTGCCCATGCCACAGTTGTACCCACCTCACCCCGTCCGCGCTACTCGGTCATTGTTCGGTTGCAGACGGCTGAAGAGATACGCAGATTCTTGATCGACGCGGGAGCGACATCGAGCAACTTGCCCGCCTCGCCGCGGCGTTCAAAGAGCCCGCGGAAGTCTCCTGCGCACTGCGGCCCTCGTCCGCACCGCGCCGACGGCGGTGGTGGAGGCGATCAGGGCAAGAAACTGGGACATCCCGCCGGACAGCACGAAAACAGGCCCCAACCCTCGCTGATGAGATCGGTTATCATGGGGACGTGTCGCACGGCGATCCCAATCCCGATGGTACCACCGGATCTTCTCCGCCCACCGCGCCGACGGTGCCGATGGCCCCCCATGGCGGATTCGGCGAGACGCCGGGCGACTGGATCGGCCCGTACAAGTTGCTCCGGGTCATCGGCGAGGGCGGGTTCGGCGTCGTCTGGCTGGCCGAGCGGCGCGAGCCGATGGTCCAGCGCGTCGCCCTGAAGATCATCAAGGCCGGCATGGACACCCGGGCCGTCGTCGCCCGCTTCGAGCAGGAGCGCCAGGCCCTGGCGGTGATGGACCACCCCAACGTCGCCAAGGTCTTCGACGGCGGCGTCACGCCCACGGGCCGCCCGTTCTTCGTGATGGAGCACGTCGCCGGCGAGCCGATCACCAACTACTGCGACCGCCACAACCTCAGTCTGCGCGAGCGCCTGGAACTCTTCATCCCCGTCTGCGAGGCGGTGCAGCACGCCCACCACAAGGGCATCATCCACCGCGACCTCAAGCCCGGCAACATCCTGGTCTCCGTGCGCGAGGGCCGGGCCGCGCCCAAAGTCATCGACTTCGGCATCGCCAAGGCCATCAGCCACGCGCTCACCGACAAGACCATCTGCACCGAGACCGGCCAGTTGATCGGCACGCCCGAATACATGAGCCCCGAACAGGCCGAGATGGGGCGGACGGACATCGACACCCGCACCGACGTGTACAGCCTCGGCGTCGTGCTCTACGAACTCATCTCGGGGCTGCTGCCGCTGGAGCCCTCCCGCCTGCGGGCGGCGGGGTACGCGGCGATCCAGAAGATGATCCGCGAGGAGGAGCCGCCGCGCCCCAGCACGAGGCTCACGACCGTGGACGACGCGACGGCGGCGGGGATCGCGGGCCACCGGCAGAACCAGCGCGAGACGCTCACGCGGGAACTGCGCCGCGAACTGGACTGGATCCCGATGAAGGCCCTGCGCAAGGACCGCACCCAGCGCTACGACACCCCCGCCGACCTGGCCCGGGACGTGCGCCGGTACCTGGACGGCGAGGCCCTCGAGGCCGGGCCGGAGAGCGCGGGGTATCGGCTGCGGAAGTTTGTCCGGCGGTATCGCGGCGCGGTCATCGCGGCGGGCGTGGTCGCGGCGGTGCTGGTGCTGGGGATCGTCGGCACATCGTCGGGCTTCGTCGCGGCCGCGCGCTGGGCGGAGGGTGAGCGGCTCGCGAAGATTGACGCCCAGGAGAAGCGGAGACTGGCGGAGATCAAGACGGCAGAGGCGGAGACGGCCCGGGCTGCTGAGGCCAAGGCAAATGCGAGATTGCGACGAGAACTTTACTCTGCACATATTAGCGCTGCGCAAGCCGCCATCGCCGGCGGCGACCTTGGAACGGCACGATATAGACTCGAACTCACCGCGCAATCAGATCGCGGCTGGGAATGGAAATACCTCAAGGCGATGTCCGACCCCGCTAGTGGGGTGATCGAATTTCGGGCAGAGAGCCTGTGGTTCGATGAAGAGTCGCATCGTTTTCTTGCTCTTTCTCGTAGGGAATTAGTGAGCATCGATCCCCGGTCATTCATTGTCACGCCCATATTTTCTGTTACGCCCAACTCTTTAGGGGATTTGGCGGGCAGCGATCCCACTGGAAGATTCATTATCTTGTCAAATGATTGGCCAGTGCCGAAGGAAGAAGACGAGCTAAATGTTGTTGTAGACGTACGAACTCCGGACTCCAGCGTAACACTGGAGCCTTTCGGCGCAAGGATTGAAAGTTTTGTCGTCTCTTCAAGACTTGGACTTGTTGCGGGATTACCCAAGGGCGATGCATCGGAAGCCGAGAATGATGCCGAGCGCAGCCTTCCAATCTGGGATCTTAGAACGGGAAAGCTGCTGCGGATACTTGGTCCGGACGTTCACACTTTCTCCTGGGCAGCATTTGACGACGCGCGGCATCACCTAATGACACTGTCCAATTGGCGTTCCCATATCTTCTCCCTCCGTACCGGCTCCCTCAATGCCGGGATATTGATCGGCAACAACCTAGTAGATGGCAAGGTGGTACGTAGGCTCAGCGAGGCAGGAGAGGAGGCCACCCATTTGGCGATACTGCAAGCGTGGGATCCACTAACGGGGGTTCGAACTGGCTTTGCCGACGACTCGGTGGCGCTCATGCAGCCGATTTGCTTGGATCCCACAACAGGTAGCGTTCTGGTCGCTACGCCAACGGGTTGGTCTCACTATTCCGCCACCTTGGGGGACGCGGTAACGATGGATCCATTAGCGACCACCTCAAATCAGGTTGCAGGGCGCGAGGCTTCGGCAATAGCTTGGAAATCCAGTACCGAAGCGATCTGCGGCCTCAAGTCAGGTAAAGTAATCGCGATTCAACCTTCGGGCGCGACGACCGGTGTCACGTTCGACGGTCATATCAACACGGTCACGTCTGTGGCCGTGAGTTCAGAGGATGGTACAATCGCCGCTTCGTCTGGCGATCTCATCCGCCTTTGGCGAGCGCAGCCGCCATCAATGGATGTGCAGTTGCATCCTGATAATGGGGTTGCGTTCGATGTAGAGAATAGTAGGGTTTTCGTAGCGCGCACTACCCGTAGCACGGGGGCGCCTGCAATGATGGCGATAAGTACCTCGGACGGCCATACATTGTGGAGTGTCCCGGTCGAAGCCACTTCAACTTCAGTCGCCTACCACACATCCGGATTAGTTGCATTCGGTACTGCGCGGGGAGATGTTAAAATAGTTCGATCAGACGACGGCGCAGTCGTAGCGGATGTGGCCGTAGGTGCCGAGAGGCTGACGGCACTCACGTGGTCCGATGACGCCCGATTTCTCGCCACGGGATCGGCATCGGGCTCACTACATGTATTCGCGCGCGATGGGTGGAGGTGCCTGGGCAAAGACCGCTCGGTAAACAACCAAATCACGCGACTCGTGTTTTCCGCGGATGGTAACGTCCTATACGCAGGATACTCCAACTTAACGTTGAAATCATCGGGTCCACCAAGAGAATTAGGATTTGGGAACTCGTCGTGTCGGATCCGTGCGTTCCACACGATCGATGCATCTCTTCTCTGGTCTTGGGCCGGAGAAGGGGTAAGAGAGAGAATAGTCCCGGGCCCCATCCCGATCTCGCCGGATGTCGCAGAAATGTGGGAGCAGTATTCGGCACAGATGGTGGGACTGGTGCATTCTCTGGTCTACTCATCCAGCGGGCGCGTATACGCGGCGTTGGCAGGAAACACCGTTGTAGTCCTCGATGGCAATACTGGACTCCTTCAAACGAAGTGGCTGCCGCAATCTCTCGCAACAGATACCCACCCCAAGCACGGTGTTTGTGCGCTGGCGGTGAGCGCGGATTCGACCCGGATTCTCTTTGCTTCGAGCAAGGGGAAGCTGTATGTGCTGGACGAGACATTGACGACGCCTCTGATAACCGTGCCATTGGTGGCCAGACAGCCGCACGGCGTATCTGAGTTGAGATTTGGACCGCGAGAGGAGTCGCTGTACTTGCTGGTGCATGACTTATACAGCACAATCGTGCGCATTGAAGCGGGTCACTAATGTGCCATGTTTGCCCAACTCTATCCAAGAGCATCACGACAGAGAAAAACCGACCATCCGCTCTGTCCCGGGCCCCATGCGTTGGAAGGCAACACACTCCGCTCGAAGGCGTGGCCCGTGGAGGCCGGCTCAACGCCCGCGATTATACGAACGGCTTCTCTGCCAGTCCCTTCACGGGTCGCGCGTGGTAAGGGCGTCACCAGAGCACACCGCCCGGATGTGGGACGCGGTATCGGGGGCGAGCCTGGCCGAGCTCAAGGGCCACACGCGCGATGTGACTTCCGCCGCGTTCAGCCCGGACGGCACGCGGATCGTGACCGCGTCGTATGACCAACCCGCGCGGGTGTGGGACAGCGTGCCGTGGCGCGAGCGGTTCAAGCAGTTGCAGGCACGCGGGCTTCGGAAGTAGCCGAGCCACGCTTCTGGATCGCGACGGTCGCGCTTCTCTACCACCGTCGCCCCTCATGCCGCCACCGTCGCCGATGACACACCGGCGCTTTCCCCCGCGCCTCCGGGGCGGACCCGCGTGGGGGTCATGCCTTCCACGGGTTGCTTCGGCGAAGCGCCGACTTCACCCGCGGCTACAGGCCGTCGCCCATGGGGCGAAGACTCGGCGCGGCGTGTCGCGCTGCGCGACTTGACAGAGACAACGGGACACGCCATCCAGCATGTGCCGTAGGATGCGACCACCGACGGCACGTTGACCCCTTCGGGGTCAGACATGTCCTAGGCGATCTGTCCGGTGGTCGCGCTCGCCCCCCCCGACAAGACTCGCTTGACCCGCGGCTATGAACGGCCAGCCCTTCGGGCTGACGACAAACCTACCCCATAATCCGCAATCCGAAATCCGCAATCCGCAATCCGCAATCCAAACTCACTCATTCCCCGGCCAACCCGTCTTCCCCCCCATGAACTTACCGTCCCTGTGGAACACCTCCCCATCCGCCTCGATCGTGCCGCCGCCGTTCGTTGCGCCTGTGGGCGGCCGCAGGTCGCACACCATGTCCCAGTGCAGGCCGCTCTCGTTGGTGCTGCCACTCTCGGGGTAGCCCGCGCCCACCGCGGCGTGGAACGTGCCGCCGATCTTCTCATCGAACAGCGTGTTCTTGGTGAAGCCCTTGATCGAGTAGTTCGTGCCGATGGCGATCTCGCCCAGGTTCCGCGCGCCCGCATCCTGATCGAGCATCTTGATCAGGTAGCCCTCGTTCTTCTTCGCGGTCGCGTCCACCACCCGCCCGGCCTTGAAGACCAGCCGGACACCCTCGACCTCGCGCCCCTGGTACACCGCCGGGTAGGTGTAGTTGACATGCCCATCAACGCCGGTGGGTCCGGCGAAGACCTCGCCATCGGGGAAGTTCTCGTGCCCGGCGCAGTTGATCCAGGTGCCCTTGGAGACATCGACGCGCAGGTCCGTGCCATCGTGCCCACCTTGCACGGCGGGCACGCGGAAGCGAAGATTCTTCTTGCCTTGCAGGAACTCGCGGACGCGCTCCTGCTTGGCGTGTACCTCCTCCCACGCCTTGACCGGGTCGGGCAGGTGCAGCAGGCCCGCCTTGAACACGAAGTCCTCGTACTGCCGGAGGGACATCTCGGCATCCTGCGCAGCGCCCGCGGTGGGGTAGGCCGTGCCGCACCAGCGCAGTCCGCCGGGCTCGTTGGTCTGTGCTTTGGCCGCGCGTTCCATGAAGACCTTGAACCACGGCTTGCGGGCGGCCTGGTGCCTGGCGATGCGCGACGGCTCGACGCCGCTGAGGTAGCGGCTGTTGATCTCGGCCCAGAATCCGAAGTGGACATCGACCGTCTGCACGCGGTGCAACTCGCCGGGGTTCAGGAACGCGATCTGCTCATCGCTGCCCTTGGACATGAGCAGTTCGTGGAGTGTCTCGGACCTTGGCGTCCAGTAGGGGTTGCCGCCGATGCGCAGCACGGCCTCGAAGACGGCCTCGATGAGCGGCATCGCGACGGCCTCGGCCTGGATGCTGACGAGGTCGCCGCGCTTCACGCGGGCGGAGTATCGCACGAGCACATCGGCCAGTTTGTCAAGACGCGGGTCGCGCATGGGTGGTCCTTGAAGGCGGGCTGCTTGTCAAGAGAGCATACCATCTCGGACTCTCGCTTGCCCTTCCACCAAGCCCGCATAACACGACCCAACCCGAGGCCCACCATGCACATCAAGGAACGCCTGTTCGTGTACTCGGCCCTGCTCGCGTGCGCGATCCTCGCCCTCCGGCCGAGCCTGTCGCCCAGCGCTGCCGTCGCGTCCCCGCCACCCGCGCAGTCCGCCGCCGCCGAGCCTCCGCTCCCACCGTCCGCACGCATCGCCACCTGCGACATCTATGAGATCGTCGAGAAGATCGTGATCGGCGAGCGGTTCGAGGGGCCGCGGAAGGTCGAGGAGGAGAGGCTGGGCGCACGGCTCAAACCCCTCGAAGAGGAACTCACGGCGATGGAGGAAGCGTTGAAGGCCGCGGACCCGGCGGACGCAGCAGCGCAGGAACAGGCGCTGGTGTTCCAGCAGCGCGGGAAGGAATACTCCCTGCTCCGCGGCAAGTCGCAGCAGGACTACACCGACTACGTCGGCGCGCAGTATGTGCGCGCGTTCGACGACGCCCGGGCCGCCGCCGCGGCCATCGCGAAGCGGCTTGGGTACACCCACGTCATCGCCTCGCGGACCTCCGAGAAGCAGATCAAGGCCACTGACCCGGAGCGCCTGATCGAGGCGTTCCTGGGTCGGCCGGTGACGGTAGCGCCCGACGGTACGGACATCACCGATGAGGTGAAGGCGGAGTTGAAACTGCGATAGCAAAGTTCAAAGCGAAAACTTCAAAGTTCAAATGAAGCAGCGATGTGCACCGTCGGCGCAGAGTCTCCGATTTGAGGTCTGAACTTTGAACTTTGAGATTTCGCGTGCTCCAATCGCGCCAGGAGCGCACGCGACAGCACCGCCTTCACTCGCGGCATGGTCGGGCACGCATCGCCCAGGAGTTGCTGCAGGCTGGTCACTCGGCGTCCCGCAAGCCCGCACGGCACGATCAGGTCGAAGTGTTCAAGGTTGGTCGTGACGTTGAGGGCCAGGCCGTGCAGTGAGACCCACCGGCGGATGCGCACGCCCATCGCGCAGATCTTCTCGGGGACTTCTCCGACCGCTGACATCACAGGAACACCTCTCCCTGACGGTCGGGGTTCATTCCGGAATCCTCCATCCGACATCGGCTTCACCCAAACGCCCGTTGCTCCGGAATCGCGGCCGCCTTCCACCCCAAACTCCGCCAGCGCATCGATCACCGCGCCCTCCAGCAGCCGCATGTAGTCGTGCAGGCGGAGGCCAAAGGCGTTGAGGTCAATGATCGGATACACGACGAGTTGGCCGGGTCCGTGGTAGGTGATGTCCCCGCCGCGATCGGTCTCGGCGATGGTGACGCCCAGGCGGGCCAGGGATTCAGGCGTGGCGAGCAGGTGCGTGCGGGCACCCTCGCGCTGCCGGATGGTGATGACCGGGGGGTCGTGCTCGACCAGCAGGATGCGGCCGTGGGAATGAGGGGTGGGGGCCCTGTCCGTCGGAGTGCTGTCCCGCAGCGCCAGCACTTCGGCGTGGTGTTTCTGCTGCACCTCGTGCGCCGCGGCGTAGTCTGTGCGGCCAAGGTCGATTACCGGGAGGCTCGTTAGAGGCAAACCCATCGAGCGATAGTAGTGCCGCGGCGGCAAAGACCGTGGTAACCTGCACCACTCACCGCTCACCCGCTCACCCTTCATCGGACCCGCATATGCCCCGCCCTGTCACACTCTTCACCGGCCAATGGGCCGACCTGCCGCTGGAAACGATGGCTGCTAAAGCCAAGGGCTTTGGGTACGACGGGCTGGAACTCGCGTGCTGGGGCGATCACTTCGAGGTAGCGAAGGCGATGGGGGGGGGGGCGGTGGGGGCCGATGGCGCAACCTATTGCAAGTCGCGCCACGATCTGCTCGCAAAGCACGGCCTGAAGTGCTGGGCGATCTCGGCCCACCTGGTCGGCCAGGCGGTGTGCGATGAGGCCGACCGGCGGCTCAAGTCGATCCTCCCCGCCGAGGTGTGGGGGGATGGCGAGGCCGAGGGTGTTCGCCAGCGTGCGGCGGAAGAGATGAAGCGGACGGCCAAGGCCGCGGCGAACCTCGGCGTCAAGGTCGTCAACGGTTTCACCGGATCGAGCATCTGGGGAAAGTGGTACTCCTTCCCGCCCACGAGCGCCGCGGAGGTGAAGGCCGGATACGACGACTTTGCGAATCGCTGGGGACCGATCTTCGATGTGTTCAAGGACGCGGGGGTAAAGTTCGCGCTGGAAGTCCATCCCGGCGAGATCGCGTACGACTATTACACTGCGGAGGCCGCGCTGTCGGCGATCGGCAACCACCCCGCGTTCGGGTTCAACTTCGATCCCTCGCACCTGCTCTGGCAGGGGATCGCGCCCAACAAGTTCATCGAGCGGTTCGCCGACCGCATCTTCCATGTGCATATGAAGGATGTCGCGGTGCATTACGGACCCGGCAACAACAAGGGCGGGGACGGAATGTCCGGCGTGCTGGGCTCGCACCTGCCCTTCGGTGATGTTCGCCGCGGTTGGGACTTCCGGAGCGTTGGGCGCGGGCACGTCAACTGGGAGGCGATCATCCGCTCGCTCAACCGCATCGGGTACACCGGGCCGCTGAGCGTCGAGTGGGAAGATGCGGGCATGGACCGCGACCATGGGGCGCGGGAGTCGTGCGCATTCACGCGCCGGCTGGACTTCCCGGCGGGGGAGCGGGCGTTTGATGCCGCGTTTGAGCGATAGAACCGGAAGGAACTCAGAGTGAGCAGAGGCGGAGCAGACAGAGGCGGGATGAGGATTGGGTGAGAGGATGAGAGGGTGACGCCACGCTCGGCCTCACGGCGGGGATTTAGGCCTTTTTTCTTCTTGAGGAGGAGAAACTCCGAGCGAGCATAATCGAAGCGGGGAATGGCAGGTCTGTCCACCCTTACAAAGTTTTCCTCTGCTTCTTCTCCGCTTACTCTGCTCCCTCTGAGTTTCTTCCGAAACTGGATGAACCATGCGCAAACTCAAGATGGGCATCATCGGCGGCGGCAAGGGGGCGTTCATCGGCGCGGTGCATCGCATGGCCGCGACGCTTGATGGGCAGGCGGAACTCATCGCAGGGTGCATGTCGAGCGACCCGGCGCGGGCGAGAGCGTCCGGGCAGGAGTCGCCGTGGAACCTCGCCCAGGACCGCAACTACGGCACTTGGCAGGAGATGCTGGAGAGCGAGTTGGCGCGCCCGGTCGTAGAGGGGCCGGATGCACGCATCGACTTCGTCACCATCGTCACGCCCAACCACATGCACGCGCCGATCGCGGGCGCGTTCGCGAGTGCGGGGTTCAATGTCGTGTGTGACAAGCCGTTGTGCATGAGTAGCACCGAGGCCCGCGACCTGATCGCCGCGCAGAAGCAGGGGGGAGGTGTGTTCGCCGTGACGTACAACTACTCCGGCTACCCGATGGTGAAGCAGGCGCGGCACATGGTCGGTAAGGGCGAACTCGGCGAGGTCCGCAAGGTGATCGTCGAGTACAACCAGGGCTGGCTCGCCTCAAAGTTGGAAGACTCAGGGCAGAAGCAGGCCGACTGGCGCACCGACCCCAAGCGTGCCGGCATCGGCGGGGCAATTGGCGACATCGGCTCGCATGCCGAGCACCTTCTGCGGTACATCACCGGGCTGGAGATCACGCACATCTGCGCGGACCTGACGAGTTTCGTGCCGGGCCGCGAACTCGATGACGATGCCAACCTGCTCCTGCGCCTTTCCAACGGCGCCCGCGGCATCCTCACCTGCTCGCAGGTCTGCATCGGTCAGGAGAACGGGCTGAGCATCCGCGTGTGGGGCACCAAGGCCGGACTCGAATGGCGGCAGGAGGAGCCGAACGCGCTCTACTTTCGAGCAGACGGGAAACCCGAGCAGGTCTACCGTCGCGGCAACGCGTACCTGTGCCCGGCTGCCCAGGCCGCGACGCGGACCCCCGCCGGCCACCCCGAGGCGTTCATCGAGGCGTTTGCGAATGTGTACCGGGGGGCGATGGAGGCGATGACTCAGCAGGGTTCAGCAGCAGGAGTGCTTGACTACCCCACGCTCGACGACGGTGCGCGGGGCGTGCATTTCATCGAAAAGACTGTCGAGAGTGCGCATTCGGACCGCAAATGGGCGCCGTTGCAATCGCAGTGATGCCTGCTGCAAGTCGTGTTCAGGTTGTCGCCGTGCCGATCAACAGTACATGCTCCCCAGGACGATCCAGACGCGGCAGTCCGTGCCCCGAGCGTTGCGAGTTCTGCCCTGGCTGGTCATCGCGGCCATTCTGGGTGCGACCGTCATCGCCATGCGGCTAGAGGGCCGCATCTGGTGGTGCGAAGAGGGCGATTGGTCGATCTGGATCAGCAACGTCTGGACGTCCCACTGCTCGCAGCACTGGTTCGACCCGTACAGCATCACCCACATGGCGCACGGCCTGATCTTCTTCTGCGCGATGGTGCTTCTGGCGCACCTCGCGCCGCGATGGTCGGTGCCCCAGCGCTGGCGTCTGTGTGTCGCCATCGGCATCGCCGCGGCGTGGGAAGTGCTCGAAAACTCGCCCATCATCATCAACCGGTACCGAACCGCAACCATGTCGCTGGATTATCTGGGCGACAGCATCGCCAACGCCGTGGGCGACATCGTCGCCTGTGCGATCGGCTTCGCCATCGCCAGGCGCATCGGCTGGAAGTGGTCGCTCGGGCTCCTGCTTGCAACCGAGATCGTGTTGCTCTTCCTGATACGCGACAACCTGACGCTCAACGTCATCATGCTCATCCGGCCTATCGAAGCGGTGAAGCAGTGGCAAGCGGGAGGGGC
>ENA-ORBV01014460-ORBV01014460.1-microbial-mat-metagenome-genome-assembly--contig:-NODE-14460-length-11799-cov-3.359068_pt1 | contig 11799 bp, 11 predicted proteins | sample MGYA00237777_ERZ505514 | MGnify/ENA primary metagenome ERZ505514 (study PRJEB26160, sample SAMN06269048) | microbial mat metagenome | isolation source: Oligotrophic lake microbial mat | place... | reverse complement strand
ATGATACGGCGACCACCGAGATCTACACCTCTCTATTCGTCGGCAGCGTCAGATGTGTATAAGAGACAGGGGTAGGCAATGACATCAATCGGGCGGTGGTGCTGGGGTGTTTCTGAATTCTCATTCACCGCTTTGATTCTTTCAGATATGATGATTTCGTGCTATCAATGCGCCTTGGAACGGAGGCTGAAAGGCGACACTGATCTGCGCATCAGCGGCTATGTACAGTTCCAGGATAATGTGCGCGTCGCCACGAACGAAATGGCGGCCGCCATTACGGCTCAGGCATTGTTCTGGTCTGAATTGATGTTGGACCGACCAGACATGCAGCGACTGATAACCTTGGGGCTGGTAAGTCGCTTTAGTTTGTCGACACTCGACCACCTGCTGATGTAGACTTGATGTTGTGGATCGGAGGATGCATGTGGCTATGTGGCTAATGAGGTGGCGCGCTGATGCAGGACATGAACCGTGCAGTCAGAGCAGCAAACACGGCGTTTGAAACCGCTCTTCATATCTCTCCTCATTCTCCTAGCGTATGGACTGATGCTCGATTGCGAGTCATGCTCTGTGTCGGTGCCTGAGCGGCATGTGGTGTGTATCTACCTCAGGTACTGCGCCTCTACGCCACCTTCCATATGAACGTGCTGAGCAACGTGCCGAAAGGCCAGCAAATCCTCAATTCCCTTCATGACACGACCAACCGAGGGCGCAAGCGCCTGCAGGTCATGGATGGTCTGGAGCGAGTTGGCCGCATGGATGACGCGGTGCTGTTTGACGATACCACAGCGGTGATTGTGATCTCCCTGGAGGGCACCACACTGGGTCGAGTGCTGCAGTGTAACGATGCGGTGGCGTCCCTGTTTGGGCGAGCACGATCTGAATTGGAGGGGCAGAATATCAACACAATCGTACCCAATCCTTGGTCCGAGATCCACGACAACTTCCTGCGCCTCTACATGGAGACAGCACAAGAGCGCGTGGTCAATCGAGTTCGTCGCCTGTTTGGACTGCACAAGAATGGCTATGTGTTCCCCATTCAGCTGCTGGTGAAGCAGGTTTCGGGAGGTCTGAATGCTACGACCATGATGGGAGTACTGACTCCGCTGCACGTACCGAACACCGATCACTACGCTGTTGTTGACGTTAATACTGGAGCCGTGCTGCGATGCACCTCAAACTTCGCGAGCATTGTGGATATCTCGCTGCACGACATGCTGGAAGGTCAGGTGAACATCACCTCCATCATCCCAGACTACTATGCCAAGGACACTCTGCCTGCTGATGGGATGGGCGCTGCCAGTGCGCATTCAACGCCTGTAGTCAGCACTCGCCGTCTCAATGGTGCCCGCGCAAGCCCCTCTCCAAATAGCCCCGTACTGAGCGCCCGTGGCGTGCATCACGCTGTCAACATCCCGGTGACCAACACTGTTGATGGAGATGATACTGCAGGCTGCACCAGCGCACTGCGCAGTGAGGACGGTGTGACTGTGGTGATCAACAAAGAGAACCTCAGCACCACGTGTCAAGTGTACGTGCAGCGAATGTACGCTCGCATGATCGTTGTGGATATTCTGCGAGTGGTGGAGAAGCAGAAGCGTTCTCACAATCTGCCAGGCAAACACATGTCCCCTCAGGTCAACGCCCGCCACTTGAACTCGCCCAAAGCAGCGTCTCCCATGCCGCGTGGCAGGACCCAGAAGAAAACCCACTTTGATGATAATCCTGAGCTGTTTGCCATCGATGACGACGATTCGGACGGGGAGGTGAACGGTGGAGTGGAGTACGTGATCGCTGAGAATGAGATCAATGACGGTGCACCGGCTGCCCCTGCAGCTGTGGGTGACGACCTTACTATCACGGTCAATGACGGATCCGTGTCATCAGAAGTAGATCCAAAGGCGGCTCAGCCCGTTGCATTGGTAACTGCATTCAAGAAGCGCAAGCCTGTAAAGGCTACCGTCCAGACGGATGTTGCCAAGAGTGTCGAGCACTTGCGAGAGCTCGTCACTGTTCACCACGTTGACGAAGATGACCACAAGCACGGCGCAGATACACCTGCTGCTGTGCTAGACCAGGTGCGGGCACTTGATCAAGCGGGCAAGGCTGGTCGACCTGACAGACTACGGCACATCGCGATCCACTCCAGTCAGTCTCCTGTTGACGGCAGTGGTGATGACGCCTCCGATGATGATGAGACCCGGCTTACAGTGGCTGCGGCTGCAGCATTAGCTACGCCTGCGCCAGTGGTTGACGAATCAAGCGAGCATGACTCAGGTCGACAGCTCAGCGGTGCGGGCGGATCAGCTCCGGCTGACACCACGGACTCTGGTGACGCTGAGGACGATTCGCCGCTCAAGAAGCGTCGCGGCTCCAAGACCCGCAGGGTGACGAGAAAGGGTTCTCAATCTTCCCAACGCAGTGACGGCTCAACGGGTGGTACTGCTGACGACAGTGATCAGGCTGTTGTGACCATCAACACTGCAGATAACCGCAGTCAGAGCAGCCGCGGCAGCAAGAGCAGCATGTCGGTGTACCTGCAGGGGATGGACCGAGTGCGCGCTCTGCTGCTGTCGCCTTCAAAGTCATTGGACCCTGTACTGAATCGGCTACGATGGGCCTTCATCTTCACGGTGGGTGTCATCATCATCATGGTTGCTGTGGGTTACGCCAATGTAATCAAAGCCGCTGATGAGGTCAACAAAACAGCCGAGGTCATCCAGCGCGCTCAAGATCGCTCTGAGCACTTGGTTCGCATTCGACTATCCGTGTCCAGGCTCACGTTGGTTCAGGCAGGGTTATTGGAGCCCAGGCAAGAGGCACCTCTCAGGGCTACCCTGGCCGCGGATCTAATTGAGCTGAAGACCCTCACCGATGAGCTGTACTTGGAAGCTTCGAGTCTGTCCGGTGAGCATCGCGATTTATACGAGAGCAATGGTCTGCGAGTGGAGCAGTTGATTGCTCAGCAAGTGAGCTTTATGAGCCTCGGTCTCTGGACGGGCCTCAACGAGTTCCTATCGCATGGTCAGCTGCTGATCGCCGCTCCCCTCAGCTCATTCACGTCCACAGACCCCAATGTGTTCTGGATCATGGTTAACTCGGACATCCAGTCTGAAATGGTTACTGGCCTGAGAAAGTCAAGCTCTCTGTATCGCCAAGCTGCAGAGGCCACAGTCACTCAAGTTCGCAAAACGCAGCTGACGTTAATGGTTGTTACCATCTTAATCGTGTTTGGAGTGGTCTTCCTGCTGTTCCCGCCCACCATCGCTCGCGTATTCCGCACACGAGACGCGGTATTTCACGCTTTCCTCAGCGTGCCCTTTGTACGTCTGGTTGAGATTCAGGACACGAAGAAGGAAGAGCTGACCAGCTTGGGCCGAGACGATCATGAAGGTGGGTAACAAACCGCAGCTGTTATTGATACTTGCGTGCGAATGCCTAGTTGTTGACGAATTATTGGTTCTGGTATCCACAGCATTTCAAGATCGACCTCAAGAGAGCAAGCAGAAGGGCAAGGCGTTCACTCGCCGTACGTTGATCTCGTCCCGCAAGGAAGACATCAAAGTGTACGCCAAGACCGCTGCGCTCTTTGCGGTGGTGGCCGTCTACTGCATTGCAACGTATTCGTATGAAGCCACAACGCTGAATCAAACTGCCAAGTTCATGCCCGAGATGGAGGTGGTGTGCTTGATGCAAGTGGTGTCGAGGGTGCTCATTCAGACGGTCGAGAATGCAATCGTTGCACCGGTCAGCGGAGGGGACTTCAGACCCATCGATTTTGCTGACCAAGCAGAGCGAACTAGATTTCTGGCTATGGATCTGGCTGATCAGCAGACGTCGCTTATGTTCGGTCAAGGTATGTCGGAAGGGTTTGACGTGTGGTCATATCGCGCTCAGATACTCAATCTAGTTCCTGCCGATTTATTCTCAGGCACATATGACGTAGCGGGTTCAGTCAAGAGATACGCAGCTCGAGACGAGCTTGAGTTTGGTGATGCTTGTAGTCTACTGCGAACGTCTGCTGCGGATCAAGCCAGTTGCCGTGCCTTCGCCGATGGTGTGCTCATTCGAGGCATCAACAGCGCGTTTGAGCAGTACCTCCGAATGGCAGTCGGCCTGAAGGATCAGCTGTCCCGATCTCCGGACGTTACCGTTGCTCAGGTTAACAGCACCCTGCACTCTGCATCTGTACTAGTCATGCAGCAGCTGTCCGCTGTCTGGCTGGATGATGGCCTTCATCTGGCAGCCGAGATGTACCAGGCAGAGCTTGCCAATCACAACAAGACCTTTCAGAAGGTGCGCGGGGCACTGGCCGGTGTCTTCTTCGCGTGCATTACGCTGCTGCTGCTGGCAGTGTATGAGCCGTTAGTGCGGTCTCTGGACGAGGAGTTCAAGAAGGTGCGCAGCGTCTTGATCATGGTGCCCCTGCCGTGGCTGGATGATATCAAGGTGCTGGCTGAGCTGGTGAAGTCACAAGCTTAGGCTATATGCTTGCTTGTGAAGCATGTTCCGACGTATGCTTGACCGTATGTCACCCTTCTGCAATTTTTTCATACTCTTAAATGCATTTGTATTAGTTCTGGTCATGTTCATGTCATGTTGGGACTTTGAAAGAGTAAACTGACCTTGTTGTTTCATCAATGAATTTGTGGAATCACGAAACTTCAGAAAAAACAAAACAAAAATCGTGAGTCCAACGTGAGTAGCAACGACTAGCAACAACTTCATGCTGCAGCAACTCACAACGCGGCGCGTGATCATCTTTCATATGTTCAGTTCATCACCTGCTACAATTGAAAAGTAACGGTCCTAGTTACATCTTCACAGTGGCTTCAAGTCGTCTGGACGGATCACGCTACGGTCATGGCTCGAAAGCAACGATTGTCGTTTCAAACAGCTATCGGTCCTCAACGTACAACATGATTAAGCTAAAACTTTGCATCAAACCTCGCACGCACCATGCAAGTTGGTCATCCAACCCAACTGGGGATGCGACAAGCATCATCCTTTCGCTTGGATGTTCTGTTTCAAGCTCTGACAGCACTGGACGGGACAGCTCGTCTTGGAGTCAGAACAGGTGCGATTCAGCTTCTGATCCAAGTTAGGCGTGTGTGTGGTGTCTCGAGTAACTCAGTTGTAGACGCAAGCCAGTTTTTGTATGCCGGGCCGCTTACTTCGCCTTTGCATTTCGAACACGCAGCTGCTGTCCTCTTGTTCATTCAAGCCCTTCAAGTAGCCCATCTTGCCTTCGCCACCGACATCGGCTGGTCATGGCCCTCCCTGTGGGTATCATGGCTGCATGCGGTGTCCTATGGAGTCAGCTTCGACCGCTATGTGCCCAATCTCTACAGCTGGGAGTGGTCTGCCGCTGTCGCCATCGCCTCATCGCTGGTGCTGCTAGCGCTGGTGCTCTGTGGATTCAAGCTGAGAGATCAACACCGCAAGGGTGAGTTCGTCCAACAGCAGGACTGGATTGCCAACAACTCGACGTTCGCGTTCTTAGCAACAGCTGCCCCGCTGGTACGTCGTGCGAACCGTAGCACCACCACACTATGAACTCACGACCTCATCGTCTCACATTCACCTGCAGGTGTGCACGGTGTTGTTCTTGCCCACCTTGGGCCTGTGTTTCAGCGGCTTGCTTTGCGAGATTAACAGCACCTGTGGTACAACTGTGGCCCCTGTAATTACTGGATCATTGGGCTCCGCTGCCTTCTTGATGCTCACGCTGTGCCTGGGCGGGCTCACCTTCGACCTGGATGGTCAACAGTCTAGCCGCTATGCACTCGCAAGAGCTCATTCCCGTTGGGAGGTGCTTAACTTTATCCTGCAGGCAGGGCTGATGCTGCTGTTCAGACTCCATCACGTCATCCAGTCTCCGCTGCTGCTGGCTGCAGCCTTCACTGCCGTGCAGGTCACCATGGCCGCCGTGTACACGTGGTATCAGCCCTTCCTGGTGCGCAGCATTCAAGTCACCCGCACGGTGCTGGCGTGGCTGTTGGCCTGGATCGGAGTGTGTCTGCTGATGACGACTGTGCTAGGCGATCAGACAGACCGCAGCGGAGCAGTGCTCCTGTACCTGGCTACTCCGCCTCTTATTCTCCTCGCCGTGTTTGTGATGTCATCTCGTCAAGCACAACTTCTCAGAAAGGATGTGCATACTCTGAGTGACGTCTATGAGGTGAGTGATTGCCGTCATTTGTTCCGGTGCTGTCCTGTTTGACCCTCAGTGCGTCTGTAGGTTGAGCTCAAAGCTCGATTGATCATCACCTGCATGGAACAAGAGGCGAGTCACGATGCTGCATGGAAGGAACGGCAGCATGCGGGAACAAACCAGCCTTCAAAGCCCAGCGATATTGAGGCCGGGGCCGTGATCAGCTCCAACACGCAGCACGAGGATGACCGGCGCTCGGCTGCGGTGGACGCGGTCGCTGCAGTATTACATGCTGGAAGACTAAAGTTTCCGGAACATCCGTACATGCACGTGCTGCAAGCTCGCTATTATGAAGTTTATCGGCCAAACGCTCATCGGATGGCAACATCGTTGAAGGCAGCCTATGCACTCAAGCCGGTGACGGATTTCAGTACGGTTGCTGCTTCAGTAGCTGTGTATCGATGCAAATGCGTGGGTCTCATGTGCGGCCATATGCTTGTTCTGTTATCCGCAGATATCATGATTTTCTGCTACCAGTGCTCGCTGGAGCGCAGGCTGAAGGGTGATACCGGTCTCCGAGTCAGCGCTTACTTGCAGTTCCAGGAGCATCTTCAGGCTGCATCCAAGGAGATGGCAGGGGCCATCACAGCGCAGGCACAGTTCTGGTCCGAGCTCATGACGGACAGACCGGACATGCAGCAGCTGATGAACTTGGGCATGGTACGCCGTGCATGTGTGCAACAAAAGTTGTCTCGATGTAATGTTCTTGACGGTTGCAACTGCCGATGACCCGCTGTTCAGGTGATGAATCGTGCTGTCAAAATCGCTCACGCGGCTTTCGATGCCGCTCTGCACATCTGTCCCTACTCACCCATAGTATGTATCGCGAGCAGTGGGATCCTGCCTATGGCGATGATGAGCACTAACGCCAAGCATGTGCATGCATCAGGCACTGCGACTGTTTGCCACCTTTCACATGAACGTACTCAACAATGCGGGCAAGGGGCAACAGATTCTCAACTCTATCAACGACTCCAATCGTGGTCGCAGACGTCTTCAAGTGATGGACGGAATCGAGAAGACCAGCACCATGGATGACGCGGTGCTGTTCGATGACAGCACAGCGGTGATTGTGATCTCCCTGGAGGACAGCACGCTGGGTCGAGTGTTGCAGTGCAACGATGCGGTGGCGTCCCTGTTTGGGCGAGCACGGTCAGAATTGGAGGGGCAGAGCATCAACGCCATCATTCCCAACCCATTTTCTGATGCTCACGATTCCTTCTTACAGCTGTACTTGGACACAGCTCGCCAAAAGATGGTCGATCGAGTGCGGATCATGTTTGGTCTGCACAAGAGCGGTCACATCTTCCCCATTCAGCTGCTCGTAAAGCAAGTTTCGGGTGGTCTGAACCCCACCACCATGATGGGAGTGTTGACTCCTCTGCAAGTTCCAACCACGGAGCATTATGCCATCGTAGATGGGCTAACCGGCTCCGTGCTACGAAGCACCAGCAACTTCTGCACGGTGACGGAAGTGAGTGTCCAGGAGATGCAAGAGGGCAAAGTGCACATCTCTTCCATTCTGCCTGATTATGAGGATCTGCTGCATCTCGAGGAACCGAAGGAAGAGATGCCTCGAACACCGCTGTCACCGCGTTACTCTCCGTCTCCTGTAGTGACGCGCAAGCGACTCGGTGGCTTGGCTGGCTTGAGAAAGGAGACAAGCTTCAGCGATTCTGTTAGCAACGCGCCGGACAGTCCAAGAATCGTCACTCGTAGACCAGCACCATTTCAGCGTGCCTTGCAGCCCAGCACACAGCCGAGTACACTCAGCCTACACAACGCGGATGGATCTGGTACCAGCTTGTTCTCACCACAGGGCGTTACTGTGACCGTCACCAAGGGGGCCCTGAGCACCACCTGTAGAGCCCATATGCAGACCATCCAGACTCGCATCATGACCGTGAACGTACTGCGGCTTGTGGAGAAGCAGAAACAGTACGCTGATGTCTCGCCGCAGTTGAAGATGGTCAGTATCCCGGCTTCGCCCCGGCGCGTGGCGACGCCAGTGGTGAATGCTGTCATCGCAGATCAAGCACGCGAGCGCAAGACCAAGTTCGACAGCAACCCTCAGCTGTTCCCCAGCGCGCGATATTCTTTGTCTACTAGTGGTGGTGGAGATCAGTCTGCTGCGGACGGCGAGGAGTCTAATGGTGATCGAAGCCTGGCTCTGAAGGAGCCTGCGATGGAATCTGTGCTCCGTCAAACTAGTCTAATCCAGCAAACCCTGCAAGATGACTGTGCTGCACGGAGCAAGGCTGGGTCAACAAGAGACGGCGTAGCCGAGGCGAGACGAACGTCCAAAAACGAATCCGTGCACTCCGTGCTGATTAGCATAGACGCCAGTGCGCATCCGGAGCCTGATCAGCTGCCCGACCTTGCTATAGCTCAAGGTGCACTGCAACAAGGGGACATTCAAGACTACACCACTGCTACCTTGCAGCCCAGTCAGAGCGCAGGGCGGGTAAAGCACGGAAATGACTCTGCCATGGATGTGCACCGCGACGGCGATCACGTGCTACATGACATCCGGCTCGATGATTCTGATCATGACGACTTCAGCAGCACCACTCGGCGCAGAAATAAGTCTTTGATCAGCATCAACAGCAAGCATGAATCCACAACGTCGAACGCGAAATCGGGGCTGCGGAGTTCTTCATCCGCCAAGGACAAGCCAACCGCTGATGGTGCCGATGATACTACTGCAAATGAGCACCAAGATACCGAGCACGCTAATGGTCATACAGATGCACGCAGTCAAAGCAGCAGGGGTAGTCGAGGCAGCATGTCCATGTACCTGCAGGGCATGGAGCACGCTCGATCACTGTTACTCAAGCCCTCAATTGCACTGGATCCTCTGCTGCGCCGTTTGCGCTACGCCTTTGGTCTGACGGTTTGCATCACCATTCTGATGGTAGCTATCGGGTATGCTAACGTGCACGGCGCATCGTCCCAGGTCAACGAGACAGCTCGTATTATCGCTCAATCTCAGCTGAGGCGAGAACTGGTGGTCACAATACGAACATCAGTCACTCGACTGTCCCTGATTAGAGCTGGTGTTATGGCTGCGTCCAGCGAGGTGAAGCTGCGAGCTCAGTATCGAGCTGACTTGACCGCGCTGAAGTCCATCGTAGACAGTCTGTACTTCGGGACTTCAAAGGTCTCTGGGGGTCACCGGGATCTATACCAGTCTAACGTGCTGCATATGGAGGAGCTGCTAGCTGGCGCTGTGAGAGAGTATCACACTGGGCTGTGGTCAGCGCTGAATGAGTTTATATCGCGAGCCGAACTGCTGCTTCAGGCTCCGCTGGGTTCATTCGAGTCTCATCACCCGGACTACTTCTGGTTGCTGGTAAACGGCGACGTGTGGTCACCGTTCATGTCAGCACTGGATCGATCCACAGTGTTTTACAAGGATTCTGCTGAAGGCACTGTGCAGCACGTGCGGGAGACTCAGCGCACCCTGATGATAGTGACGGTGTTGATTGTATTCGCGGTAGTGTTTGCAGTGTTCCCCCCAACCATTGCTCGCGTGTTCCGCACTCGGGATGCGGTATTCCACGCATTCCTGAGCGTGCCTTACGTGAAGTTGCTGGAAATTCAAGATGCAAAGCAAGAAGAGCTGGTTAACATGGGTCGAGAAGACGTTGATGGTAACTGCAATGCAGATACCCATATCCGCTCACATCAGTGGCTAATATGCAAAACTATGCTTTCTGATGCTGACATTGTTGTAGTGTGGGACGAGCGGCAAGAGACCAAGCACAAAGGAAAAGCCTTTACTCGTCGCACCATGACGTTCTCCCGCAAGTCTGATGTGAAGGTGTACGTCAAGACTGGTCTACTGTTCTTGCTGATAGCTCTGTACTGCATCGCCACCTACGAGTACGAAGAGATCACCCTCGCAGAGAGCTCGCATTTCATGCCTGAGATTGAGGTGGGCTGTGCCATGCAAGTCACCATGCGACAGTTGATGCAGAAGGTGGAGGATGCAATCACGGTGCCGCTATCAGTCAACGATTTCAGGCCAATGCAATTACCACGACTGGCAGATCGCACAAAGCTGCTCGCAGATCAGCTTCAGGCGATGGAGGAAGCGCTTTTGTTTGGTGGCGGTATGTTGCCGTGCACGCGCTGCTCTGCGTTGCAATACGGCCAAATACTTATCATGGTGTCAAATCTGCAGGGCCGTTTGGAATACCTGGGTCCATCAAGCGATACACACCTCGAGACGAACTTCAATTTGGTGATGCGTGTCAGGTCATGACCGTGGAGGCACCGCAGCAGTACGAGAACTGCACAGCGGTTGCAAAGGGTGTCTTCACCGGTGGTGTTCGCAGTGCACTGGAGCTGTATCTGCGTATAGCTCGGGGACTGAATGATCAGCTGGTCCGCCTGCCTCTCACCACCCTCAGCGATGTCGATGAGGCCCTGCACAGTGAAGCTGTTCTGGTCATGCAAACTATGGCGGAGTCTTGGCTCAGTCAAGGACTAGAGAAATCCGCTCGCTTGTACCAGTCAGAACTCACTGACTACAACGAAAACTTCCAGGAGATTCGGCAGGGCCTGGCCATCATGTTCTTCATCGCGATCGTCGCTCTGCTGCTGGTGGTTTATGACCCGCTGGTGCGGGCGCTGGACGATGACTTCAAGAAGGTACGAAGTATTTTGATCATGGTGCCGCTGAGCTGGCTCGAAGAGAACCGAGAATTGGCAGACTTGCTCAAAGCGCAAGCCACAAACTAGATCTGTATCATTCAATCTGTCTTAAATTAGTGTACTACTATCAAATCTGGAACATATACATTTCTGATGAAAAGCCTATAACAAGTAGTGCTGAGTACAATTGGACAATGACAAAACGATACAATCAAGACGTTGCTTGTGCCTTCACTAAGTCCGCCAGCACGCGCGTATCTTCCAGCCAGCTGATTGGCACTATCACCAATATGCTGCGCACCTTCTTGAACTCATCATCCAGGGACCGCACCAGCGGGTCATAGACTACCACCAGCAGCAGCACAATGGCTATGAAGAACATCGCGGCCAGTCCTCCACGCACTTCCTGGAAGTGATCATTGTACTGCGCCAGCTCAGTCTCAAACAGGTGCGCTGAAGTCTCGAGCCCGCGATTGAGCCACGTGTCTGACATGTGTCGCATGCTCTGCATGGCGTGACCATGCAGCGTCGTGTTTACGTCAGCGGCAGTCTCTAACGGTATCCGCAGTAGCTCATCCTTGACTCCCAAAGCGATTCGCAGGTACAGCTCCAGCGCACTTCGAACTCCCCGTTTGAACACGCCATCTGAGTATTGGGCGCATTCTGTGTACGGGAATATGGACAAATCGGCCATGACTTGACACGCGTCTCCAAACTGCAGCTCGTCCCTCACAGCATATCGTTTCAAGGACCCGCTGAGCTTCAGAGGGCCTACGCAAGTAACAAGATGATTTCAGCATCACTACTGAGTAGCGTGTCGACATCAACGCAATGCTGCAAAACAACGCCGTGTGACGCCTTGTGAGATATCAGCGCAGTTTCATACCTCCTCCGACTGTCTCTTATACACATCTGACGCTGCCGAC
>ENA-ORBV01014456-ORBV01014456.1-microbial-mat-metagenome-genome-assembly--contig:-NODE-14456-length-11800-cov-8.943700_pt1 | contig 11800 bp, 8 predicted proteins | sample MGYA00237777_ERZ505514 | MGnify/ENA primary metagenome ERZ505514 (study PRJEB26160, sample SAMN06269048) | microbial mat metagenome | isolation source: Oligotrophic lake microbial mat | place... | reverse complement strand
GCATGGGGGGGGGGGGCTTCTTTCGTATTATGGCTTTTATTTTGTGGATACGAAGGTTGTTTTGGGGTCTCCGCTCACCTTTAGCCTTTTCAGAGCTTTTCACTTGCCTTTTTTAAACCTACTAGCACGCTTGAGCCATCTAGCTAGGTGAAGGCGAAAGCAACAGAAACCTCTTGAAGATGGCTATAACCTACCCACAGAATTAGTCTCCAACTCTACAAGTAGCTAGCAACGGCGCAAAGTGTGATAGAAGCTTTCAAGTTTTAGTGTTCGACCAATACTTGAAGTTGTAGCATTGCATTTTCCAAATAGCGGAGAAACAACCTGAGACTGCAGTCACTTCTAGAAGATAACCAGAGCCAACAACATTGAAAAGCCGCATTTAATTACTGCACACAGCAAAACGAAACAATTTCTAATTTTGTGCTGCATTTGACTTGCTACAGCAGCGCAATTTGATGTCCCTTGTCAGTTTTCATTGCATCATATCACAATTTGTAAGTGTGCTAGCTGGTAGCTTTTGGCAGCTTTGGATCACTTTTATAGGAGGGTGACCAAACTCAGGGAACAATAAGTGTTTGTTGGTAAGTCTAACAATTTGCTTCTGACCCATTCCTTTTGAAAACCTTTGGGGTGATCGATGGTGACACAAAACATCTGTCACTGTCTACCATTGTTCTTGGAGAACAGCACATCATGATAGAATGTGATGGGTTACAACACTGCTTCATTGTTACAGTACAGTAGAACTCTCCGCTTATCATTGTTGCTAGTGCGGAACACCAACCCATGATGGTGTTTGTAGTAGATGGAGAGGTGACGTTAAAATTGTTTCTTCATTGTTGCAATTGGTGCATGCGAACCACATGTACCCCCAAAGAGCAAAAGAGACTCAGCAAACGGACTCACCCAAACACAAAAGATAGCTCTGCAATACCAGCCTTCCACCATGGAGCCATCAAGTGCCTCAGCATGAGAAGGGAAGGAAGAAAGCTAGTTGCAGTGGTGAGGTGCTACCAAACTAAAATGCAACAGCACAAACCTGCTGTCAGACAGAGATTTGAATGTTATGCGTTCTCTGCCTCCAAACAAAGAAAATGACATTTACAATGTGCAAACAAATCTAAAAAATCTCCACAAGCCAGTGGTCATTTTCATAATTTACCTTCAGCACTTCCCAATTGCTCGCGTTTTTGCAATCCTTCGAAATCACACCTTCAGCTCGACCATGATCCTGTTCCATGTCGCGACAAGCAGCACAGAGCTTGCTACACCTTTTTGAGTCAAACATATGGTTGCCTTCCATTAAGAGCCAATTGGCATTGTCCTGCTCAGATCTCTCTTTACAAGGCGTTGCGCCCCCCATCTGTTGATTGCAAGCAACATCATGCTAGGCCTAAAACAGTTTGTTCTGGCTTGAAGCAAGAACATGAAAAATCATGAGCTGCTCCACTTCCACTGTCTGAATCACATCTATCAAAGCACATTTTGCACATTGGCTTTGCAACCCGGCTAAGGACGTGTCTTCCCAGAAATAAAAAAGAAAGACAATGATCATGGTCTCCATGTGCCCAACAAAAATGATTGCAATGTTTGCGGCAATCAACACAGCAACAGAGGATTTATCATAACTGCAAACTCAATTTTATGAAATCATCACTAAGTGGTGCTAGAACTATTTAGCTAGCAGGTATGTAGCTCTGATTGTGGCTGGCTGCTGCCATCTTGTTCAGTAGTCTCTGTAGCACTACTACTCTAGTTGGACTTCACAGCACTGCTGTAGCTTGTACTAGTTTAAGAAAGGTTTCGCAGAAGACAAGTAGAACCACGTAGAGCAGTACCAGCCAAAACGCACCTTTTTGGTCAAAAACCTCCCATCGCTCATTCGGCATGTCTAAACCCTAATGCCATCACTATCAGAACGAGTGAGTTATCCTATCATGCACAAGATCAAATGTCACATAGCTATAGATGTTAGGCTGTCAGCTACATGATTCTACTAGTCTCACCCTCTGCATGTGTGCTAATTGTTGCAGCAGCAGTCGATGATGCTGTGCGTTCGTTCTGTTGATGATTGAGAGCCGCTAGTAGCTCATCTACTTGCCTGTCATCCAGCTCAGACACATCGGTTTTGACAGCATTTGCTGATTGCTTCAGGGCTGTGCTCATAGCCGTGTGTTTGAATGTGATTCCTTCTGTTTTTAACTTTGTCAATTCTTCTTCGTCATCATTAGACCAATGTGGTGGGTTCTCTGGTACAGGGTTGTCGATGTAAACTTCCAGCAAATCAGTCTTCTTTCCCTTGCATGTTTTGTCAGCTTTCCAAGAAGCCAACAGTGCCATTTCACTCACAGTAAAGTTCTTCAAATTTAATTCAGTAGGTTCGCTCTTCAACTTCAACAATGCGTTGGCCTTGTCGTTCTTTTTGTTTCGAAGCAATCAATCTTTCTTTAGCTTCTCCAAGCGTTCTATGTCTCTATCATGGTTTGACTTGGCACGTGCCACAAAAAAATCATCCGAATTGAGATGTTGCCCGTGAGTGACATGGAACATTTGACTGGCAGACTGTGCCTTCTGTATCCGTCTGTTCAATGCGTTCTTTGGAATGAGGTTCTGCGAGCTTGTACTTCTTGGTAGATTTCCGCGGTGCATCAAGCCTTAATTGCTTGCCATCAAACCCAAATGACGAAAGGAAGTCACAACTCAGATGGTTACTGGCTTCAATTTTGAGCAGTTTGTATCCTTCCGGATCCATCTCTTCATTGATAGTCCTGTTCGGATTCAAAATGACTTTGTGGCATATGTTGGGTGATTGAAGCACACTTCGTGTTAGTGGAATTGCACCGCACTTGTTCCAAGCGGAGATGCACTGGTCATGGTTAAAGGCCAACTCGAATGCATTCTTTAGAACAACATGGGTTTCTGGGTCTGTGCCACCAAACACAATCAAAGGCAAATCACTTATAGCATTAGTCTTCTTCTTTTCAAACCGTGACTGTGCCAACAAAGCAAGATTGCTACAGTGACATGTCTTGAAGGGGCCGTGGTTTTGATCAGTCTCTTGAGTTTTCCCGGTGGTGTTTGGTATGCCGGGAACTAAGCACAAGCATTTTGATCTCAACGCGGCCAACATGGGAAGATTCATGCGGCCCGGGCCGCTGTCAACTTTAGCAAGCACTCGTAATCCTTTTGTGTCAGCAGTGTCAGGGTAAAGGGGCAAGATGCTCTTATGAAAATACTTATCAAGCTCCTCTGCATTCATTCCTGCCTTATCATTCATCCCCAATGTGCAAGGCAATAACTTCCTTTCCGTGTGACCGAATTGTGCATTAACATTGTGGGGGTGTTGTAGGAACGACATGTTGAAGCGTTCTCTGGCATCTGTTTTCGCGGTTGACTTAAGTTGAAAGTGAGGGGGCAAGGCCTTGCCAGCTGAGTTGGACCCGCAGATGATGGTAGGGGAATAAGAGGATTTGTTGGCTTGGGTACCACCACCACCAATGTCCGGTGCACAGAACACCATTGGTTTCCTACCACCACGTTGGCCATTGGTGTTGTCAAGGGATCCATCTGTCTTGTCAAGATTAACTATTCTTCTTCGTTGGCCAGGGAAAAAGAACACACTGCCAACAATGCCCTCGTCATCGTCATCATTCTTTAAGCGGCCGAATCCAAGATCAATTAGCTTGAATTCCCACTGGTTATACCATGCTTGTAAGTTGGCATAAGTTGTCCAAATGAGGCGTCTTGCCTCTTGTTGATTGCGGTGATCGATGTCAAATTGATCCGATGTTGCCTTCTTGAACTTTGGTGTAAGGTCATTCCCCTTTTTTGAGAACCCTTCTTTGCAGCGTTTGCCATCACATTTACTTTCTTAGTCAATTCGTTAAGCGATGATTGCTTTTTCGAATTAGCTTGTTCCAATTTAACAAATGTGACAAAAGCAGTACACATGGCTAGCCACTGAACCTTTGGAAAATGACCGGCAGGGCCTCTCTTCAGAGGGGATACATTGATTCGGCCCTCTCGCACCATTTGCGAAACGGTTTTGGAGCTGATGTTCGTTCCCAGGTGATTGTTGATCCTTTCCACAACTTTAATCTGAGAAAGCTTATTGAGGCCGGGGTTCTTTTTCATAAAATCTATCTCTTGTGTGGCCATCTTGATAGCTTGCTTTTCTTTATTGTAATTTCGAATTGATTCTGCATCTGCATCATGCTTTTGTTTTGGCGTTCGTCGACTCTTCTTCTTAGCACTGCCATCACCAAGAACAGCAAGAGTCCGCTTGAGAGCATTCACATCTTCTACTGCTGCAACATTGGTGTCGTGTTTTGATGAATGGGAGGGTGGCTCTGAAAGAGACGACACTGAGTTGTTCTCAACATTGCTATCAACAACTGTGTTCATGACATCCAAGACCGCAACCTCCAATGTGGACACCAAGGCAGACGTTGCCATTGACTTCTGATCAACCACAATGAGGGTTTTTGCTTTCCTATACACTCTCTTCTGGATTGATGGGTTCTTCCTGTCAGGTGTTTGCATTTGTGCAGTTTCGCATGAGGCACAGTGATCAACACCTCTGAGGCAGCAACTATCTGGGCGGCAAGCCGCTCCTTATCCTCTTTGGACATCGACCCGGCCTTCTTTGACATGTTGACAACAAGGTGGGATAGCTGTAAGCCAATCCAATGGAACTTGGTGCTATGACTTTTGTGTTTGGACTCAGGGCATTTCGAACCACGACCAAAAATGGACGCTTCCGGCTGAACTAAATGACCTGCAACAATGCCAATTCACAACCAATTTGAATGAACCAAGACCACTATCCTATCAACTAATATGTACTCTAGCCAGCTACATAGTTACATTGTTTGTTAACATTAGTTAGCTATTAGCTGTTGCAGTCATTCTCACTGAGGGGTGATTCACGTCACGGGACTGTCTGAAATCCGTGACTGAAAACCATCCTTAAACTAGCTAGCACTTGCTCGTCATTGTTTTCATTCATGGCTGTTGCGGCCGTCGTTGGAAGCAGAACTTCCTCGAACCGCCCATTGCTTTTGTGTTATTATTCGACCACGTCAGAAAAACACGGATAGACACCCAGACGTTCTGTCATTGATGTTTCTCAGCCATCAAGCCAGGCAACAGCGAGCACACCAAATGAACAATTTTTGCGATCGTCGTCAGTCATCAATCAATGGAGATTCATCATCGAGGCGGTATTGTACCAGTAGGCGAAACCATCCAATTCTTCTCCTCTCAACATAATTATTTCACACTTTAGTTCAAAATTATCACTTATATTTGTACTGGATTCAGGTACCGCTCAGAGATAAACCCCCGGAAAAACGAGAATTGAACAAACACCAGCAGAGCACCCAAGCTTTGAATAGAACCGATTTATTCCTTTTCATAATAATTGATTTTTGATTCAAGATGGCGACAATTAATGCCAATACAATGCATTCCGTCAAAGTGGCTGCCAAAGCCCCCCCCAAAGGAGCGGCCCCCAAGGGAGGAGCAAAAGGCAAAAAGCCCGTTGGTGCTGCTGCTAATAAAGGTGGAATGCAACGAAGATCATCGGTAGCTCCCGCCATGAAGCCTGCTATTTTATCGTCTGCCAAAGCCATCGAAAATCTCAAAGCTGCCGATGCGGCCGAACAAAAAAGGCAAATTCAAGACTTTGTTCGTCAAGCATTGGGCGAACCCGTCTTGCTGGACAAGAGCGCACCACACGCCGCTTCTACAACCAAAGATCGCTCTGCGGCAGCGGCTGACGTCGCAGTGGCAGCGAAAGAAGTTGGACTGGTATTTGTGCTAAAAAAATGTGGCGTCATTGATGAGTTGCAACGTTTGCTCTTTCCGTATGGGGATATTCACGCCCTGCTCGACAAAGGAAACGATGACGATGATAAGCCAAGTGGGCTTAAGGCGAGTGCATCAGCTGCCAGTCTTGTCAGTATGGATGACACAACCGTCACCAGTATGACATCCAATGGAACAGATGCGAATCGTGGAAAAACCACACCTCCCAATGCCCGCGAGGGCAGCTTGTTGATCATTCGAGCCCTCTGTGAAATCATTGGTAGACCCGCTGAACCTTTCATTGTCGGAGCTTTTCTAGCAGCTTCTCTTGACGAATGTGCAAGTCATTCCACGTCGATTCGTGGCGTGGCAGAAGATACCACAGTGGCACTTGTTAAGCTTTCGCACCCATGGGCATTTCCGTCAATTATTTGCCCCATTCTCCTGCTATCACTCAAATCTAGTGAATGGCGTGTGAAACATAATAGCTTGGAGTGTCTGGAGCTATGCGCTTCGACAGCACCAGATCAAGTCAACCGTCTATTGCCAAGGCTTATCCCTGCCATCACCAACCAGGTGTGGGATACCAAGGCGCAGGTACGACAGCATTAAATGGCTCTTGTGTTGAATTTGTATTTAATCTGTGATGACCAGGCTTGTGCTATTTTGAATCATTCCAGAACACCATGCGCGTATTGTATTTCTGTTGCATTGAAAGCACTCACCAGTGATCATTACCCAACCTTGCAGGTATCTAAAGCAGCAGGAACAACGCTCCTCGCAATTTGCCAAACGGGCAAAAACCCAGATGTAGCAAAATCTATTCCTGCGGTTGTCAAAGCTATATGTAAGCCGGCAGAAACAAACAAAGCAGTAACTGAACTCATGGGGACGACCTTCGTCGTACCGGTCGATGCTGCAACCTTGGCAATTTTATGTCCAGTCTTGGCCAGGGCACTCAAGGAAAAGTTGGCGATACATAAACGTGCGGCTTGCATTGTTATCTCTAATATGAGCCGTCTTGTAGACACACCTTCTGCAGTTGCCCCCTTTGGGCCTTTGCTAGTCCCAGAGCTGAAGAGAGTGGCCACGAACGTGCAATTCGAAGAAATTCGAGAAGAAGCGCTCAAAGCACTTTCCAACCTTACGAAAGCTCTTGGAGAAGCGTATATGGCTGAGGCCGATAACGCTAAAGTGGAACAAATGACGGAAGAGTTAGACCAAGTGGACTTGGAACAACAGAAAATCCAGGAAGAAAAAGAAGCAGAAGCCAAAAGACAAGAGATGATTGCCCAAAAAGAAGCGGAGGAGCGGAAAAAATTCAAAGAAGCTATGGATGCCCAACGTGAGCTGGACAAGATGGCTAAGGAAGAGTTGGAGAATAAAAAGAAAGAGGAGCAACTGAGGAAAGAAATGGAGAAACTTAGTACAAAGGCCCCGGGTGGCAAGTGCCAGGGGTGCGGACTGAAGAAATGCAGGACAACATGTCTATTCTTCGGAAAATAAGAACATATAGAACAACTTCAACGCATATACTAAACCGCATCGAGAGACTGATTTATTACGGTTGTGAAATTTTCTTTAGGCAGCTTCTACATAAAAAGTGGAGTAATGATTCAATTTTTGGTCCCACCGTGCTTCCTGTTAGACATCTGCTTGGCATCGATTGTACATGAGCAATGAGAGACTACTAACTACTACAGTACAAATGCGCATGGTAGAGAAGGACAATCTTTTGAAAAAAAGTGATGCAGAAAGAAATTTGGTAAAGCCTAGATATGACTATACAATTGAGAGAATTGTAAGCTATAGGTTGTGTACATGGAATTAAAGAGGGGCTTAATCCTCTTTTCTTGGTGGAAGCTTGGTGATAATTCCAATGGCCACCGTCTTTCCTTCCGTTCGTAGAGTAAATCTTCCCAAGAAATTCATTTCCTCGAATGTCTCCACTGGAACTGTTCGTGCTAGCTCAAGCATACAAATAACTTGCATTCCAACGCTCGCAAACCGTGCACCTTTCTGTACTTGCTTCTTTCGGTTTGTCGTTTCAAAAATCTTGGTCAAAGTACATTCTTCTTCGCATGCATGAGCGTGGAAAACTGCCTGGAATCCTGCAGTCATAATCTTTGTATTATCAGGCATATCCATGACTTGTATCTTACAAATGATTTTGTCGACTGCACGGCAAGGTGGATTAGTACAAATCACAAAGCCCTTTCGAATGTCCTCAAGACCGGCTCCATTCAATTTCACCAAAACGTTTTCACCTGGTCGTGCAGCCGCCACGGGATCTTCGTTAGCCCAGACTCCGTCCACTTTGTACTTGTTCTTAGTAGGCATGACGATCACCTTCATACCAGGGCGAATAACACCACTCTCGACCTTGCCCATAGCAATAGTGCCACGGTCATTGTATCGTTCAATAACAGGAATACGAAGCGCCGCCTCTGGGTCACGACCCTTGATTTCCAACGTATCTAGAAGTTTTATAAGCGTTGATACCGTCGTGTTGTTCTCGCCCGAACCATATGATTCCTTCCACCATGAGCATTCCTTCGCGTCTACCTCCGTAAGGACATTGGCGCCACTGAGACCAGAAATAGGCATGAACTTGACTTCTCTTTTGATGACGAAACCACAGTTCTTCAAGAAAGGGCGCAGCTTGGTTACACACTCATCGTAGCGCTCTTTCTTCCACTGGACGGTGGGGTCATCCATCTTATTGACCACAACGACAAGGAATGAAACGCCCAGTGTCTTCGCCAACATGGCGTGCTCTCTAGTTTGTCCACCTCTATCAAAGCCCGTCTCGAATTCTCCCTTACGTGCCGAGATGACCAGTACGCCCACATCGGCTTGACTGGCCCCCATGATCATATTCGGAACATAATTTTTGTGGCCGGGTGCATCCAAGATAGTGTAGCGCTTTTCTTCTGTTTCAAAGTGAGCTTTTCCAACTTCCACAGTCTTTCCCTTCGCGCGCTCCTCTTCGTTCGTGTCCATGATAAAGGCCAAGAACCATGATTCACGATTGCGCTCTTTGGCTTCCTTTTCGTAACGCTCAATCGTTCGCTTGTCCACATTGTCTGTCAGATACAAAATATTTCCACTCAGTGTACTCTTTCCAGCGTCAACATGGCCGATGAAAACCAAGTTGAGATGCTCACGAGGATCACCTTCCGTGAGCGAGGAGGGGTCGATCTCTTCTGCTTCATCATCATCATCATCATCGACATCCATATCATCTGGCTTGTCATCACTTTTGGGCTTTCCAGCTGGTGTGTCGTCAATCTTGGCCTTTTCCTTGGTCTCTTCTGCCAAGTCCTTTTCCCAATCCTCGTCGTCGCCACCAGCAGCCGCCTTAGATTCCAACAGTGATAAAATTTCCGGATAAATTACCAATTGATCGGGATCGGCTAGCATCTTTTCTGCTTTCTCGCGATCGCCTTCGGTAATTTTCAACACGGCCAGCCAAAGAGGATCATTCTCATCGATATCCGAATCACCTCCCACCGATTCTTCGCTTCGTTCCGCAGGGGTATTTGCGGGAGTGGCGGGAGGTGGTGCTGTTGGTGTACTTGTGCCATCCGCACCTGGCGGAGCCCACGCAGGTGCCGCGGCAGACGGTGTCCAAGAGGAGGCGGCTGGGTTCATGATGTCGTACTAGCTAGTCTTGTCTGGTCTTGTAAGTTGAGTTGTCAAATTCTTCAATGGCGAATGACCTGCTAAGTGCGACACAAACAAAGTTAGATCACAAAAATTAAACGTAAGACGTGGACAAATTCCATTCGGTAGAAGCCACGAATCGAAGTGTTGCAAAGCCTGCGTCATTGATGGAAGATCATGCTTTCACCTCATGTAAACGACAAACTAGTACAGGAAAATCAAACGCCGAGGAGACCCGCTTTGAAGCGTCCATGAAGCGAATCATTGTGCTGTGTGGCACCTACCTCTTTCTCTCTGTCTTGACAATTGACACTTGAAATGTACTAAGTCTTGCAATAACTTTTCTGCTGAATAACACCAGCAGAGATTCTGGTCAAATAGCTAGCTACTAGCTAGTTGAGGATGGAATTTAAGGGGCTGAGATGTCAATTACGTTAGCACGATCGCTGGAGCGGGCAACAACGCAATACAGTATACCGGAAGCAACCGTGACGAAATGAAACTTGCAACAGGCATGCACTGAACTCAACCATCCAACCGCTGCCACAAAATCAAGCAATCTTTCGTTCGAAGACAACCAAAGCGACAACTCATAACCCATTTTATTTTTGAGCACCATTGTTTTTTACAGCTCTTCATAATTAAAAGTTTCCATGGGCTATTTGTACAGCATACTGTACAATAGGTTTAACAATAAACCACATCAAAATCAAGCCTATTCTTTGATCTGCAACCCAAAGCACAGTGGTTTACATGGCTACTAGTGCACTTTGGCAAACATGCAATCTTAGATTCTGAGAGCAGATGATGCATTCAAAACTCGCAAGGAGAAAATGCATTCCATCAATGGAATCACTTGCATCAGACGGAAGAACAACACAATCACTCTTAAGAAAAATGATTAGGCAGAACCATTTTTATAAAACATTGTAATCTTAAAGCTACACAATGACGTGTTTGTCCTTGGGATCTATCGGCTGCATTACGGACGAATAGAAAGGGTCCGACGATAGGATCTACATGCAACTGAAAATCTCAATGCATGTCATTCCAATGACATTGATAGAAGTTGCAGGGTTGAAATCCTACCATGAGTTTTGCTATGCTTTTGCTGACATCTGTGTGCACACCCCAAGATGATGATACACGGCTGCTTGGTCTACAAATCAAGATAAGAAAAATGTGCCCTTGAATGCATCAAGAAAGGATCTAATTTGATGCATAGAAATTGATCTAGTCAGACCTTTCACACTAGCAACACATTAACGTGCCCTCTAATTTAGATGAAGACCATTGTGTTTTTTTTAATTGCTACAATAAAAACTTTGACTTTCATGGCTAGCAAGGCAGTGGCTAAATAACTTGTGTGAGACTGTGCTTTTATTTTTAACATTTCCACAAACTGCCACATTGCGGAGACAAAGTTAAAATGGCTCAATACAAAAATGTGGCTAAAATCATCATCACTAGTAAGCTAACCCAAATAAATGCACACTTTGTGTCAATGTGATTTGAAACTGTAAGAAAACCTTACTAAAAATGAGGATGACATCAAACTCCGTTATGACTATGCCAATGATTAATCCTGTTACAAGATCATTCAATGTTCTTTGACTATGTGGAATTTTAAGTGGGGTTAATGAGATATTCATATCCAACAGAGGTTATCTCACACATCAGATATTAAATCAAAGGAGCAGTGCAAAACATTCTGAGAATGAGCACAAAAGAGAAAGGAAGGCAAGTTGCAACTTTCAAGCTACCTCCATAGCTGAGTGACAATGCCAGATTATTCACCACAAAAAGGCTCAAATGTGCTGGATGAAATGAAAATCCTCGGCAAAAGTCTCAGGTGCGTTCTCCACGTGTATGGATCGCCGTGCAGGATAGATGTATTCACGGTCTGCCCATCTGGTCGTAGAATATGTCTACAAAGCGCATTGTGGCCTTCGTCGCTACATTAGGTAGTGTTTGGCCTTAAATGTGTTCAAATGGCCGTTAATGACTCGCAAATTGGCCTTTCGTAACCCCAATTAACCGTAAAAACTGCGACAAAGCCGACTTTTTGTCTAATTAAATTAACCGAGGGCCGATCAGTTAAACAGAAATGCCAATAACAACTAGGCAACATGTCCAACCAAAACATGCTACTGCCAACGACTATTTTATAGTTGCCGAAACACAGAAACGACTATAAAATAATGCGTAATTGCCCATTACAAACCCATCACTTGGCCACAAAATCTAGCAGCACAACAAAAAAAAGTCCCAATTGACCATGTCAAAGCTCCTCTTGGTGTGCACCAAGTGCCAAAGGAAGTTT
>ENA-ORBV01014454-ORBV01014454.1-microbial-mat-metagenome-genome-assembly--contig:-NODE-14454-length-11802-cov-5.268913_pt1 | contig 11802 bp, 12 predicted proteins | sample MGYA00237777_ERZ505514 | MGnify/ENA primary metagenome ERZ505514 (study PRJEB26160, sample SAMN06269048) | microbial mat metagenome | isolation source: Oligotrophic lake microbial mat | place... | reverse complement strand
GGTCGGCAGCCAGCAAGATGTGTCGCAGGCGCTGGTCGGCGCACGCTCGGTGCACACACTGGACGATCCCCACGTGGCGCACCGGTTGCCACCGGCCGTCACCCGCCGGGCACCGCCGCGCCTGTTTGCCGGGATCGAGCGCCCCTGCGCGTCGTTTTCACAATGGTGGACGCGCGTCACACGCGACGTGGCCAGCTTGCACGAACTGCCCGGCCTGGCGGAGCTGAACCGCCAGCGCCCGGCCGGACCACTGTTCGACCAACCCGAAGAAACCAAACTTCAACCCACCGCGAGACCACCATGAACCCATCTGAAACCGTTCCGACCACAGCGCGCATTGCGCTCGTTACAGGCGCCCGCGGCGGCATCGGCCGCGAAGTAGTGGCGCGTCTGCGCGCCAGCGGCCACCGCGTGGCAGCGGTCGGGCGCGACGCCGACACACTGGCGGCAGTGCCCGCGGACGCGCACATCGCTGCCGACACCACCACGCTCGAAGGTGCCACGGCGGCCATAACGGCCTGCAAGGAGCAGCTCGGCGGCCCGCCGTCGCTGCTGGCCCACTGTGTGGGCAGCACACTCATCGCGCCGTTGCACCGCAGCACAGTGGTGCAGATCCGCGAGGTGCTGCGCATCAACCTCGACAGCGCGCTGTTCATGCTGCAGGCCTGGATCGAAGGGCTGCGGGGGAGCGGGCAGCCGGGCAGTGCCGTGCTGGTGTCTAGCGTAGTGGCGCGCATCGGTGTGGCCAATCACGAGGCCATCGCCGCCGCCAAGGGCGGAATCGAGGCCCTGGCGCGCAGCGCGGCGGCCACTTACGCGGCGGTGGGCTTGCGCATCAACGTGGTCGCGCCCGGGATGACCGAGACGCCGATGACGGCCGGCATGTTGCGCGCCGACGCGATGCGCGAAGGTGCCGGCAAACAGTACCCACTGGGCGGCGTGCAGACCGCGGCGCAGGTGGCCGACACCATGGCCTGGCTGCTGTCCGACAGCGCCGCGCGCATCACCGGGCAGGTGATCGCGGTGGACGGCGGCTTCACCACCGTGCGGCCATTGGTCAGGTGAAGAATGGCGCAGCCGGTGCGTGGTCCGCCCAGCGCGTGACGCGATGAGCAGCGCCCGGCCGCCGACAGGTGCTCACCTCCGCTTGGCGGAACCGGGCACAGCGCGCCGGGTGCCCTGATGAACCCCACAGCCCTCGTCTGGTTCAAGCGCGACCTGCGGCTGCACGACCACGCACCGCTGGCTGCAGCCCAGGTTTTCGAGCGCACGCTGGCGCTCTACCCCATTGAGCCCGAATGGCTGCAGAGCCCGGAATGCGATCCACGCCACGTCGCTTTTGCGTTGGGCTGCGTGGCTGGGTTGCAGACCGACTTGGCAACGATCGGCCTGCCCTTGATCGTGCGCGTGGGATCGATGCCAGAGGTACTGGGCGATCTGCGTCGCCAGTTCGCCTTCACCCACCTGTTCAGCCACGAAGAAACCGGCCCGGGCTGGAGCTACACGCGTGACAAGGCCGTCGCGGCCTGGTGCCGCCAACTGGGTGTCGAGTGGATGCAATGGCCCCAAACCGGCGTGCTGCGCCCGCTTCGCACCCGTGCAGGCTGGGCAGCGGCTTGGGCACGGCGCATGAATGCGCCGCAAGGGACGCTGGCAGGTGGCTTCAAAGCGGCGCCGGGCTTGCAGTCGAGTGCACCGTGCGCCTTGCCGACCCTGCGCGAGCTCGGTCTCGCCGCACCTGCCCAGGCCTTGCCGCAGGCGGGCGAGCGCGCCGCACAGGCGGTGCTGGACAGTTTCCTGGCCGGCCGCGGCCGCGACTACCGCCGCGCCTTGTCGAGCCCGCTCACTGCGGCCGAGGGTTGTAGTCGGCTCAGCGCGCACCTGGCATTCGGCACAATTTCCATGCGCCGCGTTCACCAGGCCACCGAGGCCGCGATTCGAACCACCGACGACCGCAGGCTTGCGCACGCCCTGCGCGGCTTTGCCGGGCGCTTGCGCTGGCACTGCCACTTCATGCAGAAGCTGGAAGACGAACCGGCCATCGAGTGGCGCAACTTCTCGCGCAGCCATGACGGGCTGCGCCCTGGAGACGGTATGTGCGAGACGCTCTGGAACAGCGAACACTTCGAGGCTTGGTGCGAAGGGCGCACGGGCTATCCGATGGTCGATGCCTGCATGCGGCAGTTGCGCACCACTGGCTGGATCAATTTCCGGATGCGCGCGATGCTGGTGAGTTTTGCTGCCTATCACCTGTGGCTGCACTGGCGCGAGCCCGGCCTGTTCCTGGCGCGCCAGTTCCTCGACTTCGAACCCGGCATTCACTGGAGCCAGATGCAGATGCAGTCGGGCACGACGGGCATCAACACGCTGCGCATCTACTCGCCCGCCAAGCAGGCGCGTGACCATGACCCGCAAGGCCTTTATGTCCGGCAATGGGTGCCCGAGATCAACACGTCGGCCTACTCCCGGCCGGTGGTGGAAGAGCGCGTGGCGCTGACCGCTGCCAAGCTGCGCTTGTACCGCCTCAGGCAGGCCGCTGAGGTCCGCACGGAGGCCGATGCCATTGCCCACAAACATGGTTCGCGCAAGAGCGGCTTGCCCAGGTCGACCGCGGCTGCGCTCGCTGCAAAGCGCGCCCGAGGCAGCGCGCCCGAGGGCCAGGGCGAATTGTTCTGAGGCGTTCTTGCTCGGGCGCGGGCCCGAGTGTGAACGGCTGTCCGAAAGCGCGCAAATATGGCGGAGCAAAAAAAGCAGACATGAAAATTGCCATTCCGTAGCCGGGTCAAGGGCGGGCGTCAGCCCGGCGAAGCGTAGCCTTGACGCGGCGCAGGAACCATACGCTCGGACATGGCGGTGAGCGCTGCGGTTTTGCGCTTGCCGCCTTGTCAAACTGCGTGTCTTCGCCGCCATATTTACGCGGATTTGCCCCGCCGCCAACACCCGGGCCTTGGGACCGCGCTTCCCGCGGAGTGGCGCTGGCTACCGTGGCAGGGCCGCCGATGTCACACGCCAACCGGTTGATCGCCTTGGGTCAGCTCGCGGTGGACGCCGGCTTCACCACCCTGCGGCCCCGGGTCACGAGAACGACGGAACGGTGCTCACGCGTCAGGATCGCGACCTGGTGGGGGGTAGGGATCGGCCACAAATGCCGGGCCCTTCATCACGATGACGACAACGCAGCCGATGGCCACAGTCAGCACGAGGATCCAGTGCAGTACCACCAGGCCGATCAGCCGATAAACCATCAACAGCCGATCCCGGTATTCCGCGCTGGTGGACAGATCGGGCGCAGCGTACCAGGCGGCTGCAGCCAGCGCCAGCGGCACGGCGGTCCCCCAAAGCAGGATCGCAGGCAGCCGCTTCCAGATCGCCCATTCAAGCCCCGGTGCGCTTTGCGTGAAACCCGGCAACCGATTCAACCAAGCCATCGTCGTGTCCTTTCAAGCGCCTCAGGTGGGGAGTTGCGCCGACCTGTTGCAGCAGTGGTCCAAATATCGGCCTGCTGCGCGGGTGCACCAGAATCGGCCTGCACCATCGCGGTGAAATTCGTGGCCATGCAGAATTCTGGCACACACCTGTCCCGATCTCAATCCGGTGAACCTAGAAACCGCAGTTGGACGCGCCCGAGTGGGCTGCGATGGGGTGCGCTGGCAAGCGCGGCTCAATCGGGTGCGTAGCGCTGTCACCCTTGAGGTGACCTTGCCCGTGAGCACGAAAGCTGGAGTTCATAGGGCGACTCCAGCGGAAGATAGCGGTCAATTGCGGTTTCCAGGTTGAAAGCTATGAGGCACCGAAAGTACGTGAGGCCATTGACGATTCCGTCACCCGCTTCGTCACCCGCTTCGTCATCCGATTGGAACTGCGGCGCAGTGACAAAAACGAGGCTGAAACCCGCATCAATGCTGGGTTATCACATTTCCCAAGCCCCCCAATCGCGCAATATTGGTTCATGGTCTTATGGTGTCGCGCAAATGCCAGAGTTGTTCTGACGTGATGCGGCGGATCTGGCCGCCAGCCGAAAAGCACAGCCTGGCATCAGGTACCCATTAGTCCTGCTAATCTCGGGCCGCAAGATTCTTTGTTTGTCCGGCAGGCCGCAAGCCGGGACACTTGTGGCTGTTTCAGAACCGCCAGGAAAGTACCAATGCCCGAGATCCGGATTGTTGAAGGACGCCATGCGCCGCTGGCCGTCTTGCGTGACCACCGCGGCGACACGCCGCTGCCGGCCCTGTGGCTGCGCGCGCGCAGCCCGCACCCGGACGAGCGCGACGCCATCACCGGGCAACGCCTGACCAATCCGCACTTGCTGCCCGAAGACCTGGAAGTGACCGAAGCGAGGCTGTGTGATGACATGCTGCACCTGAGCTTCAGCGATGGTTTCCAGTGTGTCTACGACCCGCAGGAGCTGATTGCTGGCGCCGTCCTGCATGAGGGCTGCCCGGCGGCGATCCCGTGGCGTGCCGATCTGGCACCGCAGCCGGTGTACCGCTGGCCGGAGCTGGGGGATGACGCCGTGCTGCACCGGGCCGTGCACGACCTGATCGCGCTGGGTTTTGTGCTGATCCACGAGACACCGACGCAGGCGGACTCGATACTGGAGATTGCGCGGCGTTTCGGTTATGTGCGCGACACCAATTTCGGCAATTTTTTCGAGGTCTACTCGCGCCCGGAATCGACCGACCTGGCGTACCGCCCGATTGCGCTGGGGCCGCACACCGACAATCCCTATCGAACGCCGGTGCCGGGTCTGCAACTGCTGCATTGCCTGCAAAATGAAACCTCCGGTGGTCTGTCGACCCTGGTCGACAGTCTGGCCGTGGCGGAACAGTTGCAGCGCGAGGACGCCGCCGGATTTGCCCTGCTGGCACGGGTACCGGTGCGCTTCGAGTACCGCGACGCCACCACGCAGCTGGTGTCGGTGAAGCCGATGATCGAGGTGGACAGTGCCGGCGTCATGACCGGTGTGCATTACAGCCCGCGGCTGGATGACATTCCACTGATGTCGGATAGTGATACCCGCAGCTACCACCGCGCACGCAAGCGCCTGGGCTTGTTGTTCCAGGACCCGCAGTATGAGCTGCGCTTCCGGCTTGATCCGGGGCAGCTGATGATCTTCGACAACAACCGCGTGTTGCATGGCCGCACGGCGTTCGATCCGACGCAGGGACACCGCCAGCTGCAAGGTTGTTATATTGACCGGGACGGTCCGCGCAGCCTGTACCGGGTGTTGCAGCGCCGTTTTGCCCAGAAGGCCAACTGAAAAGACCAACTGAAAAGTGGAGCACAGCATGGAAACGGTTGCATTTACCCAGATGAAGGACGGCACGGCGCAGGATTACCAGTTCCTGCATGTGCTTGAGACGGACTACATTCGCGGCCTGCCGGAGCGCCTGTTGGCAGCGCTGGAGCGGCTGGGTGATTCCATTCAGGGTTATCAGGTGAGCCGGCTCGAGCATTCATTGCAAACCGCAACCCGCGCCGAGGCCGACGGTGCCGATATCGAGACCATCGTCGCCGCACTGGTGCATGACCTGGGCGACGAACTGGCGCCAGATAACCATTCGCAGCTGGCCGCGGCCATCGTGCGCCCCTACGTGCGCGCCGAGGTCACCTGGATCGTCGAGATGCACGGACTGTTCCAGATGAAGTATTACGCGCACCACTACGGGCGCGACCCGAACGGTTATCTGGCGTTCAAGGACCATCCCTGGTACGACGCCTGCTGGCGCTTCTGCGAGCGGTATGACCAGGCGGCTTTCGATCCGTCTTATGTGAGCCGGCCGCTGGCCTACTTCGAGCCGATGCTGCGCCAGGTGTTTGGCCGCCAGCCGTTTGACCCGGCTGTCCTCAAGGAACTTGCGCGCGGCTGAACAAGTCGGCCACGTTCCCCGGGAGTCGCCATGAACGCTGTGTTGCCCGTTGAGAGCCGCGATTATGTCCAGCATTACTGGGACCATGGCTACGCGGTTGTGCGCGGTGTGTTCACGCCAGATGAAATGAAGGCGGTACAGGCCGAGTCGCAGCGCGTCTATGCCGAAGGACTCAAGCATCGCGCAACCTGGCGCCACAAGAACCTGTTGTTCGAGATCCTTCCCGAGTCGTATGCCGGCCGGCGCTACATGATCCAGGCACATTGGGTTGCCTGGATCAGTCCGTTGTTCGAGAAGATGCGGCGCGATTTGCGGGTGCTGGCGGTGATGGAGCCTCTGCTCGGACGCGACATCAAGCAGGTGGCGCAGCAACTGCACTGGAAACCGCCTGGCGTTGCCAAGCGCACCGGCTACCGCTTCCACCAGGACCTGCGTTTTCGCGAGCGCCGCGATGTGTACCGGGACCTGATGACTTCCTATGTCAACACCGGGCTGGCGATCAACCCGGCCACGCGCGAGAACGGTTGCCTGCAGGTGTTTCCCGGCAGCCACAAGCTCGGTTACCTGGGATTGTCCGACGACGGCAGCGGCACCATCATGAAAGGCGTGACTCACGGGCAGGAACTGGTCAACGCCGGTCTGGACCTCTCAAGCAAGGTCAACCTCGAACTCGAACCGGGCGACCTGGCTTTGTGGGGGCTGCTGACCGTGCACGGCTCCGAGGGCAATACGTCCGACAAAGACCGCGCGTTCGCAATCCAGAGTTATGTGCGCGCATCCACCAGTGACCGTGGCGAGTGGGCTTTTCGCGATGGTGTGTCGACGCCGCTGGGCGTTGAGCCGGTGCTGTGCAAGTACGAGCAGTTGTTCGAAAAGCCGGGGCCCTTTTACGACGAGAGCAAGTGGTTTGAATCCACCGACGGTAGTTAGTTTTCGGTCTGCACCACCGCGAACACCGTGCTGGCCCGCGCCACCTGCTTGCCCGACGACATCAGCCGCACGTTGGCAAACGCCAGTCGGCGGCCGATGCGTGGCGGGTTCATCTCGATGCTGATCCAGTCGCCCACCGTGGCCGAACCGGTGTAGTCGATGGTCAGGCTGGCGGTGGTAAGGCGGCGCGGCGCGGCGCCGCCAAACGCCATCCGCTAACCCAAGCCCACATCGGCCAGAGTGGCCAGTGTTCCGCCATGGATGCTGGCGCGTGAGTTGGTATGGCGCTCAGTGACCAGCAGGCCGATTTCCAGCGCTGCCCCAGCGCCCTTGCTATAGAAGGAGCCCGACGCGTCGAGCATCGGGCTGGTGCGCAAGATTGGTCCGAAGCGGTCCGGGACGCCGACAGTCATGCGGAAGTCCCGTGGCTCACTTTGCCGCGTACCCCGCAATCGCCTTCACTTCCAGGTACTCCTCAAAACCGAAGCGGCCCCACTCGCGGCCATTGCCGGATTGTTTGTAGCCGCCAAAGGGTGCCGTGCGCTCGTTGGGCACGCCGTTGAGGTTGACGTTGCCCGCGCGGATGCGGCGCGCAACGGCACCGGCATGCTCGACCGAGCCACCCGACACATACCCGGCAAGACCATAGGGTGTGTCGTTTGCAATCCGCACCGCCTCGTCCTCGTCCTGGTAACCCAGGATGGTCAGGACCGGGCCGAACACTTCCTCGCGCGCGATGGCCATGTCGTTGTTGCAGTTGGCAAACACCGTCGGGCGCACGTAGTAGCCCTGGGTCATGCCGTCCGGGCGCCCCGGGCCGCCAGCCACCAGCGTCGCGCCTTCGGCGATGCCCTTGTTGATCAGCGCCTGGATCTTGTCCCACTGCGTCCCGTTGACGACTGGGCCGATGCTGGTGTCGGCCGCGCGCGGGTCGCCAGCCCGGGTCTTGTCGGCCACCGCCTTGGCGATTGCGATCACCTCGGCCATGCGGGACTGCGGCACCAGCATGCGTGTGGGCGCATTGCAGGACTGGCCGGAGTTCATGAAGACGCTGGCTACACCGGCGGCCACCGCCTTCGGGAAGTCCGCGTCCTGCAGGATGATGTTGGGCGACTTGCCGCCAAGCTCCTGGCTTACCCGCTTCACCGTGGTCGCGGCTTTTTGCGCCACGTCGATGCCAGCGCGTGTGGAGCCGGTGAAGGAAATCATGTCGATGCCGGGGTGGGCACTCATGGCGGCACCGACCTCCGGCCCGAGGCCGTTGACGAGGTTGAAGACACCCTTGGGAACGCCAGCCTCGTGCAGTATTTCGGCGAAGATCAGCGCCGAGGTGGGCGTGAACTCCGACGGCTTGAGGACCATGGTGCAGCCGGCCGCCAACGCTGGCGCCACTTTGCAGGTCATCTGGTTCATCGGCCAGTTCCATGGCGTGATCATGCCCACCACGCCAATTGCCTCGCGTACCACCATGGCCGAGCCGACCTGCTCTTCGAACGCGTAGCTCTTCAAAACCTCCAGCGTCGACAGGATATGGCCCAGACCGGCACCAACCTGGAACTTCTCGGCGAAACCCAGCGGCGCGCCCATCTCGTCAGAGATCGCCGCGCCCAACTCCCTGGCGCGTGTCTTGTACACCTCAACGACACGTGTCAGCAATGCAACACGCTGCTCTCGCGAAGTCAGCGAATAGGACTCGAACGCACGGCGTGCCGCCAGCACTGCGCGGTCGACGTCGGCGGCCGAGCCCAGCGCGATGTCGTACAAGGGTTTTTCGTTGGCCGGGTTTACGACGGCGCCGGTCTTGAGGGTCTGCGGGTCGACCCATTGGCCGTCGATATAGAACTTGAGACGCTGAACCATGGATTACTTTCGAAGGGTGGTGGCTGCACGGGGCGAGGCGCAAAGTATAGGGTCGCTCGCCGACCGGGGAGTCTGCCTTGACGGGCAAGACCCCGCGGCAGATACTGCGCTGTATGAGGTGTCACAGTCCGCGCACGATGGTACCTGGCCGTGGCTTGCGGGTTGGTCTGGCGGCCGCGCTGGTGCTGACCACCATCGCCGCGTCCCATCCGACAGATGGCGCCGACGCGGCATTGCTGCAGCCCATCCTCGCACACGGCCCCTGGCCGATGACGGCCAGAGTGGACCCGAGCAACCGGGTGGACGGGAGCGCAGCGGCGGTCGAGTTTGGCTACCGCATGTTTCGCGAGTCGCGCCTGTCCGCCAACGGCTATGTCAGCTGCGTGACCTGCCACCAGCTCGACCGGGCCTTTACCGATGGCAATGCGCGCGCCCAGGCGCTGGCACCGCTGGATCACAACACACTGGCTTTGGCCAATGTGCCCTTGCAGCGCCGCTATGGCTGGGACGGTGCGAGCGACAGCCTGTGGATGGCCAGTCTGCGCCCCCTTTTCGATCCGCGCGAGTTCGGCGCGGACGCGGCGCGTGTGGCGCATGTGGTACGCATCGGTGACGGCCTGGCCTGCCGCTACCAGCACAGCTTTGCGGCACCGCCGGCAACACACGACGACCAAACAGTGATGGTCAACGTGGCCAAGGCCTTGGCCGCGTTTGTGGCGACCCTGGGTACCGGGCGTACCCCATTTGATGAGTACCGCGACGCGCTGACGCGCAATGACCGGGACGCGGTCGCAGCTTTTGCGCCGGCCGCCCGGCGCGGCGCCGCCCACTTCGTTGGAGTCGGCGGCTGCGCCGCCTGTCACAGCGGGCCGAACTTCAGCGATGGCGCGTTGCACCCGCAGGCGCCTGCCCAAGGCGCGTCCGGCGCTGCTGCGGCAGACGGTGCCGTCGGCAGTTTGCGCTGGAGCAGCAGCGCCTACAACCTGCACGGTCCGTTCAACGACAACCCGGCGCAAACTGCGTCCACCGAAGGCGCACTGGTGAGTTTCGGGACCGGTACGGGTGCCCTCGTCCGAACCCCGTCGCTGCGCAATGTCGCCGTCACGGCGCCGTATATGCACGACGGCAGTGTGGCGACGCTGCGCTCGGCGACGCCCCATGCAGGTGCCGAACTCACAACCGCGCAAGTGAACGATATCGTGGCTTTCCTTGGGTCCTTGACCGACCGGCAGGGAGCGGTACGGAGCTGGCCGCAGCTGGCGGTCTCCCCCTGTCCCTGAACGTCGCGCGCCCTGCGCGACGCGGCACCTGTGCCATCTTTCCCAAAGCGCGGCCACAATACGGCGATGAACATGACTGCATTGCGGCAGATCAAGGATTTGCCCGGACCGCCCGGGTTGTGGCTGCTTGGCAATACCTTTCAGATCCGGCCCAGCCGCGTGCACCTCGACGTCGAGCAATGGGCCAAAACCTACGGGCCGCTGTTTCGCATCCAGCTCGGGCGCAGTCGCCAACTGGTGATTTCCGATCCTGAACTGATGGCGGCGGTCATGCGCGATCGGCCGGACGGATTCGGGCGCAACCCGCAAAGCCGACGCAGCTTTGTGGAAATGGGCCTGCCGGTTGGCGTATTCGGTGCCGAAGGCGATGACTGGCTGCGCCAGCGCCGCATGGTCATGGCGAGTTTCGCGCCCGGCCATGTGCGCGCCTATTTCCCGTCCCTGATCAAGGTGACGCTGCGCCTGCGCTCACGCTGGCAGCAGGCCGCGCGTGCCGGGAGCGTGATTAACCTGCAGGCCGACCTGATGCGCTTCACCGTGGACGCAATCGCCGGGCTGGCGTTTGGCCGCGACATCAATACCCTGGAGTCGGGAGAAGACGTGATCCAGCAGCACCTGGACAAGGTGTTGCCCGCGGTGTTCCGCCGTACGTTCGCGTTGCTTCCGTATTGGCGCTATTTCAAGCTGCCGCGTGACCGTGCGCTGGACCGCAGCGTGCAGGTGATCCGATCCACCATCGCGCAGTTCGTTGTCGAAGCGCGCGCGCGTCTGGAGCAGGACGCCGCATTGCGTGCCCAGCCAGGCAACCTGCTCGAGGCCATGGTCGTGGCGGCTGACCTGCCTGACAGTGGTCTGGGCGACCAGCAGGTCGTGGGCAACGTGCTCACCATGTTGCTCGCCGGGGAGGACACAACGGCCAATACCCTGGCCTGGATGGTGCACCTGTTGCAGCGCAATCCGTCGGCGCTGGCGCGGCTGCAGCAAGAGGTGCGCACGCTGGCGCCGGACCCTTCGCAGTTCACACTGGGGGCCATGGAGCAACTGGTGTTTCTGGACGCCTGCGCCAGCGAGACGATGCGCCTCAAGCCGGTGGCGCCGTTCATCGTTGTGCATGCGCTGCGCGACACGGTGGTGGGCGACGTCGCGGTACCCGAGGGAACCATGGTTTGGGGTGTGTTGCGCCACGACAGTGTTGCCGAGCCCAACTTTGCCGACGCGCTGGCCTTCAAGCCCGAACGCTGGCTGGCCGACGCACCACACGCGCTGACCAGCGCTGCCAAACGCTCCGCCATGCCCTTTGGCTCCGGCCCACGGATGTGCCCGGGTCGTTACCTGGCCTTGCTGGAGATGAAGCTGGCGATGGCCATGCTGCTGGCCAGTTTTGACATCGAGGCGGTGGACACTCCCGACGCCGAGCCGGCGCGCGAACGCATGGCGTTCACCATGAACCCGGTGGGTTTGACGATGCGTTTGCGCGAGCGGGAAACGTCGACCAATGGCTTATTTGGTGTGGACCGAATATGACTTCAGATCGTCTCTGCTGATGGTTGACGCAGCCACGAGCTGGTAGTGTTTTTCATCCACCACCCTTATTGCGCCGTCGACAACCGACAGTTCGAACATCGCGATGCGTCCGTTGGTCATGAACTGTGCCGACACGGGCCGACACAACAGATCTTTGAAGACTTGCTTACAAAAAGCGACGTCTTGCTGGGTTTGAACCATGCCGTGCTTGTCAGAACCACCCTTCGCCTGAACCGGAACTACAAACTGTCGCCCGTGGCGGTCAATCCCTGTCTCTTATACACATCTCCGAGCCCACGAGACTAAGGCGAATCTCGTATGCCGTCTTCTGCTTGAAA
>ENA-ORBV01014453-ORBV01014453.1-microbial-mat-metagenome-genome-assembly--contig:-NODE-14453-length-11802-cov-5.409467_pt1 | contig 11802 bp, 8 predicted proteins | sample MGYA00237777_ERZ505514 | MGnify/ENA primary metagenome ERZ505514 (study PRJEB26160, sample SAMN06269048) | microbial mat metagenome | isolation source: Oligotrophic lake microbial mat | place... | reverse complement strand
CTCATTGGAAGCATTCAAGACTTGTCTTTAAAAGCTACTAGCTAGTGCCACTTGACCACCACATGATAGCAATGGAACAAAACAATGTTGCTGTTTGCCATGTTTTTCCTCAACCTTGACTTGACTTGTGGGCTCTGGAGCTCCTGCCTGTGTGTGACACTGTGGCGTGCATTTTCACTTTGCCACAAAATTCCGGCGAAGGCGGATTGCTTCGTATTCTACAACACATGCGGTTTGGACTTTGGACGGGTTTGCTGTTCCGAATGTTGACTTCCCACTACAGCACACAGTGTCCGTAATGCCACAGCAAAAGCAGATGGATCTCGGTGCTGGCATTAAACTACCGGATTCATTGACTTATTGTACGTCAGTTTGTGTTGTCAATGGGTCGGCTGAAGACAGTGAAGAGGCCCCATTTAGTCATAATTAAAGATGGAGATTTGTCTACTCTGCAAGTGCATGTACAAAACGAGAAGCAATGGAATCATGCTACTGATTGTAGTGTGTAGACACGGTAGGATTTCTACTTGAGTCGTGGGAAAACACAAAGAAACATCCTTATGGTGACGTCCTCATCATTTAACACGTGTTTTGTGTGTAAAACGTCACATAAGACAAAAACGGTAACTTTTCACCAGATTTTCGCAAGGCGGGTTCGCAACACCGACTCACTAATTAGTTATTTCCAGGAATTGGTTTTCAATTCTTGGCACTGCTCTACATGCGAGGGGTCATCACCGATTTTTATTTAGCAAATAATTAGAAGCAGGCACATCAGCTGTTAGTGTTAGTTATGGTTACCCATGGAATAGGTGTTTTGTTTGTGACTGCCTAGTAGCTTGACTACTAACAAAATCGTGTTGACACCAATGCACGACAGTTAGATGGCATTGTAGCACCATTCGACTCTTGCTTCATCATTTGTGCTCTGTCAACAATCAATTCAATTAGCATCGACGATGACAATCACCATGCGAACCATCAGAATCCTCACCATGACGATGACTGCGTTCGTTGCAGCAACGCGGAGGACTGCGGGAGCGACGTGCATGTCGTGGCGGGCACGAGTTGCGGTGATTGTCGGTTGGACAATCATGGACATCATCATCCGAATGTTCGGGTGTTTCAAATCGGTGACGAAATGAAGATCGATCACGATGATGACTTTCCCGACCACTGCTGCGAGGACAAGACGGAGGACAAGAACGACGATGACGAGGTGGAGCATCCACGCGAGTAAGTTCTTCCTTCATTCTTGCGTTTTCTTGTTCCAAACGAAGGATTTTGTTCTCAAACTCTAGTCGTTTCAATTTTTCAGCAGGAGTTTCGTTCTCTTTTTCGTCGTCCAAACAACCAACCATGGCCATGGCGACAGGCTTTTTAGCAGCGGGTTTCTTCTCGTATCCAGCAAGTTTCTGGAAATGACTTTGATTTTTTGGAAGCATCGGCTGCGTCTCGACAATTTGAACGTCTTCACGGTCGTTGACATCCACAATGTCAATGGGTTCTTCATTCTTGATGTCAAGCTTGACAGACTTGACACTCTTGACAGAAGTCTTCTGTTTCTTGGTGAGTTTTCCAGAAGGATTCATGGCAGCCATACGATTAGCTTTCCTTTTTGATGTTTCTTGTTCGTGCGTCTTGGAACTATTAATGCTTGCGTGTCTCACTTTCGCGGCTGTTTCTGCATTGGACAGTCCGCATTCAAGGCAATGAGTAATGCACAAAGCACGAAGAGCGTGACCGGTACAGGATTCCCAGTTGTCAACTCCGGAAAGAAATCCGATTTGCTTTTAGAGTGCACGATGTTTGCTTGGTCCCATGTTCCAGTTGGAACCTTTGCCACCTTGAGCGAACCAAATGTCCTTCCCGCATTGCTTCTTGAGTTCTAATGCTTCTTTGGAATCACGCTTGAGGATGCGACCATGCACTTTGGTGGCGAGTGGATGGCAATGATCGACATAGAAACAAAGAACTTGGAATGGATTCCAATAGCGATGAAGCGTGTCTTCAACAAAAGACAGCACCACGTCTTGATCGCGAGCAAGTCTTGTGTTGGTTAATTTGAGTTGACGTGTCTTGGAGTGCGGAACCTTGAGGCCACCCCATTTTAAACCACACAAATCCTGACCATCCGCCATTGTGCATTCGCCAATGTAGAGTTGAGACGTCTTCAAATCCATGTGTTCGGATGAACCACGGAGGCCAAGACAGAATCCGAATGCAAAGATGACACAAAGACACAAGTGCTCTGGCTCTTCACACGGACGAATCTTCTTGTTCTTGATTGCAGCAAGGAACTTGATGAACAAATCGGGATCCGTTCTTGCTCTGTTTGCTCCGGTGCCATGCGAAGGATCATCTTCACGGATCTTATTCCATTGCGTCTTCAACACGCCATGAAACTCTCCCTTTCTGTTGAAATCAATTCCGAAATTATAACGGATGCCTTTCTCCGCAAACACGATGGTGAGTTGCTCCATGTACTTCGCGAATGCACTAGGCTGTAATTGTTTTCCTTTGTTGGGACCATTGAGACAGCACCATTTCATTCCGCAACAAACTAAACAGTCGTTGAACATTTTATGTTTGTCGGCGTTCTTCTCTCCTCCTAACACAGCATAAAACCCATAATCAATGGAGTTAGATTCCGACAGATGATGCGGATTGTGCTTGAGCACTGAGGCAAGTTGAGAAAGATGACCTCCGTGTTCCGCGATTGTGTCGAACCAACGCTTCTCTAGTTTCTCTTGCTTGTCGGTGCACTTCTTTGAGTTTTTACCTTCGTCACACTTATCAATGTGTGCTCTTTCTTCTTCATTTAAACCAGTGATGCCGTCTTTCCACAAACTAGAAGCAATTTGCTTGGCAAGATTGGCATTTGATTCGGGCGTTGGTGACGAAGGTGGTTGTTGCGGAGGATGTTGCAAAGTCGGAATGGATGCCGCAGTTGTTGCGGAAGGTAATTCAATCCGCATGCCTTTCTTTCTGTTGTGTTCGTGGCATTTGCGCAAAAAAGAAGCATCATCGTCTATTTCATTCTCATCATCATTGTCTTCTTCTTCTTTGTCAACGTCGTCGTCTTCCGGTTCACTGTCGGAGGCAATTTTACGGCGACCTGCGGAGTCCACCGCAGTTGTGTTGTCGGAAGCATGCGTTGTGGTGTTGTTGCTGTTGAATCCTGCAGCAAGAATTGAAGCAGCATCCAAAGCACCTTGCGTGTAAGTGTTGTTGTTGATTTGATCTTCGTTATTGTTTTCCGTGTCACCTTCGTCTTTGTCTTCCGTGTCATCTTCGTCTTCTGAAGACGCTTCAAAATTGATTTTGAATTCGTTCTTTGCTTCCTGATCAAACTATTGACTAATTCGCTCTTGTGTGTGCATGTGTTCTTTCAAGGCACAGTCGTCGTCACCATCCGGCATGAGTTCAGAAGGATTGTCGCACTGCGGCGTGTATGAATCTTGGGCTAAGAAAAGATGAGTGTCTGCTACGGAGTCGTCTCCTTGAGTAAGTGCTTGCTGTTGTGGATCTCCGTCGTCATCTTCGAAAGACAAAAGAGGACACTGGTTGTCGTCCTCCTGTTGTGTTGAAGAAGGGTTGTTTCTTGTGCCGGGACGCCTGTTTACAGGCGCCATGGTGGATGCTTTCTCAACTACAACTAATGCCAATCTTACACTACTCTTGCTGCATGCTGACAGATTTCTAAAGATCAAATCGCTACCGTGGGGCCTACAGACAAAATGTACTAGGTCTACGTAGCTGATTCTTGACTTGATTGATCAGTGATTTGAATTTGCTACCGATTTAAAACCACATAGGGAATGCTTGACGCCAACAACGACTCTCGTAGAAATCCTACCGTGTCTACACACCACCAATCCACATCACAATTCCTCTCACAATGCATCAGCGGATCGGTGCGTGCCTCAGCTTTCTGTAACTACAGAGGCCAAGTGCGGTCTTTCCTCGTCGCTACGAATCTCGTACGAATCCTCGTAAACTCGGATTCGTACTCGATTCCCGATCCGCTGACGCATTCTTGAGTAGAGCTCACTGTAGAACGGAAGTCTCTTAATCATGACATTTTTACTACAGTTACCAGTACAGCTGCCGACAGCTGGATGGAAGACGTCACGTCGCGGATCGAAACAATGGACGACTTCGTAGTACTAGTAGCTAGACTAGCTAGAGTACGTCGTACTGGTAGTACCAATTCGGATCGATAAATGGTGGATAGATGCACTACAGAACTGCGAATGTCACTCTGACCGAAGTTACGAACCCACTATGTACTGTACGACGTACACTGTAGCTAGACTAGTTAAGAAGCTAGCTAGCTAGACTATCGATACAAGTACCTGGCTAAAACCCTAGCTAGTAGATACTAGTAGTAGAGTAGGTAGCTAGAGCTAACTAGCTAGAGCACACGCAAAGGCGGCATCAAAACCGCATTCTCACCTACGGCCCAGTTGAAGAAGTTCACTGAACTGCATAGCTATCTATCCATCAACTACTAGCTAGCACATCATTCTAATAGACAAGATAGACGAGACAAGACCTTCCAAATGATGGACGACCATTATCATCGGTCGCACTCGAGTCGAGACTTTAGTGCTAGCGATAGTAGTAGCAGCAGTAGCGGACAAGGTACAAGAGATGGACCCCCCGACGGCGGCAGCGGTGATGCGGAACTTGGTTTGTTTTCTTCCAACCGTGCAGCCGCAGCAGCAGCAGCAGCAGCATCATTACCAATAATAAGGCCATCCTCCCTTTCGGTGACAGATACGAACAAAGCAGCAACAACGAGTAAAACGGGTACGAGTACGGGTAGTAACTCCACGAATCGAACAGAAACAGCGCCCACTACTGCAAAAGACGACGAAGACGCTGCTTCTCTGGATCGAATGCCCTTTCGTCCCATGAACATCAAGACCAGCAAACCACCCAAAGCAAAAGGGAAAAAGAGTCATTCTGGTTGGTGTACCAGCAGCAGTACAAATCAAGCAGAGCACTCGTCGTCGTCGTCGTGGTCCTTCTTTTCTCATTGGCCCATTCTGTTGGTGAGCTTTTTCATCTTCGCCGTCTTGGCGGCCGCCAGCATCTCGGTGGTATGGTTTGTCCAAAATGGCAAAAGCGATGAACGCCGGGATGCCGTCTTGAATTTGGCCACGGAAACGGGAGCCTTTTTTGCAAAGGAATTGGATTTAGCGATTTTGCCACTCTTTAGCATGGCCCAATTTGCGACCGAACTCGAAATTTTTGCCGACTTGCCCAATCAAATTGGATCTCCCGATCGACCCGACAAGCCCTACTTGCCCATGTTGCCCAATCCTCCCAATGCCACGGTCATCAAAGCCATGCGCAATGTCACGGGCGTCTGCGATGAACCCGAGTTGGTCAAACGTTTCACGAAAATTGCCGCCGCGGTCAAGGCCAATGCCAATATGGATGGCATTTTGCACAATATTCAATTGGCACCGGAAGGTACGTTCTTTACTGTCTTTCTTTTTGTGTTTTTGTCGTTCTTTGGATGTCTTTGTGTCTGTTTTGTTATGGGTTCAAGTGTAGTACGATAGGACATTTGAAAATGGGACCTTTCTAACATTCGTTTCTACTTGTTCTATATCCATTGGACGCAATGGAATGTAGGTGTCATTTGCTTATTGCATCCCATGAACAATACCGAAGACTTTCCAGACGGACGGTACTTGGACAATACTGGAGCTTGGGGTCTGGATTTGCTTCATGATCGCTTTCATCGCTTCATTGCGAGAAAATCCTTGGTCCAAAGTGAAATGGGCATTGTCGGACCCCGGACACTCTTTCAATGTCCGACTTGCGGTTTGTATTTTATCATTCGATTGCCCATTGCCAGTCGGACGCATTACATTGACGTGGATGGCGAAGCCTTTCCTCGATGGGGTTTTGCCACGGCGCTCATCAATTGGGATGCCTTGGTGGAACGCTCCGATATTCAAAAGCGATTCCAATCGAATGGACTCGAATTTCAAATTACCCGGACCGATCACATTTACAATGAAACGTCCGACACCTATACCACGGATAAAGTTGTCCTGGTGAGTTCCGCGGGCTTCGGGACCAAACCCACCGAAGTGTCCACCGCACTCCAAACCACCAACAATGAATGGGTCATGACGGTCCAATATGATGTTCGTGCCGAGACGGGATACATTGTCGTCGTTATAGCGTCCGTCGTGGTGTCCTTTTTTATTTCCTATTTGGTATGTATTGTCTTGGTCCAGAAGCAGACCCACTCGGCGATTCAAGGAGCGGAGAAGGCCAAGGTGGAATTGGAACGCCACTTGACAGCCTCCTTGGCTCATGAACTTCGCAACCCCCTCGGCGCCATTGACAGTGCCTTGGCCTGCATGCCCTCGGATGATAGTCTTCCTTCGGATGCCAAGGATTTGATCAAAAGCATGCAGTTGTGTACGGTCTTCATGTCGAGCATTATGAACAATCTACTCGACAGTCGGAAACTAGAAGAGGGCAAGCTAACCTTGCTCCACAACCCCTTTTCCCTCAAGAGTCTACTGTATGCCGTACACAAAATGATGAAGCCGGCCGTCAATCCAAAGGTTCAGTTGACCGTCGACGTTACCTCGTTATCTGCCAAAAAGGAATGGGTCTATGGTGATGTGCATAGACTGCAACAAGTCATGACCAATCTAGTGTCCAATTCCGTCAAATTCACCCGGGAGGGCTCCATCACTCTATCAGTCCGATGGGTGCGACCACAACAACAATCCTCAAAGACTAAGAATGCCTCGAATGACGAGTGGGTTGAATTGAAGTGTCGAGATACAGGTCCGGGCATCCCCAAGGGTGACCAAGCCGATTTGTTCAACCGATTCACAACGAGGGGTGGAGCTCCGGGATCCGGCCTAGGATTGGCCATTGCGCGACAGATTGTAGAATTAATGGGCGGGTCCATACGATTTGAAAGTGATCCCACGGTCGTCGCAGGTACCGATTGCATCGTCCTTCTTCCGCTCCAAGTGTGCGAAGAACCGCAAGTAGAACCAAAAAAGGAAGAGAACGCTTCTACGCAGCAGGACGACGTCGATGATGAGTCCAAACCCTTGCAACAGCCTCTGAAAATTCTGCTGACCGACGACATTAAAATGAATCGCACCCTGCTCAAGAGGCGAATGGAAAAATGTGTGGCACCCAACAGTATCATTACGGAAGCGGCCACCGGCGAAGCTGCTTTGAAGTTATGCGAGTCGGAACGCTTTGATATTATCGTCATGGATCAGTACATGCAGCAAGCAGGGGGTGTTTTGGTGGGAACCGACGTCTTGATCGCTTTACGGAGAGCTAATGTAGATTCCATCATGATTGGTTGTTCCGGGAACGATCTGGAGGAGAAATTCAAAGATGCTGGGGCGGTCTTGGTGTGGAAGAAACCCCTTCCGCCCAACGACGAGATCATCAAAAGTTTGCGTCAATTGCTTGCGGCTAGGGATCAAGAGGTATGAGCGCGCCAAACCTTTCCGTATTTTCCCAACCCGAAAATGTGGCCAAGCCAGGCACGGCTGCATGGGCAAAAAATGCAAGAAGCTTGCCCTAGTCTCTTTCTGAGCTAGTAGTGTTTCTATATCGTTGCACTGATCAGCTAGTACCGCTACTCATGACATTGTGCAGATGGTTGGGTTTCTTGCGCGGAAAAGTCGGCAAGGATACTAGCTAACAAAATGCCGGGGTGAAAGGAAGCAACATTGTTTCCTGGTTTTCACCAAGAGCTTTCCATGAATGCAGTTTCTAGCTAGTATCCACAATACTGCCACTCTGCAACAACCCAACAGATTGATACGTCAGTGACGGTAGTTTCAGCGGTTGCCTTCAGGTCTTGTAAGATTGTTGGGCCAGCTTCTTCTACTACACAAAAAGAGAGAGGGGAGACTTAATTCTATTGCACTGACTGGTTTTATAATGGCTAGTGAGAGCTCTAAAATGAATTCAATTCTCAAGCTAGCAACCGGCCAATTGCTTTTGTGAAGCTTGACTCTTCCACTTTATAATCACATATTTTACTTTTCTCAACACTAGATTAGTCCTCTCCTTGCACTTCTTTTCCATCATCCAATTTCTGCTGTGCCATTTGTCGTCGAACAAGAGCAGAGTAGGCCCCGTCAGGGTTCTCCAACAGCTGTGCGTGCTGTCCTTCTTCCACAAGACGCCCGTCCTCAATGACAAAAATCTTGTCTGCATTTCGAACCGTCGACAGACGATGGGCAACAACCAGAACTGTCATGGAGTGACCTTGATCAACCTTACTCCTTTCCAGCATACCATCGATAGCTCGTTGAACAAGGTGCTCCTAAGAAAGAAATAGAAAACAAGGTAAAATCAACAACACTTAGACGATTCCGATACAAGAAGCCCACAACTGGAGCGAACTTCAACACACATCTATCAACTTACACTTTCAGCGTCAAGCGCGCTAGTTGCTTCGTCCAGCAATAATACTCGGGGACGCCGTACTAAGGCTCGAGCAATAGCAACTCTACATAAGATTCGTAATCCACGAGGAGACTCGTAAGTGAGCATAGTATAGCATCCAATACGCACTGCCAGCGATGAGCGAGCACAGCACTTACCGCTGTTTTTGCCCGCCGCTCAACTGAACGCCCCGCTCGCCTACCTCTGTCTCATATTTTTGCGGCAGTTTCTGTATAAAACTATCTGCATTGGCGAGCTTCGCAGCAAGGACAATCTCTTCATCGGTTGGTTCCATGTCCGTTCCTTCAAGACCATAAATAATATTCTTTTTGATGCTTCGAGCAAATAGTGTTGGCTCTTGCGAGACGACAGAGATACTGCGGCTTAAGAAGTCGGGAGAAATCTCGTGGACTTCAATGCCGTCAAAAAGAACTTTCCCAGCAGAATGCTGATACAAGTTTTGTAGTAATCCCATGATAGAAGACTTGCCTCCTCCCGACTTTCCCACGAAAGCGACAGTGCTCCCAGCTGGTATCTTTAGGGAGATCCCGTTCAAAATACGGCGCTGGGGCCGAGAAGGGTAGAACATTTCAACGTTGTCCAGCACAATTTCACCGCGAGCCTGCTGTGGCCGCAAGCCGGTTGTTCGCTGTCTATGTGTCTTGGTGGCCTTGACTCCCAATACTCCTGCTTCTAATACTTCGTGGCCTTGGCGTGTGGCTGCCGCAACTTCGGACGGTGCCTGTGCATCAGTTTGAGTTTGAATTGGTGTTGACGACGGGGGTTGTATTTTCGGCTTTCGGTTCATGAGCTCAAATATTTTATCTGCAGCACCCATGGCCTGCGTTATGTTGCCAAAGACATATCCAATCGCGGCAAACTCGTTGGACAATGACTGCAAATAAAGCAAAAAGCTGACTAGCCCACCTGTCGTCATGTCGCCGTTGCGAACAAGCAAACCGCCGTAAAACACTGGATAATGAAATTGCAGGAGGCAAAACGACAGGTGTTGTAAGTTAGTGGACATGGTGAAAGAACAAGCGAGAGACAAGGGGGATAACCACTATTCTTACCGGCGACTGCATAGACAAGTTGTGGAACAGCATCAAGGATGGTAATGAAGCTCCCGAATGCTACTGCATTCTTCCTTTGCAAATTCAAATACTTTTGCATGTACTCTTCGAACTCTTTCAGCTCTGATTCAGCCGCATCAAATGAGCGGACCGTTGCCATGGACGACAGCGCGGCCTCACTGACGCTGTTTCCATCGGCTAACTTCTTTTGCATCAGCTTAGACAGTAGCCGCATGTAATTGCCGTACCATTTGGAAATTATTGTAATAATAGGGAAGGTAACAAATGTCAGGATAGTCAGCTGCCATGAAGCAGCAAACATAAATATCAACACACCCAAGCAATGGACGAGGCAATTGAACAGGACGTCCACACTTCGCATTGCTTGACCGCCCGCAAGCGCCGTATCACTGCTGAGCCTGCTAGTAATATCTCCCGTCTTTGTCACATCAAAAAAGCCAATTTCTTGCGAAAGCAAGGCGTCCATGAGTTGTATACGCAAGCGAATATTGACCCGCCCCCCTGCAATGGTAAAGACGGCTGCACGAATACCTGAGAAGACACCAGCCAAAATAGAAGCAACCAGGAGCAATTTGATGTTTTCCATAAATCCTGGTACATCCCACATGGCTATGTCGTGCTTGTTGGTAGCATCATCATCGTCCCCGGCAAATGTTTCGCTCAGTGCATCCAGAACATTGCCAAGAAATCTTGGGATGCAGACTTCTGCTATGGCAGCCAGGGCCAGAAAGACAAAAGCACACAAGATCAAGGGCAGGTCTGGAGCACATGACTGCACCAGATCTCTCCAGGTGGCCTTGTAGGTGGCATCTGCGCCAATGTCGCTCACACCACGGGCTTCAGTGTCAAGAGTAGCCGAGTCAACGACATTCTCATTATCGCCAGCTTCCGTATCTGCATTCTGTAGTTCAATTGGATCTTGGTTGCTTCTATTTTCTTCAGTTGGGGAGCCAAGTAGCGGGGTGCTCAACTCTGACGATTCCACGGAAGTTGCTGCATCCGCCATGCCCCTCGCTCTATCTTTCCCGTATTTCCCAACCCGTTCACAAATTATACCCAGGTGGAGGACTTCCACCATCGAAACGATAGCTGCAACGAGTATCACAATCCAAAAGAGTGGATGCATGGAATGCTTTGAATGGAACTCATCGAGTTCCACTTCCATGCGAACCAAACACTTCGCGACGCAAAGAATTTGTGTCAAGATTCCCAAAAGCTCACAGGGAAAAGAGGGCCTTTTTAAGAATCGGACAAACCATGGGTAAAAGGGTTCTTCCAGCGCTTCTTCATCCAACTCTTCTTGAGATTTCTTGTCTCCATTAGGGTGGAAGTTGCTAAGATTTGTCTCAGAAGATGGTCCCATCAAGTCAGGTCGATAGTAAGCGACAAGCATAGCCAGAAAAGCAGCTAGCAGCCGAAGAGCCGAAACAGTGGCAAGATCCATCAAGGTTCCATAAAACGTAAAGTGATCGTGATCGGTTTTGGTTGATTCGTCCATGGCGTGACGGATCCAAGAAGGCTGGAGACAAAGAAAAAAAAGAAAAAGAGTCACCCAGAGGTCCGTGGCCAAGACGCTTAAAAAAGGCAGGAGTTTCCATAGCTCCTTCCTAATTTCGTCATCCGAAGCCTGCGATCTTTCTTCCCGTTCATTAATCCTATCATGCGCCATGGTTATTGTGGATGGTCGAGTATGTAGAAGGGTCCCCTCAAAAATTGCCAATCCAAAGAATGGAAATAATGCAGCCGCGAAAACAAGACGATGATCAACGACACAACAAGGCTGCATGCACGCACCCTTGCCAAGCCGTGTCCTCCTGTGAGTCGTGTTTTTTGTGATATCTTTTAAATTCTTCCGATGATGTCACTCGTGACAGCACGATCACGGATTGTGCGCGAAAGCAGTTGGATTTCAGGAGCTCTACTAGGGTGCAGCAGAGGCTAGGGTTGTAAGCTGCGCTTCGCTTGTCGCTCACGCAATTTCTGCACCCCAAGCATGGAGACCTGGAACATATGTAGCTTCTGTGCCCTGTGACAAATAGGAGACCCTGTGTGACATGTTGTTTGACTGCAAAAAGATTGCAGAAGTGGCCCCTTTGCAAATCCCCTCCTTTGAGTCCTTCGAAAATCCAACATCATGTTAAGTGATTCAAATTTTCTATCCATGCCTGTAAGAAGTCGAATCATTGGCTAGAAACGTCCATGCTACTACAGTTTTATGTACAATTGTGCTAGCATGTTTTAA
>ENA-ORBV01014451-ORBV01014451.1-microbial-mat-metagenome-genome-assembly--contig:-NODE-14451-length-11803-cov-5.527290_pt1 | contig 11803 bp, 9 predicted proteins | sample MGYA00237777_ERZ505514 | MGnify/ENA primary metagenome ERZ505514 (study PRJEB26160, sample SAMN06269048) | microbial mat metagenome | isolation source: Oligotrophic lake microbial mat | place... | reverse complement strand
GAGCAGGTAGCATACTCACTGTAGGTCGTACAGTTTGTGCGTTAGCAATGTTTTGATGAACCTGTGCCAACTGATTGTTAATATTTTGCATTCCACCCATTGCAGAACTTAATCCACCAGCAACTCTATTTTGGAATTTTTGCTGAAATTGTGTTCCAGCAGTTGAAGAACCAAATTGATTAGATAAAGCTACACTTTTTTGTGATAAATTTGCCTTTTTCAAGTTTCCAGCAGCGGCACCAGCTTGTTTACTGTATGAACCTGCTTGTGAAGCTAGATCCGACACTGCCATACCAATAGCAGGGTCTCCTGTAATTCCACCAGCAATTGCACCAACCACAGGCGCAGCTTTTTCTAAAGCATTACCTGTTTGGTTTGCTATTTGTCTTACAACACCTAAACCTTGATTTAATCCACCGTCAACCTTTTTAACAACGTTATTTGCTGTTGATGGCAGTTTATTGAAGAAGTTGGTTGCACCTTTTTGTAATTTTTTAAATATGTTTGGCATACTATATATATTATACCAAGATTTTATTATTTTTCGGTGATTTCAATATCTTTGTCATCATCTTCATCTTCCATAATGACAATTTCATCAAAACCTTTATAAAGTCGTTGTGTTGACTTACTTATAAACATCCATTCGTATGGTTTATCAAAAACAATGTCTCTAATTACTTCAAACTTATCTTTGTGCAATTCTACAGCGTCATTGAATATTTTTTCAGTTTGTCCTTTGTCTAATTTAAATAAAACTATGTTGTTTATGATTTCTCGTAAGGATCTGTCCAATTGATAGAAATTTTGACACAGAATCAAATTGACAAGCTTAATGTGACGTTGATTTGCAATCATTTCTTTTAGTTTCATCAATGTGTGATGATCCTTTAATGCTTTTTGTACATCATCAAAAATAATCAATGATTTTTCACCTTGTTCGGCATTTGCTTTGATTTTCTCGTGCAATTCGTACAAACTCCTTGCTGTAAGTTCTTCATACATCTGTTCACCTGGTAGAACGTCAAATATGTTGTCTTTCAGTGATTTTCGTGATGTTTCTGGCATAAATACGTAAATATGGTGAAATTTCTTTTTATACACACGTTTTACTAAGTTTATTGTCATATTTGTCTTTCCACTACCTTGTCTACCAATAACAGCAGTAGTATTATACTTATTCATGTGATCGCGTATCATTGGCCATTTATCTAATGACGAACAAATCTTTTCATCACAAAGAAAGTCTACTTTACCAAAATTAGGGGCTTCATTTTTAATAATGTTTATTTTATAATCGTTTGACATGTTAATTATAAAATAAGAGAAGAAAATATTTTAGACGACGACTTGTGTGATTCCATTAACGAAATCCCATTGAAGAATAGCATCATGAGCAGAATAAAAGTACAAATTATGTATAGAATTTAAACGACAAGATAGAATTTCACTCGCTAAGAATAAATGTCTTAGGTAGGCACGTGAGTAATGCTTGCAGGTATAGCAGCCACACTCTGCATCGAGCGGGTTTGGGTCATCAGCAAACTCTTGGCGTTTAATGCTAACCCTTCCACCCCATGTAAAAAGTGTTCCGTTACGTGCCACGCGAGTGGGCATCACACAATCAAACATGTCAATTCCAGCGTCGATACATAAAATTAAATCGAGAGGTGTGCCGACACCCATTAAGTAACGAGGCTTGTTTTCGGGCATCAGGGGAGCAAGGTCTTTCATCATATCATGCATAATCTCAATGGGCTCGCCAACACTAAAACCACCGAGCGCATATCCAGGAAGATCAACACTGGTGATTTGTTGAAGGCTTTCCTTTCTGAGATCCATTTCAAGTCCACCTTGAATAATACCAAAAAGTAAACTCTCGGGTCTTGTCATGGCAGCTTTTGAGCGCAACAGCCAGCGGTGTGTGAGATCCATGGATTTCTTAATATCTTCTCGGCTGCTAGGGTAAGGCAGACATTCATCGAACGCCATAATAATATCTGAGCCCAGATTCATTTGAATCTGCATACTGACTTCAGGACTGATAAAATATTTAGATCCATCAATGTGACTCTTAAATTCTACGCCTTCTTCGCTAAGTGTTCTTAGTTTTGAAAGAGAGAAAACCTGAAAGCCCCCGCTGTCTGTAAGAATAGGCCCAGACCAATTCATAAACTTGTGAAGCCCGCCCAAGCGTTTAATTCTCTCATCACCTGGCCTTAAATGAAGATGGTAGGTATTGCCCAGAAGAACCTGAAATCCCAAGTCTTTTATTTCTTCAGGTAGCATTGCCTTTACTGTAGCCTTGGTACCAACGGGCATAAAATGTGGGGTGTCAATTACGCCGTGGGCCGTTTGTAATTGTGCACGCCGGGCTTTGTGATCGCCAGCTTTTCTGATGATTTCAAATGAGCCCGGTTTTCTATCTAGGCTCTTTTCTATGCCTTTTCCCATACGCTAAGGTCCCCATAACTAAATAAGCGGAAGTTGTTTTTAATAGCCCAGTTGTAGGCCCTTGGCCATCTGTTTTTCCCAGCAAAAGCGGCCACTAGTGCCAAAAGGGTTGTCCGCGGCTGATGAAAGTTGGTCATAAGATAATCCACGACTTTAAACTCATAACCAGGAGTAATAAAAATGTCTGTCGAACCCTTGTGTGGGCCGTTGGCTTCAGCCTCAAGCGCCCTCACAACAGTGGTACCCAAGGCCCAAATTTTTCCACCAGACTTTTTTGCCTGCTCAATTTTATCCCATGTTATTTTCTTTACCTCAAAAAATTCACTATGCATGACGTGCTCGCTCAAATTGTTGCTAGAAACTGGTAAAAAAGTTCCCAGCCCCACATGTAAAGTAATGCGCTCAATCACCACACCCCGATTTTCTAAGTATTCAAGATCCTCTGGCTCAAAATGAAAGCTCGCCGTGGGTGCTGCCAGGCTCCCCGGTTTTTCAGCCCAGGCCGTTTGATATTCTGTTTGATCTTTCGGACGATTATGCCGCTCAACGCGTGATTTCTGAATGTACGGAGGCAGTGGCAATTCGCCATTTCTTAAAAAATAATCGGCCGTTAACTTTTTACTAACCCTTACGATTTGAGGACGCCCTCTCCGAAAAAGTTCCATCTCAATAAATTCGGGTAACATGATTTTTTGATTTTCGCGCACCCGACTCGAAGGAAACAAAACCTCCCAGGTGTTGGGTTCAAATTCGTTTACGAATAGAATCTCTAAACTTTCTTGTGAAAAAACCCGGCGCTTGAGTACCTTGGTGTCGTTGATGACGAGCATGTCATTGGGACCAAAGCGATTTAAGAGTTCTTGCTTAGTGATTTCATTTTCTGTGTCTTTTGCGACCCACATTATGCGCGAAGGCTTTTTGGGAGCCTGTGCAATTAACTCTAAAGGAAATTCAAAATCCAGCTCTTCGGTTTTCACGCTATCGCTCAGACCAATCCTGCGTGCGCCGAAATTCCGGATCTTTCATTCTGTTTTTTGCTAACGTAGCCATGATGCGAGCTTGTAGTTTTTCTGGTTTCGCTTTAAGCCAAGGCGTTTTTAGAGTCTCCTTAAGCAAAGGATTCCAAATATTTTCTGAAAATTTCACTCGATTTTTGAGTCTGATCGCATAAACGAGTTCACAACCCATAGCCTCTGCGGCTTTGGTTAAAGTATTTAGAGAAACAGTCCCCAAAGATTCACTTTTTTCAATCTGCCCATACCCAGAACGAGTCATACTGAGTTTCTCCGCAATTTGATTGGTAGACAAAAAAAGAGCCTCACGAGCCTTTTTTAACCAACTCCCTCTTGGAGTGCATTTAATATCGCCACTGAGGTACGGTTTTATTTCTTGGTCCGTTTCGATGTGGCCGTAGTTCTGATACCAGAAAGTAAAAGCCCAACTCAGTTTTTCTCGTTCTTTGCCTATATTTTTTTTAAATGGATTATTCATGGCAGGGACCCTCTCACCCCAGTGTTGAACAAGTCAAGTTATAACTTGTCTTGTTCGAGAGGGCCGAAACCACCAGGCGCCAATTAGTGGCAAGCCTTACATCTGCGCGACTGTCGCCACTAGCGCGTGAGCCACTCCGTAAAAGGCTTATAGGTCATTGGGCGCCCTAAAAATCCACGTACCATTTGTTCGGCGGGAATGCTGCCGCCTTTCTCTAAAACTTGCTGCCGGTAGCGAAGCGCTGTCTTGGGATCGAAAAGTCCCTTTTTTTCAAACTCGCTATAAAAATCTTTAGCTATAATCTGCGACCAGATATAAGTGTAGAAGGCCGCTGAATAGCCCATCAGGTGTTCAAAACTATAAGCATAGTGCGTCCCTGGTACGAAGATAAAATGACTCAATCTTTTTTGTATCGTTTCAAGCATAAGATCCACGTTCACTTTTTTAGGATCTTGATTATACAAATCAAGACTAAACTTTGCGAGCATCATCTGCCTTCTAGTAATGATACCCTTGCCGAAATCTTTTGACACTTTTAGTTTTTCAACGAGGTCTTTTGGTATCGGCTCACCCGTTTTATAATGTGTTGCAAAACCTGAAAGTGTTTCGACATCCCAAAACCACTCTTCTAGCATCTGTGAAGGTGTTTCAATAAAATCCCATTCCACATTATTATGGCCGGAGGTATCATACCAATGGAAGCGACTGCCGAGAATCAAATGTATAAGGTGTCCAAATTCATGTAACATGGTTTCGGCATCGTCGTAACTCAAAAGCGCGGGACTAACTTTGTTGGGATTTGGAAAATTGCAAATCAATACTCCCTGCGGCAATCTTTTATCTTTTTGCCCCTTCCTTAAAGTAAATTGGGCTGCGTGTTTGAATTTCCCATCCCTGGGAAACAAATCTAAATAAAATCGACCAATAAGCTTATCACTCTCAAACACATCGTAAGCTTCGACTTCGGAATGCCAAAGTTTGACGTCAGTAACTTTTTTATAAGAGAGACCGAACAGTCGTCCCGTAATATCAAGCACAGCTTGCTTTACTTTTGAGAACTCCAAATAATTTCTGATTTCTTGCGGATCAAAATTAAGTTTTTCTTTTTTTAGCTCCTGCATTAAGTAACTATACTCATACGGAAAAATATTAATCGCGCTGGGACTCGATTTTTTCTTAATTTCCATAATTTGTTGAAATTCTCGTTTGGCCTGGAAATCAGTCGCAGCAATAACCCGCTCTATCAGTTGATGCGCCTTGAAGGGGGCATTAACCATGTAGGGTTCAAGCTTATAATTGGCATGATTGGTATAACCCAAAAGTTGAGCCAATTCATAACGAGTCTTTAATATACCATTTAATATCTCGACGTTTTTTGGGTAACCGCGATTATTAAAAAGCATGTGCATTTGTCTTTTAACTTCAATATTTTCTGCATAGTCATAGAGAGGTAAGACGTCGGGGTAATCGGTTGTCAGGGTAATAATGCCCTGCTGATTAGGTTTGTGATTGTCCAGATAATCTTGAGGCATACCATTAAGCCAAGTCAGATCTTTGATTTCAAGCTTTCGTACATCTTCGGCGATATTTTTTCGAAAAGTTTGAGTCAAGTTACTAAGATGATCTTCAAGTTCCGCTATTCTTTTGCGAACACCCACAGATTTATTAACTCCCGCCCTGCGAAAATCTCTCAAAACTTTTTTAGCGTAGTGTTTAGTGACAGCATCGGCCGACTTTAATTTTACAGAACTCAGCGCTTTATAGAGATTGGGATTCAGATTTATTTTTCGCGTGAGATAAGATTCGATTTCCAGTTTTAACTTTCGTGCCTTATCGCGAAGTGCGGGCTCCGGATCTACGTTCTCTAGGACATTGAGATTGTTGTAAGCTTCATCTGCCAAAAATTCAAAATCATTATAGGGCTCAAAAGTATTCGCAATGGTTGGCTTCTTTTCGACAGCTAAAATTTTATCGAGGGCAGCGTCAAATTGCTTAAAGGCAGCTTCGGCCTCTTGGTATAACGATTCGCCGCTGCGATCGAGAGCAAATCCCTTTTCATCTGTAATTAACATATAGGGTTTTTCTGGTTGTTTTTCTGAAGGACCAGAACAACTCGTAAGAAAAACCGTTAACAAGACTAAAGGTATCTTTTGGGCCATGACTTCTCCCTTAATGTGAAATTTTGAATCCCTGATTGGAAAATAAAAGTCCACCATCTGTCAAGACTAGACTTTCCTCTGTAAATTCTCGAATTGATCATGCCGATAACTGTGTAATGAGATTTAAAGCCTTAATTGCTATCTTTAGTGTCGCCTTGGCAAGCCTTTACCTATTTCGCTCCTGCAATCAAGGCGACAGCCCTACTTCGGCCCCGACTCAGAACCAAGAACACGATACCACTAAAGCCGTCACCACAGAGGAAGAATCACCTCGTGAAATCGCATCGGCTCAGAAAGATATTATTAGTAGCGAAGAGGCTTTTCTTAATATCTATCCAGGAAATTGGACATTTAAACGCGAAAACGGGCATCTCAATTTTATCGCGGGCGGAAACATTCCCGCTGCGGGCAATGACAAAGACTCGGTCAAAAAGTTTGTTACAAAAATTGCCCCACTTCTGGGCGTCCCGGCAGAACAATTTGAACCTGAGTTCAAAGAAACCAGTCGGAGCGCTTTGAGCGTTATGTTTTTGGTGGAACAAAGGAGCGATGGCTTCAGTGTTTACCAGGGCAACCTCAGCGTGCAGGCACGTAATGTTGATGGCGCCGTATTTTTGATAAACAATCAAATGAGAGATGTTGGACCATTTAATAAATCTCCTAGATTATCATCAGGCGATGCCCAAAAGATTATCGAGAAAACATACTTTAACGAGATAGACAAAATTGCTTTGGTAAAGGGGCCTGTAATCTTTGCCAGGGAACGCGACAAAACTGAACTCGCATGGGTTTTCAATGTAACTTTTAATAGTCCGCAATATCAGGCTTTTGAGGTTGTGATCGGCGCGCAATCCGGGCAGGAACTTCACCAGCAAAGTCTAGTAATTCATTAAATTTCGATTTGAATTCCCACTTCGATCACGCTGCTCGGCGGAATTCCAAAAAACGCGGTCGGCCGCTGAGCATTTCGCGCCATCAATGCAAAAATTTTCTCACGCCACGGAACCATTCCGCGAAGCCCTGTTGGCAAAATAGTTTCTCGACCAAGTACAAAAGTGGTGTCATCAAGACGAAAATCGATACCCTTCGCCCGACAGGTCTCCAACACTTCTGTAATTTTGGGAGTTTCCATATAACCATATATCGCAAAGACGCGGTAAAATCCGGGAGCAAGTTCGCGAATTCCAATTCGTTTGTCACTCGGAATGAACGGCACCTGCTCGGTGGCAATTGTTAGAACCGCAATTTTTTCGTGGAGAGATTTAAAATGTTTCAAGTTTTGAATGAGGGGTAGTGGTACACCAAAGGGATCACCTGTCATGTAAATTGCCGCTCCCGGAACCCGATGTGGTTGGCTAATAGATATTTGCCGCACGAACTCCTCGAGAGACAGTGATCTTTCAATCAGAAAGCGTCCAAGAATCTCGCGCCCTTTCTTCCAGGTTGTCATCACTAAGAACATTCCACTGCAAATAGCGAGAGGAATCCAACCGCCATCTAAGATTTTAACAGAAAGAGCAGACACAAAAATAATGTCAATTGTCAAAAAAACCAATACGAAAATAAAAGTGTTGTACCACTTCCACTTCCAAAGCATGTGCGAAACTACGGCCACCAAAACTGTTGTAATAATCATCACAAGAGAGACAGATATCCCATAAGCTGAAGCCAAAGAACTGGAGTTTTTAAAAACCATTACGAGCCATGCCACTCCCGCCAGAAGCAGCCAATTGATAAGCGGTACATAAATCTGACCAATAGCTTCTTTAGAGGTGTGCACGATTTGCATTCTCGGTAAAAAACCCAGCTGAATGCCCTGTCGCACGAGTGAAAACACACCAGAAATAAGTGCCTGTGATGCTATAACGGCGGCCATTGTCGACAGAATAACTAGTGGTACAATCCAACTCTGCGGTGCTAAAAGAAAAAAGGGATTTGAAACACTTTCGGGATTCAAAAGTATCAGTGCCCCCTGACCAAAGTAATTAATAAGTAGGCTTGGCAACACCAGATAAAACCAGGCTAAACGAATTGGCTTTTTCCCAAAATGCCCGATGTCGACATAAAGTGCTTCGCCACCTGTGGCCACTAAAAATACGGCACCTAAAACGACAAATCCCGTATAGCCACTATGCAATAAAAAATGAAGTGCCCAATAGGGATTTAGCGCTAACATAATATGAGGGTTCATGAGGATTCCTCGAACCCCCAAAATCGACATCGCCAAAAACCAAACGATCACGATGGGTCCAAAAACTTTACCAATAACTGCGCTGCCACGTTTCTGAAAAATAAAAAGTCCCGCTAAAATTATAAGTGCAAGAGGTACTACAAAAGGCTCAAACACGGGGGTTTTGGTAGCCACATTCAAACCCTCGACGGCACTGAGCACTGAAATTGCAGGAGTAATAATTCCGTCACCAACTAACAACGAAGCGCCAATGAGACCAAAAATCAATATGGCTTTGTCAGTTTTAGGTCTCTTGACGTTAGCGCCTTGAAGTAAAGCCATTAGCGAGAGAATTCCCCCCTCACCATTATTATCAGCGCGAAAAACATAATACATATATTTTAAACTGACCGTAATCAGAAGAGTCCAAGTGATGAGTGACAAAACACCAAAAATATTTTCTGAATTTGGAACGACGCCGTGAGAGGAACTAAAGCATTCGCGAAGAGCGTAGAGAGGGCTCGTCCCAATATCTCCAAATGTAACGCCGAGTGCGCCAACAATCAGAGGCAAAAGCCTACCTTTAACAGGGATGTTATCTCGAGTTTTGATTCTTAATCTCCACCTAAATTTTAAGCCATCCTAACTATTTAAGTTCCATCAAGTCAAGCCAACCAAATTGTGCGCACGCCTCGCTCACGTGCCGTTCTTATGGCCTCTTCATAGCCCGCATCGACGTGCCTCATGACCCCGAGTGCCGGATCATTGGTCAATACTCTTTGCAACCGACGCGCGGCTTGATCAGTACCATCCGCTACTATCACTTGCCCGGCATGGAGGCTGTAACCCATACCGACACCGCCGCCATGGTGAAAACTAACCCAGGTGGCACCACTCGCCACATTTGCAAGAGCATTTAATATCGGCCAATCGGCGACAGCATCTGAACCATCCTTCATTCCTTCGGTCTCGCGATTAGGTGAAGCCACACTTCCACAATCCAAATGATCTCGGCCAATGACAATCGGACCCTTTACTTTTTTGGTGGCAACGAGTTCGTTAAACTTTAGGCCCGCCAAATTTCTTTCTCCATATTCAAGCCAACAAATTCTCGCAGGAAGTCCTTGATACTGAATTCGCTCGGCGGCCATTTTAAGCCAATTATGCAAATGATATTTTTTAGGGAACAACTCTACCAAAGCTTGATCTGTGACCTTAATATCTTCGGAATCACCGGAGAGCGCCACCCACCGGAACGGTCCACTCCCTTTACAAAATAGCGGCCGAATATATTCTGGTACAAAACCAGGAATATCAAAGGCCTCAGCACAACCATATTTTTTGGCTTCAGCTCGGATATTATTTCCGTAGTCAAATGTGACCGAGCCTTTTTTCTTTAAAAGAAGCATCCCTTCAACATGTTTAGCAATGCTTCTTCCCGCTCGCTCTAAATAATTTTTGGGATCTGCATGACGAAGGTCATTGGCTTGTCCCACTGTCAACCCTTCAGGAACATACCCATTTAAGGGATCATGTGCTGAAGTTTGATCCGTCAGAATATCAGGAACAAAACCCAAATCATTTAATTCGTGAATGACGGTAGCCATATTACCATGAAGGGCAACTGAGCGCGCTTTGCCTTCGGCTTTATACTTTTGGATTCTTGCTAAAGCATCCTCGATATTTAATGCCAATTCATCTACATAACCTGTCGCGAGTCTTTTCTCGATACGAATTTTATCGACTTCCACGGCTAATACCGTAGCACCAGCAAAAACTCCCGCTAACGGTTGCGCCCCGCCCATGCCCCCAAGTCCCGCAGTTAAAATAATTTTCCCTTTAAGGCTGCCACCAAAGTGCTGACGCCCACACTCGACAAACGTTTCAAAAGTCCCCTGCACTATTCCTTGCGAGCCTATATATATCCAGCTGCCAGCCGTCATTTGGCCATACATCATCAAACCTTTTTTATCTAACTCATTAAAGACCTCCCAGTTAGCCCAGTTTGGTACCAAATTAGAATTGGCAATCAAGACGCGAGGAGCATCTTCGTGAGTGGTAATAATACCAACAGGCTTTCCTGACTGAATCAAAAGCGTTTCATCATTATTCAGCTCCGTTAATGAATATAAAATTTTATCAAAGCATTCCCAATTGCGCGCGGCCTTGCCTTTGCCGCCATAAACAATAAGTTCATCTGGTTTTTCGGCGACATTAGGATCTAAATTATTCTGTATCATTCGAAAGGCGGCTTCTTGCTGCCAACCTTTGCAAGTCAACTTTGAACCCGTTGGCGCCTTTATTTTTCGTTTTTCCATAACTGTCCTTATAACTCTAACTGACCCACTTTTGCTTCTACAGAACCTAAGATTGCGTTGTCATCGATAAGTTGTGCAATTTTTTTTATATCTTCTGAAAAAACTCTATCCTCAAGAGCAAAGGGCACAACTTTTCTTATGGCATCATAGGCAGCCAAGACTCCGTGAGCTGGTTTTAATGGCTTCAACAAATCGAGTGCTTGAGCTCCACATAAAAGTTCTATGGCAATAATGTTCTTTACATTTTCAGCAATCATTCCAATCTTGCGGGCAGCGATCGTGCCCATGCTAACGTGATCTTCTTTACCCGCAGATGTCGGAATTGAGGCTACGCTTGCGGGGTGGGAAAACACTTGGTTTTCACTCACCAGACTTGCCGCCGTGTATTGCACAATCATCATACCCGAATTTAGTCCGCTATGGGGCGCTAGAAACGGAGCAAGTCCACTCGTCACCGCATTCGTCATTTTTTCGGTACGGCGCTCACTCATTGCTCCCATCGCCGTCAGGGCTACAGCTAAATAATCCATCGCAAAAGCAACCGGCTCACCGTGAAAGTTCCCACAAGATAATATCTTGTCTTCTTTAGCATATACCAGTGGGTTATCCGTGCTGGAGTTGGCTTCGATTTCCAACGTTAATAGAGTATTTTTGACTGTATTTTTCGTCGCACCGTGAACTGCGGGCATGCAGCGGAGAGAATAGGCGTCTTGAACTCTTTTGCATTCAGCATGGCTTTCGCTAATTTCTGAACTCGCACCCAATATTTTTAAAAGATTTCGTGCCGTCTGCATTTCACCATAATGAGGGCGCTCGCGAGAAATAATAGGATCAAAGGCGGATCTTGTTCCCCGCATGGCCTCTACGGTCATCGCACCTGCCACGTCGGCCAAAAGCACCAACTTCTGAGCCAGGTGTACACGCATGAGTCCCACGGCTGTCATAACCTGACAACCGTTGATGAGCGAGAGCCCTTCTTTCGCCTGTAGTTTTAACGGCGCGACCTTTTTACTCGCTAAGAGTTTTTGAGTATCAATAACGCCGGAATCTGTGAGGCATAACCCCTCACCGATCAAACTCAGCGCTAAATGTGCAAGTGGAGCTAAATCGCCGCTGGCGCCCACGCTGCCTTGCTCAGGAACTGTCTCTTATACACATCTCCGAGCCCACGAGACTAAGGCGAATCTCGTATGCCGTCTTCTGCTTGAAAA
>ENA-ORBV01014450-ORBV01014450.1-microbial-mat-metagenome-genome-assembly--contig:-NODE-14450-length-11804-cov-3.978426_pt1 | contig 11804 bp, 9 predicted proteins | sample MGYA00237777_ERZ505514 | MGnify/ENA primary metagenome ERZ505514 (study PRJEB26160, sample SAMN06269048) | microbial mat metagenome | isolation source: Oligotrophic lake microbial mat | place... | reverse complement strand
CCGCCTGTCCCGCCTCCTACGCCGCCGCCCGTTCCACCGCCAATCCCGCCACCACTGCCGCTCGAGACCGAGGAATGCATCCCGCCGCCGCTCCCCGAGGAGACTGCACTCGATTGCGAGTGAGCCGCGCCAGAGGAAGACGATCCTGCATTCGGCAAGCAGATGACAGGCGCGCTGCTTGTGCCGGCGCTTGCATTGCCGTTCTGATTAATCACCGTCGTATTCGAGGCACCGACATCGACGCAGACCGTAACATTCGTGTTCGAAGTCCCATTCACGTTGGCGTTCTGGTTTACCTGGCCCGAGCCGCTGCTCGTCGCATTCTGTGTGATACCTGTCGCATTCCCCGCATTCGCATCAATCGCGCCATCAAAAATTGTCTCTGCCGTGTTGCCCACCGATGCCGTCTGATTGCTGGGCGCGCTGCCGACTGCTTGCTGATCGATGATGCCGGTGTTGTGGCTGTGTGCGTTGATTGCGGCATCGACCGCCGTCTGCGCATCAACGTTCACCTGCACATCCTGATTGCTTTGTACGCTATCAATCGCGTTCTGGATGACATCCGTCACGTTGGTCGACGAGGCATCGAGGTTCACGGAGGCATCGGTCGTTGCGCTCTGCTCGACCACGGCGTCCTGCGTGGCTTGCGCGTAGAGCGGCTGTGCGTGAAAGACGAGCAGTAGCCCGAACGGCGCGAACGTCGGGAGCGACAGGGCAACCAGTGTCAGGAGGGTGTGTGGAGAGATGCGCACAGTGGAGTGAGGTGAGAAATGAAGAGGGTAGATGTATCAGGCACTGGACGATGCTGTCAAACACTGGAGTGACGCAAAATCTTTCTCGACAGACGCCTGCAGAAGTTTTCCTCATGTGCAAAAGCAAAGACCGCTGCACTTCGCGTTCACATTCGTTGTTCGACCGCACACCGCTTTCTTTCAATGCATGGTGAGAGTGGGACGTAGAATCATCTTTCTTATAGATCAAAAAATGTATTCAATAATACGCACCACACCACAAATCTAGCAGCGTTTCCTTGCCATTTTTCTGCTTGAACTACGTCTACCGGAACGCATGGGGGACGCTGCATAACGATGCAGGGCGCCTCGATCTCCCACGCACCGTTTACTTCCTTTCTCCATCCTTACCTTATGGATCTTCGCATGTTCCTCAACAAAAAGGTGGCTGCAGCCGCGGTTGCGGCTCAGATGCTCGCGGGTGGCTACGCTGCATTGCCGATCGCTGAAAAGCTGGCAAGCGCCGCATCGCCCTTCGCCATCACGCTCGTCGGCCCGCAGACTGCGGCACCCGGCCAGACGATTTCGTACAGCGTGACTGTCAAAAACAACGGCAACTTCACCGTGACCGGTGCGAAGCTGATGGGCGGAGTACCCGCACAGCTCACGCTGCTCGCTAATCAAAGCACAGGCGGTTGCGCCATGATCAGCAGCACAGTCTTCAGCTGCACGCCGGTCAGCTATGCTCCCGGCCAGACACGCACCTTCACCTTGGTCTATATGGTGAAATCCAACACGGCTGTCGGCACGGTCATCGACAACGTCGTCGACGTCTGGAGTGACAATGCCGATGCCAACTGGAGTAACCACTTCTTCACGACAGTCGTCGCAGGTGGCACGGGTGGTGGATCGAACACGACGAATGTGAATGCAAATGCCAACACATCGGTGAACAATACCATCAATGCCGCGGCGCAGAACAACACCACGGTAAACCAGCAATCGCAGCAGAACATGCCCTGGAACACCTGGCAGACGGCGACGGTGAACCCGACGGCCAACGTCGGCGTAACGAACACGGTGAACGCCGGTGCCCAGAACAACACCCAAATCTGGCAGCCAGCAAATCCGTTTGCCACGAACACGGCAAACGTGAGCACGACGGCGAACACAGGCGTGAATAACGCCATCAATGCCGGCGCGCTGAACAATACCGCTGTCTGGCAGCAGGGTCAGATGAACCTTCCGTGGGGCGGCGGACAAGCCTTCACGGGTGCTCCCACGGCCAATGCCTGGGTGAACTCGTCGGTGACGGCAGGCTCGATGAACAATACATCTGTCTGGCACTAAGCGACCATCGCACCGGTTGACTGAAGAGGGGGGCCCAAGCCCCTCTTTTCTTTTGGCTCTTTCACGCAGAAAAAGCGGTCATTTTTCGCTCAATCTTACGTCCACCCATGCATAGACATGAACGTGTTTCTGTCGCACATACTTTTCTTCTCCTGCTTCTCGTATGACCCCCTCACTCAAGCCCCACGTCGCGAAATTTGCAGCCGCCGCACTCACGCTGCAGCTGGCCGCTGGCGCCTATGCCGCATTGCCAATGCTGGTGCGCTTCGCCTCTGCCACAGGCACGACTGCACCGACCACTTGGCAAAACCCCCGCGGCACGGCGACGGCGACCTTTTCTGGTGGCACGATGGTGACGAGCAGCATCGATGCACAGGGCAACACGCGTACCGATGTGTGGCAGCAGCAACACAATCCTTCGGGCACCACGGGTTGGCAAGTCGGCACCATTGCGCCGACCGCGACGACGACGGTGCACAATACTGTCAACGCGGGCTCGGCGAATAACGCTAACGTGAACCAGGGTGGTGGCTGCGGCGGCGGCACGAACAACGCGAATGTGGGCCAGACTGCGAACACCGGCGTGAACAATACCGTTAATGCCAGTGCGACCACGAACACGCAGATCTTCCAGCAGCAACAGAACGCGCCGGGCGCCGTGGGCTTCCAGAAGGCCAACGTGTGGCCCACGGCGAATGTTTGGGTGAATAACACGATCAACGCGAGCAGCTGGAACACGGCGAATACGTGGCAACGGTGATCGTTGGATGTCATTGATATTGCCGTGGGGCGTATTGCAATACGCCCCTACGCAACGATATCCAACGATCACCGTCGTCTCCTCCTCATCCAAGCCAACCCTCCCGCCGCCCCCGCAGCCATCAGGAGAATTGTCCCGGGACCGGTGTCGGTATTGGCGGGAGGCGGGGTGTAGTTCTGTGAGGGCAGCGTGTACACAGGTTGCTCGATGGGGCTCGCGAATGGAGGAGAGGTGAAGGGCAGATCGAAAACCGTTGCGGGCAAGGTCTGCGAAGGCTGTGCAGCCTGCCTCTCTGCGGCGCAGCGATCGGAGCAACCGTCTCCACTCACCCTGTTCCCATCATCACAGGTTTCCCCCGTATCCTGAATCCTGTCTCCACAGCGACGCAGCGAACAATCCGGCCTGCAGCGCACTCCTGGCAAGAACGAGTTATTACTCCCATCATCACAATCCTCACCCGGCTGGATGAAGCCATCGCCACAGGAAGCCAGTCTAAATCTGCAGGTTCCTGCATCACATGGGAAGGTCGAAGCGACACGCGGTTCACACTGCTCATTGAAGAGACTCTGCACCACTCCATCCCCACACACTCCACGCTCGAGGAAGCAGCTCGCAGAGCACCCATCCAACCCCGTCGCATTCCCATCATCACATTCTTCATTCTGCTCAAGCAGGCCATTCGCGCAGGCAACGGTGATGGCGGAGGAAGAGGATCCCTGGTAACAGAAGCCATTCATGCAGAGATTGCCGATGGGGCAATCAAACTGCTGATCGCAGGCGATGATGGTGATGGAGGAGAAGGCAGAGGAGGCCCGCATAGAAGAACCAGGTTGCGATGACTGCCGTGATGACGAGAGCGGAGAAGACCCCTGAGAAGACCTTTGAGACGAAGCGAACGAAGACGGCAGTGAGGATGATCGTGTGGAGACGGACGATCCCCCGCCCGTCGGCGCGGAGCTGAGGAAGAGCGGCGTGCTCGAAGCGCCGGACGATCTGCTTACGGAAGACGAGCTGGATGCACTGCTGCGCGAGGAAGATGAGCTGCTCGACGATGAGCGGGATGACGAGCTGGACGACCTGCTCGAGCTCGAAGAGCTGCTCGAACAGGGCGAGAGCGAGCTGGATGAACTGCTGAGCGAAGACGATGAAGAGGAAGAAGCTGAGGACACACTGATCACACTCGAGCTCGAGGAGCTCGCACCGCACGGAGAGGACGAACTTGACGAGCTACTGGAAGAAGAAGAGGAACTGCTCGAGCTGGATGAGGAACTGAAGGAAGAGCTCGACGAGCTGCTCGAGGAGCGGGAAGACGACGAAGATGATGACGAGCGCGACGAACTCGTCGCCTGCGAACTGCCGGAACGACTGCTGCTCGAACGCGAGCTGGTACCCGGCGGCAAGATGCAGCAGCAATTGCTGGCGTTGCCACCGCACCCCGCACCGAACGGGCAGAAGCCGCCCTGGGCAAGACAGGTTGCCCTGACTATGCACGAAGCGCCCAGGCCACACTGCGCCGCCGAGGCGGACGATGCACTCCGCGATGCATTCGAGCTACCCGGGCGCGACGCCGACGATGCGGATCCGCCGGGAGGGGGCGGAGGGGGAGGCGTACCCGTTGTCCCTGTGGTTCCGGTTGTCCCGGTTGTTGTCCCTGTCGTTCCCGTTGTCCATGTGGTTCCGGTTGTCCCGGTTGTTGTCCCTGTCGTTCCCGTTGTGCCTGTGGTTCCGGTATTCGTTCCTGTGGTGCCAGTTGTCCCTGTGGTGCCGGCATTCGTACCCGTCGTTCCCGTTGTGCCGGATGTACTCGTGGTGCCTATCGTCCCGCCGGGCGTACCGCCGCAGCCAAAGCCGCAGAGCCCGTTGGGGCATCACACTTCGCCGTTGTCGGGATAGCAGGTATTGATGTTGCCGAATACATCCGGCCCGCATTGGATGGTGTTGGCGCCGGTAGTGCCTGAGGTTCCTCCCAACGGGTTGCAGGCCGTCTGGCAATCACCGAAGACAGCGTAGCCGCTCTGGTTGGTGCCGGGATATTTGTGGCCATGCAAAAGCGTGCTCGACCCAAGGAACGGCGGGTTGATGTAGGTCGTTGGTGGGTTACCTGCACTCGTGCAAAGTGGTATACCCGCATTTTCGCAGCTGTTTGCCGTATCGATGAGCGGTGATCTGCGACATTGCTGCAACGTGCCCGCCTCCTGGCCGCCGTCGATGTTTACGCAGAAATATTTGCCGCATGTCGATGTAGGTGATGTGCAGGCTGCCATCGCATCATTTTGTGCTTGGCTACCTGGAGTGAAATTCGATGCATAAATATAATTGGGGCTCGAGCATACCTCGGTATCCTGATTCTGGACTTTGCACGTCGGTGCCGTCCCTGCAGACTCCGAACCAGCAACACAGCAGACTCGATTGAGTGGGGGCGGAGGTGGGCCTGGAGCTACACATTGACTGAGTACGGTATTAACAAACGCTCTAAGCGTTAGCGTTTTCGGCAGACTGCAAGCAACGTTGCCATTCCTGAGGCTTGTAGGTGCACCAAGGAGCGTGAAAACGGCTCCATCCAAAGAAGCACACGAGACCGACGATGCCTTGTACAACGTGGTGAGGGGGTTAGGTTGACCATAGTTTAACCACATACCAATATGCCAATCCATGTTGTTCTGCTTATTATTCTGTCCATTTAAATCCCAGTTTAGTATCACGTTCTGCGATAATTGTACCTGAGCATTCCAGAAACATTTGTCGTATGTTGCAGGAGGGGAACCATTCGGTCCTGGTCCAGAAATCACCCCACCCAGGGTGTGCGTCAGTGAAGTATTAATGAATACATTACACTCTGATGGCCAGTCGGGCTTTTCAATAAAATACCCTTCTTTCGGTCCGGCGGCCCCTCCGGTTGTGCCACATTGGCATGTGTGGCAAAGCTGATTGTTGTTGATCGTCTGGGCAGGGAGGCTTGACGTGGATTGCCTGGGAAGCGCGATATTCACCACGCCGAGCAGAATTGCCAACGCAACAAGCGTCGGGAGTGTCGGCGGTCGGCGAAATACACGCATCATCTCGCACTTTAGAGCATGCCTGGGGTGAGTCGCGCTTTTGCAACAGGCAAACTGTGGCCTGGCGTACATCAACGTCTTCGCCTCTATCCAAGCCGATCCTGCTGCTGCTCTGGCAACGATGAGAAAGATATTTGGGCCTTTACCATACCAGCTAGAGCACAGAGTTGGCGCGACAGAGATCAGAGATCGAGCGCGCTGCGCAGCTTCTCCACCTCGGCCTTGTGCAACGGTCGCAGAGCACCGGGCTGCAGGCTGTCATCACGGAGGGTGACGATGCGGATGCGGCGCAGATTGCGCACGCGGTACCCAAGCTTCTCGCACATGCGGCGGATCTGGCGGTTTTTGCCTTCGGTGAGGCAAATGGTGAACATGCTGGCGCCTTCGCGCTGCACCTTCGCCGGCTTCGTCTCACTGCCGAGAATGATCATGCCCTTCTTCAGACGCCCTAGCATTTCATCAGTGATCGGCCGATCAAGCGTCACGAGGTATTCCTTCTCGTGATCGAATTTGGGATGCGTCAGGCGATACGCGACGACGCCGTCATTGGTGAGCAGCAGCAGACCAGACGAATCTTTGTCGAGCCGCCCGACGGGAAACACTTTGCCGCGGAGTTCTTTGGGCAAAATATCGCGGACCGTCTTGAACATACGCTCGGGCGACGGGCTCTTCGCTTCGCCTTTCTGGCCGCGCTTTGGCTGCGCTGTGCCACCCTCACGCGAGACATTGCTGCTCAGTACGCCAAGAGGTTTATTGAGGACGTAATAGAGCATCTCCTGCCGGTCTTCGAGCACTTTGCCATCGACTTCGATCGTGTCGTGCTCCGGATCGGCCTTCTGCCCCACGTGCGCCACCGCACCATTCACCTTCACCAGCCCCTGCTCGATGTACTCCTCGGCTTTGCGGCGCGAAGCAATGCCACGAGCCGATAAAATTTTCTGTAGTCTCTCAAGCATTACAAAGAGTGTAGCGCCACCCTGTGCGGAGTCGAAGGGCGACGAGAAGCGATTCCACGGGCCGAGAGGATCTTTTGCAACCTTTCTAACACCTGCAAATCGTAGCGCAGATGACGTCATCTGCGCTACGAGAAGAGAACAGCTGCAGCGTATCACAGAGCCGTTTTGCGGCCCGGCCAGATCTCGAGCCTCTCATTCGTGAGCACCCAACGCTCAAGCAACGGGCTGACCACGGCCGCAAGGATGACGTTGCCCAGCAGATGCTGCAGCGTGAAGGGGATTTGCCCGAGAAACGCCTCACGCATCGAGCCGCCAAAGAGCACGGGCCCCATCAGCACGCCAGTTACCAAGTCGTACGCGATGGTCGCAAGGATAGCAAAGAGTACATAGTTTGTGACGGAGCCCTTCCTGTTGCGGAAATAGAGACCGGCAGCGAGTCCGACGAGCCCATAGCTCATGGCTGTGACGAGCGTCCAGATCCCGACGAGATTGGTGGCGACGTCGTAGAGCACGATACTCAGGAATCCGAAGACAAAGCCTGCAAACAATCCGAAGACTTTTCCAAAAGGCATTGTCGCAGCCATCACCGGCTCGAGATTTGCCGGTCGGTACGGCAGCAGCCTCAGGGCAAAGCAGAAAGCCCAGCCGATGAGATACTTCGGCCAGTTACGAGAAAGTGGATGCTGCATGGGCCCGGAGCATAGCGATACCGCCATCTCAGCGCACGGAGTTAGGGAGGAAAATACAATGAATTTCTGTGCTACTACACGAACACGTATCTCTCCACTTTTTGGCAGAGCAAAGAAGAATCCCCTCAATAAACCCCTTTCCTTTTTATCGGAAATAATCGATACCACACTATGGAATATAGCTTATAGCAATCGTCGAAAAGGCCGCAATCTGTTATACTATAGATAATGAAACACACAAAAAAACTGACCCGCCGTTCGCGTCCCTCAAAGATTCCCGCGAAAATGCCCAGCCGAACAAAGCCGCTCACGATCGCGATCCTGAGCCTTGGCTTGCTGCTCGGCGCCGAGGTTGCGACAATCGGTTTTGTGCAAGGGGACGGGCTGCGTGCGAATACGTATGGCCCGTTGCCGGTCTATCAAGACACACCCTTCGTGCCAGTACCCAATTCCAAGGTGAGCCCGGCGCAGTGCCGCAGGCAGGCACGTAAAGAAAAGTGGACACGCAAGCACATCCGCGAATGCATCCGTGATGCGAGGAGAGCAGCCTAGGGAGCCGGTGTGAAGCGCATCCTCGCCGCAATCTCTTTCAAGATGGCCATGTTCCGGTCCATGGTGTTGTCCTGGAGCGTAAGCGTGCCACTCCCCGTCGCAGGTTCAAGCGTGAGGAGATTACGGAAAATAGAGACCTTCTCGGGCCGCAGCGCGAAGATGAAGGTTTGCAGCGATTGCTCCTTCTCGAATTCCTGCGGATAGCCCACGGCAGAGATCATCGGAATACCGTCGCCGCGGACGAGCACTTCACACAGGCTCTCGCGAGTGGTATCCATCGGCAGATAGGCGTTCTTAAGCGTGTCGCAGGATTTGGTGTTTTTGATCTCGTCGCGCTGCTCGGTGGCGATGAGCCAATCGGTGAAGCCGGTGCTCTTGCGCTTGTACTCCGCTTCCTCGATCGAGACATTTGCCGGATCCCACGTATCCTCTGGCACCGAGAGGCTGATGCCATCTTCGGCGCTCTCAAACGTCTCCCAGTCCAGATTGGGCGGCAACGCAGAGCCCATACAAGCCGCGAGAAAGAACGGGAGAACAAAAAAGGGGAATCGACGCATAGGCGTAGGGTAACACGCTCGCAGGGCATGCGGAAGCGCCCTGTACCCTCTCGGATACAAGGCGCTCGGGCGCCGCAGAGGAGAACACTGTTTTCGTCATCTCTTTTTCGCCGCCACAAGCTGGAGCGTCTGCCCGGTTGGCAGCTTGGCTTCGAAGACCGTCGCTCCTTTCTCGTCGCCGCGGGCAGTACCCACAAGCCACGCAGGAATCTCGGGCTTCGGGTTTTGGGCATCGAACTGACATTCAAGCGTGTTGCCGGCAGCACTCACCGACACGTTGTCGCTACTGCTGAGCATCGTCGAAAGGCCGACATTGCGCACTTCGAACGTGCGCCCGTGGAGATCGGCGAAGACGCTCACTCCCAATTCCAAGGCAGCGAGACGCAACTTCGGACCAGCGGTGAGTTCGAGTGCGGCACTCCAGCCCTGCGCATCAATCGTCAGATGCGCTCCGCTCACGCAAGCAAAGAGACCTGGTAGGGAATCCGTCATGGTTGTCCTCCTACGGCACACATCCTCTTCCTCCTCCGCGGTGCGGAGATCTGAGAAAGAGTGGATAGGAGGAAAAATGGTGTCAAAGACCGAAGAGGTCAGCATACCCTGTTATACACACAGCAAAAAGCCACGTGAATGCCGCAGCATTTTTACGTGACGCTTTACAAGCTTGCGCACTATAAAGTGCCATCGCAGGGCCACTAATTCCTAGGCTTTTATGAAATATTTACACAGAAAAAGCCGCCTTTAGGGCGACTCTTCTCACCCTTCGACCCTGTTCAGGGTGAAAATAGGGAAGCTTGTTTATAACAAATAGCCGCTTTTTAGGCGGCATATTTTCAAAGTTCAGTGTTCTGGCACCGGCCTACTCTTGCGAGACGTACATCTCACTACCATCGGCGCTGGAGGGCTTAACTGCCGAGTTCGGGATGGGATCGGGTGTGACCCCTCCGCTCGAGGCACCAGAACGCTGAACTCTGGATAGGAAAGAACAACGAGAATATCAAGTGAAGAGACGGACATGCCATACTTGAATATTGAATCTTGAATCCTGAATTTTGGGAAAAGAAAAATTCCTTCCCAGAATTCGAAATTCTGTATTCAAACTTCAAAGGATGGGCATGTCCTGCCTGCTTCGTGGCACATGAACAGTACCGTGTGCCCACTTTCGCTCCTAGAGGAAGCTACGGTGGGTCAACTCAGTTTATGAGTTGAAAAAACGTTCAATTGCCCGTTCGTATTGCTCGGCTGAATGCATTGCTGCACGTACACCTGCAACCGATCTAGCCGGTAGTCTACCGGCGGGCTTATGGGGAAACGCTATCTCAGGTGGGGCTTCCCGCTTAGATGCCTTCAGCGGTTATCCCTTCCGAACGTAGCTACCCTGCAATGCCGCTGACGCGACAACAGGTACACCAGAGGTTCGTCCGCTCCGGTCCTCTCGTACTAGGAGCAGCTTCCTTCACGTTTCCAGGGGATCATGGAGGATAGAGGCCAAACTGTCTCACGACGTTTTGAACCCAGCTCGCGTACCGCTTTAACTGGCGAACAGCCAGACCCTTGGGACCTTCTTCAGCCCCAGGATGCGATGAGCCGACATCGAGGTGCCAAACCTTCCCGTCGATATGGACTCTTGGGGAAGATAAGCCTGTTATCCCCGGGGTAGCTTTTATCCGTTAAGCTCACGCGTTCCCACAAACTACGTGAGGATCACTATGACCTGCTTTCGCACCTGCTTGTGATGTACCACTTGCAGTCAAGCCGACTTTTGCCATTGCACTCTAAAAGTCCGTTTCTGTAGGACTTGAGTCGACCTTTGTACGCCTCCGTTACTCTTTAGGAGGCGACCGCCCCAGTCAAACTGCCCACCAGACACTGTTCCGCATCCCGTTTTTTGTTAGGACGTACGGTAATCTAAAGTCATCAGAAAGAGTGGTATTACACTGTCGGCCGAAGCCTCCCACCTATTCTATACAGTTCCAAAAACCTTAAAAATGCCAAGCTGCAGTAAAGCTCCACGGGGTCTTTTTGTCCTGGTGTAAGTTGGCCGCATCTTCACGGCCATTGCAATTTCGCCGAGTCTTTCCTCAAGACAGTCGCCAGATCGTTCAACCTTTCGTGCGGGTCGGAACTTACCCGACAAGGAATTTCGCTACCTTAGAACAGTTATAGTTACTGCTGCCGTTTACCCGGGCTTATACCCGAAGCTCATCAGCCGAAGCCAAATCACCTCAAGCATTTAACCTACGAGCACTGGGCAGGTGTCAGCCCCTATACATCGACTTTCGTCTTTGCAGAGACCTGTGTTTTTGTTAAACAGTCGCCTGGCGTCATTAACTGCGCCCCGTATTGCTACGGGGAGGACATCTACCAAAGGTACGTCCAGTTGTATTGCCGAGTTCCTTAAGGAAAGTTTTCTCGCTCGCCTCGGTATTCTCTACCAGTCCACCTGTGTCGGTTTGCGGTACGGTTAATATAAAATCTCCTAACGAGATAATTTCTCGGAAGCTGAATTCACCTCTCTTGTCGGCTTGCGCCAACTACCCATAAAAGCTCGAATAAAAACATAAAAGGGGATTTTCCTCCTTCTACTTCCTAACTTTTTAGGGGCCGTATCATTTCGACCCAGAGATTATCCTTCTCCGTCTTCCCTTTAGTGATAACGATTTTATATTAGTTGCAGAGTATTAACTGCATATCCATCGACTACGCCTTCTGGCCTCGCCTTAGGACCGACTAACCCTGATTCGACGAACGTTGATCAGGAAACCTTGGACATTCGGCGGTCATGATTCTCACATGACTTTCGCTACTCATACCGGCATTCTCACTTCACATCGCTCCACTCGCGCTTACGCGCAAACTTCACCGCAATGCAAACGCTCCCCTACCGCTCTATATTTCTATAAAACTCTAAGCTTCGGTGGTATCTTTAGCCCCGTTGAATTATCGGCGCACCTGTGCCAAATCGACAAGTGAGCTATTACGCTTTCTTTAAAGGATGGCTGCCTCTGAGCCAACCTCCTTGCTGTCTAAGCACAAATACTACCTTTTACACCTGTCTCTTATACACATCTCCGAGCCCACGAGACTAAGGCGAATCTCGTATGCCGTTTTCTGCTTGAAAAAAAAAAAAACACAACCGCTTATAAAAAATTT
>ENA-ORBV01014449-ORBV01014449.1-microbial-mat-metagenome-genome-assembly--contig:-NODE-14449-length-11804-cov-10.559734_pt1 | contig 11804 bp, 10 predicted proteins | sample MGYA00237777_ERZ505514 | MGnify/ENA primary metagenome ERZ505514 (study PRJEB26160, sample SAMN06269048) | microbial mat metagenome | isolation source: Oligotrophic lake microbial mat | place... | reverse complement strand
GGCATACGAGATTCGCCTTAGTCTCGTGGGCTCGGAGATGTGTATAAGAGACAGATGATAATGTCGGCGCTCAGGCCACGGCCCAGCTCGGGGCGCAGCTCGCGGGTGGGCGCCTGCATAAACATCTTCGCCACGATACGCAGGTAGAAGAACGCCGCGATTGCGCTGCTGATCACACCCACCACCGCAAGCCAGCCCAGGCCGCCCTCGTAGGCCGCCGTGAAGATGAAGAACTTGCCCCAGAAGCCCGCCGTGGGCGGCACGCCCGCCAGCGACAGCATGAACAGCGCCATGGCCACCGCCAGCATGGGCCTGCGCTGGAACAGCCCGTTAAAGTCTTCCAGGCTCCAGGCCGCCTCGCCGCGCTGCTCCAGCGCGATCAGCACGCCAAAGGCGCCCAGGTTGGTGAGCGCGTAGGCCAGCAGGTAGAACAGAAAGGCCTCGGTGCCGCGCTCGGGCGCAACCATAATGCCCATCAGGATGTAGCCCGCGTGGCCGATGCTGGAGTAGGCCAGCATGCGCTTGACGTTCATTTGCCCCAGGGCGCCCAGGTTACCAACCACCATCGTGAGCGCGGCGAGCACGGCGAGCACGGGCAGCCAGTAGCCCTTAACATCGACCAGGGCGTAGGCGACGATACGCAGCAGCGCCGCGAAGGCCGCGCCTTTCGTGCCCACGCTCATAAATGCCGCCACCGGCGTAGGCGAGCCCTCGTACACATCGGGCGTCCACATATGAAACGGCACCAGTGCGATCTTGAAGCCGAAGGCCACCAGCACCATGCCCGCGCCCGCCAGCAGCAGCGTCTGATCCGCGGCCACCAGCGTCTGCCGCCCCAGATACTCGGCGATCCCCGCCAGGTTCGTTGTGCCCGTGGCGCCGTAGATCAGGGCGATGCCGTACACAAAGAAGCCGGCCGCGAAGGCGCCCAGCACCAGGTACTTCATCGCCGCCTCCCCCGACGAGAGGCGCGGGTAGGCGAAGCCGGTGAGGATGTAGAGCGTGATCGACAGCGCCTCGATGCCGAGGAACAGCACGATCAGGTCGGTGCCCTGGGCCAACAGGATCATGCCGGCCACCGCGAACATGATCAGCGGGTAGAACTCACCCTGCTCGATCCCGTGGCGCGGCAGGTAGTCCAGCGCCATCGCGCAGGCCATCGCCCCCACGATCAGGAAGATCCAGGTAAGCGCCAGGCTGTAGCGGTCTAGCACGAGCATGCCGCTAAACGTGCTGCCGCTCACGTTCCAGAGCGGCAGGCCCACCAGGCCGGCCACTAGCAGCCCAATGATCGCCAGGTAGCCGGTGAGTTTCTTATTGCCCTCGGGGATGGCGAACACATCCACCAGCAGCAGCCCTGCGGCCCACGCCACCACAGTGAGCAGCGGTGCCAGCAGGGCAAGGTTGACGGGCGGGATCTGCAAGGGTTCCATATTTCTCTTAGGGTACAGGGAACTGGGTACAGGGTACGGGGCGGCGAGCCAAGAAGGGCACAGAGGACAAGGTACTGGGTACAGGGCGCTGAACAGCGAGCCACGGGCCAAGGCCAGAGGGCGCCGAACACCGAGTCGAGGGTAGAGCTCACAGCGAAAGCAACGTGCGGCCCTGTCCCCTGTTCCCAGTACCCTGTTCCCTGTCCCCTCCTACCGCGTAAAGACCAGCATAAACCCGAGCACCAGCAGCGCGCCCAGCGTGAAGATCAGGGCGTAGGTGCGCACATAGCCGCTCTGGAGGGTGCGCACGCCCGCGCCGGCCACGCCAACCAGGCGGGCCACGCCCATCACCAGCCCGTCGATGCCCTGCGGGTCGAAGACGCGCGCCAGGAAGCTGGCCAGCCCACGGATCGGCTGCACCACGAACCGGCTGTAAGCCGCGTCCACGTACCAGGCCTCCTCCATGCCGTCCCAGATGTCGCCTGTAAAACGGTAGGCCGGGTCCTTGGCGCCAACCTTCACCCTGGCGGCGCTGCGCGTGTAGATTCGCCAGCCGAGGTAGCCCATGCCTACTGCGCCCAGCGTGGCAAGCGCGGCCAGCCAGAAGTTAAAGCTGCCGGGCTCCTCCGCAAGCACCGGGCGCAGCCAGTCGGTGAGCCAGTGGGCCAGCGGCTGCCCAGGGAAGAAGGCGGGCAGATTGAGCAGGCCACCAAAGATCGTGCCAACAGCCAGCACGATCAGCGGTACCGTCATCACGCGGCCGCTCTCGTGGGCGTGGTAGTGCGGGTCGCGCTGCTCACCGTAGAAAACCAGCGCCACCTGGCGGCCCATGTAGAACGCCGTGAGCAGCGAGGTCAGGAAGAGCAGGATCAGCTGCGGCCAGTTGCCAAACGCCAGCGCGTGGGCCAGGATCTCGTCCTTCGACCAGAAGCCCGCCAGCGGCACCACGCCGGCAAGAGCGAGCGCGCCCACCATGTAGGTCAAGAACGTTGTGGGCATAGCCTTGCGCAGCCCGCCCATCCGGCGCATATCCTGAGTATCGTTCGTACCGTGGATCACCGATCCCGCAGCCAGGAAAAGCAGCGCCTTGAAGAGCCCGTGGGTGAGCAGGTGGAAGATCGCCGCGCCGTACGCGCCCATGCCGCAGGCCGCCACCATAAAGCCCAGCTGCGAGATGGTGGAGTAGGCCAGCACGCGCTTGATGTCCCACTGCGCCAGCGCCGCCGTGCCCGCGAGCAGCGCCGTAAGCGCGCCAACCCACATCACCCAGCCCTGGGTTGCCTGCGAGGCGACGAACAGCGCCTCGGTGCGCGCCATCATGTAGACGCCGGCGGTGACCATGGTGGCCGCGTGGATCAGCGCCGACACCGGCGTGGGGCCGGCCATCGCGTCGGGCAGCCAGACAAACAGCGGGAACTGTGCGCTCTTGCCAGCGGCGCCGATCAGCAGCAGAAACGTGATCCCGGTGACGACCAAGATCGGCTGCCAGCTTGGGCCAAACGTGAGCCCCAGGATCTCCGGCACGCGCTCCAGGAAGCCGGGCTGGGTTACACCGCCAAGCTCCACCGGGTAGAAGTTGAGCGTGCCAAAGTTCGCGAACACCGCAAGCATCGCTAGGATGAAGGCGGCGTCGCCGATGCGGTTGACCACAAACGCCTTGACGGCGGCATCGGCGGCCACCTTGCGCTCGAACCAGAAGCCGATCAGCAGGAACGAGCAGAGGCCCACGCCCTCCCAGCCCAGGAACACCACCAGCAGGTTGTTGCCCATCACCAGGAACAGCATCATCGTGATGAACAGGTTGAGGTAGGCGAAGTAGCGCACCACGCGCGGGTCGCCGCGCATGTAGCCAATCGAGTAGATATGGATTAGCGCGCCCACCCCGGTGACAAGCAGCGCCATCACTGCCGTAAGCGGGTCGAACATCAGGCCGAAGGGCACCTGGAACGTGCCAGCGCTGATCCAGGCCCAGCCCACCGACATGATCCGCCGCCCTTCCTCGGGCAGCCCGGCCAGCCCAACCGCAGCCACGAGGGCCACAACAAACGAGGCCACAACCATGGCGCTCGCAAGCAGCCCGGCGGCCCGCTCCTGGCGGATCACAAACAGATTGAGCAGGAAGCCCAGCAGCGGCAGCAGGGGCATAAGCCAGAGAAGCCAGGTGAGCGCAACCATAAAACTAACCCCTCAGCGTGCTCACCTCGTCCACGTCGGCGGTCTGCTTGGTGCGAAAGATCGCCACAAGCAGCGCGAGGCCCACGGCCACCTCGGCGGCGGCCACGGTGATCACAAAGAAGACGAGCACCTGCCCATCCACGCTGAGCCGCTGGCGGGCGAAGGCCACCAAGGCCAGGTTCGCCGCGTTCAGCATCAGCTCCACCGACATAAAGACCACGATCGCGTTGCGCCGCAGCAGCACGCCCAGCACCCCCAGGATGAAGAGCGCCGCGCTCAGAAGAATGTAGTAGCTAGTGGGAACCATGGGTTAGGCTTTCTGTCTTCCGCGCTGGTTCAGCACCACCACGCCCACCACAGCGATCAGCAGGATCACGCCGGTGATCTCGAAGGGCAGCAGGTATTTGGTAAAGAGCAGCGCCCCGAGCTGGGCCGGGTCGCCGAAGTTGAGCGCCGCCTCGCCGCCGGGTGGAGCGGCCGCCATCTCGCCGCGCAGCGCCGCAACCACCGCCACGCCCAGCAGGCCCAGGCCTAGCAGCAGGCTGAGCGGGCGCTGCCACGCGATCCGGTCGGGCGTAGCCTCCACCTGCTCGGCGCCAAGCAGCATCACTACGAAGAGGAACAGCACCATGATCGCCCCGGCGTAGACCGTGAGCTGGATGGTGAACAGGAAGGGCGACTGGAGTAGCAGGAACAGCACCGCTATTGCGCCGAAGTTCATCAGCAGGAAGAGCGCGCTATGCACCGCGTTGCGGCTCAGGAGCATCGCCACCGCGCCGATCAGCGCGATTGCCGCGGTGACACCGAAGAGAATAAAATCCATTTTAACTCCGTCATTGACGGTGGACGGTGTCGGACGGTGGACGACGGAAGGTGGACGGTATCGGACCCTACCGTCTACCGTCCACCGTCCACCGTCCACCGTCTACCGTCCTAAAGATCGATCTGCGCAGGCGGGCTCGGGCGCCGCTGGAGCTGGAGCAGGATCGGGGGCGGCTCGCCGTGGCCCTTGTCCGGCGGCACCAGCAGCATCTCCCGCGTGTAGATCGACGAGCGCCGGTCGTAGAACGAGAGCTCGTACTGATGCTCCAGCACGATCGCGTTGGTGGGGCAGGCGTCCTCGCAGTAGCCGCAGAAGATACAGCGCAGCATATTGATCTCGTACGTGGCCGCGTAGCGCTCGCCGTACGAGCGCGGGTTGGCCGGATCATTCTCGGCGGCCACCACAAGGATGGCGTCGGCGGGGCAGGCGGCGGCGCAGAGCGAGCAGCCGATGCAGCGCTCCGTGCCGTCCTCAAAGCGCTTCAGCTCGTGGCGACCGCGAAAGCGCTCGCGCACGGGCCGCTTCACCTCGGGGTACTGCACCGTCACCGGCTGCTTAAACATGTAGCGCAGCGTGGTGCCCAGGCCCTTAAACAGCTCTCCAAGCATCGGGGGACTCCTCTAGTCGCCAGCGGGCCGCTTCGTATCTTGCACGTAGGTCACATTATCTACAGGCTTGGGCGTCGAGCTGAAGCTGCCCGCGATCGCCAGCGTGATCAGGCTCAGGCCAAACAGCACAAACGCCGCGAGCCGCTGGGTTGGCACCAGCACAAAGACCACAGCGGTGTACGCGATGTTGATCAGGCCCAGGGGCAGCAGCCACTTCCAGCCCAGGTCCATCAGCCGGTCGTAGCGCAGGCGCGGCCACGAGGCGCGCACCCAGACCGACACGAACAGGAAGGCCACCACCTTGAGCAGGAACGAGCCGAGGCTGAGCAGCCCCACCACCACGGCGCCCGCCACCGGGCCGAACAGCGCCGTCACCTCGCGCCCCAGGATCTCCAGGCCGGGAAAGTGCCAGCCGCCGAAGAAGAAGGTCACGGCGATCGCGCTCACCGCGATCAGCTTGATATACTCGGCCATAAAGAACAGGGCGAACTTCATAGAGCCGTACTCGGTGTTGTAGCCGCCCGCCAGCTCCTGCTCGGCCTCCACCAGGTCGAACGGCGCGCGCACCACCTCCGCCGTCGAGGCGATTATAAAGAGCACAAAGCCAAGCAGCTGCGGCACGATGCCCCAGATCCCGCCGGCGCTCCAGCCCTGGGCGTAGACGATCTCGCGCGTGCTCAGGGTGCCATACGTCATCACCACGCTCAGCACGGCGCAGCCAAGCGCCAGCTCGTACGAGATCAGCTGGGCCGACGCGCGGATGCCGCCCATCATCGCGTATTTGTTGTTGCTCGACCAGCCCGCCAGCGTGATCCCGTAGACGCCGATGCTCGTGATCGCCAGGATGTAGAGCACGGCCACGTTGATGTCGGCGATCTGAAGGATGTTGCGCAGGCCTGCGCCGTCCTGTGTGAAGCAGGCGCGGTAGTCCCAGTTGATGTTCAGGCAGCCAAACGGGATCACCGCCCAGATGATAATCGCCGGGATCACGGCCATCGCCGGAGCCAGCAGGTACACCGGCTTATCGGCCATTGCCGGGATGATGTCCTCTTTGAAGAAGAGCTTCACTCCATCGGCGGCGGGCTGCAAGAAGCCGTTCGGCCCGGCGCGGTTCGGCCCCACACGGTTCTGCAAGCGCGCCAGTAGCCGCCGCTCGAACAGTGTGAGGTAGGCGAAGCCGGTAGTCACGCCGATCGCGATCACCAGACATTGCACCACCAGGATGAGCAGATCGATCCAGTTCATAAGCAACCTTCCTGACCGGGTGACAAGGTGACCGGGTGACCGGGTGACCGGGTGACCGGGTGACCGGGTGATCGGGTGACAAGGGCAGTCTCTGTGCGCCGTCAGGTGTCACCTGGTCACCTTGTCAGCGCGAGCGAAGCGAGCGCATGTGTCACCCTGTCACAATTTTCACCAGGCTCACCCGCGTGCGCGGCCCCGTCTGCACGGCGGTCAGCTCCAGCCCTGGCAGGTTCGCGGGCAGCACGGCCACGCCCTGGGGCAGCTCGGCGAGCACGCGCGCGGGCAGCGTGAGCGAGCCCGCCGCAGAGTCCAGGCGCACCGCGTCGCCAGGGTGAATATTCTGCCGCTCGGCGTCCACGCTGCTCAGGGCAACGTAGACGGCTGGCGCGTGGCTTTCCAGCTTCGAGCCGCGCAGCAGCGGGTCGCCATCGTAGGCCAGCGGCTGGGCGATCAGCAGCAGCGGGCGCTCGTCGGCGCTCGCCGGGGCCAGGCGCGGCGCAAGGCTCACGCTCGTCTTGCCGCCCTCCACCAGGCTGGGCAGCTTGATCCCGACGCCCTCGCTGTTCTCGTAGTTCGTACCGTCGTAGTAGATCGCCTCGTTCACCTGGCGGCCCCAGTTGCCTGGCGTGCCCGTGGCGGCGAGCGCCGCGTAGCTTGCCCCGCCGTAGCCCGGCACGCGCTCCGCGATCTCGGCGGCCACATCGCTGGGCGTCAGGTAGTCCCACCCGCCCGGCTCGGCCACCGCCACAGCGGGCGCGCGCCCCTTCGCGGCGGCGCTCTTCCCAACGGCCACGGGGGCGTCCACGCTTGCCAGCCGCTGGGCCACGCCCGCGACGATCAGCCAGTCGGGGCGGCTCTGGCCCACGGGCGGGCGAGCCTGGCGCGAGCGCTGCACGCGCCGCTCGGCGTTGGTGTAGCTGCCGTCGCGCTCGGCCACGCTTGCGGCGGGCAGCACCACATCGGCCAGCTGCGCCGTGGCGGTGAGGAACATGTCTTGCACCACCACAAACTCGGCGGTATCCAGGGCGGCGCGGGCGGCGGGCAGGCTGGCCGCCGGGTCGAGGCCCGCGATCCAGAGCGCCCGCACCTGGCCGGCCTGGGTTGCCGCCCAAAGCTCGCGGGCGCCGACAGCGGGCTTCGCCAGGGGCACGTAGCCAGGCCGCGCGTCGGGGCGCACGCCCATATCGAGGGCGCCACGGCTGTTGCCGCCGGGCAGCAGGGCGATCAGGCCGCTGTTGGCCTTGCCAGCTTTGCCGGTCAGCGCCGCCAGGGCGCCAAGCGCCTCCACCAGCGCGGGACCGGCGCTGCGCGCCTCGGCGCCGTACATGATGATGCCGTTCTCCGCCTCGATCAGCGCCTTTGCGGCGGCCTGAAGCTCGGCGGCAGGCACGCCGGCAGCGGTGGCCAGCGCCTCCAGCGTCGTCTCGTTCAGGCTTTTGCGCAGCTGGTCGAGGCCGCTATGCTTCACGGCGAGCTGTGCGGTGCCTGCCGCGTCGAGGGCGGCGCGCAGCAGGCCGCGGGCGAACGCCAGGTCGGCGCCGGGCCTGTAGCGCAGGCGCGTGCCGGCCGAGCGCTCCAGCTTGGTGGGCCGCAGGTTGGCCACGATCAGCTTGCCGCCGCGCTGGGCGAGCGCGCGCAGCCGCAGCACGTAGAGCGGCGCCTCTTCCTCGGGGTCGGCGCCAACTACCAGTACCGTCGTTCCGGCGCCCAAGGCCATCAGGTTCGTGCCAGCGCCAACGCCAAGCAGCGCGCCCATGTCGTCGTGGGCGGGCTCGCCAACCGCGCCAAGCACATGGTCGAGATTATTGCTCTCCAGCCCCTCGCGGAACACCCGCTGGAAGGCGTAGAGATCCTCGTTGCTCAGGCGGGGCGCGGCCAGCCCGGCGATCGCCTGGCCGCCCTGGCTCGCGCGCACGGCGCCGAGCTTCTCCGCCACCAGATCGAGCGCCTCGTCCCAGCTCGCCGCCACCAGCTGGCCGCCCTTGCGGATCAGCGGCGTGGTCAGGCGGCTCTCGTGGTCCACAAAGCGGTGGCCGTAGCGGCCCTTGTCGCAGAGCCAGATGTCGTTGACCGCAGCGTTCTCGCGCGGCATCACGCGCATCAGCTGGTCGTGGCGCATATCCAGCGTCAGGTTGCAGCCCACGGGGCAGAGCGTACAGACGGCGGGCTTGGGGCTCAGCTCCCAGACGCGCGCCTTAAACCGGAAGTCGCTGGAGGTCAGGGCGCCCACGGGGCAGATGTCGGTGGTGTTGCCAGAGAACTTGCTGTCGAAGGGCGGGTCGCTCTTGGAGATGATCATCCAGTTACGGCCACGCTGGTCGAAGCCGAGCACCGGGTCGTCGGCGAGCTCGTCCTGGAAGCGCACGCAGCGCGCGCAGAGAATGCAGCGCTCGCGGTCTAGCAGGATCAGGTCGCCCAGCGGCACGGGCTTCTGGAAATGCACCTTGTCGTTGTAGTCGAAGCGGCTGTTGCCGGGGCCCCACTGCATCGTCAGGTTCTGGAGCGGGCACTCGCCGCCCTTGTCGCAGACCGGGCAGTCGAGCGGGTGCGAGGTGAGCAGAAACTCCAGCACGCCCTTCTGGGCGAACTTCACCTCGTCGGTGGCAGTCTGCACCACCATACCCTCGCTCACCGGAGTGGTGCAGCCCGTCTGGAGCTTGGGCAGCATCCCGATCACAGGCTTGCCGGCCTCGTCGAGCACCGGCTGCCTGGTGGCGGGGTCGATCCTGGGCGTGCCGATCTGCACGAGGCACATGCGGCACATGCCAACGGGCTTGAGGCGCGGGTGGTAGCAGAAGACCGGCACGGCGGTACCGGCGCGGCGCGCGGCGTCCACCACGTTGGTGCCTGCCGGGACACTCACCGCTACCCCATCGACGATCAGGTTTACATCGGGCATCTGTATGCTCTCTAGAGCTTAAACATGCGCTCGACCAGGCAGCTAAAGCCGGGAAGAAGCGGCGATGTTACGGTATCACCAGCACCGAGTGTTTGAACAAGCTGAAGGCCGTCATCACCCTGCCGATACACTTCGACAACCATTGTCTGCCATTCCACAATCCAGTACTCTGCTAGATTATGGCGCGAGAAAAGCTCAAGCTTCTTCTCGCGATCACGCTCCTCATTTGCCTTACCGGGCGAGAGAACCTCAACAATTAACTCGGGCGAGTCGTGAAGCTTGCCATCGGCACCCGAAATTTCTGACAATCTTGTCTTGCTCACCCAGACAACATCGGGGATAACTGCCTCGTCGTCGGCGTAAACCAAGCCCGGTGCGCCGAGCGCCACCCCGAGATCCAGCGGTTCACTCCACACATTGAGTCTTGTTACGATGCGTGAACACGCGATCTGATGGCGAAGATGTGGCGCTGTCGTCACAAACAGTTCCCCTTGAATGATCTCATAGCGCTCGCCCTCAACGTGCGGCATCTGCTCGACGAGCTCGGTTGTCCAGCGCAGCAGACCGATTGCCATCACAACCTCGCGTTCGTCTTAGCGCTTGATCACCAGCGGGATGGCGTGCTACAGCTCAAAGAATCGGTCGATCACACAAGAGAAGCCGGGCAGCAACGGCGAGGTGAGCGTCTCACCTGGCAGGAGCGTCTGGGCGTGGCGCAGCTCGGCCTCTTGCCGGCGGTACACGTCTACACGACGCTCGCGCCAGTCGGCGATCCAATACTCGCGCACGCCGCGCCGCGAGTACAGCCGCCGCTTCGCGTCGCGGTCACGCTGCTCGTTCGCGGCACCAAATGAGAGCACCTCAACCACCAGATCGGGCGAGTCGGCGAGCTTGCCGTCTTCGCCGAGCAGGGCTTGCATGCGTGCCTTGCTCATCCAGACCACATCCGGGATCACCGCCTCATCGTCGGCGTAGACAATCCCAGGACCGGGCAGGACGAGGCCGGCGTCATCAGCTAGCGTCCAGCGTGTGAGCGCGAACGCGACACTGTTGACTGTCGCCTGGTGATGCCAATGTGGTGCTTTCGACACAAACAGCTCCCCATCAATAATCTCGTAGCGGCTGCCGTTGTCGGGCAGGGCGTCCACATCGGAGATCGTCCAGCGCAGTGTGGTGCTCATTGTCGCTCCTTAGCGCTTGATTGCGAGCGGGATCGCGTGCTTGCCGTTGGGGCTCTGAGGCGCAGCATGCTGCGCCCGTACAGCGCTCGCCTGCACAATCGCCTCGAACTCCTGGGGGAAGAGCCGCAGCGCCGACTTGATCGGCATCACGGCGCTCTCGCCGAGCAGGCAGAAGCAGTTGCCGGCCATCTGGGTGTAGATGCCCTTCAGCGTCGGGATGTCGTCGGCGTGAGCGTGGCCCTCCTCGGCCATGCGATGCAGCACCTTCACGAGCCAGTGGGTGCCCTCGCGGCAGGGCGTACACTTGCCGCAGCTCTCGTGCTTGAAGAACTCGTCCATCTTGTAGGCCAGGTGTGGCGCCCGCACCGTGTCGTTCAGCACGATCACCGCGCCGGAGCCGAGCATCGAGCCAGCCGCAGCGATGCTCTCGTAGTCCAGCGCCATGTCGAGGTGCTCGCTGGTGAGCCAGGGGGCCGAGGCGCCGCCAGGGATGATGATCTTCACTGGGCGCCCGCCCTTCATGCCGCCGCCATACTCGGGGCTCTCGATCAGCTCGCGCAGCGGGCGGCCGAACGGCAGCTCGTAGTTGCCGGGGCGGTTGACGTGGCCGGAGAGCGAGAAGCACTTGGTGCCGGGGCTTTTCTCGGTGCCGAAGGTGCGATACCAGGTAACGCCCTTTTCCATGATGCGCGGCACGTTGGCGAGCGTCTCCACGTTGTTGATGATCGTAGGCTTGCCGTAGAGCCCGGCCACAGCGGGGAAGGGCGGCTTGAGGCGCGGCTGGCCGATCTTGCCCTCCAGCGACTCCATCAGGGCCGTCTCTTCGCCGCAGATGTAGGCGCCTGCGCCACGGTGGACGTAGATATCGAGATCGCGGCCGGTGCCGAGGATATTCTTGCCGAGGAAGCCGGCCTGGTAGGCCTGGGCGATCGCGCGCTCCAGCGTGATCGCGGCGGCCGCGAACTCGCCGCGCATGTAGATGAAGGCGGTGCTCGACTCGACCGCGTATGTTGCGATCGCCACGCCCTCGATCAACTGGTGCGGGTTGCGGTCGATGATCTGGTGGTTGTTAAACGTCCCAGGCTCCGACTCGTCACAGTTGCAGAGCAGATAGCGCGGGTAGACGCCCTTCGGCAAGAAGCCCCACTTCACCCCAGTAGGAAAGCCTGCCCCGCCGCGGCCGCGCAGGCCCGCCTCCTTCACGAGGTTCACCACATCGGCGGGCGTCTTCTCGGTGAGCGCGGCGCGAAAGGCCTCCCAGCCGCCGTGGCGCCGGTAGACCGCAAAGTCGTTGATGTCGGGGATGTCGTTCTCCCGCATCACGATATGTTCGGCGAGGGCCATAAGACCTGCTCCGGTTCTAGGGGACGGTAGACGGTGGACAGTGGACGGTGGACGGTGTCGTTACAGCGGCGAGGAACGACGCTCGGCGTCCTCGTG
>ENA-ORBV01014446-ORBV01014446.1-microbial-mat-metagenome-genome-assembly--contig:-NODE-14446-length-11808-cov-2.756031_pt1 | contig 11808 bp, 9 predicted proteins | sample MGYA00237777_ERZ505514 | MGnify/ENA primary metagenome ERZ505514 (study PRJEB26160, sample SAMN06269048) | microbial mat metagenome | isolation source: Oligotrophic lake microbial mat | place... | reverse complement strand
AGATTACACTGCATCTGGCGCCAGAATACATGCTGTTGTTGAACCAGTCTGAAGTGTTCAGCTCCACCGCGCTGAAATCGGTACGAAGTCAGTGAAAGGTCCAAGGTCAAACGCTTGCAGAAAATCGCGAGACATTTGGCCAATAGACGATCAGGAGGCGCTGCAAAGACGGTTCGACACTGTATCTTCGCTGTTGACCTTGATATGCCCGACCGGTGTCATCCGTACTCCTCGAGCGGCAGCCGTACCATTCATCGAGCGTGAAGTCTCAGCAAACGAGATTCTCCTTGATTCGGCGATTGAGATCTTGTGCGGTGAGACCATCCATATGAGCGTGGGGACAATGCAGAGACGAGCTGCACCAGTAGTCGAGCGCGGGTCTGCATGCACGCACGCGATGCATCCGATCTGGGTAATAGGCTCCTCTACGAATGACGAGCCCGTGCGATGATCCGAAGCTGCCACAGCCTTCAGCGCATGGCGTCTGCCAACATACTCCGTGGCAATCACAGCTCTCAAATCGGCGAGTGCTTGCGAAAACTGCATGTGACCGTTCAGTTGTGTCGGAAGAATTTCAGCCCGAGCCAGTTGAGGTAGACCGCAAAGACGGTGGAAATCAGCGTGCACGGCACCAGCAAGCTATAGTACATGTCTGAGCGGAAGAAGTCCAGCACAGGATGTCCCGTCTCCGGCATATACTTGGACACAACGACTAGGTACATCATGAAGACGAAGAACCCGCCAGTGGCGAACAGCAGCAGGTAGCCATTGCGCACTGTGTCTGCGTGCAGATCTGAATCTGAACGCTGCAGTGTGCCTGTCTTGCGACGCAGATGGCTGTACAGTGGATGCGCAGAGTCTGGCCACACCGGCGACGCTGGATGCATCGCTGTCGATGGCAACTGCAGTCGGCAGCCTTTGCTAACGATCGGTTAGCGAATTGCTCCTGAGGCACTTGATTAGCGTCCGGTGTGGTGTTGCAACTTGACGTCTTTCGTCGCAATTTGTGCCGGTGTATATGGCTTCGCAAGGCCGAGTGTGACCGGTAGTCATTCAGCATGGTAGCCCAGTACGTGTTCTCTACTTTCGTTTCCATTTCCTGCCTCCAACGTCCTTCACTTACTGTTGCTCCTCTGATGATCATGCTAATCTCTCGATCTGACAGGGGCTATTGGGTGGAGCAGGGAGTACTGCTCATAACGGCGTGTACGCTACTCGCGTTGGAGATACTGCAACTCGCCGTAGAGTACAGACTGCCTGAAGAAGTGCGCAGTCAGCGGGTAGGCACCCTCAAATGGATCTTTCACAGACTGTCGTTTGGTGGCACCATCTTCCTGGTGGCGCGGTGTTTCGATCCCTGGGGAGTGCAGAATATTTTGTCCATGGGCACGCTTGAGATCCTGGCCGATAACACCACCAGCATGGTGTTCAGTGCTCTATGTGCCGGCATGTTTCTGACACTGCGATCAGGATACCGCTTTATGAACCGTATGCCGCCTGTGGCTCTGTTTCGCGCCGCGCTTGGCATGTCTATACTCACGTTCATCACGGCGAACTCGATCGGTATCGGTGTGATCCTGCACGAAGACAAGCGCATCCTGGTTACGGGTGTCTGGCTTATGTACTTGGCCGCCATCTTTTCCACGGGCATCGTGGTGATGAATTGGGCCGTGTACGATTTGCGGATCAAGTACTACCAGTTGAGGGACCAGACGCACGACGGCGCACCGGAGCAGATCAGTGATGCGGATGAACAAGGCTTCATGCGTGCGTTACGCGCTTTACATATATTACAGATCGGAGCCTCCATTCTCGCGGCAATTGCGGTGGTGGCCCAACTTTACGTGGGCGTTGAGAAACTATCCACGGACGATTCCGCGTACGATACACGAGACCCCCACGTGTACAGCTTCCGTGCGAGCAGCTGCTTTGTCTATATTCAATCAGCCGCACTGGGCCTGTTGGTGTGGCATTCATGGCTCCCCGTATCGCTGATCTGGGATCCGCATCAGCGTGCAGTATCGTTGGGAGGTCTATCTACGCTAGGTCGAGGTGATGGGGGCGCTGGGGCAGACTCCACCATGGATGATTCGCAAGATGGCAGTCAGGACCCGTATTATCGCTATCAGGACGAGGATGATCAGCAGCATCTAGGGCCGGCAGTGTAGAACGCACTGCTGCTGTCACAGCTGCTACCGCTGTTGATCACGGTCATCAGGGCGTGTACAGGAGAGAACTACCGCTGTATTGCCCAGCCAAAGCACGTGGGATATGCACGTGCCTTGTTTGCACGTGCGCTTCCTGTGTCAGTGTCTTCCCGTGGTTGTTGCTGCTGTCGTCACGCATACAGCTTACCTGCCACTGAACTGGCTGTACTCTGATCTACCTCCTGCGACCTCAGTCCCTTCTTGATTTGCGGGCGCTTCAAGTGCTGGCCGACTGTCATCAACTCAGTCAGAATCTATTCAATTTTGCTTTATCCTTCTTTGCTATTCTAGGAATATACCTGTATCTCTGCGATCTAATTCATTACAACTAATCTTATCTTGGAACGAATCAGCGTTGCCTTGTCGTCTATTGGTGTATTCAAACCAACATACATTGATTCGACGGCGAATGAGGCCGAACTCAAAGACACCATTGATCGATCTACTCAATCGATGATATTCCTGAGCCCAAATACATAATTTGACATATGTACAGCACTAAACTTCGAGTGATCTTGCTGATCTTGCTTGGTATCAGATCACGCTGTACCGTTTGTCTGCCACAAGATGAAACAGAAACACTGCAGAATCACCGAGCCATCGACCGCACAGCGTTGGAGCTGCTGCTGGTCACAGCCGGAGCATACTGCATGTCGACATCCATGGCAGAGCTTGATCCCACATTAGCACGCGCAGGCCTGGCCACCGACGCGCTAACTGCGTGGTTCCCATGCACTCCTTTGAGTGAGGCTAATCGAACCGCAGGAGGGGCGACCACCCCTCGATTGGCCAGATCCTGATTAGCGGATCGAGACCTCAATGGCATAGCTGAGGAGGGATGTGCTGTGACAGCAGGCTTGCTGGACGCGTTTGACGTATTCTCATCAATCACCATAGGCTGTACAGCTGCATTCCTTGATGATACAGCACTGGGCACTCCAGACTGCACCGCTGCTGCTGATGATGATGATGACGGCTTGAGTGCAGGAGCGATCGATCGCTGTGCCGAAGCAGGACTCGTGTGATCAGCTCCACGCGGCACCACGGCCGTGTTCATCAGCTGCTGCAGGATGTCGCGCGTGTACTTCATTCGCTTCATGAGATCCGGTCGAGGCTCGTCAAACATGCGGGCAAGAGAATAGGTGCGCACCACTTGCTGCTTGTTGCGATAGGTTACCTTACCTCCCCAAACCAATAGCTGTGTATGATCGGAGAAGTTAATCTGCACGATACACACGGAGAGCACGAGAGCACAGCAGCATTTCAGCTAGGGCATCACGCTGGGAGTATTGTTCCAGCCGTTAGAGTAATATTCAAAGCGCATAGCAGACAGTGTCGCATATGGATGCTGCTTGTCAGACGTGATCGCAACTCAATGGCACTGTTTCTCACCTGCACAGTTCGATCACTGAGCCTGAACAGAATGGCGTGTCGCGTCTGCAGATACTTGCTGACATACACCAGCTCGCGCTTCTTAGAACCGTCCTGAATTGAGGCACCTGACGATTTGCTGGCCTGAGTCACTGCTGGGGCGCCGTCGGATTCAGCAGAAGCTCGATTCTGATTGCGCTGCCACAGATACTGCACAATAGCCAGCTTTCGCTTGAGGTGCTCGGGACACTCGGCCACGCGCCAGTGCGTTTTGAGCTTGCAATCTCTCTCAGCTGCTGCTGCTGCTGTGTTACCTGCGGGGGACGAGATGGTAGAACTCTTAGAGCCGCGTTTACCTGCTGCATGCTGAGCCTGGATGGTCTGGGTAGTAGCATTACTCAGCCCACTCGCGGTAGGTGAGGTCGGTTTGCTCGGATAAGGCTCCACGTATTCCATCAGTACTGCCCCAGCAGACACTGCTAGCGTAGTACGATCATTAAAGGCTACGCCATAGCTCAAATCTGAGAATTCAGAATACAGTCCATAGTGTCCGGTATAATCCTTCCACAGCGTGACCACCACTGCCGGCATCTCAACCGCATCAGCATTTGTGCCAGCATTGAGCTGAGGCTCGGTGCCCGTCGATCGAGTCACGTGCTTAGAGGGGGACGAGTGTTGATCAGGCTGTGACAGCAGCTGCGGTGACTGCGTCAGTGGCCGTTGTGAACCCGGTGCCAGCTGCTGTGGTTGACTGGGCGATGAGTCTAGGTCACCGTCAACAGAGTGTGGTGATCCAGTGACCTTGCCTGCTGCTTTGCTGGATTTGGCGCGCTGTGGTGATGCGCGAGACTTCTGCTCTCTGCCTGCGTGAGAAGCGACTGGGTGATCAGACACCTTGAGTGAAGACAGAGATGACGTTGGTAGAACTCCATTGTGAGCGCCCGCCAAGCGATTGACGACACCGCCTGGTGCTGATACGGTCCGCGTGATCGGTAGCGCAGGTTCTGCCACCCCTTTCAGGGTGGCAAGCGATGACGGAGGCGCAATCACTCCCGCCGCACCGGCCGTGTGGAAGCTCTGCTCGATTTGCTGATGAATGTGTTCCAAATAGGGCAGCTCCTCCGGATCCGCCTGCCATGGCTCCGGCAACACAGTGGCACCTGTCACAGTCTGATGACTCTGCTGTGCATTCTCCACTCGTTGAGCGTCACTCTGCCGATCGTTACCAACGGCACGCGTCTCAGTGTCCTCCGCTGCCGTGTCACTCGTCTGCATGGACTCGACTCCCGATGACGCAGCAGGCATACTGGATGTGTGCTTGGTGTCATCAGTATGATGGCCAGGTTGTAAACCGTCATGACGGAGAGCAGCAGACACGGGTACCGTCAAGGGCAGCCGTACCCGCTTGAGAGCGGTTTCACGGGTGACGGGGGTGGCCCGAGGTCGAATGGCTCGAGAGGCAGGTGGAGCAGGATGCGACGGCGGTTGAGCAAATTGCCTGATCGTGGTCGGCATGGAGGAGCCAGATGCAGCTCGGGGCACAGGGCGATCAGAATCCGAATTCAGGTCCAGTGCTTTGAGGTGGTCTGCGCACGTGCGAGAGGAAGCCGGAGCGGTGGGCTTCAGCCGCTGACCGGACCGGTGCTCTGCATTGGCACTGCACTCAATAGCGTCATCATCACCGCCGTTGTTGTCATTCGCAACGTTCTCGTCACGCTCTGGCTCAACAACAGTCATAGGAGTTGTGGAGCTCACTGTGTGTTGAGCTGGTTTGAGCTTGCTGCTGACAGCCTGCTGCTGCACCGGTACACTGTTCGATGCCTTGTGCGGGTGTGTAGGTGGAGCACCCATTGTGCTGGCTTTGCCTAGCAGAATCTGCTGCAATCGCTGCTCTGCCAGCTGAGGATCAGAATCCTCCTCTCCGCACATCACACTGCCCTTGCGCTGATGCTGATATGCAGGCACAGCTGCATCCGACTTGCCGGACACAGCACCACTGCTGCTAGTAGAGATGGGCAGACTGCGGAGTCGCGTCATCGGAGCTGGGGGAGGTCCCATTGCGGTGGGCTGCTGCGTGATCATCGTTGACTTCGCCTGTGCCACAGGCACCACAGGATTGGACGGTGCGGCTGCAGTGACCGGTGCAGCAAGATCAACAGCACGCTCGGGCTGTCGAATGCACAGCTGAATCAGATCATCCACCAGCGGGGCCGTGGTCACGGTGGAGAGAGCGATGTGACGAGGGAACGGTGACTGCGTGAAGAATGCATGGGATTTGACTTCAGCTAATGCAGGGCGGTTGGTGGGATTAGCCTCCAATAGGCGCGTGATTAGTCTGGAAGAGGGTGCCCCCAACATGAAAAACAACGCACATAGTACAAGCACAGCATGATGTGAGCATCAGAGAAGGTTTGACAGGCGAATCATTGATTGAGACCCTCGGCACACGATGCTACACTATCGATGTACAATCAGCTCAGAGTGCCATCCATACACCTACCGCTTGGCTGCGGGCGATACCGCCACGTGATCCGGGAACCGATATTCACATTTGGCAATACGTGAGTACGTTGATTTGACGCTCTCTGCTTCGAAGGGGGGTCGGCCTGGATCATGCAGCGGTATAAATGAGTCAACAGTCAGCACGCGCTAATGTATTCAATTTCACAAATTGATTATCATGAAGCAAGTAGCCTGTTATGAACTGCAAAGGTTGCTCCCCTCACTTACCGAACAGCAGAGTGTACATGATTACTCCCATGGACCACACGTCCACCTCATAGCTGTGCCCGCTGGTATTCTTGCCGTCTACTAGCTCAGGCGCCATATAATTCGGAGTGCCGCACATAGTGCGCTTGCGCTCATCCGGGTGTGCGAGTCGGGTGGCCAGACCGAAGTCACCAATCTTGATCTCCAGATTCTGCGAAATCGCGATTCGAATACGGGTGAGAGTTGCACAGTATGCAAATATGGCAGTGTAAATCAGACTAACTAGTTTACAAATAGAATGTGCTGAAGCCACAGCAGTGTTCGCTGAGCATAATGATGGAGGTAAGCAAAGAGCAGAGGCAGCACTTACATCGTCAAGAAACATGTTGCCCAGTTTGAGATCGCGGTGAATGACGCATTGATCGTGCAGGTACTCGACACCATTGACCAGCTGCCACATGAAGCGCTGCACCTCCACTTCAGTCAAGCGCTTGCGTGCATGCACCATCTCTAGCAGCGTTCGCTGCGGACACAGCTCTAGTAGAATGTACACATTGAGATGATCTTCAAAGAAGCGCTCGAATCGCACGATGTTCGGATGAGATAGCGAGCGATGGATCTTGATTTCGTTCAGCAGCAAGTTGGCTTTCACACTGTGCTTCTGGATGGTGCGCTTGTTGATGATCTTAGCGGCATACACGCGCGCCGAATCGCAGCTGATCAGCTCGTGACACTCGGCGAAGCCACCCTGACCCAGAAAGCGTCCTTTGCGATATCGCTTGACGTGCGACATGCTCTTAGCGAAGGTGTGATCCTCGATGATGTCATTCACCAACGGGGCCTCGCTCCCTGATCGCTTTCGCTCCGGTCGCGATGCAGCCGTTGTCGCCACGACACCAGGGTCCATGTTTGCGTTTGGAGCGGACGTGGCAATCGATACGAATGATCACTCTATCGGGGTATGCACGGATATAGACCCCTACGTGTGTGTGCTTGGATCGCACAGACACGGTCTTCTATATTCGCAGCAACGCGATGCTGTTAGCTGGTGTGTTACCAACGGTAATGACGGTTCAAACGGTCGCAAACAGGAAGCCTTTCCCGACCTTGACAATTCTCGCATGATCATCATACTGTATCCAGCTCCTATAAGGAACACAAACGACTCGAGTTGCGACAATTTTCCTTGCTATATCTGCTCAAGGTAGCTGTCAAACCCGTATCACTATGCAACGCACTCCAGGCGCGCTCTTCAGGTCCGTTGCATATTGTTCATCTTGCGTTCTGCTCGTCAGATGCATCGATGCATCATCGTAGTTCGTGTGCTGACTCAACACACGCAATCATGTGACGACATGCATTCAGAGCGCTGGTCAACGGCACCCGCACCGGGGGCATCAAGCATAACCCCATCCAGATCCTGGGTGCAGTGAACCCCTACTGCGCCATGCTCGCTGAACGAGAAGGTATGCGTGTACTATTGTATCATCCTAGAAAGGGAGCTTATGTCATCATGTGTGTTTCACTGTATGTGATAGGGGCATCTGCCCTGTACATCAGCGGCTCAGGTGTCGCCACCGCCAGCTATGGTCTGCCGGATCTCGGTACGAAGCTCTCTATGTTTTCCACCGCGCCAAGCGCGACCTCACATACAGTACCGCACGCTGAATGAATGGGACTCAAGCATGTATATGTGATACCTCTAATCGCAGGCATCACCTCCCTCGATAACGTTCTGGAGGACGTACGAAGGATCACCAGGTATGGAGATATCTGCCCCGGTAGAGGAGTGTCATTATGTGATGATACTATCCAGAGATGCCTCACACACGCTTGACTCGATCATCGCGTTGTGATCCGTTACTCGCGCGCTGAGATAATCACAATTGTTATGCTGCTCGTTGATTTAGCGCCACTAAGCTCCCCGTGTTGGTGGATGTCGACACTGGCTTTGGCTCCGCATTCAACATCGCCCGCACGGGATAACAGCCCGCTAAAGACGCCTCTGGCAAATAACGTCGGAAGGATGTGCCCAGCGCCGACAAGAAAATCGTCTGCGGGATCACCATGACGTTGATCGCTTGGGCGCGCTGGAAGTGTTGGGGGGTGGGCAAGCCAAAATGTTCGATCCGGTGACGCAACCCCGGCTGGAGGTCATTCAACCGTTCATAGAGGGTCAAGACTTGATCCAGCGCGACATCCCCGATGGCATGGGTGGCGATGCGTAGCCCGGCGGCGTGCGCTTCCCACATCAGCGCAAATAACTCCTCAGTGTCAAACCGCAAGACGCCCCGGTTGCCCGTCACTTTATAGGGCGTGCTGACGGCGGCGGTTGCCCCACTTAAGCCCCCATCCGCGAAAAACTTGACGGTATCGATGCGCAAAAAGTCAGAGAGGACTTTTTCAGGGAGCGGATACGTCTCGTTTCCCCCGTCGGGACGACGAATAGGAAAGCCGTTCACACGCACGGAGAGGGCATTGTCGGCGTCAAGTTGACGATACACGCGGACGTGATCGGGCGTCAACAGGGGGTCAGTCGCGCTGGTGATCCCCAAACTGAGTTGATGGGTCATGGCGGCTTGGATGGCGCGGCGCATCGTGTCATCATCAATGGGTGGGATTACCTTGGTGATCAAGCCCATTGCCGTTTCTTGGAGCAACCCCGTCGGTTCGCCTTTGGCATCGCGCACGATCACCCCGCCAGGCGGGTTTTCGGTATCCGCCGTGATCCCCGCAAGTCGTAGCGCTAGGCTGTTGGCGACGATCATATGCCCACAGGTGCGCGTTAAGGCGATGGGGTGATCGGGCGTGGCTTGGTCGAGATCATAACGGGTGGGGTGGCGTTTTTCGGGCAGATCGACCTCGTTATAACCCCGTCCTGTCAGCCAAACGCCATCAGGGGTGGCACGAGCACGGGTACGAAAACGTTCGACGATGGCGGGGATGTCGGCAGCACCATTGGGGAGGTTGCGGCGGGCATCGACTTGTACTGTCAAGAGTAAACCGAGTTTCCAGATGTGAATGTGGGCATCGTTGAAACCGGGGATAAGCGTTTGCCCGCCCAGATCAACACGGCTCATGGAGGGTACGGTGGTATGAGCAGGGAACTGCCCAACGATACGGATGCGCCCCGTGACTTCATCCACGACGACGACATCGGCGGTGGGTTGGGCGGGGTCTAGGGTATGGATGACGCCATTATAAAAGAGGATCAAGAATGACCTACCTTTAGGTGCTGGTTGCGGGCAAGATTTTGGGTGAGCGCGCGCAAAGATACTCAGGGAATAAAAGAACGTTCGGGATTTTAGGTTTGCGCCAAATGATCTATATGTGATTCAAACACAGATAAGGCAAAATTATAAAGGCTGTTTGTGGTGTGCGCTATCAAAAGCTACAAATTTCGTGCGATGGCGGCAAACGCCTCGCACAGGTTGGTTGGCTTTATGAATTCGGACATTTTCGTTCGGGGAGCAGACTGTTATACTTCACAAGTTTCGAGGAATTCCAATTTCGTGGTGTGTATAACATCATTGTGCTGAATACCATCTGAGGGTTGATTGATGAAAATCATCGTAGTAGGAACGGGCTTTGTTGGGCTGACTCACGCCGCGACAACCTCCGAATACGGGCATGAGGTTCATGCCTATGACATCGACAAGAAACGCATTGAAGACTACAAATCCGGCGAGTCTCACCGGATTGAGCGGTATGTCAACGAACCGGGCTTAACCGCGATCATTCGTGAAAATATGGGGCGGTATCTGTTCTTCACGACTGAGTTAGCACCGATTATTGAAGGTGCCGACGCCATTTTCTTGTGCTTGCCCACCCCGCCAAACCCCGATGGCTCATCGGATTTAAGCTTCTACTTCGATGCGTTGGAATACATTGCTGACTTGCTGGCAAAGCGTAAAGATCAACGCCGCGTGGTGTTGATCAACAAGAGTACCGTGCCGATTGGTACCGCGCGCCAACTTGAGAAAGTGCTGCAACGGCATCAAGTGCCCAATGCTGGCGTCGCTTCTAATCCTGAGTTTTTGCCCGAAGGCGATGCTGTTGAAAAATCGCGCCGTCCGGATCGCGTGACTATTGGCGCGGATAGCGAAGATGATTTCCGCATTTTGCGGCGCATCTATTCGCAATTTGTCAACCATGTGCGGATTCGTTATATCGAAACCACGCCGGAGACCGCCGAAGCGATCAAGTATGTCGCCAATACGCTGCTCTTGACCTATGTGTCGTTTTGGAATGGCGTTGGGGCGCGCTTGGGCGAGCGCTTTGATAATGTTCGCATGGAAGACTTGAAGCGCGGCGTGACGGCGGACAACCGTATCAGCACATGGGGCAGTTATGTCTCCAACGGGGCGGGCGGCTCGTGCTTTGGCAAAGACATCCAATCGCTGATCCATCAGTTTTCAACGGTCGGGTATCGCGCTGATCTGTTGCAAGCGGTCTATGACATCAATGAATATCAAAAGACCTACTTGCTGGAGCGCGCCATCCAAGAGGCGGGGGTGAGCTTCAACCATAAGACCGTCGCCTTGATGGGGTTGTCCTTCAAGCAGCGCACCAATGATATGCGCGATTCATCGTCCTTGAAGGTGGTCGATACCTTGTTGGCACGCGGCGTCAAAGCCATCCGTGCTTATGATCCGTTGGCGACCGAAGAGGCGCGGCGGTTCTTCAACCCCGACAAGAATCACCTCTTTGAGCGTATCAGCTATCATGAGACGGCGAAAGAAGCCATCGAAGGGAGCGATATGATGTTTATCTCCACCGATTGGGAAGAATTTCGTGGGTTATCGCGCACCATCGAAGAAACCGTGCCAGCCCCCTATCTGGTCATTGACGGTCGCCGGATGATCCCCGATTACAACGAATTGGTGAATTTGGGCTATCGTTATCTGGCAGTCGGCTCGGCGTATATGCCCGGCGTCAACAGCGAGTCGTAAGCCTCGCTTTCGATGATCGTTCTATAGTCATTGATACTACAGGCAGAGCATTGCCTTGCCCTGCAAGGTAGCGCTCTGTTCATAAATGGAAAAATAGCAAAAGGACTTCGCATATGAGTACGGTCATTAAGCACGTATTGAAAAATGGCATGGTGGTGTTGCTAAAACCCGTGCGCACGGCACCCCTGATCAGTTGGTGGGTGTTGTATCGCATCGGCAGCCGCAATGAGCGCACGGGCATTACGGGCGCTTCGCATTGGGTGGAACACATGCTGTTCAAGGGGACGGAAGCGTTCCCGCCCGGTTATTTAGATAAAGCCATTGATCGGGTGGGTGGGTCGTGGAATGCGCAGACGTTCTTCGATTACACCGCTTACTATGAGACTTTGCCCGCCGACACCATCGATCTCGCGCTTCGTTTGGAAGCCGACCGGATGGTGAACGCCAAGTTTGATGTCGAAGAAGTGGACTCGGAACGCACCGTGATCATTTCCGAACGACAAGGGGCGGAAAATTCCCCGATGTTTTGGTTGGGCGAGGAAGTGCAAGCGGCAGCGTTCCGTGTGCAT
>ENA-ORBV01014444-ORBV01014444.1-microbial-mat-metagenome-genome-assembly--contig:-NODE-14444-length-11808-cov-5.348649_pt1 | contig 11808 bp, 17 predicted proteins | sample MGYA00237777_ERZ505514 | MGnify/ENA primary metagenome ERZ505514 (study PRJEB26160, sample SAMN06269048) | microbial mat metagenome | isolation source: Oligotrophic lake microbial mat | place... | reverse complement strand
GTTCGTGGACGGTCTCGGGCCGGTCTCGGAGGTCGTCTGATGATTTTCATTTAGCCACGGATGAACACGGATTTTCACGGAGGTCTGGGCCATCCGACTGGCTGCATCCGTGTTTCATCCGTGGCTAATGGTTCCGGAGCGCGGTTCGCGTCGTCAGCCATGAAATCATTCCCCCCCTTCGCTCACAGCTCTGTTCGTCGGCCTGGCGTCGCATCCTCCGAGTTGCCATAGCCTCGGCTGGGTTCGCGCGAATGCGGGCGTGAAAGGTCAAGGCGGCACCGATGTCATTCTCGACGAAGCCAAATGGGGCAGTCCGGCTCCGAGATTGGAACTGAACGACGAAGAGTGGGCCGCCGCCTTGAAAGGAAAAGGCGAAGGCAAACGCGAGGACGTGAAGTTTGCTCTATGGGTGCCGGAAAACAGCGGCCCCGGGCTCGGCGTCGTCGCCATCACCGGCCACGGCAGCGGCGAGACGCTCTACACGCCTCCAGAGATGCGCAAGATCGCGCGCGAATTGTGACTGGCGCTGTTCAAGTTCGTCGGCCATCCCATGCAGCGCGGCTTCTGGCCGCGGAGCCTGCTCTACGATTGGCTTCGAGCGGATGCCGAGCACGCAATGCAGAAACGCCTGGGCATCCGCGGCGTCTCGGAGTCGGTATCGCGCGGCGGTTTCGTTTCCTTCTCCACCCACGCGAAAAGTCAATCCGCCCGGCAGGACGCGGAAGGCATCCTCGTCCGTGAGGTCATCGCCGAGGTAGAGTGCATCTTCCGCCGTCAGCCGCAGGCGCGTGGCGAGATGACTCAGTGCATCGCCTTTATTCCAGCCGCCCTTTGGACGCAATTCCCAGACGCATTTACCGGAAGCGAGGCGCAGGCGCGGATGAGCGTCCGCGACGGTGTGAACCAGGTCGTTGAGGATTGCGCGGCTCGCCTCTGAAGCGAGCCGCCAGTGGACGGATGCGCTGGCCCCTTTGTCTTCGATAAATACGCCTTCCAACGACGCCGTTTTTTCCACGAAAAAGGCCACTGCGCTGGCCAATTCACCGCGGGCCTTCGACGCGGATGGACTGTGCAAAACGATGCCGGGCCCGCTCAATTCCAAACCGTGATTCCCCACGTAGAACAGGCCCTCGACGCCCACATGCAATTGCACATCGGCCAGCGCGCGCCCGGAGATGATGGCGAGATGCACACCGTCACAAGCGGCGAGTTGCCGCAGCAGCGTGCGGGTCTCCGGCGCGAGAACGGCCTGCGCCGGGGTCGGCGCGATCGGCGTCAGCGTTCCGTCGAAATCCGAGGCAATAAACAGGCTAGGCCGCTGCGCGATCCGTGCGGAGATTTGGTCCCAGTGATTCGTCCAATGCAGGTTCTTGTCCATTTTCGGTGAGGTCAAATTTCAGGAGCGCGGACAGGAATTTTCCCGCCCAGCGAAAAACATTGTTGTAGGCCACCTGCTCGCGCAACCGTTGCATGCGCCGGCACTGCTCCTCGCGTGGCATTTCCAGCGCGCGTTTCATGGCGTCGCTGATTTCGTGAATGGCAAAGGGATTGATCTCCAGCGCTTCGGGGAGTTCACGATGCGCTCCGGTGAAACGGCTGAGAATGAGCACCCCTTCTTCGTCCGTGCGACTCGCCAGGAATTCTTTGGCGACGAGATTCATCCCGTCATGCAGCGAGCTGACGACGCAAAACCGCGCGAGGCGATGCAGCGCCATCATGTCGGTGGAATCGCGGTGCTGCTTGAGAAGAATGATCGGCACCCAATCGCCCTCGCTCCACCGGTCGTTGATCTCATTCACAAGCGCGTCCACCTCTGCTTCGATTTTTCGATACTCCTGGAGTTGCGAGCGGCTGGGGACGGCCACCTGCGCGAAGACCACGCGCCCACGCCACTCGGGGTGCCGTTCGAGCAAGTCGTCAAAGCCGCGCAAGCGCTCGGGGATGCCCTTGGTGTAGTCGAGACGCTCCAACCCGATCCCGAGCAGGCGGTCGTGGAGTTGGAGACGATCGCGCCATGAAGCCATCGCCGTAACGACTTCGTCGCCCGTGGCCTGCTCCACGTGTTCTGCGTAGTCGATGCTGATCGGAAACGGGCGGATCAGCGTCGGGCTGCCGTTCCGGGTGATCTCGAAGCGCTCGTGATCGACTTTCGCCTCGATGCCGCGGTCCACGGTATCGAGGAAATTCTGGCAGTGGTAGCGGACTTGAAAACCGAGCAGATCGTTCCCGAGCAAGCCGTCGAGCAATTCATCGCGCCACGGAAAGGCGCGGAAGATTTCGCGGTTCGGCCACGGAATATGCCAAAAATGCGCGACCACGAGGCGGTTTCCCGCCAGCTCCTTCAGCATCCGCGGCAGCAGCGCGAAGTGGTAGTCTTGGATGAAGACCAGCGCGGGTCCATCGCCTGCCTCCTCGAGCACGGCCTGCGCGAAGAGCGCGTTGACTTCCTTGTAGGCATCCCAGTCCTGCTGCCGAAAAACCGGCCGAGTAAAGGCCATGTGGCAGAGCGGCCACAACCCTTCGTTGGAAAGTCCGTAATAAAAACCCTCCTCCTGCTCACGCGTCAGCCACACGCGCCGGAGCGTGTAAGCAGGATCTTCAGGCGGGACCTCGACGCGATTCGCAACATCCACCGTGGCGCGATCCGCATCCCCCGAGCCATGCGCGATCCAGGTGCCACCCGCGGCGACCATGATCGGGTGCAACGCTGTGGCCATGCCGCTGGCCGGGCGGACACACTCGATGTGTGCGCCGTGGTAGCGGTGAATATAGGGTTCACGATTGGCCACCACGATGAGCTTCCGCGAGCCGAGTTTGGCAGTGACGAGATCGTGCAGCATCGCGCGGGTCCAGGTGCGGGTGTGGGTGGTTTCAACAATGGCGTGCATGTTGCGAACAGGTTCGGTTGCCGACCCGCGCCTGTCGCCTGCCGCACCATTACATTCCCGAAAGGGTTCTTCCGACCCGGCAGCCGCGAGTTCTTATGCGCTGCGTCAGCCCTCGCGTTCGCTGACCACCGTTTGCGCACGGAGCAAGTCGTAAAACGTCAGGACCGCTGGCGCGATGCCCTGCGGATCGGTCGTGACGATGAGCCCGCAAGAGGACCCGATGTGCAAGAAAGCCGCTGACATCGGCAAGGTTCGGTTTACCCGAGGGGCATGCCGTTCACCGCGCGGAAGATCTTCGATAGAAGCTGCGTGGTGTCTTCCCGGTTCTGGAGATGGAAGCGGGCGGCGCTGGCCGCGGCCTCGCCGACACAGAAGGTGAGGCCTTCGGCAAGCCGGGCGAACGCATCCTCGTCGGTAAATTCGTCTCCGATGTAGAGAGCATCTGCGGGTTTCAGTTGGAGATGCGTAAGGATTTGCCCGAGCGCGTCACCTTTGTTCCAGGAAGCCCGCGCGCGCAATTCCCAACAGGCCTCGCCCGGAAAGACACGCAGCCGCGGGTGGCTGCGGACGATGACATCCAGCAGGTCGCGCAGGGTCGCGCCATCAGCCGCATCGGCGAGCCGCCAGTGAACTGTCACAACCATTCCCTTGTCTTCGATCACGACTCCGCGGAGACGCTTCGTGCAGCGCGCGAGAAAGGCGAGCGCGTCCACCAGATCGGATCGGCAACTCACCGCGAGCCCGTCGGAGGAGACGAGGCCGGGGCCGCGGACCTCCATGCCGTGGTTGCCGGCGTAGTAGGCATTTGGCAATCCCACGCGCGCTTGAATATCCCCCAGCGAGCGCCCGGAGAAAAATGCCAGGGCGATCCGGGATGAGGAGCCAAGCTCGGTCAGCAGGGTTCGCGTCTCCTCGGGCAGAACGGCTTCGCCGGGCCGCGCTACCGTCGGGGAAAGGATGCCGTCGAAACCCACCGCGAGCAGTAGGCGCGGGTGGGCGGCCAGGTGCGCATGGATCGCGGGCCAGTGCTTCATCCAGCCGGAATGTTTGGGCGGCGCAGCGTCCCCTTCCTCTGGGTAAGACTCAGCATCCCGGAGGAAAGGGTGTGACGTTGCAGCGAGCTGACTCATCGGCATTAATCCTGAAATGCTCCGCCCCACCTGTCGCACTCTCGATCATTACATTCCCGCAACGTATGCCGGGAAGCCACACAGGCACTGGCGCTCGCCCACGCCCCCGCGTTACCTTGCCTGCGATGAACATTCTCGTAGTCGAAGACGATGCGGAAATTTCGGCATTTGTTTCCCGCGGTCTGCGCCGCGCGGGCTATGTCGTGGACTGCGCAGCCGACGGTCTCTCTGGCGAGAAAATGGCGCGGGCTGCGATTTACGATGCGGCGATTGTCGATCTCATGCTCCCCGGCCAGGATGGCCTCACGCTCATCGCCCATCTCCGCGAGTCCCGGCTGAAGACGCCCGTCATCGTGCTCAGTGCTAAGCGATCCACGAGCGACAAGGTGGCGTGTCTGCGCCGCGGCGCGGACGATTATCTCTCCAAGCCCTTCGACCTTCCCGAACTCCTCGCCCGCGTCGAGGCGGTGCTGCGGCGATCCGGCGAGACGCCGAAGGCGGAGCGGCTCGAAAACTCGGGCGTCGTCGTCGATCTCGTAGGACGCACCGTGCGCCGCGACGGCCAGCGCATCGAACTCCCGCCGCGCGAGTTTGCGCTGCTCGAACTCTTCTTGCGCAACGTCGGACGCCCGCTGGCGAAATCCTATCTGCTGGAGCGCCTGTGGAATTTCAACGTCGAGCCACAGACCAACGTCGTCGATGTGCTGGTCTGCCGTCTGCGCGACCGGCTCGACCGCGATTTTCCGGTGAAACTGATCCATACCGTGCGCGCCGTTGGCTATGTTTTCCGGCCTGCGTAAACAACTCGGCCGCATCAGCCTCCGGCTCACGCTCTGGCCTGCGCTGCTCTTTCTGGCGTCGGCCCTCACCGTGCTCAGCCTGAGTTACGCAGTCATCAAGCAGCGGCTCAATGCGCAGGAGCGGGATCTGATCGAGTTTCGCCTGCACCAATACGCGGGCGAATACGAGCGCGGGGGATTGCCTGCGGTGCGCGTCCTCGCCGCGCTCCGCAAAGGTCGCGAGCAAAAGGCGTTTTTTGTCCGTCTCGCCGATGCGCAAAACCACACGCGATTCCTCCGTGACGCCGATGACTGGGTGGAATTTTCGCCAGTGCTCTTGGAAGCCGAGTCTCCGGACGCCGAAACCCCGCGAGGCTGGGCGACGCTGCATTCCCCGGCTGGAACGAAGCTCCTTCTCGGCTTCCTGCGGCTCTCCGATGGCTCACTCCTCCACGTCGGAAAATCGACCGAGAGTTTGCAGGATCTGCTCACCGGCTTCCGCACCGCGGCTCTTGTCGTCCTCCTGATTTTTCTCCCCGCGAGCATCGCCGGAGGAGTGTTCCTTGCGTCGCGCCTGCTGCGCCCCGTGCATCATTTGACGGCCGCAGCGGAGCGGATCATCGCTACGGCAAGCTTCGATGCCCGCGTGCCCTCGGGCGGCACGGGAGACGAACTCGACGCCCTCGTGCATCTCTTCAACAAGATGCTCAGCCGCATCGAACGACTGCTCCGCGGAATGGGTGAATCCCTCGACAACGTCGCCCACGATCTGCGCACCCCGATGACGCGGCTCCGCCAAAAAGCGCAGGCCGCACTCGAGACCGAAGCCGATCTCGAAACGACCCGCGATGCGCTCGCCGATTGCGTGGAGGAAGCCGAGCGCGTGATGACGCTCCTCAATACGCTCATGGATATCGCGGAAACGGAATCCGGCCTGGTCGAGTTCCAGCACCTGCCGGTCGCGGTCGCAGGATTGGTCGCGTCCGCCGTCGATTCCTATGCGGAGGTCGCCGAGGAAAAAGGCGTAGCCGTCACCGCCTCGGTGCCGCCGGACCTCTCTGTGAGCGGCGACGCCGGCGCACTCCGCCGCGTCTTTGCCAACCTGCTCGACAACGCCATCAAATACACGCCCGCCGGAGGCCGCGTGGACATCACCGCCGAACCCGCGGAAGAGGCCGTCGCGATTCACTTTGCGGACACGGGTTGCGGGATTTCGCCCGAAGACCTGCCGCGCATTTGGGATCGGCTTTTCCGCGGCGACAAGAGTCGTTCCGAACGCGGTCTTGGCCTCGGACTGAGTTTCGTCCGCGCGATCGTCGAGTCGCACGGCGGCCAGGCGACCGTCCGCAGCCAGCCCGGAGCGGGCACGAAAGTAACCATCCGTCTGCCCGCGATGGCCGCCGGAAATTCCGCGCTGAAGAGCCCGTCACCGTGATCCTGTCCCGCGTCCCACCTCGGCGCGCTGACCGGGCTGGCGCTCCTCACGAGCGGGTGCGTCACTGCACCCCGCCTGACCACGCCATTGCCCACGATCAGTGCGGTCGGCAGCGCGACTTATGCGCTCGGCTCGAACGATCAGACCATGCCCTGGTTCTACGGCCTGTGGCGCTATGTGCGCAGCGGCCTGGATGATGAGGCAACACAGCAGCGCATCATCGCAAAGATGACTGAAGTGGCCGACGTGCTCGAAAGCACCGCGTGGCGAATTCCCGCGGTGCCGCCGTTTGATTTTCGCGGCACCCTTGGCGCGCTGTGGAAGCCGCAGCAGACCAACAATGAAGCCGAGAAAATCGCGGCGCTCCAGCTCAAGGCGATCAACCGCCTGTCTCCCGCCCGCCGTGCCGAGCTGCGCTCGGCGCGTGAGGCAATGTTTGCCGCGTGGGTCGTCACGCTCTGCCCAGACCGCGCTTTCGTGAAGCAACACGAGCCCGAGATCCTCGCCACGCTCGCCCACTTTCGAGCGGACAAGCTGCGCTTCGTCTCCTTCTTCCCGATGGAGTGCGCCTGGTGGCGACTCCAAGTCGCGGGCTGAAAGAATATCCACGCACCATGAAACTGCACCATTCTCTCGTCCTTCTGATGTTGCATTCAAAGTGTCCGTCCTGAATTCAAAGTCTCCGTCTCTTTGTCCGAGCAATGATGCGCCGTGGAACTGATCGTCGAAAAGCCATCACCTCTTGCCGCCACGGAATTCGTGGCGTGTGAGGTCGTGCGCGGGGCGGACTTTGGCTGCGTGTGGCATCATCACCCGGAGTGCGAGATCACGCTGGTGCTGCGCGGTGGCACGGAGCAGTTTGTCGGAGACAAACTGGCGACGCTCTCGGCGGGCGACCTGGTTTTTCTCGGGCCGGATTTGCCGCATGATTATCGGAATCAAATCGCCACGGGCAGGCGGCGGGCAAAGGTGGAGGCCCCACGCCCGCGCATTTCCAGCGTCAGTTCCAGCGCCACCAGAAACGCCCGCCGCTGGACTACCGCGCAGAGGTGAGGAGGCCAGCGAGGGGACGCCTGTAAAAGATACAGTTTTGCGTAAATAGGAGACACCATTCGGTTTCCATACGCCGTTGTATCGGGGCATGATTCTTCCCAGGAAACCCATCCTCACTCTCCTCCTCATCCTCGGTGTCCATCATGCCTCGGTCGTGCCATGCCGCGCCGCCGCCGTGCCATCGAAGAAGCCTGATAACATCATCCTCGTCATGCCTGATGACGACGGCTACGGCGACTATGCCTGGTTTGGCAGCCCCATTATGCGCACGCCCTCGGTGGATGCGTTCACAAAGCAGAGCCTGCTGTTCACCCAGTTTCACGTCAGCCCGAACTGTGCGCCCACACGCGCGGCGCTGCTCAGCGGCAGGCATGAGTTCAAGTGCGGCGTCACCCACACCATCTATGAGCGCGAGCGCCTGAGCCTCGACACCTACACCCTGCCGCAAATGCTCAAGACCGCAGGCTACACCACCGGCATCTTCGGCAAATGGCATCTCGGTGATGAAACGGGGTATCTGCCCGCGCAGCGCGCCTTTGACGAAGTCTATATGCATGGCGGCGGCATCGGGTAGACTTCTCCCGGCTCCTGCGGTGATGCGCCGGGCAATACGAACATCGATCCCGTGCTCTGGCATAACGGCAAGTTCGTGAAGACTCAGGGCTACTGCACCGACCTCATTTTGACCCAGGGCCGCGCAGTGGATGAAGGCCCGGCATGATGCCGGGCAGCCCTTCTTCGCCTTCATCCAGCTCCATGCCGCGGACGGGCCGCACGTCGTCCCCGAGGCCTTTTACCAGCACTATCTCGGCAAGCCTGGAGGCCATCGTTGCCGCCAGCTATCTGCTTCACGCCGACGCAAGCAGTTTAGCGGCATTTTTTGAGTCACGGCATCAAATAACTTTTCATTAAGAAACCAGCACTTAGTTTTGCGAATTATTGTCAATTCTCGCGCCCTTATGCGAAGCCTACTGGTTGTTTTTCTCGGTGCTTCCAATTCCGAGCTTCTATTCGGCAATATGCGCCCAATCAATTTCATTCTTGATAGCGGGGTCTGGCTTATCTATGCCCCTTTACTTGTTTTTCTCGATGTCTTGGTCAGACGCCAGCACTTTGGCTACCTGCGCGTCTGGTTGTCGGGCATTCTATTCGGCCTGCTGCTCGAGTGCTGTATGGTAGGCATGGTGGGAGAGGGCTTCGGGATCATGGTGATTGTCATGCTGTGGCATGCCTTTTTCACCATAACTCTCACAATGATGATTGTGGATATGCTGATGCCGCGCGATACGTCTCGGTCTGTAGCCTCAAAAACGGGACGAGTGGCACATTGGCTCCTCGCTGCTGTCGGTCTTCTGATGGGAGGCGGCATGTTTCTAGCGCAAGGCCTGCCTGCTATTGGCAGCCGGCCACTTGATGCACTTCTGTGTCTTATATCAGCTCTCATCGTTGCTGCTGTCCTTTTCGCTCTGAGAAAAAGGGAGGATGCGCCAAAGCCGCGCGTGTCTATCATCCTCATCCTCCTAATCGTGGGATTCAGCCTTGGCCTCAAACTCATAGAGATTGAAAATGCTGACCCAGCCAAGCAGCCCATCCAAGAGATTGATCATCTAATCAGGGCCGCCCTTTACGCTGCCATGGCTGCAGTCGTTGTCGTCAAGGCCAGAGAAAGTTGGCAGGCATTTAGTCTGGCAACAGCCAGGGAATAGGAGGCTTCAACCATCAGGCCCAGAACGAATGGTTCAAGTGGCTCAACCGACGCGGCGGCCAAAAGCCGCTGACGTGGGAGAAGTATGCCGGGTGGTTAAAAAAGAGTCTTTCATTGGCCCGCGCCCAAGACCCGAACACAATCACAACAAGCGCAGCAAACCCTCCACCGGAAGAACCGGATGCGGTAGTCCCGCCCGTCCGAGTCTGTGAGGGAGCCAGCGGGCAACCGCTGGCTCTACTCGGCGGGTGCACCCTGACCCCGGTTCCACTCGCGCCTCGCATCCCTGCTGCTGGCCTTCCAATTGGGAAAATGATCGCCAATGAACTCTGGAACTGATGCATCATGCTCCCATCATCGGACAACCACCCTGACCACGACTACGCCGAGCGCATCCGCGATGCGCCTGCATTTCCCCGGAATTTCAATGATTTTTCTTTTCCTGTTAACATTCTGTCGCTTCGCGCGGCATTACAGGTGTGCAGCATGAACAAGAAATAGACGCAAGAGAGCGATTGACGCGCCTTTGGCTCGCCGCAGAGCCGACCGTGAACGCTTATGTCTTCGCGACGGTGCGTGGGCTTCACGATGCCGAGGATGTGGCGCAGCAGGTAGCGCTCACCGTGGCCCGCCGTTTCGGCGAATACGATGCGTCACGGCCCTTCGTCGCGTGGGCGCTGTGGCTGGCGAAGTCACGCATCGCGGACCACTACCGAAAACAAGGGCGCGAACGGCTGGTGTTCTCCGACGCTTTGCTGGACCAACTCGCCGACGCGCTTTCGCACCGACAGCCGGAACGTAGCGCACGACAGGAGGCGCTGGAACGCTGCATCGAGAAGCTGCCGGAGAAATCACGGCAATTGCTGGCACTGCGCTATGAGGAGGACGCCTCAATGGAAGGTGTGGCGGCGGCGGTGAATTCCACCGCAGCGGCCGTGCGCGTGATGTTGTTCCGCATCCGCAATCTGCTGGCCGCGTGCATTCAAACCGAACTTGCGAAGGAAACCCCATGAACGAATCCGAACGCCAACTCGTGGACTTGTATTTGGACGGCGAGCTGCCTGAAGCCGAGTGCTCGGCTTTGCTGGAGCGTCTGGAGACCGACCCGCAAGCCGTCGCTTATCTGGCAGAACGCACGCTTCTGCTGAGCGACCTTCGACGCTCCGTGAAGCGCCGTAATCTCCAGCAGTGGGCTGTGGCCTCGACTGTAGAGCAACGGGCGCATCTTGGCACAGCGCGCTCCCACAGTCGCTTCCCCTGGCTTCAATGGCGTCCGCTCACCGCTGCGGCAGCAGGCGTTGTCCTTGGCGTCTTCTCCGGCTCGCTGGTATATGCACACTTTACGACCACGACGGCAACAGCGGTGCCTTTGACCAACGCAGGTTTTGAATCCGACCCAGAGCCAACTAACAGCGGCATCGCGGCGGCGTTTGACCGCTGGGGTGGCGATCTCTGCCGCGTGGTGCCCGCAGAGCAAGGCATCACGCCGCATGAAGGCGCGCGGATGTTACGCTTCCTCAGTGCGGTGTCCCAAGGAGCACCGGAGGCAAAGGACTTCACCGTGGCGGATCAATGGTTGCTACTGGATGTGCGTGAGCTGCCGTTGCAGGAAAATGCGCGCACCATTGCGCTGAGCGCGCGTTTCAATCGCACAGCCGATTCCACAGCGGCGAACAACCGCTTCGGCGTCGGCCTCTACGCCTTTCGCGGCACGGCTGCCGATGGCCCATTGCTCTGGCATAGCGTGAAAGCACGCGCGTTGGCCTTTGCCGAAACGGAGGTGCCCACGGACAGCAATCCTACCACTTGGGAGCGCGGTGAAACGCAGATGACCATCCCTGTGGATGCCGACCTGCTGCTGCTCCGCATTCATGCCTTCAAACAACGCTGGCAGGACACTGCGACGCCAGAACTCATCGGTCACTATGCCGATGACATACGGCTCGAAATCATTCCCACTAAACAAACACTGCCATGAAAACCCAGCTCTCCCTCTTACTCATCGCTGCCTCCGCCCACCTCCACGCGGCAGACCTCACCGTGGATTTCGCCGCGAAGCTCCAGCCGTGGCATGGCTTCGGCGTGAACTATGTGGAGACGGCGCAGACGCGGGACTATGACAAGTGGCCGCAGGACTTCGGTGGCTTCAGCAAGCTTACGGAACCGCGGCGGCATGAGCTGATGGACGCGCTGTATGGCCCCGATGGCCTCGGCCTCGCGCTGCACAAGATATTCCTCGACCCGTGGGCGCAGGCGACACCGGAGGCGCCGTATAACTTCGAGCGCACGACGCAGTGGTCGCGTTGGTTTTTGCGTGAAGCGATGAAGCGCACCACCGAGCAGGGCCGCACACTGCGAGTCATCACCACGCTCTACGGCCCGCCCGCGTGGGCCACGCAGCAGAAGAAGCTGCTCGCGCGTGATTTTGATCCCGCGCAGGCCGATGCGCTGGCCAGTTACATGGCCGCATGGGTGCGCTTTCTGAAGGAAAAGGAAGGCGTGCAGGTCGAGTTCCTGAGCCTGAGCAATGAAGCCAAAGACGCGAGCTTCTTCACCGATGATGGCATGGAGCCGAAAGGAAACTCCGACTACAACCTCGCGTGGAAGGACAGCGAGATGACCGACATGATGAAACGCATGCACGCGCTGCTGCCAGACGTGGGCTTCACACCGACAGAGCCGACGGGTTGGGATGGCGCGAACTACTACCCCTTCACGAAAACGCAGGAGCTGCGCGATGCGCTCGGCATCATCACCGCGCACAGCTTTGGCCGCAGCGATCAGTGGGGGCCGGAATTCGTGAAGCAGGCGCTCGAAA
>ENA-ORBV01014441-ORBV01014441.1-microbial-mat-metagenome-genome-assembly--contig:-NODE-14441-length-11810-cov-4.879144_pt1 | contig 11810 bp, 11 predicted proteins | sample MGYA00237777_ERZ505514 | MGnify/ENA primary metagenome ERZ505514 (study PRJEB26160, sample SAMN06269048) | microbial mat metagenome | isolation source: Oligotrophic lake microbial mat | place... | reverse complement strand
CGATGCAAGCGCGTCGGTGCGCCGAGGGCTGGATGACCACGCTCCCGTCGTCGCCGCAAGGAGTGGGGGTGGGCTGGCGGCAGCGAGTGGCGCCACGGTGCAACTTGCGGGTACGGCCGTGGCGGGGCAATTCGGCCTGGGCCTGCAGTCCGTGTCCTGGATCCAGACTGCGGGCCCGCCGGTGGTGCTGACCGGCAGCACCAGCAGCAGCGCCAGTTTCGTCGTGCCCGCGTCGGGCAACAGCTTTACATTCCGGCTCCGGGCGATCGATCAGAACGGCAAGTCCGCGCAAATCGATCTGACTGTGCCGGCAAACAATTCGCCGCCCGTGATGGCGCCGATCGGCAACCTGTTCGTGCTGCAGGGGGAACAGCTGATGTTCAGCGCCAGCGCCACCGATGGCGAGGGCGATGCCATCCGTTTTATGGCCAGCACCTTGCCGCGCGGCGCCCGTTTCGATTCGGATACCGGCACCTTCATCTGGGATAACGCGGGCCCCCTGGGCAGCTACAGTGTCGGCATTACGCCCAGCGACGGTCTGCTCAGTGGCGAGACGGTCTATGTCGGCATCGTCGTCATCGCGCCCGGCTCGGGCGGTGGCGGTGCCAGCCGGGCCGCATGGTGGATGATGCTGGGTGCCCTGACGCTGCTGCTGGGACTGCAGCAGATGCAGCGGCGCCACACGGCGGGACGCCGGACGCTCCGCGCGACCTCCGATACCAGCAACCCGGCTTTAGCCCGCAGGCGGCGCTGACGTGCGTCGCCGTGCGCATCCGGATCGGCAACCTGACGATGACCCGCGGCGTCAGGGGATGCAGTCCAGCGACCGCATGTAGTGCGGATGCACCATCAGCGCGTCCCACTCCAGCGCGGGAAAGGCCGGCAGCAAGGCAGTTCGACGAATCTCGCTGGTCGCGCGCGCCTGCCACAAACCGACAGTTTGCGCCTGGGTCATGCCTGCGAGCCAGTCATCGATGGCGGTACTGCCGTCCAGGCACTGGTTGCACAGCAGCACCAGGTCACATCCCGCGCCCAGCGCCACCGCGGCCGCCTGGGTGAATGTCACCTCGCGTCCGTCGATCAGCCGCGCGCCAGCCATGCTCAGGTCGTCGCTGAACACCGCGCCCGAGAAGCCCAGGCGCGAGCGCAGGATGTCCTGCAGCCAGCGCGACGAGAAACCGGCCGGCCGCGGATCGACACGTGGATAGACGACGTGCGCCGGCATCACGCTGGCCAGCGATGCGCCCAACCAGCCGTATGGCGCCGCGTCTTGCGCCAGCAGGGCTTTGAGGCCGCGCCTGTCGACTGGCAGATCGATATGCGAATCGGCCGCGGCAAAACCATGGCCCGGGAAATGTTTGCCGCAATTGGCCATGCCACTTTGCAACAAGCCGTGCATCAGGCTCTTGGCCAGCAGGCTGACGACGGCAGGATCACGCGCAAAGGCCCGGTCGCCGATCACGCCGCTGGGGCCATGGTCGAGATCGAGCACCGGCGCAAAACTCAGGTCGACGCCGCAGGCACGCAACTCCGCGCCCAGCACATAACCACAGGCGGTCGCGGCGCGGGTGGCCCGCATGGCACTGGTCTGCGGATCGGTCTTGCCATCACCCTGCCACATCTGGCCCAGTAACCGCATCGGCGGAAGGTGGGTGAATCCGTCGGTTCGAAAACGCTGCACCCGACCACCCTCATGGTCCACCATGATCAGCAGGTCGCTGCGTGCACGCTTGATCGCGCGGCACAAGGCCGACAGCTGGGCGCGGTCAGCCCAGTTGCGGCCAAACAGGATCACGCCGCCGACGAGCGGATGCTTCAGGCGCCTGCGGTCGGTGGCGCCGAGCGTCAGCCCGGGAACATCGATGATCAGCGGCGCATGGATGAGCATGGGAGATTCCAGAAGCGGGATGGGACCGAACATCGGCGCAAAGCGGCGCCGGCTCAGAGCGCGAGAGGCCATCGATTGGGCGCCACGGCCCGCCGGGCAAGACGGCGCAGCAGGCCGTGGCCCGAAGCGCCAGGATCTGGTTGCGAGTTCTTGCGTGGGCTCAAGCGATTGCCTCTCGAGCTGTCAGTGCGCGGTCTCGACCACGCAGAAACTGGCCGCGTATTCGCTTTCGTCGGTGACACTGACATGCACACGCAGGCCTTGTGAGTCGAACCAGCGCTTGAGTTCGCCATGCAGCACGATGACGGGTTTTCCTGCGTTGGCATGGCCGGCCGGCTCCTTGGCGATCTCGCACAGGCGCCAGGTCATCGGCATGCGCATCCCCAGGCCCACCGCCTTGCTGAACGCCTCCTTGGCGCTGAACCGGGTCGCCAGGTAACGCACGCCGCGTTCGGGCCAGCGCGCACTGCGCGCACGCCAGGTCGCCATCTCGGCTTCCGACAGGATCTTTGCGGCAAAGCGTTCGCCATGGCGCTCCAGGCTGGCGCGGATGCGCCGGATGTCGCAGATATCGGTGCCGATGCCGTAAATCATGAGCCCGACGGCACCCGCTCGAACGCCGCGTCAATGCAGCGCAGGTAGTCGGTCACCGTGGCGGCGTAACCGAGTTCAAGCGCATCGGAGATCAGCGCATGGCCTATCGACACCTCCTGCACACCCGGCACCGATCGCAGGAACCAGCCCAGGTTGTCGCGGTTCAGGTCATGGCCGGCATTGACGCCCAGTCCGGCATCAAGTGCAGCTTGCGCAGTTGCGGCATAACGCGCGGTCTGCTCATGCAGCGAAGGGCCGCCCCAGGACTTGGCATAGGGTTCGGTGTAAAGCTCGACCCGGTCCGCCCCGACGGCACGCGCGGCCGCCATCGCGGATGGATCGGCATCCATGAACAGGCTCACCCGCACTCCCAGAGCCCTGGCCTGCGCGATCAGTGGACGCAGCCGCTGCTCATCGCGGGCCAAATTCCACCCGTGGTCGCTGGTGAACTGGCCTTCGCCGTCGGGAACCAGGGTGCACTGGTGCGGACGCAGTTCCTGCACGAAACCCATCAGGTTCTGGAACGGATTGCCCTCGATGTTGAACTCGCGATCCGGCCACTGCCGCAGCAAGGCGGCCAGCTCGTGTACGTCGGCGGTGCGGATATGGCGCTGGTCCGGCCGTGGATGCACCGTGATGCCGTTGGCCCCATGTTGCAGGCAGATGGTCGCAGCCCGGGCCAGCGAGGGAATGCCCAGATGCCGGGTGTTGCGCACCAGGGCCACCTTGTTCAGGTTGACGGAAAGCGCGGTCTTGTTCATAAGGATTTCAGGTCGATCATCATCTGGCGCGTACGCAGCGTCTTCACACCGCAATGGTAATGGAGCAAAGCGCGCAGCTGCGGCTTGAGTTCGCCCACGACTGGCGTACAGGCCCGCAGCGTATCGGTGAAAACGGACTCGTCGCCATCGAGCGCGCGCTGCAACTGCAACCATTGCGCGCCGGACAGGCTGGCGCGGTCGTGTGCACCCGCCAGGCGCAAGCCTCCCTCGAACACCAGGCTATACCGCTCTTGCGGCAACAAGCCACCGAGCGTCATGGTCTGGGCGTCAAGCAGGGGCAACAGGCCGATTTCACGCAGCAGCAGCAATTCGAAGGCGCGCAGTGCCGTTTGCAGTGCGTCGCCATGCTCGGAGCAGATCAGCGAAACCACGCGGGAATAAATGTCGAACAGCCCTGGATGCGGATCATCGCGGGCCAGCAGGGTGAGCACCAGTTCGTTGAGGTAATAACCCGACAACAACGCTCCGCCGGCGGGCATGACATGGCCACCCATCCACTCGGCGCTGCGCAGGGTGCGGATCTCGGCGTCGCCGCCAAAGGCCAGGTGCAGCGGCTGCAACGGCAGCAGGATCGGGCGCAAACCGGAACTCGGGCGTTTTGCCCCCTTGGCCACCAGTGCGACCCGCCCGTGGTTACGGGTGAACACCTCCAGGATCAGGCTCGACTCGCTCCAGTCGTGGCGATGCAGCACGTAGGCAGGTTCATCGGTGATGCGCGCACTGACCACCCGGGCACACCTGTGTCACTCGTAGCCGAAGCTGCGCACCCGTGCCTCGTCGTCGGCCCAGCCAGAACGCACCTTGACCCACAATTCGATGAAGACCTTGGCGTCGAACAGTTTTTCCAGTTCGACCCGGGTCTCGGTACCGATGCGCTTGATGCGGTCGCCCTTGTCGCCGATCACCATGGCCTTGTGTCCGTCACGCTCGACGACGATGGTCGCGGCGATACGCACCAGCCGCTTCTGGCCCTTGCGCGCCGGTGGCTCCTCGGAGAACTGATCGATCACCACGGTCGACGTGTAGGGCAACTCGTCGCCAGTCAGGCGGAACAGTTTCTCGCGCACCAACTCTGCGGCCAGGAATCGCTCGCCGCGGTCGGTGAGTTCGTTCGCGTCGTAGAACCAGGGCTGCCGCGGGAGGTGTTGTTCGCAGATGGCCAGCAAGCGTGCGACATCGCGCGCGTTCTTGGCCGACATCGGCACGAACTCGGCAAACGCGTGGCGTTGCTGCATCTCCTGCAGCCAAGGCGCGACGGTGGCGCGCTGCTGGACCTGGTCCAGTTTGTTGGCCACCAGCAAGGCCGGGATCTTCCCGTCCAGCAGTTGGAGTACCTTGGCGTCGGCCTGGTTGAAGCGTCCTGCCTCGGTAACGAACAACACCAGGTCGACGTCCTTCACCGCACCCAGCACCGAGCGATTGAGCGAACGGTTCAGCGCATTCGCATGCACGGTCTGAAAGCCGGGCGTATCGACAAACACGAACTGCGTGCCTGCCTGGGTGCGCACGCCGGTGATGCGATGGCGCGTTGTCTGCGCCTTGCGCGAGGTGATGCTGATCTTCTGGCCGACCAGCGCATTGAGCAGCGTGGACTTGCCGACATTGGGTTTGCCGATGATCGCGATCAGGCCGCAGCGCTGCGGCCCTGTGTCAGCGGCGGCTTCGGCCACATGGGTTGCAGGCACGTCGTCTTCGCGCGGATCGACGGGTAAGGTCATGGGGATCCACCGTTCCTCAAGGTCTGCAGCATCGCACCTGCCGCTGCCTGCTCGGCTGCGCGGCGTGATCCACCGATACCGCGCTCGCACACGCCGAGTTCGACAATCTCGCATTCGACATCGAACGACTGCTGGTGCGCCGCGCCCAGCGTGCTCACGACCCGGTATTGCGGCAGTTTCATCTTGCGGCCCTGCAGCCACTCCTGCAGTTCGGTCTTCGGATCCTTGCCGATGGCGGCCATCGTCGGATTGATCTCGACCCCCTTGAACAAGCGGTGCACCAGTTGCTGGGCGGCGACAAAGCCGGCATCCAGGTAGACAGCACCGATCACGGCCTCCAGGGCATCGGCCAGTATCGATGGCCGCTTCTTGCCGCCTGAGCGCATTTCCCCCTCGCCGAGCCGGATGCAGGCCGGCAGGCCGAGTTCCACCGAGAGCTTGTGCAATGTATCTTGCTTGACCATGTTGGCGCGGACCCGCGACAGGTCGCCCTCGGGCAATTGGCGCAGCCGCTGGTACAGCAGGTCGGAGACGGCGAGATTCAGGACCGAGTCGCCGAGAAACTCCAGCCGCTCGTTGTGGTCGGCACTGAAGCTGCGATGCGTCAGCGCCCGACCCAGCAGGTCAGCGTCGGAAAAGACATGCTGCAAGCGTTGCTGCAACGATTGCCAGAGTGGATCCACGCTATTTGGACTGTCCGGCGTACTTGAGCGTCAAGTACGCCGGCCCGGCCAGGTGGATTTCGCGCTCGTAGGCAAACTTCACGACGATGGTTTCGCCGTCCTTGGTCACTTCAAGGTCCTTGGCCTTCATCGACGTGATGTTGTCCACCTCCGCGGCGCGGTCGAACAATGCACGCACTTCCGGCACGGTGTTGCCTGCACTGGCCTTCTTGGCCGCCTTCGCGACCGCCTGGTATTCGATGAAGGTCGGGAAGACCTGCGCGGCAACGACGCCGACGACTGCCAGCACGCCGCCGACGAACACCAGTCCCAGAAAGGAGATGCCGCGTTGCCTGGATCTTGGTTGTTGGGTCATGAATCGCCTCCTGCTGCAAGTACCGGGATCAGTGGAACGGACCGATACGGGTGAGATTGCTGAAATTCATCCAGACAAAGATCGCCTTGCCCACGATGTTCCTGTCGGGCACGAACCCCCAGTAGCGCGAGTCCAGCGAATTGTCCCGGTTGTCGCCCATCATGAAGAAGTGCCCTGGCGGCACCTTGCAGACCACGCCTTCGACACTGTAGCGGCAATTGTCGCGATTCGGAAACTGCTCGGCCCCCGGAATGAAGGCAGGTCTGTCACTGTCGATGAGCAACCGGTGCGCCTTCTCGCCGAGCTTTTCCTCGTATTGCTTCACGTAGCGCATCGAGTCTTCGTCGAAAAAATCGGCGACCGGCTGAAACGGGACCGGTTGACCGTTGATCGACAGGCGCTTGTTCAGGTAGCTGACCTCGTCGCCTGGCAAGGCGACGACCCGCTTGATGTAATCCAGGCTGGGCTTGGGCGGGTAACGAAAGACCATCACATCGCCCCGTTGGGGCGCATTGCCTTCGGTCAACTTGACGTGGATGACAGGCAACCGCAGGCCGTAGTGGTACTTGTTGACGAGGATCAGATCGCCCACCAGCAGCGTGGGAATCATCGAGCCCGACGGGATCTTGAACGGCTCGAACAGGAAGGAGCGCAGCAAAAACACCACCAAAATGACTGGAAACAGCCCGGCAGTCCAGTCAAGCCACCACGGTTGGGCCAGCAGTTCGGCCCGGGCCTTGGCGACGTCACCATCAACTTGGCTGACGCCCTGCTGGCGCAACGCGGCATTGCGCTGGGCGACCGTAGCCTCGAGTTCAACGGCTGCGCGGCGGCGCTTCGGCCAGAAATACAGACGTTCGGCCAGCCAATACAAGCCGGTGACAACCACGGCGAGGAACAGCATCAGCGCAAAGTTGCCTTCGACACGGCCGACGTACCAGGCACCAGCATAGGCCACGAAGGCGGCCAGGATCAGCGAGGTCAGTATCTGCATCAATCGTCCACTTGCAAGATGGCAAGGAACGCCTCCTGGGGCACTTCGACCGAACCGATCTGCTTCATTCTTTTCTTGCCTGCCTTCTGCTTCTCGAGGAGTTTGCGCTTGCGCGAGATATCGCCGCCATAACACTTGGCAAGCACGTTCTTGCGCAGCGCCTTGATTGTCTCACGCGCAATCACGTTGGCTCCGATGGTGGCCTGGATCGCGACGTCGTACATCTGGCGCGAAATGATCTCGCGCATCTTCGACACCACTGCCCGCGCGCGAAACTGCGATTGCGAGCGGTGCACGATGATGGACAAGGCATCGACCTTCTCCCCATTGAGCAGGATATCAATCTTGACCACGTCCGAGGCCCGATATTCCTTGAACGCGTAGTCCATCGAGGCATAACCACGGCTCACCGACTTGAGCTTGTCGAAGAAGTCGAGCACGATCTCGCCCAGCGGCATTTCGTAGGTCAGCATGACCTGGCGGCCATGGTAGGCCATGTTCATCTGCACGCCGCGTTTCTGGTTTGCCAGCGTCATCACGCTGCCAACGTATTCCTGCGGCATGTACAGGTGCACGGTGACAATGGGTTCGCGGATCTCCGCGGTCTTGCCGATCTCGGGCATCTTCGAGGGGTTCTCCACCTTGACCACTTCGCCGCCGATCTTGGCCACCTCGTACACGACGCTGGGCGCAGTCGTGATCAAGTCCTGGTCGAACTCCCGCTCCAGCCTCTCCTGCACGATTTCCATGTGCAGCAATCCGAGAAAGCCGCAGCGAAAGCCAAAGCCGAGCGCCTGCGATACCTCCGGCTCATAACGCAACGAAGAGTCATTGAGCTTGAGTTTCTCCAGGCTGTCGCGCAATCCTTCGTACTGATTGGCCTCGGTAGGATACAGGCCGGCAAAAACCTGCGGCTGAATCTCCTTGAAGCCGGGCAAGGCCTCGGTAGCGGTGAACGCCGCACCGCCGGTGCCCGGCTTGATCAGCGTGACCGTGTCGCCGACCTTGGCCGCCTGCAACTCGCGAATGCCGGCGATGATGTAGCCGACCTCGCCAGCCTCCAGTGAATCACGCGGCTGATCGGCCGGCGTAAACACACCGAGGTTGTCGGCGTTGTAGCTGGTACCGGTGGCCATCATCTTGATTCGATCGCCCTTGGCGAGGCGGCCATCGACAACGCGCACCAGCATCACGACGCCGACATAGGTATCGAACCAGCTATCAACGATCATGGCCCGAAGCGGCCCATCTGCCTTGCCTCGTGGCGGCGGGATCTTCGCCACGATCGCCTCGAGAATCTCATCGATGCCTTGCCCCGTCTTGGCCGAACATGCAATGGCTTCGGACGCGTCGATGCCGATCACGTCCTCGACTTCCTTGCGTGCGCTCTCTGGATCGGCGTTGGGCAGATCCATCTTGTTGAGCACCGGCAGCACTTCGACGCCGAGGTCGAGCGCGGTATAACAGTTGGCCACGGTCTGTGCCTCGACGCCCTGGCTGGCGTCCACGACCAGCAACGCACCTTCACACGCCGACAACGAACGGCTGACCTCATACGAGAAATCCACATGGCCGGGCGTATCGATCAGGTTGAGGTTGTAGATCTTGCCATCGCGCGCCGTGTAGCGCAGTGCAGCGGTCTGCGCCTTGATGGTTATCCCACGCTCTTTCTCGATATCCATCGAATCGAGAACCTGCGACTGCATGTCGCGCGCGGCGAGTCCACCGCAAGTTTGAATCAGGCGATCCGCCAACGTCGACTTGCCATGATCAATGTGCGCAATGATCGAAAAATTTCTGATGTGATCCATCAACGAGAACGCTTAAGTAATTGAATTGGAAAGAGGCTGGATAAGAAAAAAGGGCGCGTCACAAAATGACGCGCCCTGAACCAACAATCATTGGCAACTGCGATAGTTGGAAGTTCATTGTAGGCAAAAAGGCCCGAAAGCCCAGAGCCCTCGCAGCAAAAACAAGTCGTTGCAGGGCAGCAACAGGAATCTTGTACACAGCTTATAAACAGGTTTTGAGGGAAGCCACTGAACAACTTGTGGGTGATCTGTGGACCGCCTGTGTGGTTTACTCCACCCATCCCATATCGTGGATTCAAAACCCGGCGATATGCCCAAATCCGCCATTTACAACCCCAACATTCTAACCAACATCGCAATGAGTCCGAAAAAGTGAGTGGGCACAAACTTTATCGATGGGACGAAATGCCCGAAAAAAACCTGACCCAAGTGCCCCGCCGGTAGCAGCAAACCAACAAATAACCCGCAAATCAATCAGACATTGCGGGCGAACCGGCGGTAGAAGCCTGGGGTCACCGGCTCGGACGGATCACCGCGTATTGCACCCAGTCGCCCCGGCGAAACAGGATGTTGATGGGTTTCGTGCGATCCGCCTTGGACAAGGCGGACTCGAAGTCCTTCATGGTGTTGACCTCGTGATTCGCGATGGCCGTGACGATGTCGCCCTCACGAATACCTGCGCGCTGCGCGGCTTCGGTGACCACTTCGACCTTCACGCCGCCCTTGATCTTGAGCTCCTTCTTCTGCGCATCGGGCAATTCGCTGACCGTCAGGCCCAGCGCCTGCGCTGCTGCGGACATCTTGGGCTTCTCTTCCTTGTCCGGCGTCTTTTGAGCGACCTTTTCCGCCTCTACTTCGGCCACCATGATCGTCAGGTCCTTGGTGCCGCCGCGGCGGAAAACAGTCAGGTTGCTGCGCGTGCCAGGTTTGACGTTGCCCACGAGTCGCGGCAGGTCGCTGTGACGGTCGATCGCCTTGCCGTCGAACTTGATGATGATGTCCCCAGCCTCGACACCGGCCTTGTCGGCCGGCGAACCCGACTCCACGCCGCGCACCAGCGCTCCGGTAGGCTTGCCCATGCCGATCGCCTCGGCCACATCTTTGGTCACCTGGTCGATCTGCACGCCGATGCGTCCGCGCGAAACCCTGCCCGATGTACGCAACTGGTCGCTGACACGGATCGCCTCATCCATCGGAATCGCGAACGAGATACCCATGAACCCACCCGAGCGCGAATAGATCTGGCTGTTGATGCCGACCACCTCACCCCGCATGTTGATCAGGGGGCCTCCGGAGTTGCCCGGGTTGATCGCCACGTCGGTCTGAATGAAAGGCAGATAGTCACCGGTATCACGCGCCTTCGCGCTGACGATACCTGCAGTGACCGTGTTCTTGAGGCCGAACGGCGAACCGATCGCCATGACCCACTCGCCGACCTTGAGTCGGCTCACGTCACCCACCTTGACTGCAGGAAGCCCGGTCACCTCGATCTTCACCACCGCGACATCGGTGCGCTTGTCGGTGCCGACGATTCTGGCCTTGAACTCACGGTCGTCGGTCAAGGTCACGAGCACCTCGTCGGCTCCGTCGACCACGTGCGCGTTGGTCATGATGTAACCATCGGACGTCAGGATGAAGCCCGAACCCACGCCACGCGGTTGTTCCTCTTCCTGCGGCTGCGGTCGATTCGAGCGCGGTCCCGGCTGCCGGGGAATATTCGGGATCGGCACGCCGAAGCGTCGGAAAAACTCCAGCATTTCCTCGTCGATCGGCCCGCTATTACCAAGGCGCGGTCGCGACGCGGCCTTCTCCAGCGTGCGAATGTTCACCACCGAAGGGCCGACCTGCTCGACCAGTTCGGTGAAATCCGGCAGCACTCGCAATTGCGCACTGGCCGGCGCCAGCGGAAGCAAGGAAAAGGCCGTTGCCGCGGCCGTTGCCATGAACCAATGCTTGATACCCAAGCGATCCCATTTCATCATCGTCCACCTTTTTCAAAAATGCTTCAATTCCGCTGCCCCGCGGGTCTGCCGGCACCACCACACGTGTCACCGAAACTCATCTCCGCAGGATATGGGGGCTTATCGGGTGCGCTCAAGACCCTGCGCAAACGCAGCCAGTGTGCTGCGCGGCACCTCGCCGATGATCGTCAGCCACCAGTCTGTGTTCTTGTCGCCCATGCGCCGGGTCAGGGTCTGGGTCGCACCCAGCGCCATCGAACCTTCGACCGTATGCTTGCTACGGTCGAACACCTCCACGAACACCGACACCGACGCCAGGCCGTCCGAGAAGACCCACTGCATCGCGCCGTCGGTCTTGCCTTGATCGGCGCCCAGGGTCGGCCGCCTTTGGCAGCTCATGGGCTTGAAACCGGCTACAGGATTCTTGATCGCCCAACCCTCGGCCGCGGCCGTGGTCTTGACCATCTCCGGCTTTTCAACCCGATAACCGTCGGTGTTCTCCATCATCTGGGTCAGCTTGGCAACACTCACCGGCACATCCATCTGCAGTTCCGAAAAGGCTGCCTGCTCCAGGACCCGGCCGTCCACATCGAGCGTCTGAAGCTTCATGACCAGGCCAGTCGCTTTCTCGCTCCAGATGCGGTAACCGAATCGCAGCTTGTCCTTGGGCTGCAACTGAACCACATCCGCATCCAGTCCCGCCACCCGTTCAACGCCGCGCTGGTGCGCGCTGTAATGCTGGCCGATTGACGAGTCGGTGGCCCGCAGCAAGTCAGGGAACAGGCCCAGGGACTCGCGCCGTTCGGACACCGCGGTGCGGCTCCCCGGCAGGAAGGTGATGACTTGGTCGTTGCGACGGAACGTCGAGCGCGGCTGGCCGCTGAGCGACTCGACCCGCTCCATCTGCAAGTCTCCGCTGCAAACATGCCAGATCTTGGCGCTCGACATATTCGCTGTCTCTTATACACATCTCCGAGCCCACGAGACTAAGGCGAATCTCGTATGCCGTCTTCTGCTTGAAAAA
>ENA-ORBV01014440-ORBV01014440.1-microbial-mat-metagenome-genome-assembly--contig:-NODE-14440-length-11810-cov-5.225944_pt1 | contig 11810 bp, 11 predicted proteins | sample MGYA00237777_ERZ505514 | MGnify/ENA primary metagenome ERZ505514 (study PRJEB26160, sample SAMN06269048) | microbial mat metagenome | isolation source: Oligotrophic lake microbial mat | place... | reverse complement strand
TGTGCCGCCCATCACCAACGACTATTTGCGCGCCGGCAACATCGCCAACCTCTATCACCTGAACATCTGGAGCCCGCGCCAATGGGATCACGTGTTGGCCGATTATTTTGCCGAGCGAGACTACTACTTGCATTGCCTGGAAAAGCCCGGTGTGATCCTGGATTTCACCCAACCTGCGCCGCAGCCGGTGCCGTTTCCGGCTGACTCGAAGATCGCGTTCGTCAATGTCCAGGGTGTGCTCTCGCAGTCCGCTCTTGGCAAGGCGGGCTCCACTCAGCTGGAAGCGCTGTCCAAGCGCCTGCAGACCGAACTGAGCGGGATCGAAACCAAGCTGAAGGATGCCCAGAGCAAGCAGCAGTCGCAGCTGCAGCTGCTCAGCGAAGTGGCCGCCGCCCAGCTCGCGAAGGACATCGACCGTCTGACGCGTGAACTCAACTTCAAGCAGCAGGAAGCGCAGTCCGAGGTTCAGGCGATGCAAGCGGACCTGCTCCAGGACTTCGAGCGCAAGGTGGTGCCGCTCATGGAAGCCCTCGCCAAAGAGAAGGGCCTCTACGCGTTGTTTGATGTCGGCAGTGCCGGTGCCGTGTATGTGTTCCCAGGCGTGGATCTGTCGCCGGAACTGGTCAAGCGCGTCGACGCGCAGTTCCCGGCCAAGAAGTGACAGAGCAGTGCGGAGTGCCGGTGCGGAGTGCGTCGTGCACTCCGCACCGGCACTCCGCACGTCGCACTCCGCGCTACTGACGATGAACGTCTCCGCCCAAATCGACAGGCTCTCCCAGCGCTACCCGTCCCTGCTTGTGGACGGCGTGATCAGCCATGAACGCGGCTCCCGCGTCGTGGCCGTCAAGAACGTCACGGTCAACGAAGAATTTTTCCAGGGACATTTCCCTGGCGCGCCGCTCATGCCCGGCGTGTTGATGATCGAGGCCCTCACGCAGGTGGCGGCACTGCTGCTGCTCGATGATGCGCCCGAAGACGCGCGCCTCGCATTGCGGGGCGTGGACGAAGCCAAGTTCCGCCGCCAGGTCGTCCCGGGCGATCGGCTGGAACTGGACGTGCGGCTGAAGGCCCGTCGTGGCGGCCTCGCACGTGTCACCGGTGTGGCCTCCAGCGATGGCCAGGTCGTAGCCGAAGCCGAACTGGTCCTGGTGATTGAGACCGGCGTCCGCGCGGACGAACCCCAGATTCACCCGACCGCCGTGGTGCACCCCGGCGCGGTGGTGGGACCGGGCACCGTGATCGGCCCCTACGTCACCATCGGGGCCAAAGTCACCATCGGGCGTCACTGCAAAGTGGGCGCCTCCACCGTGATCGACGGCTGGACCGACATCGGCGACCACACGGAAATCTTTCCATTTGCGTCCATTGGCCTCGCGCCGCAGGACCTCAAGTTCCGTGGGGAACCGACGCGGCTTTCCATTGGCCAGCACAACGTGTTCCGCGAGTTTGTGACGATTCACCGGGGCACGGCAGGTGGCGGGGGCGTGACCACCATCGGGGACTCCAACCTGTTCATGGCGTATGCCCACGTCGCGCATGACTGCCACGTCGGCAACAACACCATCTTCGGCAACGGCGCCACGCTCGGCGGCCACGTGACCGTCGACGACTGGGTCACCGTCTCGGCGTTTTCCGGTGTCCACCAGTTCTGCCGCCTCGGCAAGTACGCCTTTATCGGCGGCTACACCGTCGTCACGCGCAACGCGCTGCCGTACGCAAAAACCGTGGGTAACCGCGCCCGCATCTACGGCCTGAACAGCATCGGCCTCGAACGGCGGGGGTTCTCCAAGGAACTCATCGGCAAACTCCGCATGGCCTACCGGCATCTGATTCACCACAACACCAGCCACGCCATCGAACTCATCGAGGCGGACCCCACGCTGGCCGTCCCAGAAGTGACGTACCTCGTCGAGTTCATCCAGCACGCCGGTGCCCGTGGCGTCATTCTTCGCCGCCCCTCTCGCAGACCCGGCGACGAGGCCGACGGGGAGTAGGATCGCCCGGATGCCGCTGGGTCTGATTGCCGGAAACGGGTCGTTTCCCTTCCTGATACTGCGCGCGGCTCGCCAGTTGGGCCACGACGTGGTGACGGTGGCGATCGAGGGCGAGGCGTTTCCCGACTTGGAAACGTTGTCGCGCGAGCTGGGGCACCCGTCCTTCACCTGGAATCCACTGGGGCAGCTGGGCAAGTGCATCAAGATTCTCAAGGCCGCAGGCGTGTCGCGTGCGGTCATGGCGGGGCAGGTCAAACACGTGAAGCTGTTTGGCGGGGTCCTGCCGGACCTCACGCTTCTCTCTGTGCTGACCAAACTGAAGTCGAAGAACACCGACGCCTTGATTGCCGCCGTTGCTGATGTGTTGCAGGGGCACGGCATCACGCTGATGGACTCGACTGAACTACTGGCGGATCTGCTCGCGAAACCAGGTGTGTTGACCACCACCGCGCCGTCGGCTGCCATGCAGACGGACTTTGACTTTGGCTACCAGGTCGCTGACGTGATTGCCGGCCTCGACATCGGCCAGACGATCGTCGTCAAGGACAAGGCCGTGGTGGCCGTGGAAGCGATGGAAGGCACCGATCAGACGATCGAACGAGCGGGCCGCCTCGCAGGGGCGGGCGCCCGGATCGTCAAGGTGGCCAAACCGTCGCAGGACATGCGATTTGACGTCCCCGTGGTGGGCGTGGCGACCATCACACAGATGGCCGCCGTCGGGGCCGACGGAATTTCTGTGGATGCAGGCAAAACACTCATGATTGATGGACAGGCTGTGATCGATGCCGCCAACGCCGCCGGCATCGTCATCGTCGGGAGACAACGATGACGACGGACGTGCGAGTGGGAGTGGTGGGGGTCGGCCATCTGGGCCGGCATCATGCGCGGCTGTTGGCCGCCACACCGGGAGCGCGCCTGGTGGCGGTGTCCGATTTGTCTGTGGAGCGCGCGCAGGCCGCCGCAGCGACAACCGGCGCCGAGGTGTTCACTGACTATCGATCACTGATCGGGAAGGTGGACGCGGTCAGCATCGCCGTGCCGACGGTTGACCATGTGACCGTCGCTCGGGAGTTTCTCAACGCGGGCGTGCACGTTCTGGTTGAGAAGCCGATGACGACGACGCTTGCCGAAGCCGAAGAACTCATCGCACTCGCGGAACAAGTCGGGCGGGTGCTGGCGGTCGGGCATACGGAGCGTTTTAATCCGGCGGTGGCCGCGGCCATTCCGCTGGTGAAACACCCACGCTTCATCGAGGTGCATCGTCTCAGCGGATTTCCCGAACGCAGTCTCGATATTGACGTGGTGTTCGACGTGATGATTCACGACCTCGACATCGTGCTGGCCATCGATCCGTCGGAGGTCGTGAGTGTCACCGCTGTCGGCGTGCCGGTGTTGTCGCCGAAGGTGGATATCGCCAACGCCCGGCTGAAAATGGCGTCGGGATGTACGGTGAACCTGACGGCGAGCCGCATCAGCCGCGACAAAGTCCGCAAGGTGCGCTTCTTCCAGCCCGACATGTACGTGTCGGTGGACTACGGCGAGCAGGAACTTGATGTGTGGCGCATCGTGCCGCAGGCCGGCGGACGACCGAAGATTGAAGGGGGGGCGTTGCCGGTGGAAAAGGGCGAGCCGCTCGGTCGCGAGTTGCACGACTTTGTGGATGCGGTGCGCACCGGTCGACCGCCGAGAGTAACCGGGCGTGACGGCTATCGCGCGTTGCAGCTCGCCACGCGGGTGGCCGAGGCGATTGAGATGAACGAACAGAGTGTTGGCGGAGCGCACGGAGTCCCGAATGTTGTCTGACCTGGAAACCAAAGCGTCCGCAAGAGACGCCCTCACACACGCCGAGGCGCAGCGCGTGTTTGGCTGCACGGATCTGGTGAGCGTCGGCCTGCTCGGCGAGGCGGCTCGCAAGGCGCACCATGGCGACCGCGTCACGTACGGCCAGGTGCTGACGGTGGCCCAGAGCGTCCCTGACTCCCTCGGCGAGGCGCGGGAGCTGCGCCTCGTTGGGCGTCCCGAATCCTTCCTGACTGCCGCCCGATGGGTGGAAGCCGTGGTCGCGGTCGCCGGTTCGGTCCCGGTGACCGGGTTCTGCGCAGCGCACCTGCTTGAACTCGCCGGTGGGGATCATCTGGTGTTGGCCGAGGGCGCGGCGCAACTGCGGGCCGCGGGTCTGGTCGCGGTCGCCGAGCTGCCGATCGACCGCCTTGAGGATGCGGCGGAGGTGGTGAGAGCCCTGCAGCACGGCGGAGTGCCGGTGTGGCGCGCCGTGGTTGAGCAGGCCGCGTCCATCGAGACGCGACTCGCCCTCATCGAACGTGTGGCCGCGCTCCAGCAGGAGACCGGCGCGTTGAAATCCTTCTCGCCGTTGCCGATCGTGGACCAGGCCGACGCGCCCTCCACGGGGTACGACGATGTGCGGACGATCGCGGTGGCGCGGCTGGTGTGTGTGAACGTACCGTCCATCCAGGTGGATTGGGCGTATTACGGGCCGAAGCTCGCGCAGGTCGCGATCGCGTACGGCGCGGACGACCTCGACAACGTGCCCGCACTCGACACGGCCGGGCTCGGAGAGCGCCGGAGTCCGAAGCAAGACATCGAACGCCAGATCACGGCCGCGTTTGCGACGCCGGCTGCCCGTGATGGCCGGTTCGGGCTCGTGCAGTGAACTTCCGTCGCACCAGGCTCGGCTCGGTCAACTACCTGAACGCCAGACCGCTCATTGCGGGCCTGGGCGGCCATGACGATTCTCAGTTCTCGGTGCGATGTGATCCGCCGTCGATGTGCGCGACATTGCTCGACGCCGGCGAGATCGATCTTGGGCTGATTCCGACAATCGCGTACCACGACCGGCCGACCGACTGCGTGGTGCCCGGCGTGTCGATCGCATCGGAGGGGCCTGTCGCATCCGTGGCCATCTTCGCGCGCACGCCGATGTCCGAGGTGCGGACCCTCGCCCTCGATACCAGTTCGCGCACGTCGGTCGCGCTCACGCGCATCCTGTGTCGACGCAAGTTCGGCATCACGCCCACCTTCCAGCGCCAGTCGCCCGACATCGCCGCGATGTTGACCACGCACGATGCGGCGCTCGTGATCGGCGATCCCGCGCTGTTTGCGGACCTGCCGTCCATTGAAGCGGCGATCGGCGCGGCGATCACCAAAATCGACCTCGGCGCGTTGTGGACCGAGATGACGGGGCTGCCGTTTGTCTGGGCGTTCTGGGCCGGCCGTGCTGAGGCCGCCACACCCGAGATCGTGCGGCGGCTGCAGGACACCCGTGATGCGGGGCTGGTCCGGTCTGACGCGCTGGCGGACGCGTACGTCGCACATACGCCCGCGTGGCAGCCGCTGGCGCGCACGTATCTGCGCGACAACATCAAGTTTGGTCTGACACCGCGGATGCTCGAAGGACTGGCGACCTATTACCGCGAGGCGGCCGAAGTCGGCGTCGTCGACGCGCCGGCCACGCCGCAGTTTTTTCCAGTGGAGCACGAACGGTGACCGAGCCGCGTCGCGCGGCGGTGGTGTTCATCTTTATCACCGTGGTGCTCGACATCCTCGCCCTGGGGATCGTCATCCCGGTGCTGCCGGTGCTGGTCGAGGACTTTCTCGGTGGAGACACCGCGCAGGCGGCCATGATGTTCGGGCTGTTCGGCACGGTCTGGGCCCTGATGCAATTTATCTTTGCGCCGGTCCTGGGCGCACTGTCGGATCGGTTCGGCAGACGTCCGGTCATCCTGATTTCGTGTTTTGGTCTGGGGCTCGACTACGTGTTGATGGCGGTTGCGCCGTCGTTGGGCTGGCTGTTTGTCGGCCGTGTGTTGTCGGGCATCACCGCCGCGAGTTTTACGACGGCCGGTGCCTACATTTCGGACGTGACCCCGATCGAAAAGCGCGCTGCGGGTTTTGGCATGATTGGCGCGGCGTTTGGCGTGGGGTTTGTGCTGGGCCCGGCCGTTGGCGGCATCCTCGGTGCAGTCGATCCACGGCTGCCGTTCTGGGTCGCCGGCGGCCTCGCGCTCGCCAATGCCGCTTACGGCTATTTTGTGCTGCCCGAGTCGTTGCCCCCGGAAAAGCGCAAGCCGTTTTCCTGGCGCAACGCCAACCCGATGGGATCGCTGCAGTTGCTGCGGCGGTATCCCGGACTCATGGGGCTGGCCAGCGTCAGCGTGATGTATCACCTCGTGCATCACGTCCTGCCGAGTGTGTTCGTGTTGTACGTCGGGTATCGCTATGGATGGAATCCGCGTGACACCGGGTTGACGCTGGCCGCCGTGGGTGTCATGAGCATCATCGTGCAGGGGGGGCTGGTGCGGCCGCTGGTGGCGCGGTTTGGCGAACGACGCGTGTTGTTGACCGGGCTGTCTGGTGGCATCGTCGGCTACGCCATCTTCGGGCTGGCGGCGGCCCCGACGATGTTCTGGCTGGGCCTGCCGGTCTTTGGACTGATGGGTCTGTTTAATCCCTCGCTGCAGGCGCTGATGACCCGCCGGGTGTCGGCCTCCGACCAAGGGCAGCTGCAGGGGATCAACGGCAGTTTTATGGGCCTGACCGGCATTGTCGGGCCGGGGCTCTTCACCTGGACCTTTGCGCTGGCGATTGGCCCGCGCGCCGGCTGGCATGTTCCCGGGGCACCCTTTGTGCTGGCGTCTGTCCTCCTCACGGTGGCGTGGGTCATCGCGTGGCGGGTTACCATGGAACCGACGTCATGAGTGTGCAGGCAATTGCAGACAAGCTGGTGGCTGGCGGGCGGCTCGACCGCGCGGACGCCAGGGAGTTGTATCTTGAGGCACCGACCTCGCTCCTGGGCCAACTCGCCGACCGGGCGCGCCAACTCCGGCACCCAGAACGGGTCGTCACCTACATCATCGACCGCAACGTGAACTACACCAACGTGTGCGTGGCGCGCTGCAAGTTCTGCGCGTTTTATCGGCCCGTCGGATCGAGCGAGGGGTACACACTCGGCTTCGACGAGATCTTCGCCAAGATTGAGGAGACGATCGCCCTGGGCGGCGGGCAACTGCTGATGCAGGGCGGACACAATCCAGACGTGCCGCTGGCGTGGTACGAAGACCTCTTCCGGCAGGTGAAGTCGCGGTTTCCCGACTTCAGGCTGCACGCGCTGTCGCCGCCCGAGATCATCCATATCTCGCGTTTGTCCGGTCTTCCCACAACCGAGGTCATCGATCGATTGATCGCGGTCGGGCTCGACAGCGTGCCTGGCGGCGGCGCAGAAATTCTTGTGGACCGGGTGCGCAAGGAACTTCACTGCTACAACAAGGCGACCGCCGACGAGTGGCTCGACGTGATGAAGCAGGTCCATCGCGCCGGGCTGCGCACCACCGCCACGATGATGTACGGCACGGTCGAAACGCTGGACGAGCGCCTCGAACATCTCTTCCGTCTGCGCGACGTCCAGGACGAGACTGGCGGGTTCACGGCGTTTATCGCCTGGAGTTATCAGCCCGAACATACCGAACTGGGCGGTACCGAGGCGACCGGGATCGAGTATCTGCGGACGCTTGCGCTCTCGCGCCTGGTCCTCGACAACTTCGACAACCTGCAGTCGTCGTGGGTGACGCAGGGAGGCAAGGTCGGGCAGCTCAGCCTCGCCTACGGGGCCAACGACATGGGCTCGGTGATGATCGAGGAAAACGTCGTGCGTGCCGCCGGTGCCCAATATTGCATGGACGAGTTTGAGGTGGTCCGCAACATTGAGAGCGCGGGCTACACCGCGAAACGTCGCAACATGCACTATGAGGTGCTGGGCGACCCGATCTTCCGTGAGCGCACTGTGCCACGCATGATGGAACTCGCGGTGGCCCGTCACGACGGTCGCGTCGGCGAAGCGGACGATCTGCGTGCGTACGACGCACGCTCTGCACAGGCCAAGAGGCTGCGTGGACTCAGTCAATGAGGCAATGAGGCAATGAGGCAATGAGGCAATGAGGCAATGGGGCAATGGGACAGTGAGGCAGTGAAGGCCGTGCGGGCCCGGTGGGTGATGCCCTCCGCCGGGACGCATCTGGCCAACGGGTGGGTCACCGCCCGCGACGGCCGCGTGGAGGCGACCGGTAGCGGTACGCCGCCCTCCAAAGCGCGCGATCTTGGTGACGTGGTTGTGCTGCCGGGCCTCGTTAACGCGCACACCCATCTTGAACTGAGTTGGCTCGAAGGGCGCGTCCCCCCGCAGGACTCGATGGACGAGTGGATCAGCACCATGATGCGGATCAGGCGCACGGGTCCCGCCGGCGGAGACGCCGAGATCACATCCGCCATGCGAGATGCCGTCGCGACGATGCGCGCGACGGGCACGGTACTGGTGGGGGACCTCTCCAACACACTGACCTCGCCGGAGGTGCTGGCGGAGGCAGAAATGGCCGCCGTCGTCTTTCACGAAATTCTCGGATTCCGTCCTGTGGATCCGGCCTCGATGGTCCGTGAAGCCCACGCGCGCCTGAGAACGACCCGACCTCTGAGGTCGTTCTCAGTGGTCGCCCACGCCCCGTATTCGACCTCGCCTGCGCTGTTCCGCGAAATCGCCGCGCGCCATGAGGGGCCGGCGCCCCTCTCGGTGCATCTCGCGGAGTCGAACGAAGAGATGGAGTTCCTGCAGACCGGTCGGGGCCCCATCCGCGACATGCTCGAGCGGTTGGAGGTGTGGGACGACGCGTGGACGCCGCCGGGAGCACATCCGGTTCGATATCTGCGGCAGGTCGGGTATCTGCAGCCCGGCACGCTGCTGGTGCACGGCGTCCATCTCAGCCCGACGGATCTCGACGAGGCGCGTGACGCGAAGGCGGTCCTCGTCACGTGCCCGCGCAGCAATATGTGGGTGGGTGGCGGCGTGCCGCCGGTGGCGCGGTTCTACGCGTCGGGCGTGAACGTCGCGATTGGAACCGACAGTCTGGCCTCGGTCGACTCGCTCAGCCTCTTCGACGAACTGGCCGCGTTGCGACGCCTCGCGCCCGAAGTCGAGGCCGCGCGGTTCCTCGACAGTGCGACGCGGGTCGGCGCAGAGGCGCTGGGGTATGGATCCGACTACGGATCTATCACCAGAGGAAAACGCGCCACCTTTGTGGCCGTGCAGCTCCCCCAGGGGCTGACCCGTCCGGCGGATGTGGAAGAATACCTGGTGAGCGGCGTGCCGGCGTTAGCGGTGTCGCTCGTGGATCTCACCTGAACATGATCGCCCGCCTCCGCACGTATGCCTCGTTCGTCCGCGTCTCGCACTCGGTGTTTGCCCTGCCGTTTGCGCTGGTGGGGGCGCTCCTGGCCACGCGGGTCGTCGAGTGGGACTGGATGCGACTGTTCTGGATCGTCGCCTGCATGGTGACCGCCCGCAGTGCGGCCATGGGATTTAATCGGCTGTCGGACGCCGCCTTCGACGCGCGCAACCCCCGCACGGCCATGCGCGAACTGCCGCAGGGGCGCATGTCGCGCCGGGAAGCGACGGGCTTCGTCGTCTTTTCCTCGCTGGCGTTCATCGCGTGCACCTATCCGCTCGGGCTGGTGTGCCTGGTGTTGTCACCGGTCGCGCTGGTGATCGTGTTCTGGTATTCGCTGGCCAAACGATTCACGTCCTACACGCAGTTGTTCCTCGGACTCGCGATGGCGGTGGCCCCGGTGGGCGGGTGGCTCGCGGCCGGTGGGCGTGGCGGCTGGGAGCCGTGGCTGCTTGGGCTCGCGATCGGCACCTGGGTCGGCGGTTTTGATGTGCTCTACGCGTGCCAGGACGTTGACGTCGATCGGCGCGAAGGCTTGCGGTCAATTCCCGTCAGGTTTGGCGTGCCTCGGTCGTTGGCCATCTCGCGTGTGATGCATGTGATTGCCGTCATCTGTCTGTCAGCGCTTGGCGTGGTCGCTGACCTCGGGATGATCTATGCGGCCGGCGTGGTCGGTGTTGCGGTGTTGCTGTTCTACGAGCAGTCGTTGGTGAAAGCCGACGATCTCTCGCAGGTGAAATTTGCGTTCGACCTGAATGGCTGGGTGGGGATGTTGTATCTCATCACCACAGCCGCGGATGTGTATTGGGTATGAAACCAAACATTGCTGTCGGCGTCACCGGCGCGTCGGGCGCGATCTACGCGATGCGTACGATTGCGGCGTTGATGGAGGTCGGCTGCCACCTCGAGATCGTATTCTCGGATTACGGCAAACGACTCCTGATGGACGAACTCGGCACCGACGCCAAAGTGGGTCGGCTGCAGGATCTGCTCGAGGCCAAATACGGTCCCGGCGTGCGGCAGGGCACGTTTGTGGTCCACAGCAACAATGACCTCGGCGCGTCATTGGCCAGTGGCAGTCATCGGTGCAGCGGCATGGTGATTGTGCCGTGTTCGATGAAGACCCTGGCCGGCGTGTCGCTGGGCCTCTCGCGCAGTCTGATTGAACGCGCGGCCGACGTGATGCTCAAAGAGCGTCGTCGTCTCGTCCTGGTGCCCAGAGAGACGCCGATGAGTCTGCCGGCCTTGCGGCATCAGGTCGCCGCAGCGGAGGCCGGGGCGATGATCCTGCCGGCGATGCCCGCGTTTTATCAGCAACCCAAGACGATTGACGATCTGGCGGACTTCATCGCCGGGAAAATTCTGAACGCCCTCGGGTTCGACCAACACCTGTTCGCTCCGTGGAAAGGGGAGTAGTGGTTTCCACTTCGCGTGAGCCGGAACGCATTTCCGGCATGTTTGATCGCATCGCGTATCGGTACGACCGGCTGAACCGTGTGTTGAGTGTCGGGCTCGATCAGCGATGGCGCGCGCGGGCGATCCGCGAATTGGCGTTCACCGGTACTGAAGACGTGCTCGACATGTGCACCGGCACGGCCGACCTCGCGATCAAGGCCGTGACGATGGGCGGTGGGCAGGCGCGGTCGGTGGTGGGCGTGGACTTTGCTGGCGAGATGTTGAAGCTCGGCTTGGGGAAGGTTCGCAAGGCCGGCCTCGGGTCCCGGATTCATCTTGTTCGTGGCGACGCCACGAATGTTCCGCTACCCGATGCGTCGTTTGATGCCGCGATGGTCGCCTTCGGGATTCGCAACGTGCACAACTACGAGGCCGGTCTCCGCGAGTTCGCGCGCGTGCTCAAGCCCGGTGGCCGGCTCGCGGTCCTTGAGTTCGGCAAGCCCCAGGTGCCGGGCATCAAGCAGGGGTACGAGTGGTACTTCAAGTACCTGCTCCCGGTGATTGGCCGGATGGGGTCCAAACACCACGAGGCCTACTCGTATTTGCCCGCGTCGGTTGATCAGTTCCCGGCGCCGGACGTCTTTGCGAACATGCTCAAAAATCATGGATTTGCCACAGTTCGCACCGTCTCTTTGACGCTGGGCACCGTCTACCTCTATATCGCGACGCGCCACTGAGCTGATGTCGGCCGCGCGGCCCTGTTAGACTCGAATTGCCGCATGTATCTGGATTTCGACGACCACCGCCCTGAGACGCCGAGCGTCCCGCCCGTGATTTCACGGCGGGAGGGTGTGTTGTTGTCGCTCGTCTTCCACCTCTCGTTGATGATCGTGTATCTGATCACGCCCGAGGGACTCTTCACCTCGTCGGTGGTGCCCGTCCCGTCGCAGGCACCGCAGGACAACGTCCAGTTCGTCATGATGGAGCCGCTCATGGAGCGGCCGGTCACGCCGCGGCCACAGGCCGAGGCCTCGGACCTCGATCGCCGCGCCACGACGCGTGAGCGTCCTCCCAATCCCGAGAATGCGGCGCCGTTTTCGCGTGGCAATACGCCGGACAAGGTCGTTGGCGCCCCGTCGGGTGAGCCGCCCAAGGGCGACAACGGCACGGCCCCGCCGAGTCACGACCCGGC